>Ga0180220_1000251_pt1 | contig 76250 bp, 58 predicted proteins | sample eDN5th37CBELigBY_FD_151335 | JGI IMG/M metagenome (GOLD analysis project Ga0180220, IMG submission 151335) | Enriched backyard soil microbial communities from Emeryville, California, USA - eDNA 5th pass 37_C BE-Lig BY (version 2) (version 2) | ecosystem: Environmental > Terrestrial > Soil >...
TACCAGAGACCTGATGCACGCACTACCGATGAACCGATGAACCGATGAACCGATGAACCGATGAACCGATGAACCGACTGCGTACCATGACGAGTACCCCCTGCAGGTGTCTAGGCTACCCGTCTGTTATCCCTCCACGACACACACCCTGTCAAACCACAAGAAACCCTTAGAAATGCGCGAGTTTACGAAGCGTATGTTTGGTTTCTAACATTTGATGCCGCTTCGCCGGAACCTGATCTGAGCTCGCCAACTTTTCGGGCAACGCGCTGCGGTCACTCAATCAGTCGTCGAGCGCCCACCAGCGCTCGACGCTCTCGATCGCGGGAAACCGCGGGCAGTCGGGGAGCGAGCGCAGGAACTGGCGGCCGTAGCTCTTGGTGACGATGCGCTTGTCGAGGATGGCGACGATGCCGCGGTCGGTGCGCGAGCGGATGAGGCGGCCGAAGCCCTGGCGCAGCGCGATGGCGGCCTGGGGCACCTGGTAGGCGCCGAACGCGTCGCCGCCCGCCGCGCGGATGGCGTCGACGCGGGCGGAGACGACGGGATCTCCGGGGGAGGCGAAGGGGAGCTTGTCGATCACCACGAGCGAGAGGGCGTCGCCGGGGACGTCCACGCCTTCCCAGAACGACGCGGTGGCGAAGAGCACGCTCGGCGCCTCGAGGAAGCGCTCGATGAGCTGCGCCTTGGGGAGCTGCCCCTGCAGGAGAACGCGGTAGGGGAGCCGCGGCTCGAGGAGCGCGTGGGCGCGCTGCATGTTGCGCACGCTGGTGAAGAGCGCGAACGCGCGGCCGCCGGTGATGGCGAAGAGCTGCTCGAGCTCCCACGTCGCCTCGTCGATGAACGAGCGATCCTGCGGCTCGGGCAGGTGGGACGGCAGGTAGAGCGCGGCCTGGGTGCGGTAGTCGAAGGGGCTGCCGAGCTGCACCTCGTCGAGCGGCACGCGCAGCTCGCGCTCGTGATCCTCGAGGCCGAGGCGGCGGCGCAGGTAGTCGAAGCGGCCACCGACGGCCAAGGTGGCGCTGGTGAAGACGGCGGCGCCGAGGCTGGCGTAGAGGCGCCGCGCGAGCTCGTCTGCCACCTCGATGGGCGCCGCGCGGAGGAAGACGCCGCGGCCCCGGCGCTCGGCGAAGTGGACGAAGAGGCCCCCCTCCTGCACGTCGGTGACGAAGGAGAGGTCGTCGGCGATGGTGAGGCAGCGCCGGGCGATCGCCTCCAGCTCGGGGAGGTCGGGGGCGGCGTCGACCGCGTCGGCGAGCTCCTCCAGGGCGTGGAGCAGCTCGTGCCGCTCGGTGGCGCAGGCGTCGAGCTGGCCCGGCGCGAGGCGGGTGGCGCCGTACGAGTCCTCGCTGCCGCCACGGCGTGCAGCGCCGAACGAGCCCTGGCGGGCGCCGCCGGGCAGACCGTGCGCCCCCATGACGCCGGGCGTCCGGGCGATGGCCGTCTCCAGGGTGGCGAAGAAGCCGGCGGCGCGCCCCTCCACCCTGCCGATCAGCGGCGCGACCAGCGGGGCGAGCGCCTCCGCCTTGGCCACCGCGCGGGTGGCGTCGCGCACCAGCTCGTCGAGGCGCCAGTTGGAGACGGAGACGCCGAAGTAGTCGGTGGCGATGTCCTCGAGGGCGTGGGCCTCGTCGAAGATCACCGCGTCGTAGCGGGGGATCACCTCCGCGCCGGTGTCGCCCTCGCCCCGGGTGCGCACCGCGAGGTCGGCGCAGAAGAGGTGGTGGTTGACCACCACGAGCTGGGCCTCCTGCGCCTTGCGCCGCATCTCGGTGACGAAGCAGGTCTCGTAGGCGGGGCACTTGGGGCCGGTGCAGGTCTCCGAGGTGGAGGAGAGATCCCGCCACGCGGCGAAGCTCTCCGGCAGCGCGAGCTCGGCGCGGTCGCCGCTCTCGGTGGCCTCGGCCCACGAGCGGATCGAGGGCCACAGCGCCGCCTCGGCCTTCACCGCGAACTTCGGGTCCTCGGCGAACTCCTCGAAGCGGGTCTTGCACAGGTAGTTGGAGCGGCCCTTCATGTAGGCGGCCCGCACCTCGATCCCCAGCACCTCGGCGAGCTGCGGGATGTCCTTGAAGAAGACCTGCTCCTGCAGGGTCTTGGTGGCAGTGGAGACCACCACCTTCTTGCCGGAGAGGATCGCGGGCAGGAGGTAGGCGAGGGTCTTGCCGGTGCCGGTGCCCGCCTCGACGATCAGGTAGCGATCCTCCTCGAGCGCCCGGGACACCGCCCGCGCCATGGCGAGCTGCTGGGGCCGCAGCTCGAAGCCGTCGATGCCGCGGGCGAGGAGGCCGTCCTCCCCCAGCACGCTGTCGATCGGATCCGGCCGCGGCGCTACCTCTCCCACGGGCCCTCCCAAGCTCGCCGCCCCGCCGTCACAGGATGTCCATGGAGACGGGGGTGAGGGTGAGGACGAAGACGACGATCGTCGCCGCGACCACGAGGCGGCGCGAGGGGGAGAGGGGCCGGTCGTCGTCCACCGGCGGATGGGAGAGCCCCACGAAGCGATACGAGAGGAGGAGCCAGACCAGCCAGCCCGCGCTGGAGAAGAGCGACATCAGCGCGAGCAGCACCAGCCCGAGCTTGCCCACGAGGCGCGCCCGCCTCCCGAACATGGCGTAGGCGACGTGCCCGCCGTCGAGCTGGCCGATGGGGATGAGGTTGAGCGCGGTGACGAAGAGGCCGATCACCGCGGCGTAGGCCACCGGGTGCACCATGACGTCCTGGCCGGGCCCCAGGGAGAAGAAGAAGGTCTTGAGGAGCACGTAGAGGAGCGGCTGCGGCTCCATGGGCCAGTCGTGGGCCCAGGGCATGGCGCCGGACATCCACCCCTCGACCAGGCGGAGCAGGGAGACGTTGCCGAAGAGGAAGTTGGGCGGCGCGGGCACCTCGACCACCGGCGAGATCGAGATCCCGTAGACGAGGAGCGGCACCGCCACCACGAAGCCGGCCAGGGGCCCGGACGCGCCGATGTCGACCAGCGCGTCGCGGGTGGGGATGCGGCCGCGCATGCGGATGATGGCGCCGAAGGTGCCGATGCCCAGGGGCACGGGGATGAAGTAGGGCCAGCTCGCGTCCACGCGGTGCCGCCGCGCGGTGACGAAGTGCCCCATCTCGTGGGCGACGAGGATGCCGAGGAGGCTCGCCGAGAAGGGCACGCCGCGCAGGAGGAACGCGCCCCACGAGGTGGGGGCGTCGCCTTGCCCGAGCGAGAAGCTCGCGCCGGCCACCAGGGTCGACGCGACGGTGGCCAGGAAGAGGACGAGGTTGAGCCACGGAAAGCGGCGGGCGGTGGCCTCGTCGACCGCCGCGGCGCCGGCCTGGACGGCCTGTCCGTCGACGTCGGGGATCGGCCTCTGGTCAGCGCTCACCCTTCCTCCGAGAATCGAGCGTGTGCATGGGGCGTCTGGAGCCGAGGCCGCCGCCGCGACGGTGTGGGGCGGAGTAGATCTTTGGGGGACCCGATCAGAGGCCACCGTCCGGCGCGTCGGGATCCACCTCGCGGATCGTGCCCTTGTCGATGAAGAGGAAGAAGAGCGGGTGCCGCAGCTCGCGGGTCTCGGTCACCGAGGTGGGGCCCATCGGTCCGGGGAGGTCCTGCACCTGCAGGAGCGCGTCCACGAGCTCGCGGCGGCCGGAGGGCTGCGCCTTCTCGATGGTCTGGCGGACCACGTGGGCCGCCTCGAAGCCGTAGGCCTCGAGGAGGCCGGGCTCGCGACCCACGGCGGCGGCGAACGCCTCCACGAAGAGCACAACCTCGGGCCGCTGCGATCCCGCCCAGAAGCCGTCCACGAAGACGGAGCAGTTCACGTACTTGCCGCCGCGGGTGGGGAGCTCGCGGTGGTTCCAGAGGTTGGCCCCCAGGAGCATCACGGGCTTGACGTCCTGGCCGGTGGTGCGCCGGGTGCGGTCGACGTCGGCGGCGTCGCACCACGAGGTGATCACGTCCTCGAAGGCGAGCGCCGGCGCCACCAGCGCCACCGTGCGCCACTGGTCCGGGATGAAGATCGCCTCGAAGTCGATGAGCGGCGAGATGGAGTTGCGCGCCTTCTCGATGGCGTGGCGGCGCCGGCGGGCGTCCAGGTTCTGGGCCCGGATCTCGGCGAGCTTGCGCTGGAACTCGGCGCGGTCCTGCACGTTCTCCTTGCCCACCAGCTTGCGGATCGGCTCGGAGAAGGTGGTCGACTTGTCGGCGTAGGACTGCACGCCGCTGACCTCGCCGCCCTTCATCGTGACCGCCTCGGCGAAGAGGTCGCGCAGCTCGATTCCGTAGGGGATGTCCGGGTGCAGCACCGCGAACCGCTTCATCCCCCGCTCGTCCATCGCGAAGTCGGCGAGGGCCCGGGCCATCTCGCCGTTGGTGAGCATGTCGCGGAAGACCCACTCGGAGCCCTCGACGATCGTCTCCGCCCGGGAGTAGGTGACGAAGGGGACGCCCAGCTCGTCCGCCTTCGCGGCGGCGGCTTGCGCCTCGGTGACGAGGACGCCGCCGAGGATCGCCATCACGTGCTCCTCGTAGACGAGCCGCTCCACCAGCTCGGCCGCGTCGGTGGGATCGCCCTTGTCGTCGCGGATCACGAGCTCGATGCTCGACCCCTGCGCCGCCATCTGGATGCCATCGAGGAGCTGCTGGCCGAAGGCCTTGTACTGCCCCGACAGCGGCAGGACCACGCCGACCTTGCGGGGATCGACCTGGCCCACCTTCTCGATCTTCTCCAGGAGCTCGCGGGCGCGGGGGCCGTACGGGTGGTGCGGATACGCGTCGAGGAAGTCCTCCAGCGCGTCGCGCAGGTGGTTCCAGTCCCGGCGCTGCTGGTGGATCATCGCGAGCTGGAAGGCGAGCAGCGGCGCCGCCTCGGACGACGCGTCCTCGCGGGGGGCCAGCCGCTCCACGTCCAGCGCCGACATGCCCTCGATCAGGGTGCGCAGGCCGTCGTCGGCGCGGCTCTTCTGCGAGGGCGTGCGGGCCCGGGCCAACGCCTCCTTGCGCCAGAAGAGGGCGCGCTCGGCGTCGCCCTCGCTCTCGGCGGCGATGGCGAGCCGCTCGGCCTCCGCGAGCTTCCGCCCTTCGGGGAGCGCCTCGTAGGCCTCCCGCTCCGCCCGCCGAGCGCGGTCGTCGCCCCCGCCCAGGGCCGCCACCCGCTCGCCGGCCGCCGCGGCCTTGTCGGAGCCGGGGTGCTCCTGGAGCAGCCGCTCGTAGGCCGCGCGGGCCTTCAGGGGCTTGCCCGCCTCCTCCCAGGCCTTGCCCGCGCCGAAGAGGGCCTCGTCGGCCTCGTCCGAGCGGGGGAAGCGCCGGGCGAGGTCCTCGAAGAGCTCCGCCGCCTTCTCGTACTCACCCGCCGAGGCCTTGGCCTTCGCCGCGTCGAGCTGCGCGCGGGCGGCGTCGTCCTGCGACATCTCGACGCCGTTGAAGGTGGCGCGGGGAGGGACGCAGCCTGCGAGCAGACCGCAGATCAGGGCTCCTGCGAGCAGACTTCGGGCGATCATCATGCCCAAGCGGTGTATGTCAGGTGGCCCGGGCGATCAAGGAGCGACCGAGCTTCCGTTTCGTGCGCGGAAAGAGGCCTTCCGGCGGGCCGCCGCCCGGGGGCATGAATAGATCCCTCCCGTGGCGGGGGGCAGGCAGGCGGTCGGATTCCGGAGGGTCGTCCTCGCTGCGCTCCTCGTCGGCGTGGCCTGGGGTGCGGCGGGCTGCGATCCATTCTCGTTCAGCCCGCACCAGGTGCGCTTCTCCGAGTCGGAGCGGGACCTCACCCGCAAGAACCTCGAGCGCATCCGCGGGCTCCCGCAGGAGGAGACCTTCAAGATCGCGGTCTTCGGCGACACCCAGGGGCGGATGACCGAGACCGAGGACGGCGTCGAGGCCCTCGACGAGCGCGACGACGTCTCCTTCGCCATCCAGGTGGGGGACCTCACCGACTTCGGCTTCACCAAGGAGTTCCGCTGGACCCAGCGGCTCCTCGCGGAGATCGACGTGCCGGTGCTCACCGTGATCGGCAACCACGATCACCTCGGAAACGGGAGCGAACTCTACGAGGCGATGTACGGTCCGCTGAACCACTCGTTCTTCTTCGGCCGGACCAAGTTCGTCTTCCTGGACGACAACTCCCGCGAGCACGGCTTCGACGGGACGGTGCCGGATCTCGGGTGGCTGCGGCGCGAGCTGCCCGACGACGGGAGCTACGACCGGGCGGTCGTCGTCTCCCACGTGCCGCCGACCGACCCCGATTTCGATCCCGCCTTGAAGGACGGCTTCGTCGAGGCGCTGCGGCGCGGCGGCGCCGTCCTCTCCCTCCACGGGCACGTCCACGACTTCTCGGACGACATCCCCTTCGACGACGGGGTCCGCTACGTCACCGCCGACGGCATGGAGGGACGGAACTTCCTCGTCGTCACCATCGGCCCCGGGCGGGTGGAAGTGGAGCAGGTGTTCTTTTGAGGGGCGCCCTGCTGCTCGCGATCCTCGCGGTCGCGTCCTCCGCCACCGTCCCGCACGCCTGCCGGGCGGAGGAGGAGCCGGATCGAGAGGAGAGCCTGCCGTTCTACGTACCGAGCCAGGCGAAGCTGCAGTTCGCGGGCAACGTCGGCCTCCTCTCCGCCGGCGGCGGCTGGTCGTGGTGGCATCGCACCGTCGACCTCGACCTGATGTTCGGCTGGGTGCCGCCGATGCAGGGGGACGATCCGATCTACATCGGCACCCTCGAGGCCACGGTCTGGCCCGTCGAGCTGCAGCTCGGCGACGGCTGGAACCTGCGCCCGGTCTCGGTGGGCGGCACGCTCAGCCTCACGTTCGGCGACGACTACTGGGTCTTCCTGCCGGATCGGTACCCGAGCAAGTACTACTGGTTCAACACCGCCCTCCGCATCGGCGCCTTCGTGGGCGGGAGCGTGGGCCGCGCCTTCCCCGCGCCCAGGAACGTCGACTTCTATTGGGAGCTCGGCGTCACCGATCTCGAGCTCTGGATCTTCCTGGAGAACCCCCGCCAGATCACCTTCTGGGACGTGCTGCACCTCGCCCTGGGCGTGGCGGTCGCGTTCTGAGATCGATCAGCCGAAGATCGACCGCACCTTCTCGAGGAAGTTCTTCGACTGGGGGTGAATGTCCTCCCCGGCCTCGGCGGCGAACTCCTCGAGGAGCTCGCGCTGGCGCTTGGAGAGGGAGGTCGGCGTCTCGACGACGACGCGCACGTGCTGGTCGCCCCGGCCGTGGCCCCCCAGCACGGGGACGCCCTTGCCGCGGAGGCGGAAGACCTTCCCCGACTGGGTGCCGGGGGGAATCTTCATCTTCACCTTGCCGTCGAGGGTGGGCACGTCGATCGACGCGCCGAGCGCCGCCTGCGGGAAGCTGATGGGCACGGTGCAGATGATCTCGGTCTCCTCGCGGACGAAGATCGGGTGCTCCTTGACGTGGATGACCACGTAGAGGTCCCCAGGAGGGCCGCCCATGGGGCCGGGCTCGCCCTCGCCGGTGAGCTTGATCCGCGAGCCGGTGTCGACGCCCGCCGGGATCTTGAGGGGGATCTTGGCGGTGGCGGTGACGGTGCCCTTGCCGTTGCAGGCGGTACAGGGTTCGGGGATCACCTTGCCCTCGCCGCCGCAGGTGGGGCACGGACGGGAGACGGAGAAGAAGCCCTGGGTGAAGCGCTGGGCGCCGCTGCCGCCGCAGGTGCCGCAGGTCCTCGGGCTGGTGCCCGGCTTGGCGCCCACGCCGCCGCAGACGTCGCAGCGCTTGCGCCGGGGGATCTCCAGCTCGACCTCGGTGCCGAAGGCCGCCTCGTCGAACTCCAGCTCCTTGTCGTAGCGCAGGTCGGCGCCGCGGCCTCGCTGCCTGCCGGCGCGCCCCACCCCTCCGCCGAAGATCTCCCCGAAGATGTCCCCGAAGATGTCGCCGAAGCCGCCGAATCCCTCGAACCCGCCGAAGCCTCCCTCCCCGAAGGGGCGGCCCTCGTGGCCGAAGCGATCGTAGCGGCTGCGCTTCTCCGGGTCGGAGAGGCAGGCGTAGGCCTCGGAGGCCTCCTTGAACTTCTCCTCCGCCTCGGTGTTCCCCGGGTTCTTGTCGGGGTGATACTGAAGCGCGAGCTTGCGGTACGCGCTCTTGATCTCGGCGGCGGACGCGTTCCGATCGACGCCCAGGACTTCGTAGTAGTCGCGCTTCAAGTTCCTTCGACCCTTTCGGCGGGAGCACGCCGCAAGTGCAGGGGGCGCCACGAGGGATCGCCGCGCCCGGGATTCTGCTCAACCTAACGCGGGGTCGGCACCCCGCAAGCCGCGTTGATCGCTTCCCGCAGCTCCTTGGCGGAACGCCTGGCGGCCACGGCGAAGTCCGCGCCCTTCGAGGCGTACTCCACCGCTCGGCTGGCGGAGACGAGGGCGCCCTTGCCTCCTTCGTGGAAGGCGGGCTCGAGGTCCGCCGGCCTTCCCCCCTGGGCGCCGACCCCCGGCAGGAGGAGGAGGCTGCGGGGCATGCGCTGGCGGAAGGCGTGCAGCTCGGCGGGCCTCGTAGCGCCCACCACCGCCCCGACCGGACCGTAGCCCGCCCCCGCCCCGTTCCAGTCGCAGGTCCAGTCGGCGATCTCCTCCGCGACCGTCCGCCCGTCCACGTCGAGATTCTGCAGGTCGCCCGCGCCCGGGTTGCTCGTCTTCACCAGGCAGAAGATCGCGCCGCCCTCCTCCCTGGCCGCGTCGACGAAGGGCTGCACCGAGTCGCGGCCCAGGTAGGGGTTCACGGTGAGCGCCTGCCCCGCCCGCTCGCCGCGCAGCCACGCCCGGGCGTAGGCCTCGGCGGTGCTGCCGATGTCGCCGCGCTTGGCGTCCAGGATCACGGGGATCTCCATGTCCCTTGCCAGCGCGAACAGCCGGAAGAGCACATCGAGCCCGGAGAGCCCCTGCGCCTCGAAGAAGGCGATCTGCGGCTTCACGGCGCAGGCGTAGGGCTCGCAGGCCTCCAGCACCTCGCTGCAGTGCTGCCACAAGCTCACGCCCTTGGGGTGCCACTCGGGCCTGGGGTCGACGCCGATGCAGAGGCGGGTGCCGAGGCGCTCGATCCGATCGCAGGTCTGCTCGACGAAGCTCATGGGCGGGCCTTGTAGCACGAGCCGCTCGCGGGCGACCGCGTCTTCCACCCGCCCAGGCGGGCGACGCGCCGAACCGACGTCAGCCGTTGGCGGCGTAGATGGCGTCGGCGATGCGGTAGGCGGAGCCCTCCAGCCGCTCGATGGCCTCCTTGAGGACGTGGGCGTCCTCGGTCTTGAGCGTCTCGCGCAGGACCTCCATGTCGGCGCGGATCTCCTCGACGTCGGTGGGCGAGATCATGGAGGCGTACTCCTCCAGGCTCTTCTCGGTGGTGTAGAGCAGGCCGTCCGCGGCGTTGCGCAGCTCGGCGAGCTCCTTCTTCCGCTTGTCGTCGCCCTTGTTGGCCTCGGCGTCGGCGATCATCCGATCGATCTCCTCCTCGCTGAGGCCGGAGGAGGCGACGATCCGCATCTTCTGCTGCTTGCCGGTGCCCAGGTCCTTGGCCGCCACGTGGATGATGCCGTTGGCGTCGATGTCGAAGGAGACCTCGATCTGCGGCACGCCGCGCGGGGCGGGAGGGATGCCCACCAGCTCGAACCGCGCCATGGTCTTGTTGTCGGCCGCCATCTCGCGCTCGCCCTGGAGCACGTGGACCGAGACGATGGGCTGGTTGTCCTGGGCGGTGGAGAAGATCTGCGACGCCCGGCGGGGGATGGTGGTGTTCTTCTCGATGATCTTGGTGAAGACGCCGCCCGCGGTCTCGACGCCGAGGCTCAAGGGGGTGACGTCGAGGAGGAGCACGTCCCGCACCTCGCCCCGCAGCACCGCGCCCTGGATGGCGGCGCCGCAGGCGACCACCTCGTCGGGGTTGACGCCCTTGTCGGCGTCCTTGCCGAAGAACTCGCGCACCTTCGCCTGCACCCGGGGCATGCGGGTCATGCCGCCGACGAGGAGAACGCGATCGATCTGCCGCGCGGTGAGGCCCGCGTCCTTCAGGCAGATGCGGCAGGGCTCGAGGGTGCGCTCGATGAGGTCGGCGCAGAGCTCCTCGAGGGTGGCGCGGTCCAGGGTCTCCACCAGGTGCTTGGGGCCGGTGGCGTCCGCGGTGATGAAGGGGAGGTTGACCTCCGTCTCCAGCGCCGAGGACAGCTCGTGCTTGGCCCGCTCGGCCGCCTCCTTGAGGCGCTGCAGCGCCATGCGATCGGCCATGAGGTCGATGGCGTACTGCTCGGCGAAGCGCTTGGCGAGCCACTCGATGATGCGCTGATCGAAGTCCTCGCCACCCAGCAGGGTGTCGCCGTTGGTGGCCTTCACCTCGAAGACGCCCTGGTTCAGCTCCAGGATCGAGATGTCGAAGGTGCCGCCGCCCAGGTCGTAGACCGCGATGCGCTCGGTGCTCGCCGAGCCCGCCTTGTCCAGGCCGTAGGCCAGCGCCGCCGCGGTGGGCTCGTTGATGATCCGCTGCACGTCCAGGCCGGCGACCCGGCCCGCGTCCTTGGTGGCCTGGCGCTGGGCGTCGTCGAAGTAGGCGGGGACCGTGATCACCGCCTGGGTGACGGGCTCGCCCAGATAGTCCTCCGCCGTCTGCTTCATGCGGGCGAGGACCATCGCCGAGATCTCGGGGGGCGACATCTTCTGCCCGCGCACCTCGATCCAGGCGTCGCCGTTGCCGTTGGCCGACTCCACCACGGCGTAGGGGACCATCTGCATGTTGGCCTGGGCCTCGCGGCTGTCGAACCGCCTGCCGATGAGCCGCTTGACGCCGTAGATCGTGTTCTCGGGGTTGGTGATCGCCTGCCGCTTCGCGATCTGCCCCACCAGCCGCTCCCCGCTCTCGGCGAAGCCGACGATCGACGGCGTGGTGCGGCTCCCCTCGGAGTTCGGGATCACCACCACTTCGCCGCCCTCCATCACGGCCACGCAGGAGTTGGTGGTGCCCAGGTCGATTCCGATGACCTTGCTCATTGATGGTCCCCACTTCGGAGGAGATCCCGGGCGAGGGTCCCGGGATCCCTGCTGTCAGTCGTGCGGCGCTCCCGGCTCGGGGTCGCCGCCCGGCGCCTCCGGATCGCCCGCCGGGCCTTTCGGATCGCCGGCGGCGGCCTCCTGCTCGGCCGGTGCGGCCTCCGGATCGCCGGCCGCCTCGGCGGGCCCCGGGCCCTTGGAGACGGAGACCAGCGCCGGCCTCACCAGCCTGTCATGGAGCAGGTACCCCCGCACCATCTCCCGCACCACCACGTTGGCCGGATGTTCGGTGCTCTCCACCTGCTCCATGGCCTCGTGGAAGCGCGGATCGAACGGCTCGCCCACCGCGGTGAAGCCCTTGACGCCGAAGCGCCCCAGCGCCTCCTCGAAGTGCCGCCGGGTCATGGCGACGCCCTGGGAGAAGCTCTCGAGATCGGTGCCCGCCTTGGCGTGCTCCAGGGCCCGGTCGAAGTTGTCGAGGACCGGCACCAGCTCCTTGAGGACCTTCTCGATGCCGAAGCGCTGGACCTCCTCCTTCTCGCGGGCGGCGCGCTTGCGGAAGTTGTCGAAGTCCGCGGCCTGCCGCAGGACCTTCTCGTTCAGCTCCTGGAGGCGCTCCATGGTCTCCCGCCCGCGGGCGAGCGACTCCTCGAGGAGCTGCTCCTTCTCGGCGAGGGCCGCCTCGAGCGCGGCGATGCGGTCGTCGTCGGCCTCGACGGAGACCAGGATCTCCTCGCCGTCGGCGACGGGAGGGTCGTCGCCCTCGGGGGCTTTCCCGGCCTCCCGCTCCTCAACGGCGCGGAGGGCTTCCTGGATGGCGTCGTCGCTGATGTCGGCGCGGAAGGCGCCCTTCGGATCCGGCATGTCGATGTCGAGGGGGTGAAACTCTTGATCCGCGATAGTCGCATACGGTGCCGCCCGCGGCAATGATTCCGACGGCTTCGGCGTTTCGTGCGATGCCCCGAAGTGGTAAGGGCGCAAGGCCTCCGATGTCCGTTCGACCCGAAACCGTCCCCGCGCTCGCGCGCCTCGAGGAGCGCCTGGCCCGCGCCAGGGGGGGGGGTGCGTTCCCCGTGGTGGGCGTCGGGCCCGGGGCGCGGGGCTTCGTCGGCGCCAGGCTGGCCCGCGCGCTGGGGCGGTCGATCCTGGCGGTGGCCGCGGACGAGGACGCCGCCGATCGCTTCGCCGCGGACCTCGCCTTCTTCCTCCCGGCGCCCTCCGACCCGTCGGAGCACGCGGTCGTCCGCGTGCCCGTCGACGCCGTGCTCCCCTACGACGGCCTCTCGCCCGATCGCGTCACCGAGCTCGATCGCCTCGCCGGCCTCTCGGTGCTCGCGGGCGGGGCGCCGCGGGTGGTGGTGGTCTCGGCCCGGGCGCTGGCGCGAAGGCACCTCCCCCCCGAGGCGGTTCGTGCGTCGACGGAGCGGATCGCCACCGGAGCCACCTGCGACCGCGACACCATGGCCCGGCGGCTGGTGGAGCTCGGCTACCAGAGCGTGCCGATGGTGGAGGATCCGGGGACCTTCGCCGTCCGCGGCGGGATCCTGGACCTGTGGTCCCCCGCCTACGAGCAGCCGGCGCGGATCGAGCTCTTCGGCGACGAGGTGGAGAGCGTGCGGCTCTTCGATCCCTCGTCGCAGCGCACCGTCGACACCCTGGCCGAGGTGACGGTGGTGCGGGCCCGCGAGATCCTCTTCGACGAGGCGAGCCGCCGGCGGGGCATCGCCGCCGCCCGGGCGGCGGCGGATCGGGTGAACCGCCCCACCGCGAAGGTGCGCGAGCTCACCGAGGCGATCCAGGAGTCGATCCCGGCGTTCGGGGTGGAGGCGCTCCTCCCCGGCTTCTTCGAGGAGGGGCTCGTGCCGCTGGCGAGCCACCTGCCGGAGGACGCCGTGGTGCTGCTGGACGATCCGGTGGCGATCGATCGCGCCCTCGAGGTGCTCGACGACGAGATCGCCGAGGAGCACGCCGCCGCGATCGAGCGGGGCGAGCTGGCGCTGCCCCCGGAGGCGCACTTCCTCACCCCCGACCAGGCCCGCGCGTCGCTGGAGCCCTTCGCCCGGGTGGAGCTGCACTCGCTGTGGATGGGCGTGCCCGGCGGCGCAGAGCCCCTGCGCTTCGACCTGCAGCCCACGGCGGGGCTGCGCAAGGAGATCGAGGGCCACCAGGGCGAGGAGGGCGCGCTCTCGCCGCTGGTGGATCGGCTGAAGCGTTGGCGCGAGCGCGGCTGGCTCACGCTGATCGCCGCCGGCTCCCCGGGGCAGGGCGACAAGCTGCGCCGGATGCTGGCCGACCGGAAGGTCCACGTGAAGCCGTGGGACGGGCGGGCTCCCGGCGGGCCGGCGAAGCGGGGGGAACGCCCGCCCCGCGCGGCGGAGGCGGCAGGCGCGGCCGGGATCCTCCCCGGCCTGGCGGAGGCGCTCCCGCCGAGCGTCCGGGATCGTTCGGTGCATGCGTGGATCCTCCCCGCCGAGCTGTCCGCCGGCTTCATGTCGCCGGAGGACGGCTTCGCGGTGATCGCGGACGAGGAGATCCTCGGCCCGCGGGTGCGCAAGCGGGCGCGGACCCCCAGGCGTGCCGACCAGCCCTTCATCGCCGCGTTTCGGGAGCTGGAGGAGGGCGACCTCTGCGTGCACGTGGACCACGGCCTCTGCCGCTACGGCGGCCTCCAGAAGCTCCGGGTGCGCGGGGTGGAGGGGGACTTCCTGGTCCTGCACTTCGCCGGGAAGGACAAGCTCTTCCTCCCGGTGTCGAAGCTGCGCCAGGTGCAGAAGTTCGTGGGCGCCGGGGCCGAGCACGCGCGCCTGGATCGCCTGGGCGGGGTCTCCTGGGAGAGGACGAAAAAGCGGGTCAAGGACGAGCTGCTGAAGATGGCGGCGGAGCTCCTCGACATCTACGCCCGCCGCAAGGCGCACCCCGGGATCCGCTTCCCGGAACCGGATCGCTTCTTCGAGCAGTTCGAGGCGGACTTCCCCTACGAGGAGACGCCGGACCAGGCCAGGGCGATCCGCGACGTGATCGCGGACATGACCTCTCCGGCGCCGATGGACCGGCTGATCTGCGGCGACGTGGGCTACGGCAAGACGGAGGTGGCGATGCGGGCCGCCTTCCTGGCGGTGCTGGGGCAGAAGCAGGTGGCGGTGCTGGTGCCCACCACGATCCTGGCGCTGCAGCACTTCCAGACCTTCTCCCGGCGGATGAAGGACTACCCGGTGCGGGTGGACTGGGTGTCGTCCCTGCGCACCGACCAGGAGAACCGGGCCGTCCTCCGCCGGGCCGCGCGGGGCGAGGTGGACATCGTCATCGGCACCCACGCCCTCCTCGGCGCGTCGGTGAGCTTCCGGGATCTGGGGCTCGTGGTCGTGGACGAGGAGCAGCGCTTCGGCGTCGCCCACAAGGAGAAGCTGAAGAAGCTGCGCACCTCGGTGGACGTGCTCACCCTGACGGCGACGCCGATCCCCCGCACGCTGCACATGTCGATGGCCGGCGTGCGCGACATGTCGATCATCCAGACGCCGCCGGCGGATCGCCGCTCGATCCGGACCTTCGTGATGCGGTTCTCGCCCAAGGAGATCCGCGAGGCGATCCTGCGGGAGAAGGCCCGGGGCGGTCAGGTCTTCTTCGTGCACAACCGGGTGCAGTCCATCGGGGCGATGCAGCGCTTCCTGGTGGAGCTGGTGCCCGAGGCGTCGGTGGGCGTCGCCCACGGGCAGATGCCGGAGCGCACCCTCGAGCGGGTCGTCGGCGAGTTCATCGAGCGCAAGTACGACGTGCTCCTGTGCACGACGATCATCGAGAGCGGCCTCGACATCCCCAACGCCAACACCATCATCGTGGACGAGGCGGACGGCTTCGGCTTGGCGCAGCTCTACCAGATCCGCGGTCGGGTGGGCCGCTCCTCGGAGCGCGCCTACGCCTACCTGATGGTGCCCGCGCAGCGCCAGCCGACCCGCGACGCGCAGAAGCGCCTCGAGGTGCTGCAGAGGTTCTCGGAGCTGGGGGCCGGCTTCCACATCGCCTCGCACGACCTGGAGATCCGCGGGGCGGGCAACCTGCTCGGCGCGAAGCAGTCTGGCCAGATCGAGGCGGTGGGCTTCGACCTCTACGCCGAGCTGCTCGAGGAGGCGGTCGCGGAGCTGCGGGGCGAGCCGCTGCGGCAGGTGGTGGAGCCCGAGGTGCAGCTCCCCGTCCCGGCGTACCTGCCGGACGATTACCTCCCCGACGTGCACCAGCGGCTGCTCTTCTACAAGAAGCTCTCCCAGGCCAACGACGACGACGAGATCGAGGAGGTGCGGGAGGAGCTGGTGGATCGCTGCGGACCACCGCCGCCGGAGGTGGACGCGCTCTGCGGCGTGATGGCGATCAAGGCGGACCTGCGGGCGCTGCGGCTGCGGGCGCTGGAGTCGGGGCCGTCCCGGCTGGTAATCACGCTGGGGCCGGACGCGGCCCTCGATCCGGCGAAGGTGGCCGCCCTGGTGGCGGACGGCGGCCACCGGCTCACGCCGGACATGAAGCTGGTCGTGCGCGCCCCCGCGTCGCCCTCGGCGGAGGAGCTGTTGGAGGCCTCGCGAAAGGTGGTGCGGGACCTCGCCCGCTGCGCGGCCTGATCGGCCTGCTATCGGAAGCTTCGGGCGAGACGGGCCGCCTTCGCGCGGAGGGGTGCCGGCCGGGGCGATCCCACGCGGCTCCTGGGATAGAATCGCGCCTCGACTGCCTGGCCCCCGCGGGAGAGTTTGGAATGAAGCGGCTCACCATGATCGCGGCGCTGCTCGCCCTCGTCGCCGCCTGTGGCGGGGACGAGGAGGGCGCGCCCGCCGCTCCGCCGCTCCCCGTCGCGCGGCTCGCGGGGCCGACCGTCGCCGAACTCGGCGACCTGCTCACCTTCGACGCGAGCGCCAGCTCCGGCCCCTTCGCCCTCGAGTACGACTGGAGGTTCGAGAGCCCCGAGGGCCTGGTCCAGCGGCCGGTCCGGAACGGAGAGCGCATGGCGACCCTGCGCGCCGACCAGGTGGGGACGTGGAGGGTGACGCTGGAGATCCGCGACGAGAGGGGCCGCGAAGCGAGCGACGCCCTCTCGGTCCGGATGCGATCGGTCCCCGTCGCCGAGCCCGGCAAGGACCGCCTGGTGAAGGTGGGCGAGACGGTGTCGCTGGACGGGAGCGCCAGCCACGATCCCGGGGGCGCCGCCCTCAGCTACTCGTGGGAGATCCGGATCGCGCCGGAGGTGGTCGACATCGTCGACGCGGACGCCGCCATCGCCACCTTCGTCCCGAAGTCCCCGGGCGAGTACGTGTTCGCTCTCACCGTGAGCAACGGCGAGCGCTCGGCCACCTCGCGGGACCTCACCATCCTGGCGCAGTGATCGGCCGCGCCTCTGGGCGCCGATCCCTCCCGCGGGTCCGGGACGTCAGCCGCGCAGCAGGAGCCCGCCGTCCACCACGTGGACGGAGCCCGTGGTCCACGGGGCCGCGAGCAGGTGCACGACGGCGGCCGCGATCTCGTCCGGCGCCCCCAGCCTCCCAAGGGGGGCCAGGGCCGCCAGGTCGGCGACCTGGCGCCGCACCCGCTCCTCCTTCGCCTCGGGATTCGGCTCGGCCTCCCCGGGGGAGAGGCGCAGCTCGCGGATCATCTCGGTGTCCACCAGGCCCGGCGCCACCGAGTTGAAGCGAATCCTCTTCGCGGCGCCGGCGAGGGCGAGCGATTTCATGGCGGCGTCCATCCCCGCCTTCGCCGCCGAGTAGGCGGCGCTGATCTCGATGGGCCGCAGGGCGAGGGTGGAGGAGACGAAGACGACGCCGCCGCCGGGCTCGAGCTGCTCGAGGGCCTGCTCGCCCAGGCGCAGGGGCGCGACCAGGTTCACCTCGAGCGTCGACCGGAGGCTCGCCTCGTCGATGCCGCCCGGCGGCCGGTGCGCGGCGATCCCGGCGGCGTGGACGAGGCCGTCGAGGCCGCCCATGAGCTCCTTGCAGCGGGCGAGGAGGCCTTCGCGTCCGGGCTCCGTCCCGAGATCCCGGGGAAGCGCCTGGATGCGGCCCGGCGCGAGCCCCGCCACCGCGGCGAGGCGATCCGGCCGGCGGCCCACCACCACCACGCTGCCTCCCGCTCGGGCGAGCCGCAGCGCCACGGCCCTGCCGATCCCGCTGCCGCCACCGGTGACGACGACCCGCTTCGTCCCTCGATCCGGAGCCGCCATCAGCCCTCCCTCCTCCCGGCGGCGAGGGCCACCGCCTCGGTGGAGTAGTACGCCGTCGGCTCGAGCCAGCGGAGGTCGGCGATGGGCACGGGGACCTCCACCTCGTCCTCGGGGATGAACCGGGGGCGATCCACGCAGAGCACCGTCTGCTCGATGGAGGTGGGGTTGTCGTAGCGGTGGGGGAACTCCTTGGGCCATTGGAACGCGCTGCCCGGCGCCACCGGGCGGCCCTGCAGGAGCAGGCCCGGGCCCAGGACCAGCTCCCACTCGTCCATGGTGCGGTGCAGGTGGGTGGCGATGGTGCGGCCCGGCGCCACCCGCAGGCGGTAGACGCCGCAGGCCTCGGTCTCGTGGATCACGTCGACCTCGCCGAAGGGGCTCTCCTCCACCTCGATCGCAGTCTCCGCGGCGGTGCGGTGGATCCGGATGGATGGCACCGCCTCTCCGGGGAGCGCGTTCGGCTTGGTGAGCTGCACCGTCGCCTCGGTCACCTGGGCCCGCGGGGCGTCCTTCGTGGGAGGCGCCAGCACGTATCGTGACAGGGCCTCCGCGGCGCTCTCCAGGAGGTGGAAGCGGCACGCCGCGAGCAGGAAGCGCACCTCCCCGGCGAGGCGGGCGTAGTCGATGCTGGCCTCGAGGCTCCCCTCCCGCCCCGCCCGGCGGGTGTCGAAGGCGAGCGAGAGGTCCACGACCAGCGGCTGCGCGGAGGTGCGCTCGGTCGGGTACACGCCGACGATGCAGTCGGCCCGCAGGCCGCGGATCTCGATGACGTCCAGGGGGGTTGGCATCGGGCCGCGATGGTACACCACGGCGTTCAGAGCGGCGTGGTCCTGCCGCCGTCCACCCGGATCACCTGCCCGGTGACGTAGGGCGCGTCGCAGGCGAGGAAGACGACGGCCCTGGCCACGTCCTCCACGGTCCCCTCGCGCCCCATCGGGATGCGTCGCAGGATCGCCTCCCGCTGCTCCGCCCCGACGTCCTCGGGGAAGGCCACCGTCCCGGGCGCCACCGCGTTCACCCGGATCTCGGGCGCCAGCTCCACCGCGAGCGCCTTGGTGAGCATCAGCAGCCCCGCCTTGCTCACGGAGTAGTGGGCGTAGCCGGGGACCGGCCGCTCCGCGCCGATGTCGGTGACGTGGATCACGGAGGGCGACGCGGAGGCGCGCAGCGAGGGGAGGAGCCCCTGGGTGAGGAAGAACGGCGCGTCCAGGTTGATCGCCAGCATCTCACGGTACGAGCGGCGGTCGATGGCCTCGTAGGGCGAGGCCTCGAAGATCGCGGCATTGTGCACCACCAGATCGAGGCAGGGGTGCATGGCCGCGACCCCCTCGGCGAGCCGATCCACCTCGTCGGGATCCGAGAGGTCTGCGGTGACCACGAAGGCCTCGCGGCCGTGGGATCGGATCTCGTCCGCGACCTCTTCGACCGGGCGCCGGCTCCGGTTGGCGTGGAGAATGACGTCGTGGCCGGCTCGGGCGAGGGCGAGGGCGATCGCCCTTCCCACCCGCACGCCGGCGCCGGTGACGAACGCCGTCGCCATCTGCCTTCAGTTCTCCAGGAGCTCGTCGTCGAGTTCGTCCTCGCAGCCGCCGTCGTGGGCGTGGCCGTGCTCGAGCTCCTCCTCCGTGGCGGGGCGCAGGCCCATGATCTCCACGTCGAAGGTGAGGTCCTTGCCGGCGAAGGGGTGGTTCATGTCGAGGATCGCGCCGTTCTCGGTGAGCTTCACCACGGTGAAGGAGATTGGCTCGCCGTCGGGATCCTCCCCGAGGACCTCCTCGCCCACCTCGAGCCCCTCGGGGAGCTCTTCCTTGGGGGCCTCGACCACGGCGTCCTCGTCCCGCTCGCCGTAGGCCTCCGCCGCGGGGACGGTGATCCGGGTCTTGAAGCCGACCTCCTGGCCCTCGAGGACCCGCTCGAGGCCCGGGACGATCTCGCCCTCGCCGTGCAGGTACGCGAGCGGCTCGCCTCCCACGCTGCTCTCGAGCACCTCACCCTCGCCGTCGGTGAGGGTGTACTGCAGGGAGACCACCACGCCGTTCGTCGCCTTCATCGCTCGCCACCTTCCGGTTGGGGGGCGCGCACCATAGAGCGGCCTCCTCCCCCGCGCAAGCCGCGTCATCGCCCCGCGGAGACGCCCGGCTGCTCGCTGGCCGCCGCGGCCCGGATCCCGTCCACTGCATACAGGATCAGCGCCACCCAGATGAACGAGAAGGTGATCGCGTGTGCGGTGGTGAACGGTTCGCCGAAGACGAGGATCGCGCAGGCGAGCTGTCCGGTGGGCGCGATGTACTGGAGGATCCCCATGGTGGTGTAGCGCAGCTTCCGGGCGGCGCTCGCGAACCACAGGAGGGGCAGCGCCGTGGCGACGCCGGCGCCCACGAGGAAGACGGTGTCGGCGGCGCCCGCGCCGAAGCTCGCGCCGCCGCCGACGTGGAGCCAGCCCACGTACGCCAGCGCGATCGGCGTGGCGAGGGCGGTCTCGACGGTGAGGGCCTCGAGCGACTCCACCGGCGCGAGCTTGCGCACCACGCCATAGAAGCCGAACGAGGTGGCGAGGGTGAGCGCCACCCATGGGAAGCCGCCCACCTGCGCGGCGAGGTTGACCACGCCCACGCCGGCGAGGCTCACCGCCAGGAGCTGCACCGGGCGCAGCCGCTCGCCCAGGAGGATCCGGGCGAGCACCACGTTGACCAGCGGGTTGATGTAGTAGCCGAGGCTGGTCTCGGTGACGTGGCCACCGTTCACCGCCCAGATGAAGAGGAGCCAGTTCGTGGAGATGAGGGCGGTGCTCGCCGCCATCGCCAGGATCACCCGCCGATCGCGCACGGCGGCGAGCAGGGCGGGCCACCGCCGGCTCGAGGTGACCAGAAGCGCGACGAAGACGAAGGACCAGACCACCCGGTGGGCGACGATCTCCAGGGAGGAGACGCCCGCGAGGAGCCTCCAGTAGAGGGGGAAGGCCCCCCACGCCAAATAGGCGCCGATCGCCGGCGCGATGCCTGGATTCCAACGTCTGTCGGACGGCATGGGGCGCTGTATCTCACGGCGGGCCGGGCAAATTCCAGCGCCAACGATCCGTCCCGTCGGCGCCCCGGGCGGCCCCCTGGCGGGCGTGGGATCGACGGCGTCAATCGGATCGCGGCGGGTGGCGCGGCGGGCCACACGCGGGCGATGGACCGCGTCCGAAAGATGCGCCGCCGGATCGCCGCTCGCGCGGACGGGCGCTTTCGTGTTTGCTGGCGGCTCGGCCGCTTCGAGAGGGAGGCGAGGCTTGAGACCGGTCCGGCTGGACCACAGGGCGGCGATGGACACCCGCGGTCGCGCGCTGCGGGACCTGCGGATCTCCGTCACCGATCGGTGCAACTTTCGCTGCACCTACTGCATGCCGGCGGACCGCTTCGGACCGGGCCATCGTTTCCTCTCCGGGGACCGGGTGCTGGAGGACGACGAGACCGAGACCATCGCCCGGGCGGCGGTGCGGCTGGGAGTGGAGAAGATCCGCCTCACCGGAGGAGAGCCGCTTCTCCGACGCGGGATCGAGGGGCTCGTCGAGAGGCTGGCTCGGATCGAAGGGGTCGCCGATCTCGCGCTCACCACGAACGGCGTGCACCTGGCCCGCCTCGCCCCGGCCCTCGCCGCCGCGGGCCTCGGCCGCGTCACCGTGAGCCTGGACGCCCTCGACGACGAGACCTTCGGCCGCATGAACGGCGTGGGCGCGAGAGTGGCGAAGGTCCTGGAGGGGCTCGAGGCGGCCGACCGCGCCGGCCTCTCCCCCCTCAAGGTGAACATGGTGGTGCGCCGCGGGATCAACGAGAGCGCGATCGTGCCGATGGCGGCGCGGTTTCGCGGGACGGGCGTCACCCTGCGCTACATCGAATACATGGACGTGGGCGAGACCAACGGGTGGCGGCGGGACCAGGTGGTGCCGGCCGCCGAGATCCTCGCCGCGGTGGAGCGAGGGGTCCACCCCCTGGAGCCGGCGGCGCCCCGGCACCCGGGCGAGGTGGCCAGGCGGTGGCGCTACTGCGACGGCAGCGGCGAGATCGGGATCGTCGCCTCCGTCACCGAGCCGTTCTGCGGATCGTGCACGAGGGCCCGCGTCTCCACGGACGGCATGCTCTACACCTGCCTCTTCGCGTCCACGGGGCACGACCTGCGGGCCGCGCTCCGCGCCGGCGGCGAAGAAGGCGTGCTGCGCCTCCTCAAGGCGATCTGGTCGAGGCGCGACGATCGGTACTCGGAGCTGCGGGGCAAGGGCGCGCCGCCGCCGGCCCCCAAGGTCGAGATGTCCCGGGTCGGCGGCTGATCGATCGCGTCGGAGGGACCCGAGGGCTCCCGGGCCGCTCGCGAAGCAGCAGCGCCCTGGAAGGGCGCCGCCGTCAGCGCAGGTCGACGTGGACGTCCTGGAACGACGAGTAGACCCCGGCCTTCGCCTCCAGCCGGAAGGTCGTGCCCTCCTCCACGACCACGTCGATGCTGTCCTGGCGGGCGGAGAGCCCGGCCGTGTCGAGGTACGTACCCTCCTCGAACTGCCCCAGGCTGTAGGGGCGGGCCTCGATCAGGATCTCCGAGGCGCCGTCGATGAACCACGAGAGCGTGACCGTCTGCCCGGCGAAGGCCGCGCTCGGGGTCGCGTTGAAGGCGCGGATCGCGGGCTCGGGGGAGAGCTCGAGCGGGAGGTGCTTGCGAGACTCGGCGTTGCCGGACCGGGCGATGAGAAGGAACATACCGGTGGTGGCGACCTTCGCCTTGATGGAGCCCCGGACGAGCTCGGTGGGCTTCGCCTCGTAGGAGAAGCCACCCTCGTTGGTGACGGTGATCTCCGTCGCGCCGACGACCTCCCACTCGATGGTCACCTCTTCGCCCGGGCGCACCGGAGCGGGATCCTTCATGGAGAACGAACGCACCTGGGGCGCGACGAAGACCGGGACGGACGCGCTCTCGGTGCCGCCCTTGCCGGTGGCGGTGATCACGTAGATGGTCGACTGGGTGGGCTGCACGAGCGTGGTGCCGGACTTCGACTCCTCGGTGTCGACGATGGGCGCCCCGCCCTCCGGCTGAACCACGATGTGGTCGGCGAGCTCTGCCGACCAGATGAGCTCGGTGGTCTCGCCGTAGACGATCGTGCCCTTCGCCGCCTTGATGGAGACGGAGGGGCTCTGGGCGATCCGCACCGAGGCCCTCTCCGTGGCCTTGTCGCCGCCCCTGCCGACCGCCGTGAGGGTGTAGACGGAGTCCGCCTTGGGGTTCACCACGACCGATCCCGCCCCGACCTCCTCGTCACCGAGGTCGATGTGGCGGCCGTAGTTGTCGCGGATGGAGATGGAGATGGCGTTCACGGTCGACCACTCGAGGGTCGCGGGGGCGGCGAACCCCACCTCCCCCGGCGTCACGGTGAAGGAGGTGATCGTCGGGGCGGGGAAGGGGATGATCCGGACCTGGAGGTCGTCGGAAGAGACCGATCGGCCGTCCGTCCCCTCGGCGATGAGCCGGTAGGTCGTCGTGGCGTGGGGCATCACCAGGACCGAGCCCGCCCCGGGCGACGCGCCCTCGTCGAGATCGACGGGGAGGTTCCGGCCGTCGACGATCCGCACCGCCTTGGCGTTGCGGGTCTCCCAGCGGAGCTCGACCTCGCCGCCCAGGCTCACGGCGTCCGTCGAGGCGGTGAAGCTCACGATCTCCGGCGGCGCGACGGGCGTTTCCTCGTCGTCTCCTCCGCACGCCGTCACACCCAGTGCGAGGGCACCGAGCAGAGCGAGCGGACGCGACAGGATCTTTGTGCGGCTCATGCGGCATCTCCGGAGGCGGCAAAACGGCCGTGTGCGTGTTGGCCCGCACGATACCCGAGACAGCCGCAGCCGACAATCCGATCCATGGATTCGGTGGTTTCATCCCCCCGAGATCCCTGGATCCAGCGATCCCGGGCTCAACGGAGCGTCGTCAGGTCCACCACCGCGAAGCCGCCCTCCCCGACCTCCACCTGCCGGCGGACCCGGGTCGGCCCCGTCCTGCCGTACAGCTCGATCTCGACCTCCCGGGTGCCGGGGGGGACCTGGATTCGGGTGAGCTCGACCCTGGCGGGGAGCGTGCTCCAGCTCCGGGTGTCGGGGGTGTCGAGGGCCACCATGGAACCTTCGACGACCATGGCGGCGAGCAGCCCCAGGCCCCGGCTTTGCTGGCTCCCGGCGGCCCGGGCCGCCTCCGCCGAGGCCGCCCGCACGATGAGGCGGGTCAGCGCCGAGCCGATGATCTTGGGCTTCACCTTCTCGTATTCGGCGACGATCTCCTTGGAGATGTCGGTGACCCGATCCACCGGGTGGGCGGCGCCGTCGACCCGCACCGAGGCGCCGCGGAACCACTCCCGGGAGGGGATCAGCTCCGGATAGGAGACGAACTTGAGGGCGCCGTACTCCAGGACCTTGGTGTCGCCGGTGACGTAGTTGGACGCGAGGCCCATGGCCAGGCCCACCGGGATGCGCTTGGCCTGCTTGTGGGGCGCCGCGCCGGTCTTGAGGATGAACAGGATCTCGGTCGGCGGCGCTGCCGAGGCGGGCGGCGGGCCGGCGTCGATCACCGCCTTCAGCCTCGGCGTCCGGTAGGGAGCCACCAGGGCGAGGCGGCGGATGGCGTCGTGGAGGGAGGGCGCGCTGCTCTCCGCCAGCACCTCGTCGTAGTAGCGCAGCGCCACGTCCGGCTCCCCCGACCTCTCCGCGACGAAGCCGGCGAGGTAGGCGCCGAACGCGCCGTGGCTCTCCTCCGGGCTCCAGTCCCGCAGGTACCGGCGCATCACCTCGAACCGCCGCGCCTCCACCCGCGCGCCGGAGAGGTCGCCCATGGCGAGGTAGTTCACCATGTTGAAGGCGTTGAGCAGCAGCTTCTCGGTGGGCGTCGTCTTGTAGCGGGTGGCGTCGTCGCTGTAGACGTACTGGCCGATCGAGCCCACCGTGTCGTTGGCGAGGTCGAGCAGCTCCAGCTCTTTCTCCGACGCGGTGTAGTCGCGGGCGCTGACGCCGTACTCGCCCTTCGCCTGGAGGACGGTGGCGCGCTCCAGGACGGTGAGGGCGGTCTCGCTCCCCCACCTCTCCGGCAGATCCCGGCTGCTCTCCACGCCCAGGAGCGCGTTGAACTTCGCCAAGCTCTCGGCGAGATCCCCCCGCTGGAGGGCGAGCCGCGCCTCCCGGTTCCGATCGGTGTAGGTGGCGCAGCCCGCGCCCAGCAGGGCCGCGATCGCGAGGGCTGCGGCGAGCCGACGCTTCATGCTCGAATCGCTCCTGGGGCGTCACGCCGGCTTTGCAGCCTCGGCAGCGCCGGCACAGAGGGCCGGGATCAGCGGACGATCGCCTTGGTGCGGGCGGTGGAGTTCTGGAACTCGATGACGCTCGTCTCCACCTCGATGAGCTGCAGCGTGAGGGTGTACTGCACGCGGCGCTCGCCCTCGGCGCGCTCGTCGACCGCCTGGATCTTGCCGGTGAGGAAGTACTGGGCGCCCACCTGCTTGGACAGCCGCGCCGCCAGCGCCGGGTCGTAGACCGCGTTGGTGTTCTGGAGGCCGACCTCCTGGGCCATCTCCCGCTGCCGCTCGCGGCTCACCACGCGGACGTCGCCGCTCTCCACCATGCGGCTCTCCACCGTGGCGAGGAGGGTGTTGAGCTGGTTCTCGATGTGCTCGGTGGTGTCGTTGCGGATCGGCCAGATGGCCACGACCGGCTCCTCCGGCGCGCCGCGGAACCGCGCCCACGCCCGGGAGGCGAACAGCTTGTCGAGGTTCTCCTTCATCAGGTAGTCCAGATCCACCTTGTCGAGGCCGGTGCTCATCGCCGCCTTGTCGAGGTCCGGGAGGTCCGTCCCGTGCCCGCCCCGGACGGCCGTGGGACCGGCGCACGAGGTGGCGGCGAGCGCGACGAGCGCGGCGAGCGCGCCGTGGATCTTGCGGGTACCGATCATGTCCGTTTCAGCTCCTGTGGGTGGGGGGCCCCCTGGCGGACCCCGAGTGTATCCGCAGGTCGTCCGTTTTCCCACGATCGGCCGAGCAGGCGCCTGCGGGAAACGACCGCGTCGCCCGGGTTGACGCGGTCCGGCCGGCGATATTCAACGGCTTTTTCCCGGAGGCGCGGCTATATCCCCCGGCCATCCGACGAGACGGGAGCGTCATGAGCCAGGCCAAGATCCTGCTCGAGCAGCAGGGCCCCAACGGAAACGTGAGGGCGATCGTCGAGGACGACGGACGCTCGGTCCACCTCTACCTGGAGGGGACCGAGGAGAGCGGCTTCGGCGTGCGCTCGTGCTGGGTGCGCAACCGCAAGCAGGCGCCGGCGATGATGGAGGTGGAGCGGATGCAGGCGGGGCTGGCGCCGATGCTCCCCGCCCGCTACTGCGTCGATCCCGAGGCGGGCAGGCCGCTCGACGCCAAGGGGCTCGAGCTCCTGTGGTTCGAGGAGGGCGACGCGGTCGCCCTCCTCGAGAACGGCGACGTCCTCGCGGTGATCCCGCCCTGGAGCGGGGTGAACGGCTTCCCCGGCTACGCCCGGGACTGCGCCCTGGAGAGCATCCTCTGCGAGCCGCTCGGCGCCCCCGACCACGATCACCACGGGATCTTCGCCCGGATGGCCCGGGCGGCCCGGTTCTGGGCGTCGTGGGACGAGAACCCCTGGCCGGCGATCCAGCAGGGGCTGATGGGCGCCCTCGAGCGGGCGCTCGGCCCCCACCGCCGGTACTTCTCCTCCCCGCCGGAGCAGTGGCCGCCGCGATCGATGACCCTCTTCGAGAAGGACGGCGCCTTCGTGATCTGCACCGGCGGCATGTCGCTGCGCCCGCAGCCGCGGGCCGATCGCCAGGCTCCCGATCCGGTGGCGAGCCGCCGCGTCGAGCTGGCCCTCGCCATCGATCGCGCGATCGCGCCCGAGCCGCTGGAACCGCTCATCTCCTACGTGAGCGCCCAGGCGACCCTGCCCTGGGATCGGTACGCCTGGCTCGGGGAGGGCCACACCATCGGCTGCGGCAACCTCCCGGCGGGTCCGTCGGGGACGCGCTTCTCGCGGGTCCTCCTCTGGCGCGATCCGCCGGGCGCGCCGAGGGTGGAGTTCCCCCCGTTCCAGGGCGATCCGGTGACGCTCCTATGGATGGTGCCGATCACCGAGGCCGAGGCGGCCATCCACGACGCCGAGGAACCCGAGCGCCTCTTCGAGCGGCTGCGCGCCGCCGGGGCGGGGTGGATCCACCGCGACCGCCGCGAGGCCGATCGGCCGGCTTGAGACGGACGGGGCGAGGTGATGAACCCGCCCTCGGCCCCCGCCGCGGCACCCGTCGGGAAGGTGGGCGGAGAGAAGTCCGATCGACAACGTGACGATCGTGCGGGCGCTCTCCCTGGCGGCGGTCCTGGTCCTGATCGCGTGCAGCGACGGCGCCGACGACGGCCACGGCGTCGGCGCCGGCCGCCTCGGCGACCGCAACCCGATCGTCGACGAGAACGACCTCCCCGGCGATCCCGACTGGCGCAGCGGCACGCCTGCGAAGGGGGAGCTGGAGGCCTACGCCGATCGCGCCTCCGTTCGGGCAGGCGGCGTCGTCGGGGTGAAGGCGTCGGCGTCGCCCGCCGCGTTCGTCGACTGGGCGCTGTACCGGATGGGCTGGTACGGCGGCGCGGGCGCGCGGCTGGTGGCGGAGGGATCGGGGGTTTCGGTGGCGCCCCAGCCCCGCTGCCCAGTCCAGCCCGGGACCGGCCTCGTTGCCTGCGCCTGGCCCGTGAGCGTGGCCCTGCAGGTACCGACGGACGCCGTGACGGGGCTGTACCTCGTCAAGCTCTCCCGGGCGGACGGCGTCTACACCTTCGTCCCCCTGGTCGTCACCGACGACCGCGCCCCCCGCCTCCTCTTCCAGGCGAGCGTGACCACCTGGCAGGCCTACAACGCGTGGGGCGGCACCTCGCTCTACGTCGACCGCACGGGATCCTCCCCCTTCGGCCGCGCGGTGAAGGCGAGCTTCGATCGACCCTACGACTCGGACACGGGGAGCGGGCAGATGCTCCGCTACGAGGTCCACTTCGCCCGGTTCCTGGAGAGGTTCGGCTACGACGTGGGCTACACCACCAACGTCCTCGTCTCCCGCGGGGCCCTCGATCGCCTCGGCAGGGATCAGGCGTTCCTCTCGGTGGGGCACGACGAGTACTGGACCCTCGAGGAGCGGGACGCGATCGAGGCGGCGCGGGATCGCGGCGTGTCCACGCTCTTCTTCGGCGCCAACACCGGCTACTGGAAGATCCGCTTCGACGACGAGGTCGAGCCCGGCAACCCCCGCACCCAGATCTCCTACAAGGCGGACGCGGCGCAGGATCCAGTGAAGGGGCCGGATCGCACCGGCCTGTGGCGGGGCGCGATCGGCAGGCCCGAGAACGCACTGGTGGGGGTCATGTACGAGTCTTGGCTGCGGATCTCCGGGCAGTGGATCGTGAGCGACGCCTCTCACTTCTTGTACGAAGGGACCGGCCTCGCCGACGGGGATGCGATCCCGGCGCTCGTCGGCTACGAGTACGACCGAACCTTCGACAACGGCGCGCAGCCCGCCGGCCTGGAGGTCGTGTCGCGATCGCCGGTGCTGGACGTGTACGGCGTCCCGGGCTTCAGCGAGGCGGCGAGCTACCGCGCGCCCTCCGGCTCCCTGGTCTTCTCGGCGGCGAGCATCGAGTGGTCCTACGGCCTGGGACAGCCCGGGGTCGCCGACCCGCGGGTGGAGCGGATGACGGCGAACGTGATCCGGGAGGCCACGGGCCTGGAGGTGCCGGACGGCGTCGGTTCGGGTGCGCCCCCTGCCCCGCCCGCGCGGGAGGGCAGGCCCGCGTCGGCGGTGCACACGCTGTCACGAGGGCTGGGCAGCCCCACCGGCGTCGCACAGACCGAGGACGGCCTCCTCGTCGTCGCGGATCCCCGCCGGCACTTGATCCTCGCGGTCCGGCCGGACGGCACCTCCTACCCGCTGGCGGGCGACGGCGTGGCCTCGAGCGATCCCGCCCACGACGGCGTCCCCGCGGGACGGGCGCGGTTCTTCGGGCCCACCGCGGTGGCGAGCTCGGGCGCCGCGGCGGCGAGGGTGGTGTACGTGGCCGACACCCGCAACCACTGCATCCGCACGATCTCGGGATCGTCCGTCGTCAAGGTGGGGACCGCCGCGGGAGCGATGGGCGAGCCGGGGAGGAGCGACGGCGGCCGCGCCCAGGCGCGGTTCAACTCGCCCATGGGCCTGGCGATCGATCCTGCCAGCGGGGATCTGCTGGTGGCGGACGCCGGGAACGGGCTCGTCCGCCGCTTCGATCCGAAGACCGGCACGACCACCATCCTGGCGGGCGGTGGCACGAGCCCCGCGGACGGCCCCGCGTCGGCCACCGCGTTCTCCTATCCCACCGCGGTGGCCGCGGCGCCCGACGGCACCGTGTACGTGGTGGACACCGGCTACGGCACGGTGCGCCGGATCTCCCCGGACGGCGAGGTGACCACCCTGGTGAAGGGGCCGCCCGGCGCCGGCGACGGCACGGGGGAGGTCGCGCGGCTGTCGCCCCAGGGAGGCGCGGCGTGGGCCGCGGGCGCCCTCTGGATCGCGGAGCCGACCCGGGGGACCCTGCGGCGGATCGTTCCCGGCGCCGAAGCCGCCTCCACCCTGGTGGAGACCGTGGCGGGCGACGGCGTGGCGGGCGCGCGCTTCGGCTTGCCGGTGGGCCTCGCCGTGGCTAGGGATGGATCCGTCCTCGTGGTGGACGCGGCGGGCGGCGAGCTGCGGGCGGTCGTGCCCTGACGGCCATCGTTGACTATAGCGGATGATTATCCGCTATAACGGATGAGCCTCGAATCGTCGAGGCCCAGCGAGGAACTCATGCACCCCGATCGAATCCATGCGGACATCACCCAGCTCGTCGGCGAGACCCCCATCGTCCGCCTGGGCAGGCTGAAGGCGCCGGACGAGGCCGACATCCTGGCGAAGGTGGAGTCGTTCAACCCCGCCGGAAGCGTGAAGGACCGTATCGGCAAGGCGATGATCGAGGCCGCCGAGCGCGACGGCCGCCTCCGGGCCGGCATGACCATCGTGGAGCCCACCTCCGGCAACACGGGCATCGCCCTCGCCATGGTGGCGGCGGTGAAGGGGTACCGCCTGGTGCTCACCATGCCCGAGAGCATGAGCGTCGAGCGGCGCCGGATCCTGGCCGCGTACGGCGCGGAGCTGGTCCTCACCCCGCCCGCGAAGGGGATGAACGGCGCGGTGGAGGAGGCGAACCGGATCCTGAAGGAGCTCGACGGCCAGGGCTTCATGCCCGCCCAGTTCGACAACCCCGCCAACCCGGAGATCCACCGCAAGACCACGGCGGAGGAGATCCTGCGGACCGTACCCCTGGAGAAGCTCGACGCCTTCGTGTCCGGCATCGGCACCGGCGGCACCGTCACCGGCGTGGGGCAGGTGCTCAAGGAGAAGAAGCCCTCGATCCGGGTGGTGGCGGTGGAGCCGAAGCGCTCGCCGCTCCTCACCGAGGGCAAGGCCGGCCCGCACCGCGTGCAGGGCCTGGGCGCCAACTTCGTCCCGTCGATCCTCGACCGCAGCGTGTACGACGAGGTGATCGACGTGGGCGACGAGGAGTCCTATCTGGCGGCGAGGGAGCTGGCCCGCCGGGAGGGCTTGCTGGTAGGGATTTCCTCCGGCGCGGCGCTGGTGGCCGCGCGCCAGGTCGCGAAGCGGCTCGGCCCCGGCAAGACGGTCCTCTGCGTCCTCCCGGACACCGGGGAGCGCTACTGGAGCTCCTTCGCCAGCTTCGAGGAGGAGCTCGCCGGTGCGAGGCCTTAGGGATCCCCGCTTCGAGGCGGCTGTCGAGGGACTGCTCCAGTCCTACGCCTCGCGGGGCGGCATCAACCACATCGAGGGCCACAACCTGCCGTCGGTGGCGCGGGTGGTGGAGGTGCTCCAGGAGCTGGAGGCGGTGCTCTTCCCCGGCTACTTCGAGGGCGAGCGCCTGGGCAGCCGCAACGTGCGCTACCGCATCGGGGAGCGGTGCGCGCGGATCGCCTCCTCCCTCACCGAGGAGCTCGCCAAGAGCCTCGTGCACACCGCGCGCTGCGAGACCGCCGGCGACATGGTGGACGCGGCGGCGGCCCGAGAGCAGGCCACCGAGATCGTCTACGAGCTGCTGGAGGCGCTGCCCTCGATCCGCGACACGATCCACGAGGACGCCCAAGCGGCGGTGGAGGGCGACCCCGCCGCGCGGTCGGTGGTGGAGGTCCTCCTCGCCTACCCGTCGATCCGCGCGCTGGGGATCCACCGGGTGGCGCACTTCCTCCACACCCGGCGGGTGCCGCTCCTGCCGCGGATGATGAGCGAGCACGTCCACGGACGCACCGGCATCGACATCCACCCGGGGGCGAGGATCGGACCTGGCCTCTTCATCGACCACGGCACCGGCGTCGTCATCGGCGAGACGGCGGTGATCGGCCCGTGGTGCAAGCTCTACCAGGGCGTCACCCTGGGGGCGCTCAGCGTGGAGAAGCACGGCGAGGCGGGCTGGGATCCGGTGAAGCGCCACCCCACCCTCGAGGCCCGGGTCACCGTCTACTCGGGCGCCACCATCCTGGGCGGCAACACGGTGATCGGCGAGGGGAGCGTGGTGGGCGGCAACGTCTGGCTCACCCGCTCGATCCCGCCCGGCACCAAGGTGCAGATCGAGCCGCCCTACCTGCTCTACCGCGGCCGCAGCCCCGGCTCGATCGTGCAGGAGCCGCTCGACTACCAGATCTGATCGGCGGTCAGAGCGTGAAGCAGGCCGAGGTGCCGGGGCAGGCCGTGTGGACGCAGCCGAGGTAGGCGTTTGCCGGGGTGAAGCAACGCGACCTCCCGCAGCCCTCCAAGGCGGCCGACTCCGCGGTGCAGGCCGCATCGGTGCATACATCCAAGGCATCCCAGTCGCCCTGGTGCGCATCCCAGCAGTCGTCGAACGCCTTGTCCAAGCAAGCGGAGAGGACGCCGACCTCGTTGGAACACTCCGACATCATGCAGGACTCGGCCACGTCGTACTCGTCCATGCAGGGCTCCTCCTCCATGCACAGGTCGAGGATCTCCAAGCATTCGGAGCAGGCGACCTCGTCGAAAGCGGAGGTGCCCTTTTCGCAGACATTGCCCCCTTCGTCTCCGCCCAGGTCGCTCCCGCAGGCCGCGAGTCCGAGCAGCGCCGCCCCGATCCAGAATCCAGTCGCAATCCGTCGCATGGCCCCCTCCCTCGGGTGAGAGGCGAGCGTACCGCGTTCCAGTCGACAGTTGGCGATGGATTCTTCGGCAGGCCGGGGAGGTCGGGGAGGGCAGCCGGGGCCTGATCTTCGAGGCGGGCTCGCCACGTCGCGGGGGAGGTCGGCTCCCCCGCGACGTCGTCCCTCTCGGGAGGCTCGACCGGCCGTCAGAAAAAGCGGACGCAGGCCGCGGCGGCGGGGCACTCCCGCTCGAAGCAGGCGTAGATCGCCGCCTGCTCGGCGGCGCACTTCGTCTGGCCGCAGGCCTCGTACGCCGCGTTCTCGGCCTGGCAGGCCGCTTCGACGCAATTGAAATAGGCGTCGAAGTCGTCGGGGTGGGCGTCGGCGCAGGCCTCGTCCGCGTCGTCCTCACACTGGGTCACGGCGTCCCCCTCGTCTTCACACGAGCTCATGACGCAGGCGAAGCCGGCGGCCGCCTCGGTCGAGCACATGCCGGACTGGGTACACGCCGTCAAGGCGCTGAGACATTCGAGGCAGGCCAGCTCGTCGAAGGCCGACGACGTCTCGTCGCAGATGTTCGAGCCGCCGCCCCCGCCACCGCCGTCGCCATCGGAGCCGCAGGCCCAGCCGCCGAACGCCGCCGCAGAGAACGCGAGGATAATCCACCTGAAGTTCGATTTCACCGACTGGTCTCCTTGATGTGCCCTCGAGCCATTCGAGGGAGCATGGGAGCTGCAATCATGGCCGGGCCGGCGCGACGTGCCAAGGAGGAAGGCGCCATCCGCCGGGCGCGGGGGGCAGGAGGGCCGTTACGGACGGTCAGGATCCGAAGCGGGCCACCAGGGCCTGGACGCGGTCGACGAAGGCGGCGCGGTGGTACCGCTCGAAGTTGGCCCAGGTGCAGAGGGTGGAAGGATCCTTCACGCGATCGAGGAAGAGCTTGCCGAAGAGGTGATCGGTCTCGTGCTGGAAGGTGCCGGCGGAGAGGCCCCGGACCACCTGGTCGACGTCGTTGCCGTGGCGATCCCAGGCCCGCACCCGCACCTCGACGTGGCGGGGGACCACGCCGCGCAGATCGGGCACCGAGAGGCAGCCCTCGAAGTTGTCGAAGGTCTCGTCGGTGAGGGGCTCGATCACCGGGTTCACCAGGACGGTGAGGGGGATCTTCGGCTTGTAGGGGTAGCGCGGGTTGTCGCCGACCTCGATGGCGCAGATGCGGATCGGCTCATGGACCTGGTTCGCGGCGAGGCCGGCGCCGTTGGCGTCGCGCATCGTCTCGATCAGGTCGTCGATGAACGACTGCATCGCCGGGGAGGCGAGCTCCTCCCGCGACACCTCCCTGGCCACCTGCCGCAGGACGGGGTGTCCCACCGTGGCGATCTTTCGAATCATCGGCAACGCCCTCCGCGCTTCGTCTCCTGCGGCCGTCGCGCTCCCCCATGGGCGCGGCCCGCCACGAACTCCAGAACGAACCACCTCGGCCCGTCCTTCCTCCTCCTTCCGGCGCGGCGCCGGCCGGGTCCCGGCGGGCGCCCGCCCTCCCGCACTCATGCGGCAGGACGCCGGCCCTTTCAAGGCTCTCGAGGGATCGTCCCGTCTCCCGCCACCGGCGTGGCCGGCCGCGCGCCGAGGCCGCCGCGCAGGCGCTGCAGCAGCCTGGGCCCGCTGGCGGCGAACCGCGCCCTGCCGTCGGGCAGCTCCCGATCCTCGGGATCGGTCACCTGCACCGAGCCCAGGCCGGCGTCCAGCGAGTAGAAGCGCACCTTGAGATCCTCGCCGATCACGGCGAAGCGCGGCTCCCAGCCCACCGTGGCCAGCGCGTAGCGATCGCGGGGCTCGTGCTGCACCGGGCGCCCGTCCGCGTACAGCGAGGGGTCGTGGTCGTCGCCGAGCAGCGAAAAGATCGTCGGCACCAGGTCGACGTGTCCGGTGACGCCCTCGTGCACCCCCGCCGGCACCTCCTCGTCGACGATCACCAAGGGGACGTGGATCTGCTCCCGGGTCACGTCCGATCCGTGGCCGACCCGGCCGTGCTCGCGGAACTCCTCGCCGTGGTCGGAGGTGACCAGGAGGAGCGGCCTGCCGCCCCGGGCGCCCTCGTAGAAGCGGAGGAACTCCTCGAGCTTCCAGTCCACCTCGTGGAGCGAGTTGCGGAAGCGGTTCTTCAGCAGCTCCGCGTCGACCGTGGCGGCCTTGAGGCTCCCCTCCCCGTTCCACGCCGGCGAGAAGACGGCCGAGCGCTCGGGGTAGCTGTAGTTGAAGTGGGTGCCGTTGAAGAAGAGGAAGAGGAAGAGCGGCTTCTCGGCCGGCGTGCTCCGCACGACCTCCATCGCCCGCTCGATCATCACGGCGTCCCGCTTCTCGAAGTTGCCGCCGGGCAGACCGGTCTGCAGGTCGTCCTTCACGTCTCGAAAGACGGTGTTCGACAGATCCATCCAGTCGACGGTGGACGAAGCCACCAGCGAGGTGGCGTAGCCGTTGGCCTTCAGCGCCGGGAAGAGGATCGGCGCCCGGCCGGCGCCGAGGATGGCGTCGCGGCGCTGGGCGTCGAGGCCGAAGAAGAGGCTGAAGAGCGCGAAGTGCGTGGACGGCGCGCTGCTGTAGTGCCTGGGGAAGATCCGCCCCTCCTTGGCCCGCTCGGTGAGGAAGGGCATCACCTCCGGCTGGAAGAAGTCGGCCCGGGCGCTCTCGATGAGGACGAAGAGGACGTCGGGCCTGCGGGTGAACCGCACCCGGGACGGATCGAGGGAGCCCATGGCGGTGCCCGCCTGGGGCAGATCCCGGACCAGGATCTCGCCGACCATGGCCGGCTGGCCGGTGACCTTCTCGAGGAAGCCGCCGAGCCGCACCGGCGGCTGGAGCGGGAGGGTGGTGCCGGCGGCGAGCACGGCGTGGCCGCCGTAGAAGGTCATCGCCCCGATCGCGAGGCGCTCGACCACCCAGAGGAGCGCCACCGCGGTCGCCCAGGGCCACGCCCGCCCCACCGGCGGCGAGAAGGGCGAGCGGGAGGTGACGAGGGTCGGGGTGAAGCGGCGGATGAAACGGTTCCCCGCGAAGACGTCCAAAGCGACGAGGACCGCCGCGCCGCCGAGGTAGGCGGCGACCTCGGCCGGCGAGAGGCCGGTGGTGTCGAGGGCGCCGGTTTGGAAGGCCACCTCGAGGATCAGGCCGTTGAAGTGGAAGCCGAGCGAGTCGTAGAGGACGCTGTCGAGGTAGAGCGCCAGCGTCGCGGCGCCCACCGCGAGCGGCGCGAGCCAGGCGTACCAGCGGCCGGTCAGGAGCAGCGGGAGGGTGACGAGCCAGACCGCGAAGGCGAGGGCGAGGGCCTCGATGCAGAAGCCGATCCACAGCGGCGCGTGGAGCGACCCGGGCACGTTCGCCAGCGCCCGACCGAGCCCGCCGTGGAAGAAGACGAGGGTCGGCGCTGCGTGGAGGAGCGCCCAGAAGAGCATCGGGCGCGCCATGCGGATCGGTCGGCGTCGAAGATCGGTCAAGCGTTCGTCTCGGCCCGGGAGGCGGGCTACTGTCGCCTTCTACCGCAAGATCGTCGGAGGGGAAAACGACAGGCCCGCCATCGGCCCGCGGCGCCGACGTCCCGGACGACCTCGTGCGAGGCCGGTCGCGGCCCCGTGGAGGGCGTGCCGGACGCGCGGACGGATCAGGCGGGGCGGCGTACCAGCCCCGATCGCTCGAGGAGCGCGTCGAGCGACGGCTCCCGGCCGCGGAAGGCGCGGAAGAGCTCGGCCGGATCCTTGGAGTCGCCCTGGGCGAGGATCTCCTCGCGGAAGGCGCGGCCCACGTCGGGATCGAAGAGCCCCTCCTCACGGAAGCGGCTGAACGCGTCGGCGTCGAGCACCTCCGCCCACTTGTACGAGTAGTAGCCGGCCGCGTACCCCACCCCGCTCGCGAAGAGGTGACCGAAGGACGCGATCATGGCGCTGTCCTCGGGGAGCGGCGCAGGGGTGTGTGCCTGGAGGACGCGCCGGGCGTAGGCCATGACGTCGCCGTCCTTCTCCGGGTCGTAGTCCACGTGGAGATCGAGGTCGACCTGGGCGAAGCCGAGCTGGCGCATCATGGCGTTGGCGGCGCGGAAGTTCCGCGCCCGCACCATCTTCTGGAAGAGGGGCTCGGGGATCGTCTCGCCGGTCTGCCAGTGCCGCGCGAAGAGGTCGAGCGCCTCCCGCTCCCAGCACCAGTTCTGCATGAACTGCGAAGGCAGCTCCACGAAGTCCCAGGCCACGTTGGTGCCGCCGAGGCTGCGCACCTCCGGCCGCGAGAGGGCGTGGTGGAGCAGGTGCCCGAACTCGTGGAAGAGCGTCTCCACCTCCCGGTGGGTGAGGAGCGCGGGCTTGTCGGCGGTGGGGGTGGTGAGGTTGGCGCAGATGAGGCCCAGGTGCGGTGACCTCCGATCCGCCCGGTGCAGCCCGGTGATCAGGCCGTTCATCCAGGCGCCGCCCCGCTTCTCGTCCCGGGGGTGCAGGTCCGCGTAGAAGCCGCAGAGCAGCGTGCCGTCCGCGTCGAGGATCGAGTACGCCCTCACGTCCGGGTGCCAGACCGGCACCCCCTTCCGCTCCTCGACCCAGATCCCGTAGAGGCGGTGGGAGAGCTCGAAGAGGCCGGACAGCACCCGATCCAGCGGGAAGTACGGTCGCAGCTCCTCCTCGTCGAAGTCGTAGGCGGCGCGCCGCTGCTTCTCCGCCCAGTAGGCCAGATCCCAGGGCCGGAGGTCGCCGCCCCGGAAGCGGCGCAGCGCCTCGTTCTCCTCGGCGAAGAACGGCGCGGTGCGCTCCCGCAGATCCCGGACGAACGCTCGGGCCCGGTCGCCGTTGCCCGCCATGCGATCCTCGAGGACGAGGTCGGCGAAGCCCCGGAAGCCCAGGAGCCTCGCCTTCTCCCGGCGCAGCTCGAGGATCCGCGTGATCAGGGGGCGGTTGTCGTGGTCGCAGCTGGTGGCGCGGGTGTCGTAGGCCCGCCAGATCCGCTCCCGCAGCGAGGCGTCGTCCAGGTAGGTCATGGCCGGCACGTAGCTGGGGGCGTGGAGGGTGAAGAGCCAGCCCTCCTCCCCCTTGGCCTTGGCCGCCTCCCGTGCCGCCTCCACCGCCGATTCGGGGAGGCCGGAGAGCCGCTGCCGATCGTCGATCCGCAGCTCGAAGGCGACGGTGGCGTCCGCCACGTTCTGGGCGAACTTGCTGGTGACCCGCGCGAGCTCCCGGGTGATCGCCTCCAGCCGGGCCTTCCCCTCGGTATCCAGCTCGGCGCCGTGGCGGCGGAAGTCGGCGAGGGTCTTGTCGAGGAGGCGGCGCCGCACGCCGGAGAGGCCGCGGGCCTCCTCGGTGGCGGCGAAGTCGCAGAGGGCCCGCCACAGGGGCTCCCGCAAGGGAATGCCCGCGTAGAAGGCGCTCACGTCGGGCTGTACCGCGTTGTAGGCGGCGCGAAAGGGCGGCGTGCTGGCGACGTACTCGAGGTGATTCACCACCGCCATCGCCACCTCGAGGGGCTCGGTGGCCGCCTCGAGGGCCTCGAGGGTGTTCTCGTAGGTGCGGGGCGACGGATCGGCGCCGATGGCGTCCAGCGCGGCGGACGCCCGGTCCAAGAGCTCCCGGATCCCGGGCTCCACGTGCTCCGGACGGATCCGGTCGAAGGGAAGATCGTACCCGAGCTGCAGCAAGGGGTTCGGCGCCTGGTCGGCCATCTGCTCTCCATTCGAATGAGTGGGAAATCCAACTTGGAACGAGGGGCCGCGTTGAAACCCCCAGGCCCTTTGTGATAGCACGACGCGTACTCGACCGCCGTCGTTCGCACCCACCCGTCTCGCGGGAATCGGTCGGAAGGTTCCGTGGTTCGAGCGCCCGGCCGCTCGTGTCGTCCCATGCTTTCGCCGAGAATACAAGCGTCGCAAGGAAGGAGCCGTAAGAGATCCCATGATCAAGAATGCTCAGACCATCGCAGCCGTGGTGTTGGCAGCCGCCAGCCTCGTCGCCTGCGGCCAGAAGGCCGAGGAGAAGGCGGAGGGCGCTGCGGAGAAGAAGGCCGGCGACGTCGTCGCCTCCCTCGGGGACATCACCATCACCGTCGACGAGCTCAAGGCCAAGATGGACGAGCAGGCGCCGTTCATCCGCGCCCGTTACGACACGACCGAGCGCAAGCGCGAGTTCCTCGACAACATGATCCGCTTCGAGCTGCTGGCCCAGGAGGCGAAGCGACGCGGCTTCGAGAACGATCCCGAGGTCCAGTCGGCGATGAAGAAGACCATGGTCCAGAAGCTCATGCGGGCGGAGTTCGACGACTCGAAGGACGTCGGCGAGATCCCCGAGAGCGAGCTGCGGGCGTTCTACGACGCGAACATCACCGACTACGTGAAGCCCGAGCGCGCCCGCATGTCGCACGTGTTCTTCGCCGCGGCGAAGAACGATCCCAACCGCGCCAAGGTCCGCGCCGAGGCCAACAAGGCCCTCGCCGCCCTGAAGGCGAAGGACGCGGACAAGAACGCCTTCGCGGAGCTCGCCAAGACGCGGTCCGACGACAACGCCTCCAAGCGCGCCGGCGGCGACCTCTCCTTCAAGACGAAGGAGGAGCTCACCGAGGCCTGGGGCGCCGAGGTGACCAAGGCCGCCTTCGAGCTGAAGGAGATCGGCGACCTCGCCTCCGTGGTCGAGACCGAGAAGGGCTTCCACCTGGTCAAGCTCACGGGCCGCCAGAACGCCCTCGATCGTCCGTTCGACTCGGTGAAGAACCAGATCATGAGCCGCCTCTCCCGCGAGAAGCGCACCAAGGCCTTCGACGCCTTCGTGGAAGGCCTCAAGGAGAACGCCAAGGTGGAGGTGAACGAGGAGTTGCTCGCCTCGATCCAGGTGAACACCGAGGGCGCGCCCCAGCTCCCTCCGGGGCTCGCGCCCCAGGGAGGCGCCCGCACCTCGGTCCAGGCGGTGCCCGCCCAGGGCGCGGCCAAGCCGGTCGTGGTCCCCGCCAAGGGCGCCGACGCCAAGCCCGAAGCGAAGTGAGCTGAAGAGGCCTGGCCTGCTTTTCGCGCGCGCGGACCCCGGAAGCGGGTGTCCGCGCGCCGCCGTTTCGGGGCTTTCCGACGTGTCGATCCGCGGTACCGCTCTCCTCCTCGCCCTCCTCTTCGCCGGATGCACCCAGGGGAGTTCGTCCCAGGGCCGGGTGGAGCACGTGGGATCGATCGATGGCGAGCCGATCACCGCGGCGGAGGTCCGGCAGGCCCTGGCGATCGACCTGCGGGATCGCCCCGGCGCCGGCGACGATCCCGCTCTGCTGGCGGAGAGCCGCAAGCGGGTCGTCGACGAGGTGATCGACCGCAAGCTCCTCGAGCACGCGGCCCGCGAGCACTCCATCCGCGTCTCCGACCAGGAGGTGGAGCGGGCGGCCCTGCGCCTGCGCGCCGACTACCCCGGGGACACCTTCGACGAGATGCTCTCCGCGGGTGGCCTCACCCTGGCCGAGCTCAAGGATCGCCTCCAGCGGCGGCTGATGGTGGAGCGGCTCTTCGCGGAGGAGGTCTTCTCCCGGGTGGCGATCACCGATGCCGAGGTGGACGAGTGGCTCGAGGCGAACCCCGACGAGCTGACCCGGCCCGAGCGGGTGCACGCGCTGCAGATCGTGGTGAAGACCGAGGCGGAGGCCCGCGGCCTGCTGGCGGAGCTGCGCAGGGGCGCCGACTTCGGCACCCTCGCCCGGGAGCACTCGCTCTCCCCGGACGCGAAGCTCGGCGGGGATCTCGGCTGGTTCGCGAGGGGGGAGATGCCGCCGCCCTTCGACGACGTCTGCTTCTCGCTCCCGGTGGGGCGGGTCAGCGACGTGGTGGGCAGCTCCTTCGGCTTCCATCTGTTCAAGGTGCTGGCGCGCCAGAAGGCCCGGAAGCCCGAGCCGGAGGAGCTGCGCGAAGAGGCGGAGTCGCGCCTGCGCCGGGAGAAGGAGGCCGCCGCCCAGGAGGCGTACGTGGCGGCGCTCCGCCAGGCGGCCCGCATCGAGATCGACGACGCCGCCCTGTCGCGGCTGATGGTGAGAAAGTGAAGACCAGGCTCCTGACGCTCCTCGCGCTACTCTCCTTCGCCGGAACCGCCGGCGCCACCGTGATCGACCGGATCGCCTGCGTGGTGGACGACCAGCCGATCATGCTCTCCGAGGTGGAGGAGCGGGCGGCGGCGCTGCGCATGCGGGCGCCGGGCGCGTCCCGGGCGGCGCTGCTCCGAGACGCCGCGGAGGAGCTCATCGCCGAGAAGCTGATGGACAAGCAGCTCGCGCTGCTCGCGATCGACGTGCCCTCCGTCGAGCTGCAGGTGGCGATCGACGACGTGGTGAAGCAGAACGGGCTCCCCTCCGAGGAGGCGCTGCGCGCGGCCGTCGAGCGGCAGGGGATGGGCTGGGACGAGTACCGCGCCACCCTGCGCCGGCAGCTCGCCCAGATGAAGCTCATCAACCTCAAGGTGCGCTCCCAGGTGAAGGTGAGCGACGACGAGGTGAAACGCCGCTACGCCGAGGCGATCGCCGTCGAGAAGGGAGAGGAGGAGGTCCACGCCAGCCACATCCTGGTGATGGTGGGCGAGGGCGCGGACGCCGCCGCGGTGGAGGAGGCCCGGGCCCGCGCCGCGGCGCTGGCGGATCGCGCCAGGGAGGGCGCGGACTTCACCGCGCTCGCCGCCGACCACTCCGACGGCCCCTCCAAGGCGAGCGGCGGCGACCTGGGCTGGTTCCGGCGGGGCGAGATGGTCCGCGAGCTGGAGCAGACCGCCTTCGCGATGCAGGCGGGCGAGATCAGCGATCCGGTGCGCACCCGGTTCGGCTGGCACGTGATCAAGCTGGAGGAGCGGCGCAAGGTGGCGCCGAAGCCCCTGGCCGAGATGGCGGGCCAGATCCGCGAATCGCTCTATCGCGAGGAGATGGAGCGGCAGACCGACCGCTTCCTGGAGGGCCTGAAGAAGGACGCCCTCATCGACTACCCGATGGCGGAGCTCGCCCCGCGGCCGCGCTGACGGGCTTCGGCCGGCCGGCGTGCGAGGATGGAGGGAAGCCTGTCGGTCCGGTCGGGAGAGCCGGCCGCCAGCCCCGACGACCTGTCACGCCCGCCGCTCGGCGAGGGCGTCGAGGGCGAGGCCTTCACGTCGCCTCGCCTGACGCGTGCAATGCAGCAGCGGCCACGATAAGCAACCGCTCCTCGCGGTGTCGAACCGCCGTGTGATGGGAGCCACGCATGCCGTCACCTCGAATGACCAGGCAGAAGGAGCGCCCGACGGTCGCGGTGTCGCTGGGCGATCCGTCGGGGATCGGCGCGGAGGTCACGGCGGCGGCCCTGGCGTCCCGCGGCATGAAGCGCGTGCTGCGACCCCTGATCTTCGGCGACGAGGCGGTGTGGGCCCGCGCCTGCCTGTCGCTGGGCCTGGACGATCGGCTGCCCCGGATCGATCCGGGAGACGAGGCGCCGGCGGCGGGGGCGCTGGTGCGGGTGTCCCGGCTCGCGGCCCGCGATCGGCGTCCGGGCAAGCCCACGCGCGCGGGCGCGCTCGCCCAGGCGGCCTACCTCGACGCGGCCATCGAGGCCTTGCGCGGCGGGAGGGCGGCGGCGCTGTGCACCGCGCCGATCACCAAGGCCGGACTCCACGAGGCGGGCCTTCCCTACCCCGGCCACACCGAGCTCCTCGCCGATCGGTTCGGCGTGGAGCGGGTGGTGATGATGCTCGCCGGTCCGGTGCTGCGGGTGGTGGTCGCCACGACCCACGTGGCCTTGCGGGACGTGCCTGCTCGGCTCACCGCGGGCGGGATCGAGGAGACGATCTCGATCACCGATCGCTCGCTGCGGCGGCAGTTCGGCATCCGCCGGCCCCGCATCGCGGTCTGCGGCCTCAACCCCCACGCGGGCGAGGGAGGGCTCTTCGGCGACGAGGAGGAGCGGACCATCGCCCCCGCCATCGAGCGGGCCCGGGCGGCCGGGATCCGCGCCGAGGGGCCCTTCCCCGCCGACGGCCTCTTCCCCCGCGCGGCGCGGGGCGGCTGGGACGCGGTGGTGGCCATGTACCACGACCAGGGCCTCATCCCCTTGAAGACCGTTCACCTCGAGTCGGCGGTGAACGTCACCCTCGGCCTGCCGTTCCCGCGCACCTCCCCGGACCACGGCGTGGCCTACGACATCGCCGGCAAGGGGAAGGCCGATCCCACCTCGATGATCGAGGCCCTGCGCCTCGCCGCACGCCTCGCAGCACCCGGGACTTGATTCGGAGAAGTTTCAACGCCAGACACAGAAAGTAAACAATCCTCGCGGCTCGGGCTCGCGTCGCTTCGGGGCGCGGGAGCGACGAGGGTCGAGCCCGGGCTCTCAGCGGGTGCGGGCCACCGCGATCTGGCGCTCGAGGAAGGCGCGCATCGGGATGCCGGCGGCGCGGAGCTGCTGGGGGATGAACGAAGCGTGGGTCATCCCGGGGAGGGTGTTCGTCTCCAGGTACACCGGACCGCCGGCGGCGAGGATCATGTCCGTGCGCGAGTAGCCGCGGCAGCCGAGGGCCTCGTGGGCGCGCACGGCCATCTCCTGCGCCGCGGCGGCGGCCTCCGCCGGGATCTCGGCGGGGGTGATCTCCGCCGTGCCCTGGCCCAGGTACTTGCCGGCGAAGTCGAAGACGCGGCCGCGCTCCAGCCGCACCTCGGTGCAGGGCAGCGCGCGAGGGCCCGAGGGCTCGTCGATCACGCCGACGGTGAGCTCCGTGCCGTGCACGAACTCCTCGATGAGGTAGGCGGCGCGATCGTCGATCACCGCCAGCGCCCGCTCGAGGGCGTCGCGGTCGTGGACCAGGAAGAGCCCGTTGCTCGAACCGTCGGCGATGGGCTTGAGCGCCACCCCGCCGAAGTCGGCGAGGAGGGCGAAGGCGTCGGAGTCGGAGAGCCGCGTGCCGCGGGGCACCCGCAGGCCGGCCGCCGCCACCGCCTCGCGGGCGAGGTCCTTGTCGAAGCAGAGCGCGCTCGCCGCCGCGCCCGAACCGGTGTAGGCGACGCCGGCGTCGTCCAGCCAGCGCTGCACCGTCCCGTCCTCGCCGCGGCCGCCGTGCCACGCGAAGAAGACGACCTTGCCCGCGAGCGCGCCGGCGTCGATCGCCTCGCGAAGGCCCGAATGGATCGGCGCCCGCGCCGGCACGAAGGCCTGCTCGAAGGGCCTGTCCAGCCCGAGCAGCTCCTCCCGACCCACCTCGAAGACCGGCCCGGCCTCGCTCTCGTACCAGTAGGTGGCCTCGGGCAGCTCCGCCGCCAGGTACTTCGCGGAGGCGATGGAGACCACGTGCTCGCGGCTCAGGCCGCCGAACAGCATCACGACGTCGGAAGGCATGCTCTCTCCTCGCCCGGCAGCGTAGGTGCGTTCGCCACCGCGCGCAATTCGCGCTTCGCGCGCGGATGCTCTCGCCCCTTCGGGCGCCGGGCGGGCAGGCGAGCGGATCCGGGGGGCGACGGGCGTCGCCAATCCTCAGGGCCGGCCGCCCGCCGGCGCGGATCGAAATTGACGAAACGTCAACTCCTCCCGATCATGGCGTGGTGCCATCGGTCCTCGAAAACGTCCGCGTCCTCGCCGGCCGCAACCGGATCGCGTTCACCCGCCACGCGAGCGAACGGATGTGGGAAAACGGCCTGTCGGAGGACGACGTCCGCCACGCGCTCCGGCAGGCGTCGGCCCTGTTCCTGGGGAGCGACGGGAGGTTGCAGGTGGTGGGAGTCGTCCCCGGAGGTGACGAGCTCGCGGTCGATCTCGTATTCGATGGAGGGCTGGTGATCGTCACCGGGTTCGTGGAGGCACGATGAAGTGCCCGTCGTGTGGTTCGGCCGAGCTGGAAGACGCCGAGGTCGAGCTCGAGCGGGAGGTGTGCGGACGCCGCTTCAAGGCGACGGGCCTCGCGCTGCGGTGCGGACGCTGCGGCGAGGAAGTGGTCCAGTTCGGCGTGCTGGGGATGTTCGACCTGGCGATCGCCGCGGACCTGGCGCAGCGCGGTCCCCCTTCCGCCGAGGCGTTCCGGTTCATGCGGAAGGCGATCGCCCTCCCCGCGAAGGAGCTCGCCGACCTCCTCGCCGTGACGCCGGAGACGGTGTCCCGCTGGGAGAACGACAAGCTCCCCGTCGAGCGCCGGGCGCTCGCGCTGCTGTCATCGATCGTCCTCGACAAGGTCGAGGGCCGCACCGCCACGCTCGAGAGGCTCCGCGCGCTCGCCGCGCCCGCCTCCCCTCCCCCCGGCGAGGTGCGCCTCCGGCTGCGCCGCGCCTGACCGCCCTGCGGCGGGCCGAGAATGCCGCGGTGGTGCCGAAGGGGACGCGCCGTCGCCAAACGGCATCGCGCGGAGGAAGGGAAGGGGCCTTCCTCGAGCTGGGGATTCCAAGAGGGAGATGGCGACTCTCGCCTACGAGAAGAGCTTCGGAAGAACGCGCCGAGCGCATTCGGCGATGCCGAGCGTGCGCACCAGCTTCTTCGGGTGGTGGTGCTGGATCTCCTTCGTGCCGAGCCTGCCGTGCGGGCCCGTGCGGGGCTGGAGACCGGACTCCCATCTCCCGCACGTGGAGGAGAAGGCCGGCCTTCGAGGCCGACCCAGGATCCTCATGGGGCCGCGGCCCGGACGCAAGCGTGCGGGCGTGGTGCTGGCGCTCCGCCTGACCCTCGAGCGGTGGACGGGCGGGCGGTCGACCCAGGACCATGAGCGATTTCGCGCAGTTGCTTGCCCTACCCCTCGAGCCGATTTGGGGCGGCGAGTCCGGCGCGGCAGCAGCCGCGGGTGAGGTTCCATGCGCCTCGTGGCCCTCGCCGGCGCCCGTCCACCGTGCCGACGCCATCGGCCCATGCCGCGCGCCGCGCCCGTGCTTCCCGCCGGCGCCCGTGCTTCCCGCCGGCGCCCGTGCTTCCCGCCGGCGCCCCGTGCCGTTCTCGGCGCCACCGCCCGTGCCTCGAGCCAGCGCTACACGTTGAAGCGAAAGTGCATCACGTCGCCGTCCTGGACGACGTAGTCCTTGCCCTCGATGCGCAGGAGGCCCTTGTCGCGCAGGGCGGACTCGGAGCCGTACTTCACCAGGTCGCGCCAGTCGCAGACCTCGGCCTTGATGAAGCCGCGCTCGAAGTCGGAGTGGATGACGCCGGCGGCCTGGGGGGCCTTCCACCCCCGGTGGATGGTCCAGGCGCGGGTCTCCTGCTCCCCGGCGGTGATGTAGGTGACGAGGTCGAGGAGCTCGTAGCCCGCGCGGACCAGCTTGTGGAGGCCCGGCTCGGAGAGCCCGGCGGCCTCGAGGAAGCCGGCGCGCTCCTCGGGCGGGAGCTGCTGGATCTGGGACTCCACGTCGGCGCAGATGACGACCAGGGGGGCGCCGTCTCGGGCGGCGACCTCCCTCGCCTTGGCGACGAGCGGATCCGAGTCGGCGCCGCCGATCTGGGCCTCGGAGACGTTGGCCACGTAGAGCACCGGCTTGTTGGTGAGCAGGAAGAGATCGCGCAGCGAGGCGCGCTCCTCCTCCGTGAGCGGGATGCGGCGGACGGTGTGCCCCTCGTTGATGCCGGCGCGGACCTTCTCGAGGACCGCCATCTCCGCCTTGGCCTGCTCCCCCACCTTCCCCGGCGCCTTGACGTCCTTCTGCACCTTCTGCAGGCGCTTCTCCACCGACTCGAGGTCCTTGAGCGCGAGCTCGGTGTCGATCACCTCGGCGTCGCGGGCCGGGTCCACGGAGCCGTCCACGTGGACGACGTTGGGATCCTCGAAGCAGCGCAGCACGTGGCAGATCGCGTCCACCTGGCGGATGTGGGAGAGGAACTGGTTGCCGAGGCCCTCGCCCTTGGAGGCGCCCCGCACCAGGCCGGCGATGTCGACGAACTCGAGGGTGGTGGGAAGGATGCGCTTGCTCCCGTAGACCTTGGCGAGCTGGGGGAGGCGATCGTCCGGCACCGGCACCATGCCCACGTTGGGCTCGATGGTGCAGAAGGGATAGTTCGCCGCCTCCGCGTTGGACGCCTCGGAGAGCGCGTTGAAGAGGGTGGACTTGCCCACGTTGGGCAGGCCGACGATGCCGATCGAGAGTGCCATGGTCCTTCCGAACGCCCGGCCGGGCGCGTCGATTCGCGCCGGCGGGCGATGCAGGCGGCGGCCCGCCCGGGGAGGGCGCGGCGGGCAGAACGACGTCGACCGGCCACCCCGAGGAGACGGGCGCCGGTCGAACGCTGCGGGCGCCGGGAGTGGCCCCGCGAAAGTTCGGCGCGAGGGCGAGGGCCCTTCGCGAAAAGAGGGATCAGGCGCGCGGCTGCTCGGGGAGCTTCTGGAGGAACTCCTCCGCGAGCTTGCGCTGCTTCTGCTCGTCGAGGTTCGACTCGAGGAGCTTGCCGGCGGCGGCGATGGCGAGGTCGACGGCGGCCAGCTTGATCTCGGCGATGGCCTTGGCGCGCTCCTCCTCGATGGTGCGGCGGGCCTGGGCCAGCAGCGCCTCGGAGTCCTTCTTGGCCTGCTCGAGCGCCGTGGCCCGGGCGGCCTCGACCTCGGCCTGGTTCTTCCGGACGAGCTCGGCGGCCTCGCGGCGGGCGTCGGCGATCGCCGTCTTCTGCTCGGCGAGGAGGCGCTCGGCCTCCAGGCGCTCGCGCTTGGCGCCCTCGATCGACTCGCGGATGGTCTTCTCCCGCTCGTCGAGCATGGCGACGATCGGCTTCCACGCCGTGAAGCGCAGGATGATCGCCGACACGACGAAGGTGACGATCGTCCAGAACGTCAGGCCCGGATGGACCGTGAGGATCGACGCCTTCTCGGCGCCGGCAGCGGCAAGCAACGGCAGCAGGCTCGTCATCGGACTTTCATCCCAGAGAGAAGAAGGAGATCGCTCGGCCGCGGATCCGCACGGCGGACCCGCGGCCATCGCCGGGGCCCGGGTCAGGCCTTGACGGCGAGGAGGATGCAGACCACCAGCGCGAAGAGGGTCACGCCCTCGATGAGAGCGGCCGCGATGATCATCGAGGTGCGGATGTCACCGGTGGCGGCGGGCTGGCGGGCGGTGCCCTCCATGGCGGCGGCGGCGAGGCGGCCGATGCCGATGCCGGCGCCGATGACTGCGAGACCAGCGCCGAAGCCGGCGCTCAGGAAGGCAAGAGCAAGATTCGTCATGGGGGTATTCCTCCGGTGGAGACAGGTGAAGCGGGTTAGTGCGGGTGCGACGCCATCCCGATGAAGAGCGCCGACAGCATCACGAAGATGTAGGCCTGCAGGAGCGCCACGAAGAGCTCCAGGAAGTACACGGCCGTGGCGAAGGCCACGGAGACGGGCGCGATGTAGGGTCCCACGCCCTGCAGCAGGAAGATCAGGCCGAGCAGGAAAAAGAGGACGATGTGGCCAGCGACCATGTTCGCGAAGAGACGGATGGTGAGCGCGAACGGCTTGGTCAGCATGCTGAGGATCTCGACCGGCAGCATGATCGGATACAGCCAGATCGGCACCCCGTTCGGCACGATGTGCGCCCAGAATCCGACGACGCCCTGCCCCCTCATCCCCGCCATCAGCGTCACCACGAAGGTGAGGATCGACAGGCCGACGGTGACGTTGATGTTGGCGGTGGCGGTGGCCGCGAAGGGGATGAGGCCGATGAGGTTGGCGGTGAGGATGATGAAGAAGAGCGAGGCGAGGAAGGGGACGTATCGGTCGCCCGTGCCCTTGCCGATGTTCTTCTCGGCGAGCTCCTCGCGCACGAACTTCACGAAGACCTCGACCACCGAGTAGAAGCCGCGCGGCACCAGGCTGCGCTTGCGGGCGACGAGGCTCACGCCGACGATCACGACCGCCATCGCCAGCCAGAGGAAGACGGTGTGGCGGGTGAGGGAGAGGTCCACCACGGTGGAGCCGAGCGAGACCTTCCACTCGGGGAGGTCGAAGGTGACGGTCGCGCCGGTGATGGGGTTTTCGAAGGAGATGTCCCTGCCGTCGGAGACGTGGTCGAAGATGACCTCGGGGACCGACGCGCCCTCCGCCGCCGCGGCGACGCGACCGTAGGTCAGGGCCGAGCCAAGGATTGCGGCTGCCACCGCGATCTGCGCAATCGAACGTACTGGGGCGCGCATCTTCGTCCTCACTTCGACTTCCGCTTCCGCTCGACCTCGAGGACCGCCTTCACGAAGGCGTAGACCCCGATCGACATCCCAAGAACCGAACCCGCCAGGAGGAGCCAGGGCGACGTCCCCAGCTTTCCGTCGGCGAAGTATCCAGCCAGCACTCCCAGGGCCACAGCGGCCGCGAAACTCCAGGTCGCCTGGAGGTAGGGCTCGGCCTCCCGCATGGCGCGGGCGAAGCCGGACATTCCCGCCAGGCGATCCTTTCGGTCACGGTCGCCCTGTGGTCCCAAGTCCACGCGAACTCCGCCTCGGCCGTCCAAAAACCCTCAAGGATTCCGGGGGTTGCCGGATCTCGACCGTCCGAAAGGAGGCGCTTGATAGCACGCGCCCGGTTGGGGGTCAACTGCCCTGTGGCTCGGAGCGCGGCCTCACCTCCGTGCCGTCGCTTCGCGGGTGGAACGCAGGTCCGAAGGATCAAAAATCCCGTCTCGTCCGGAAGCGGACGAACCCCTCGCCTCCGGGGACGACGACGCCGCGATCCCGGCGGGGAGCGCGGCGTCGAGTCCTGCTGCGAGGCGAGGCCGTCGCAGCCAGCGGGGGCGCCCGTACCCCGCGATTCTTCTTGGATTCAGGGGCGGGCGCGGCGGCCGGGTGCGTCAGCTTCCGATGCGATCCAGCCTGCGGATCTTCACGGCGAGGCGGGTCAGATCCTGGTTCACCTTGGCGAAGTGGACCTTGTCCTTCTCCTGCTCGATCTGCGCGTCGAGCTGGGCGAGGCCCTTCTTCGCCTCCTCGAGGGCCTCCTTGGAGGAGGAGGCGATCCAGTCGGTGGCGAGGATCGCGGCGAAGCGCGCCTCGAGCTCGCGGTCGGCCAGGGCGGCCATCAGGGGCCCGATCGCCTTGGGATCGCCGAGGCGGCCGAGCTCCATGGCGGCGCGCTCCCGGACCATCGGGTTCTCGTCCTTGAGCTTGCCGATCCAGCAGTCGCTGTCCTCCTTGCACTCGGCGGCGGCGATCAGGCGCGGCTTGTTGTCGGCCAGGACCTTCTGGACGTTGGCGGCCATGTCGTCGCAGTGCTTCTGGGCGGCGGCCTTGTCCTTCTCGTTGCGCGGGTCGAAGTCGAGGCCCTTGATGCAGGTCGACGAGGTGAGCTTCGGCTCGGCCTGCTCCCACGCCTCCCACTGCTGGAGGGACTTCTCGTCGCCGAGGCGGGAGAGCGCCACGTAGCAGCCCTTGCGCGCGTGGGCCGACTTGTCCATGACCTCGCCCTTGAGGGAGCAGGCCACGAGCTCGGGGAGCGCGCGCTTGTCCCCCGCCGCCACCAGCGCGTTGGCGTAGACGGCGCGGACGTTGCCTTCGTCCTCCTTGAGCCCCCGCATCAGGGCGGGCACCGCCTCGGTCGCCCGCATCCGGCCGAGGACGTCGGCCGCCGTGCGTCGGACCATGAGCGCCATGGCGTCGATGTCGTCGGGATCCACGCCGGGGCGCGAGTAGGCGAGGAGCTTGATCAGCGTGGGGATGGCCTGGCGCTCGTTGAGGTCGCCGAGCACCTGGGCGGCCTTGGCGTAGAGCGCCTCCCGGTAGATGTCGTTGTCGTCCGCCCACTTGTTGAGCTCGTCGTCCCGGCCCTCCAGCACGATGAGGAGCGGCGCGGCGGCCGCCCGGCCGATCTGGTAGGCGGAGAAGGAGGCCTCCGGGTAGAAGGAGACGCCCTTGCGCTCGTGGAAGAGCATCTTCTTGATGGCGGGCACCGCGCCCGGATCGCCGATGTTGCCGAGGGCCTGGACGGCCTTCTTGTTGACGTAGGTCTCCTCGGCCTCGTCGGTCGCCACCCTGGCGAGGGTCTCGACGGCGCGGGGATCGCCCATGTCGCCGAGGGCGTTGATGGCGGCCGCCTTGACGAAGGAGTCGCGGGACTTGGTGAGGAGCTGGAGGAGGGGCTCCACCGCCGCCTTGTCGCCGAGCATGCCGAGGGCGTCGGCGATCTCCTTGTTGGCCTTGTTCGCGTCCTTGCTGGCCTGATCCGCGCCGACGCCCCGCTCGAAGTCGATCGCCTCGACGAGGGCGGGCACGGCGGAGGGGTCGCCCAGCTTGCCGAGGGCCTTGGCGGCCTCGATCCGGACCTCGCCCGGCTCCTCCAGGAGCGGGACGATCATGGGGACGGCGGCCTTGTCGCCGATCTTCACCAGGCGGGAGAGCGCGTCGAGCTTCGTCTTCGTGTTGTCGGAGCCGAGCCGCTTGAACCAGGTCTCGGCCTTGTCGGGATCGGGCTTCGCGCAGGCGAAAACGAGGGAAGCGCAGGCAAGCGCCGATGCGACACGGAGGGAGAGCCGCATGAGTGCCCCCTTTCCAAGGGATTGGGCGTGGATGAGCCAGGAATACACCCCGGGCCCCCGGAAGGTCAATCGAACGGGCGGTCCGCGGCGCCGCTCCGTGCGCTGCGCGACGAATGGGCATGTCCCTGCCGGATCGTCCCGGCGCGGCGGAGGGAGCGCGGCCCGGGCGAGCGGGCCGCGCCCGGCGATCACTCCTCCTCGGGCTCCTCGGGCGGCGGCGGAGGAGGCGGCGGAGGAGGCGGCGGCAGCCCCACGGTGACGACGCGCGTCTCGGTCAGCGTGCGGCCGTGGCTCTGCGCGGTGAGGACGAAGGTGGTGTCTTCGTCGACCTCCACCGTCACCGACGACCCGTTGGGCGGGAGCCCGCCGACGTCGACGGGGTCGCCGTTCGCCGTGATCCCGATCGACTCCGCGTTGGTGGCGGTCCAGGTCAGGGTGACCTCCTCGCCCACGAGGACGGAGGACGGCGTGGCGGTGAAGGAGTCGATGGAGAAGGGCGGGAAGAGCTCGACGTCGAGGTCGAACGTCTGCTCGTCACCCGTGCCGAAGCCCACCGCCCGCACCACGTAGGAGTGGATGCCCGTGGTCGCCTCCTCCACCTCGCACTGGAACTGGGGCGGGGTCGCGCTGCAGACGACGACGATGGGATCCTCCAGATCGACCTGGGGCCGCTCCACCCGCACCTCGGAGACCCCGGTGGCGGTCCACGCGACGGTGAAGGGCTGGTTCGGCTCCGGGAAGGCCTCGACCACGTGGACGCCGGAGAGGGACGCGGCCGCGTGGACGGTGAGGGTGGCGGTCTCGGTGGCGGTCCCGGCGGGGTTGGTCGCCGTCAGCGTGTAGGTGGTCGATCCGAGGAAGAGCGGGAGCACCGGGTAGGAGCCGGCCGCCTCGACGGCGCCCGGCCGGAAGCCGATGGAGACGCCGTCCAGGCCGCGATCGATCGCCTGCTGGAACGCGACCGATCGACCCTGGGTGCCGGCGTGGCTCTGGTAGCCGATCGACGCGCTCGAACCGTCCACGTCCGCTGCCGGCCCGGTCATCTCGCCGTAGCGGAAGTCGAAGTCGCCGTTCTCGAAGAGCACGATCTGGAAGTTGAGATCGACCGGATCGGCGGCGGTGGCGCCGGCGGTCCAGAAGCCCGCCCACTGGATCACGGCGAAGCGCCCGGCGGGGCCCACGTCCTCGTCGACGAAGATCCGGCCGAGGCGCGGCGAGCCCGACACCGACTGGGCGAGGGGCCGCCAGTAGGGAGCCATGGCGACGAAGGGCGCCGACGACGAGGGGAGCTGGACGGCGGGGAGCGAGGATCCCGCGTAGCCCAGGTCGAAGCCGATGGCGCCGTGGAGGAAGACGAGGGCGTGCGTCCGCATCGCGCCTCCCCAGGGGAACGCGAAGGGGAGCTGCACCGCGGCGCAGCCGTCGTCGGGCAGGGCCGCGTCGCCGCAGTCCTCGAGGGCGACCTCGACGACGGTGGCCCGGCCGCTCACGTCGATGAAGGGCTCCGCCGCGACGAGGGGAGACGGCGAGATCGAGAGCGACGAGGCGCCCGCCGTGTTCCAGTGGAGCTGGGCGGTGCCCTGCAGCCCGACGTCCGCGGGGGAGAGATAGAAGTCGATCACCTCCGGCGCCGCCCAGTCGATCGAGACCTCCTCGGTCACCGTCGCCCGGGCTGCGTTGGAGGCGGTGATCCGGTAGACGCGGCCGGGGGCAGGCGGGAGCACCTGGAGCCGCCCGGAGGCGACGAGGGCGGGATCGACGAAGAGCCCGATCCGGCTCGGGGCGTCGCCAGGGGCGAGCTCGTCGACCGCCACCTCGACGGCGTGGGTGGTCTGCCACGCGATCTCCACCGGCCCCAGGTCCGGCTTGTAGATCGCGGAGGAGGTGGTCGCGACGAGCGTCGGCACCTCCAGCACCTCGACCGCGAAGTCCCGGGTCGAAGCCTCCGTGCCCGGAGAGGTGGCGGTGAGCCGGAAGGTGCGGGAGCCGGCGCGAAGCGGGGTGACGACGGCGGAGCCCTGGAGCGGCTCGGCCCCGCCGAGCGGGTAGTCGTCGGGCCCGTCGGTGAGGGTGAGCGTCGGGGTCTGACCGTTCCCGTCGACGGCGGTGGTCCAGTAGAAGGTCAGCGAATCGCCCAGGGTGATCAGGGTCTCGTCCGCGTAGAAGTCGTCGATGGTGGGGCCGTCGACGATCTCGATCTCCACGCTCCGGCTGTCGGTCTGCCCGAGCCCGTTGGCGAGAACGAGGGTGTAGGTCCGCGGGCCGAGATCGTTGGGCAGCGTCACCACGCAGTCGCCCTCCGGGATCCGCTCGAGGTCGACGGTGGTGCACGAGGCGATGGGCGCGCCCCCCGGCCCGTGGAGGGTCAGGGAGGTGCCGCCCAGCGCGGTCCAGGAGAAGCGCGCGGTGGAGCCGGGGCCGTAGCGGAGGCGCTCCACCTCGAAGTCGACCAGCACCGGGGGACCGACCTGGACCTGGAGCGTGCGCTCCATCGACTCGCCGGCACCGTTCACCGCCTCCAGCCGGAAGGTGGCCGCCGCCGCGATCTGGGCGGTGTAGGAGCCCGTCTCGTTGCCGCCCGGCCAGGTCCGCAGGAGCGAGCCGTCCTGCTCCAGCCGGATGGACGCGGCGTTGCGCGCGGTCCACGTCAGCTCGAACGGCTCCCCCACCCCGACCAGCGACGGGCGCGCCACGAAGTCGTCGATCGCCGGGGCGCCGAAGACCCGCACCTCGCTCCGGGCGGTCGCCTCCCCCGCCGCGTTGCGGGCGGTGAGGACGAAGGTGGTGCTCCGGTCGACGGGGATCTGCGTGCTGCCCCGTTCCGCCTCGTCGGTGGAGGTGAAGATCGCCGCCTCGCCGAGGGGCGCGATCTCGACGACGCCGGCGCGCGCGGTCTCCCACGCGAAGGTGACCTCCTCCGGATCCGATCCCGCCAGCGTGAAGCGATCGGGCGTCGCGGAGAAGGAGATCACGGCGGGCGGATCGAGGAGCGGGAGGGCGAGGGTGCGGACCACCGTCTCGTCGTCCAGCGTCGCCTCGATCTCGAACCGTCCGTCGGCGGGGACGACCGCGGGGGTGGTTCCCTCGTCGAGGGCGTCCTCCGGGACCTCGAAGCGGAAACCCCCGGCGCCACGGAGGAGGAGGGAGGTCGCGCCCCGCGTCCTCCACTCGAGGTCGATGGTCGCGCCGCGGGCGTACGGCCCCGGCGCGCCGGCGGCGAACGACTCGATCACCGGCAGCGCCCGCACCTCGGCGTCGGCGGTGGCCACCGCCTCGCCGGCGAACGCCTCGATCTCGTAGGTGGTCACCGTCGTCGGCGCGATCTCGATCGCGCCCGAGAGGTCGGTCGTGCTGTCGACGAGGACCTCGCCCGCGGATCGGAGGACGATCCGCTCGGCGGACCGGGACCGCCACCGCAGGAAGGTGCTCGTCCCGAAGTCGACCAGCGTCCGATCCGGGATGAGCTCCACGTCCACGCCGCCCCCGACCACGGTGACGTCCACCGAGGCCTCGGCCCAGCCGATCTCGCTCCAGGCCCGCAGCGTGTAGGTCGTGGACCCGGCGGGGTGGACCGTGGTCGATCCGTCCACCGGCGAGGCGCCCTCGAGGTCGATCGTCTGGCCGCTCTTGGAGACGATCTGCACCACGTCGGCGCTCTCGGTGGCCCAGGAGAGGGAGACGGATCCCCCGGCCTCCACCTCGGCGGGCGTCGCGACGAACGAGACGATCCGCGGCTGCGCCGCCCGGACCGCCACCTTCGCCTCGGCGGTGGTCGCCCTGCCGTTCCTGCCGACGGCGGAGAGGACGTACACGGTGGTCTGGGCGGGCCGCACCTCGACCTCGCGCGCCTCCAGGGCGGCGGGCGTCAGCTCGACCGCGGCGCCGTCCCCGTCGGCGAGGGAGATGGACACCGCCTCGCTCACCTCCCAGCGCAGCGTGGCGGCCTCGCCCGGATCCACGGCGGTGGGGGTGGCGGTGAAGGAGACGACGATCGCGTCGCCGGGGACCTCCGCCTCGGGGCTCGAGGAGGCGCAGGCCGCGCCGCAGAGGGCCCCGGCCAGGGAGAGAGCAACGAGTCGATTGCCTGCCATTCTTCTCTACTCCTGCTCGATCCAGGTGAAGGTGACCCGCCGGTTGATCGACCTGCCGAAGTTCGTCGACGAGGCGATGGGCGCCCTGTCGCCGGCCCCCTCGATCCGCAGCCGGTCCTCGCGGACGCCGGCCTCGACCAGGGCCTCGCGCACGGTCTGCGCCCGCCGCAGGCTGAGCTCCTCGTTCCGCTCCGGCGTGCCCTGGTCGTCGGCGTAGCCGGTGATGAGGAGCGCCCGATCGGTGGACAGGAGGCTCAAGGCCACCGTGCGCAGGAGGCTGCGCGCGATCTCGTCCAGATCGGCCCGGCCCACCTCGAAGAAGATCGCCTGCTCCTCGACGGCGAGGGTACGAAAGGTCTCCTTCACCGCCTCCGGCGGGGCCGCGGTTTTCGCCGCTGCCGGGGTGGGCTCCGCCGACGGGGCGGGCAGAGGCGGAGGCGGCGTCACGTACACGATCTCCCGCTGCGGCGCCGCCGGCCGCGAGGGCTCCCACAGGCCCTGCACGCCCACCGACGCGAGCGCCCGCCACCGCGGGGTGATCCCGTCGTCCACCGGGCCGAAGCCGCCGCCGACGTCGACGTAGGCGGCGCCCAGGAACCAGCGGGCGCCGCCGAGGAGCTCGAGGGAGGCGCGGCGCGGATCGGTGCCGGGCTCCGCCGCGGCGACGACCGAGCTGCCGATGGCCTCCAGGCTCCACAGGATCGGCTGCTCGCCGAGGGCGTGGCGGTACTGGAGGAGGAGCCCGGCGTGGGCGGTGTCGCCCAGGAGCTGATCGCCCACGGTGCGCTGCCGCCCCATGAGGTGGCCCACGTGGAGGTGGGCCGCCCAGCCGGACTCGTGGCGGAAGCCGACGCTGCCCGAAACGTCCGCCCGGGCCCTCCCGTCGCCGACGCCGAACTCGCTCCCGCCGCTGGGGACGAGGAGGCCGCCCTGCAGCGCCGCCCCCCAGCCTCGGCCGTCCTGGCCCAGCAGGGCCCAGCGGAGCCCGAGGCGCAGGTCGCCGAAGGCGGTCGAGCCGCTCTGCGGGGGCTCGAGGGCGTCCTCGGAGGAGACCGACTGGCCGAGCAGCATGGGCAGGCCCGCGTGCACCTCGAGGCGATCCACCGGGCTGGTGGCGAAGTGGAGGAGCGCCAGGTCGCGCCCGTCGATCCAGGTGGCCTCCCGCGAGCGGGCGCCGCCGCGGACGCTGTCGGTCGGGACCTTGATCCGCACCACCCCGCCCTCGTGCCCGTAGGTGAGGGAGAGGTCCCAGGCCCCCGGCCCGAGGATCCAGGCGGAGGGCAGGAGCATTCCGCCCTCGCCGCGGGCGCCCCGCAGGCGCAGGGTCGAGGTGTCCACCTCGGTGGCGGCGCCGGCGCCCGCTGGCGCGAGGAGCGCGAGGGCGACGGCGAGGAGCGGGAGGGTCGGCATGAGCGTACGCGTCTTCATGTCATTCACACTGCCCGTCGGGGAACATGTCCTGGTACACGTAGGTGAGGCGCAGCATCACGTCCTCGAGCCGGCCCCAGTCGACGTTCCGGTTCTCGCCCTTCGCGGGATCGATCAGGATCGTGTACTGCGAGGCCAGCGGCAGCCCCTCGAGGCCGCGGTTCGCCGTGCCCGGCTCGCCGAAGCTCCCGATCCTCGCCACCGGGGACACGCTCCGCCCCGCCGTGCGGAAGGTGGTGCGGGGCCCGAACGCGGTGGTGCCCGGACCGAGGGCGCCGACGATCGCCTGGATGTTGGGCTGGCACGAGCGCATGGTGCTCTTGCCGTCGTAGAGGATGCTGACGGTGGGGCGCACGTTCTGGCCCAGCCCCTCGCCCACGAGCTGCACGTCGATCGACGCGATCTTGGCGTTGCAGGTGAGGGGCAGGTTGGCGAAGTCGTCCAAGCGGAGATCGAAGGTGGCCGCGAGGACCGAGCGGTTCGCGATCACGTCGCCGATGCGCTCGTCTGTGCTGTAGCGCACCTGGGTGTCGACGGGGACGTTGCCCTTCTCCAGCACCGCCCGGAAGCGCGCCGCCGCGTCCACCTCTCCGCTCTCGGTCATCATGTCGAAGCCGCCGTGGAGCAGGTCGTCGCGCACGGAGAGGTCGACCACCTCGTAGGTGATCATGCCGCCGCAGACCCGTTGCAGGCGCAGCAGCTCGTTGCTGATCGCCTCGAGCTGCGAGGGGTTCCTGGCGAGCAGGATGGCGAGGCGCTGGCTCACGAAGGGCCGGACCGCGTAGTACTCCAGGCCCACCAGCCAATCGAAGAGCAGGCCCTTGGCCCGCTCCACCCGGGACTCGGCGCGGGCCAGCCGGTTCGCGAAGGCGAAGATCACCGACGGGCTGGCGATGAGGTTCTCGAGCTGGCCGAGCCGCTCGTTGAGCGAGGTGTAGCGCCCCAGGAGGAGCTGGCCACGCTGCACCACCTGCATGTAGGCCATGAACCGCTGCTGGACGACGATCTCGCTGCGGAGGATCCGCACCTTCGCCGCCTCGGAGTCCTGGAGGCGGATCTTCGCCTGCAGGCGCCGATCCTTCAGCTCCACCAGATCGCGCTCGTAGGCGAGGTCGTACTCCAGGTTCCGCCGCAGGGCATCGATGAGGGCCTCCCTGGCGGCGATCGCGTCGTCGTTGAGGAGCTCGATCGCCCGCAGCTCCCCGGCGAGGTCCTCGAGATCCCGCTCGGTCTGCATGGCCTGCAGCTCGGCGAGGTCGGAGAGGTTGGCGAGCTTCGCCTCGCGGCGCGCCTGCTCCTCGGTGAGCTTCTGCTCCAGCGCCACCGCGGTCGTCTCCATGGCGAAGGCCGCCACCCGCAGGACCGAGGTGAGCCCGTAGGTGCTCAGCTTCACCGCCAGGCGGAAGGGTGCCGAGACGTCGTTCGACATGCCGATCGCCTTGGGCATCCCGTCGGCGACGGCCTCCGCGATGCGATCGACCTCGTCGCCGACGAGGGTGAGACCGCCCGCCGTCTGGTTGAGGGCGTTGATCGCGGTCATCCGCTTCATGTCGTCTTCGATCCCTTCGTACCGGATCGTCGACCACTTCTCGATCTCCTCGGCCTGCTTCTCGTAGGCGTCGTGCCGCAGCTTCCGCGCGGCGTTGATCTCGGCGAGCTGCGCCCGGAGGGTGGCGCTGCCGATGGCGTCGATCTCCGCGGAGATCTGATCGATCTCCACCTCGACGGCCCGGCGGCGATCCCGCCACTCGGCGAGCTTGTCGGCGAAGGCCTGGGCGTTCTCCAACTCGATCCGGGCGCGCTCCTCGTTGTCCCGGAACTCGTTCTCCGCCATCTGGCTCTCGAGGAGGGCCTGGCGCAGGGCGAGGATGGCCTGCCCCGCCTCGGAGACGTTCTCCATCCCCTCGAGATCCTCGAACGACTGGTACGTGCCGCTCTCCGGATCGGTGAGGAAGCCGCAGCGCCCCGGCTCGACGGCGACGGTGCACTCCGGCCGCTCGTCCATGTCGGCGACCGTGCAGCCCAGGGGGAGACCGCAAAGCGCGACGAGCTCGGCCTTGAGCTCCTCCGCCTGGGTGCGCATCCGATCGGTGAGCACCTTGGAGTTCACCTCGGCGGCCTGGGCGTCGTCGATGACGCGATCGACCGACTCCTGCGCGTCGGCGACCGCGCGCCGCGCCAGATCCTCCAGCTCCCGGAGGACGGTCTGGCTGCTGCTCTGCGGATCCACCGACTGAGACACCACCACCTCGGCGTCCCGCATGAAGATGAGGTCGTCGAACGGCAGGGCGAGCTGCTCCTGGGTGCGCAGGAGCGCGGCGAAGCCGCTCCCGAAGATCGAGCTCGTCGCCGACGTGCCGCTGCTGCGGTTGAGATGCGAGAGCACCGCCGCGGACAGGTAGAGATCCAGGGTCCGGGCGCGGACGTAGTTCGCCGCCTGCTCCCGCTTGAGGTCGTTCTGGTAGAGGCCGTTCCATCGCTGCGCGGCGATCTGCAGGGCCTCCATCGCCCCCTGCCAGGTCTGGGCCTGCTCCAGGAGGATGGTCTTGCGGATCGCGATCGCCTCCCGATCGGTGGGCGCCCGCGCGAGGACCTCCAGGCTGGACGGCGCGAACTGCCGCGCGAGCACGTCGAAGTGCGCCTGCAGCACCTGCTTCTCCCACTTGGAGAGCATGTCCTCGTTGTAGGCGCGCAGATCCGCGGCCAGGAAGAGAGGGGCCTCGGACTTGCGGAGCCAGTCGAGGCGGATGTCGGTGTCCACCTGGAAGGCGGCGAGCTGCCGGCCCAGGTAGCTCTCCCGCGCGGCGAGCTGGTACCTCTCGAGGAGATCCCCGGCCACCGGGAGCTCGTCCTCCTGGGTCTGGTAGGCGAAGGCCAAGAGCTGCTCCGAGCAGGCAAGCGCCGGAGACGGGACGCAGAAGCCGTCGCCCTCGGCGCAGCGCTGCAAGAACTCGCCAAAGGAGATGCCCCCGGGGTTCGGCTGGCTGTCGTCCAGGAAGGCGCGCACCTGGCTCGCGGTCGACGGCCCCTGCAACGCCCGATCGGCGACGGCGAGGGCGCAGGTGGCGCGGGCCAGCGGGCTCGCGTTGCGGAAGCCGTCCAGGCCGGTGATGCCCTCGCAGGGCTTCTCCGGCTCGATCGACACCTCGTCGAGGAGCGGCTCGAAGACGTCGGGGCCGCAGGCGTCGATCTCCAGCGGCATGCCCAGCGCCGGCTTGGGCGCGGACGCCTGGCCGGGGATCGGCTCCAGCGCCTCGGGCGGGAGCCGCTGCTGACGGAAGGCGGTGAAGGGGCCGGAGAGGACCACCTGCGCCGGGGCGATCACGCCGTCGGCGGTGCGGGCGTCGAAGAGCCCCTCCCACCTGTCGGCGAGGGCGCCGACGATCCGCTTGCCCTCGACCTCGTGGATCTCGAGGCGGATCGAGCGGGTGCTCTCGCCGCTCCCGAACTGCGACGCCCCGCCGATCTCGAAGGGGTGGGAGAAGCGCGCGAACCAGACCCGGGCCTCGGCGTCGTACTCGAGGGGTCGCTCGACCCACCTCGCGTTCAGGCCGTCGGTCCCGGGGCCCCGGGTCGGCGAGAGGAGATCCTGCGCCGACGCGGGGAGCAGCACCCAGCGGCCGGTGGCCTCCTCGAGGCTGGCGTTCTCCGGCTCGATCCGGAGGCCGAAGCGCATGGGGAGCGCCGACCCGCCGAACTCCCGCACGTTCACGTCCGCGGCGTACAGGCCGCCGAGCGCGATCCGCGGGATGATGTCGATCCGGAAGCCCCCCAGCGACGTGACGACGAACGCCCGCTGGAGCTTCGCCTCGCCGTCGTTCCCGGCGGCTCGGCCCGTGGGGATCTGGAAGCGGAACTCCGTCTCGCCCTCCGAGCGAAGGGTGCGCGGCGTCTTGTCCTCCTCGCCCTCGAGCTCCACGCGGTACATCACCGCGCCGCCGGGGACCGGGGCCACCGTCTGCATCGACACCGTGACGAAGGGCTGCCCCGGGTCGATCTCCACGGCGGTCGGCGGCTGCTCGGCGATGGCCACCGGGACCTGCCCGGGGACGTCGGCGAGCGCCTCCTCGTCGAGGGTGACCTCGACCGTCCCGTCGGTGAGGGCGCGGATGCCGCGATCCGCCAGGCAGCGCCCGCTGGTCGAGCAGCGCGCGCCCTCCCGGCAGTCGCCGTCGTCCCTGCACTCCCAGGTGCACTGGTTCTGGAAGCAGAACAGGCCCTCGGCGCAGTCGACGTCCAGCATGCAGCCGCGGGTCGAGGACATCGACACCAGGCTGCGGGGGACCTCGACGCCGAGGCCCGCAGCGCCGGCGCCGCGCTCCTCGCCGCCGCAGCCGAGGAGCCACGAGGAGCCGATGCAGACCACGATCGCGCAAAGAGGAATGGCTCTCACAGCACGCCTCCCGAGAAGTAGAGGTGGATGCGCTCGCCGTCGCGTCCGCCCTGGCCCGAGGGGGCGGTCGCCGGATTCGCGCCGGCGTCCTGCCGCTGGTTCATGTTGGGCAGCTTCACGCCACGCTTTCCGCCCGTGCCGCCGCTGCCGCCCTTCCCCGCCTGGCCGGGGACGATGAAGAGATCCGGCTGGGCCAGGAGCATCTGGGGGAGGTTCATGCTGCAGCCGTTTGCGAGGGTGCCGCCGGGGCGGTTGCAGACGCGCCACACGCCGACGTTGACGCCGCCGAGGCCGCCACCTCCACCACCGCCGCCGCCGCCGTCGCCGCCGTCGCCGCCGGTGAAGTTCGGGTCCTCGCTCTTGGCCCGGCCCATGCCGCCCCAGCCGCCGCCGACGCCGTTGCCGCCGTTGCCGCCGTTGCCGCCGTTCCCGGCGCGGCCGGTGGTGACGATGAAATGCCCCGAGGTGTGCAGGTCCAGGGTGCCGGACGCGGGGGGGACGAGGAGCATGCCGACCACGCTGCCGCCGTGGCCTCCGCGGCCGCCCGCGGTCCCGTTGCAGCCGCCGGCCCCGCCGCCGCCGCCCCGGTGGTTCTGGTCGCAGCCCTTGTAGCTGGTCTTGAAACCGGGCGTGAGCAGGCAGCCGCCGGCCCCACCGCCGCCACCCCCGGACGTGCCGGAGGAGGCCGACTGATACAGCCAGGGCGACAGCGGGCGCCCCCACCAGATGAGCGAGGCGGACGGCGAGCGGCTGTAGCTGCCGCCGCGCCCCATCGCGCCGTCGCTTCCCCTCCCTCCCCGGGAGGCGGCGGACCCGCCCAGGCCCCCGTTCCAGCCACCCCCGGTGCTCCCGCCGGTCCGGAACCGCACCAGCGAGCCGCCCGGCTCGTAGCAGCGCACCGCCCCCGAGCCGCCGCCGTAGGGCACCCGCCCGTCGGCGCACTGGGCGGGCTGCCGGCGGAAGTCGGTCGACGCGGACGAGGGGATCGCCTCGTTCACGCAGAAGCCGTAGTTCATGAACCAGTGCCGACTGTCGTGGGTGAAGGGGTAAATGAGGGAGGTGCCGTCGGCGCACGACTCGCCCTGGACGCAGCCGGGGATCCCGTCGTTGGTCTCGTCGGGAAGGGTGCCGCCCTCCCCGTGCGAGCCCATCGCGCCGTTGAGGGCCTCCTCGATCTCGATGGACACGTCGCGGAACTCGAGCCGCCCGCAGCCCCTCGCCGGGCACTCCAGGCCCACCTGCGTGGGGGCCGAGGCGCCCTCCGGCATCAGGTAGGAGGGGTCGGGGCCGAGGACCACCACCTCCATCCGATCGAGGAGCAGCTCCATCGGACCGGATCCACCCTGCGCGGCGCCGATGGCGGCGTACCGCGGCCCGAAGGGCATTTGCTCGGAGTCGACGCGGCGGGTGGCGTCGGGGGCGGGCGCCTCGCGGACGATGACGGAGGTCGTCCCCTCGGGGCGGCTCCACAGGATCTCGCAGCCGTCGTCGCAGACCACCGTTCCCTTGAAGCCGCCGTAGATGCGAACGTACGGATCGCTGCCCGGAGCGGTGGAGGTGGGCAGGTCGATCTGCACGGCGGAGACGTAGATGCCCTCCTCCACGTAGATGTCCCGGCAGCTCTCTCCGGAGGGGACCCCGGCGCAGGCGAGCTGGACCGCCCGGGCCAGGCTGGCCACGGGGGCCTGGGACGAGCCATCGTTCGCGTCGTTGCCGTTCAGGGTGCCGCCGCCCCCGAGCGGCCGCACGAAGACCGCGTCGCCCAGGTCGCCGTCGATCCCGTCGCAGTTCTCGTCGAGCCCGTCGCCGATCGGATCGGTCGCCTTCGGCTGGTTGGGCACGCAGCTCCACGCCGCGCCGCTGCCGGTGGCGGCGAGGCACTCCATCACGCCGAACGCGCAGATCCCCTTCCCGCCGGGGACCTCGCAGGTGGCGGGGGCGCCGGGGCCCTCGGGGTTGGAGGTGCCCTGCTCCGCGTACCAGTCCACCCCGTCGTCCACGTCGCCGTTGCAGTCGTCGTCGAGGCCGTTGCACATCTCCGGCGACCGCATGGCCTCGACCGGATCCAGGTCGGGGACGCAGCGCATGGTCGCGAGCGGCTCCCCGGGCAGCGGCTGGGCGGCGGCCTCGCAGGCGAAGTGGCCGGCGGAGCACACGCCGGGCAGCCCGGTGTCGCAGACGTCGCCCGCGGTCGCCACCACGGCGCCCAGGTCGTCCAGGGCCACCACCGTCCCGTCGTCGACGAGGCCGTTGCAGTCGTTGTCGATCCCGTCGCAGACCTCGAGGGCCGCGGGGATGGGGAGCCCCGCGTCGTCGACGCCGCCGCCGTAGCGGTTGGGGTCGCCGTCGTCGCAGTCGAAGGTGTTCTGCACCCAGCCCGCCGGGGCGCCGCCGTCGCAGAAGTAGCGCCGCTCGTTGGGGTTGCCGCGGCCGTCGGCGTCGCGGTCCCGGGCCCAGATCATCCCGTCGCGCAGCTCGGTCTCGCAGCCGTCCTCCACCTCGCCGTTGCAGTCCGCGAAGCCCGGATCGCAGACCGCCACGCAGGCGTGCCCGTCGTCGGTGGGGGAGCAGCTCCGGACGCCGTTGTCGACGGGGCCGGCGCAGGTGTCGCCGCAGAACTCGCAGTGGGCGGCGGAGCCCTCCTGCTCGGCGCGATCGGAGAGGCCGTTGCAGTTGAAGTCGAACTCGCCGCAGTAGGTCGGGAAGGGGTGGGTGGGCCGCAGGGGATCGAAGAAGGCCGCCGGGTTGGCGTCGTCGCAGTCCACCTCGGTGAAGGGCTCGTCCAGCGGGCCGCAGGTGCCCACGCCCCGCTGATCCCCGTCCCGGTCGAGGCAGCGCCCGCAGGTGCCGGCGATGGGGACGCAGTAGCTGCCGGCCTCGCCCACCAGGAAGGGGTCGTCCTCGAGGACGTCGGTGCAGCGGAACCCGAAGGGGCAGTCCTTCTGCAGCTCGCAGCGCTGCACGCACGCGCCCGAGGGGGTCTGCGTGAACGGGCGGTCGAGCCAGCAGGCGTCCCCCTCCGCGCAGTGGGCGGCCTCGGTGCAGGGCTCGCAGAAGCTGGGGGAGTGCGCGGGGGCGTTTTCGAAGGGCGGCCTGCAGATGGAGGCGTAGGGGACGCCGCGGGCCATCGCCTGGGCGTCGAGCGGGATGGGGAACGCGGCGACGCCCTCCGGATACGGGCTGTCGCCCACGAAGACGAGCTGGCAGGTCGACGGCTTGCTCTGCCCATCGGGCCCGGTGACGGTGAACGAGTCGCAGATCCGCGGCTCGTTGGTGCAGGGCACCCCGCAGATCCCCTGGCCCTTCTTCAGGGTCCGATCGAGGTCGGAGAGCGGGATCCGATCGACGCCGTCGGCGTTGGGCCGGCTCAGCGGGAGCTCGATCAGGCAGTTCCCGCCGAAGACGGCGCACTCGAGGCTGTCGTAGCAGCGCCGGTAGTCGTTGGGCGCGAAGGTGATCCGCGGCGGCTCCTCGGCCGCCCCCCCGGCGCCGCCCGTCCCGCCGGCCCCGCCGGCGCCCCCCGTTCCACCGGCGCCGCCCGCCCCGCCGTCGCCGCCGCTGCCGCCCTCCCCCACCGGGATCCGATCCCGGGCCGCGACGCACACGCCGCCGGAGCAGATCTCACCCACGGCGCACTCGTAGGTGAACTGGCAGGTCCCCGCTTCGTCGAGCCCGTCGTCCACGCCGCAGCCGGAGCCGACGATCGCCAGGGCGACGAAGAAGGTGGCGGCGGATGCCGCGCGGATCAGGCGTCTGGGTGTGTGGGAAGCAGCCATGCAGCGGACCTCCGGATACCCACCGGGGGACCTGGTGCGTTTGCCTCGAGCGCCCCCGGTCGGCTGATGTCTTTTTTCGAAGGGGTGCCTGCTAGCGCGATCGCCGCCAATGTGTCAATGGTTGCATCACAGGCCCATGGGATGCGAGCGGCTTCCACCTGCGGAAAGAGCGGCTGCGACTCCAGGATTTGCGCGAGGTTGGACGGTTGGCCGGGCCGATACGAAATGTGTCAATCGGTGGACGACAGGCCGAGGGCGAGGAGGCGCGCGCGAAGGGTGTTTCGGTGGATCCCCAGCCACCGGGCGGCCTGCACCTGGTTTCCTCCCGAGCGGGTCATGGCCAGCTCCAGGAGCTGCCGCTCCGCCCGGGCGAGGACCTCCGCGTAGACCCGCCCCTCCGGGATCCCGTCGAGGACCGCGCCGCGCGGCCCCGCGGCGCCGGGGGAGGGCACGGCGCGGATCGCCCGCCCGAGGTCCCGCCCGTCGAGGACGTCGCCCGTGCACGACACCAGCGCGCGCTGCACCGCGTTCTCCAGCTCCCGCACGTTGCCGGGCCACGCGTGGGCCCGCAGCGCCGCCGAGGCTCCTTCACCCAGCGTGACACGCCGCCCCACGAGCGTCGGCGCGTGCCGAGCGAGGAAGTGCGCCGCCAGGGGCTCCAGATCCTCCGGCCGCTCGCGCAAGGGAGGGATCCGCAGCACCAGCACCGAGAGCCTCCAGTAGAGGTCGGCGCGGAACGATCCGGCCTCGACCAGGGCGGCGAGGTCGGCGTTGGTGGCCGCCACCAGCCGCACGTCGACGGGGCGCGATCGCTCGCCGCCCACGCGATCGATGCGCCGCTCCTGGATCGCCCGCAGCAGCTTCGCCTGGGCGTCCAGGGGGAGCTCGCCGATCTCGTCGAGGAAGAGCGTGCCGCCGTCGGCCTGCTCGAAGCGCCCCTCGTGCCTCGCCGTCGCCGAGGTGAACGCGCCCTTCTCGTGGCCGTACAGCTCGGACTCCACCAGCTCCCGGGGGATCGCGGCTGTGTTGACGGTCACGAAGGGGCCGTCGGCCCGGGCGGAGTGCTCGTGGATGGCGCGGGCGACGAGCTCCTTGCCGGTGCCGCTCTCGCCGGTGACGAGCACCGTGAGCGAGGACGCCGCGGCGCGGCCCACCTGCTTGGAGAGCTCGACCATCGCGGGCGAGACGCCCACCAGCCCGGGCGCCGCGGGATCCGCCGGCACCGCGGGCGCCGGCGCCGGTCCCCGCCTCGCCAGCTCGCGGACCACGGCGGTGAGGCGCGGCAGATCGAAGGGCTTCACCAGGTACTCGTCGGCGCCCAGGCCCATGGCGGTGACGCCGGCCCGCAGGGTGTCCTCCGCGGTCATCACCACCACCCGCGGCGCCCCCGGCCTGCCCCGCAACTCCTCCAGGAGGCGGAAGCCCGAGTCCCCCGGGAGCCGCACGTCCAGCAGCACCACCGGAAACTGCTCGTCTTGCAGGAGCTGCCGCGCCTCCTCGGCCGACGCCGCGGGCGCCGCCTCGAAGCCGGCCTTGGCGAGGGCCTTCTCGAGGACGAAGCGGATCCCGGGCTCGTCGTCGACGACGAGGATGCGCCCCTTGGCAGCCATGCGCGGGATCCGTAGCAGAGGCCCGGGCGCCGCGCGAGGCCCGCGGCGGGGCGGCGCGCCGATCATGCGAACGGCAGGAGGACCAGGGCCTCCGCCCCGCCCCCGCGTCGATCCCGCAGCTCGAGCCTGCCGCCGTGGGCCTCCGCCAGCCGGCGCGCGATCACGAGGCCGAGGCCCGTCCCCCCGCGCCGGGAGGTGACGAAGGGGGTGAAGAGCTCGAGGCCCGCGGGGAGCCCCGGCCCGTCGTCGAGGATCGAGACGCGGGCGAGGCCCCGGGTGCGGCCGCCGATCCGCACCCGCGTCCCTGCCTCCACCGCCGTCTCGATGGCCACCTCGCCGCGCCGCCCCTCCATCGCCTGGAGGGCGTTGCGGAGCAGGTTGAGGACCACCTGGGCGATGGCGTCCCGATCGACCTCCAGCTTTGGCAGCGACGGGTCGTAACGCCGCGCGATCGGCCTGCCGGCGCCGGCGAGCCTCGCCACGTCCTCGCAGATCTCGTGCACGTTCGTCGGCGCGGTCCGCAGCGACGGCGGCCTGGTGAGGTCGAGGAGGGAGCGGACCAGGCCGTCCATCCGCCGGGCCTCCTTCGCGATCAGCTCCGCGTGCGCGCGGTGGGGGGAGTCGGGGGCGAGGTCCGCGGCCATCAGCTCCGCGGCGCCCTGGATCCCGGCGAGGGGGTTGCGGATCTCGTGGGCGAGGCCCGCCGCCAGGGCCTCGAGGTCGGTCTCGGGCGCCGGGATCGACAGGGTGAGGACGACCGCGGCCGGTGCCCCGCCCCGCGAGGGGAGCGGCGCCGCGGCCGCCTCCCACCTGGCCCCGCCGAGCGACACCATCCCCCGGGCGATCCGCCCCTCGGCGGCGGTCGCGCACAGCCTCGCCACCGCGCCCTCGCCAGGGATCGAGCGGGCGGCGGCGCCGAAGCGATCCAGGGCCGCGGCGTTGGCGTGGAGCAGCGCGCCACCCGCGGAGACGAGGAGGGTCGGCGCAGGATGCGCCTCCAAGGCGTCCCGGGCCAGCTCCGCTTCCGCTCCCGCGTCCATCGGCTACAGCGCTTCCTCGCCCCTCTCGCCGGTGCGGATCCGAATCACCTCGTCCACGGGGAGCACGAAGATCTTGCCGTCGCCGATGCGGCCGGTCCGGGCGGCACCCTGGATCGCCTCCACCACGTCGTGGACGCGGTCGTCGGCGACCACCACCTCGACCTTCATCTTGGGGAGGAAGTCGACCACGTACTCGGCGCCCCGGTAGAGCTCGGTGTGGCCCTTCTGCCGCCCGAAGCCCTTGGCCTCGAGGACGGTGATCCCGTGGACGCCGACCTCGGCGAGCGCCTCCTTGACCTCGTCGAGCTTGAACGGCTTGACGATCGCCTCGATCTTCTTCATGCGCCGCGGCTTCTTTTTCGGGTGTCTAGGCGCGGCTCTGCCCGGCGATCGGCCGGGTGGCGCCGTGGTGCAGGTAGAGGTCCAGCGCCCGGGAGGGCACCGTGAACGCCGCGAGCTGCACCTCGAAGTGGCCGCCGGGGTAACTGACGAGCGTGCTCTTCTCCTCGCCCGGGAAGAGCCGCATCGTCCCCTTGCCGCGGTCGATCCGCCCCGGGATCGACAGCTCGAAGGCGATCTCGTAGCTGCCGTCCTCCTGGAACTGCGGCTCCAACAGCAGGCTCATGCGGGGCGTGGAGAGCCTGCCTGGCTCGGCGAGGGTCATCTCCAGCGGCACCCCGCAGACCCCGAGGAGCTTGGGCTCGGCCACCGTCGCGCCGCTCTCGTCGGCGATCGACATGGCGAAGAAGACCTTCTCACCGGCGCGAGGCGCCGTGGCGGCGGCGGGCTCGGGCGCCCCCGCCGGCGCGATGAACGCGGCGGAGGCGAGAAGCGTCGCCAGCAGAGCGGGTGCGGCGTGTCGGTTCACGTCTCCTCCACATTCCGAAAGTCCTCGGAAGAACGTCGATTCTATCGCCGTCGCGGCGGGGCGGCAAACCCTTCCCGCGGCCCTCGCGCCGGCCCTCCGCCCCGGGGCCCAACGGGCGAGCGGGCGGTCCGCCGGCCCCCTTTGATCTCTTGGGTTTTCTTTTGGATCCTCCCCTCCCCTTGGGCTAAAACGCCAAGGATCCGACACCCGCCAAAGGAAGGGCTCCCCCCACGATGTTCGACTGGCTCTACAGGATCGCCTCCCGCGATCTGGCGATCGATCTCGGTACGGCCAACACCCTGATCTACATCCGCGGGATCGGGATCGTGTCGAACGAGCCCTCGGTCGTGGCGGTGCAGCAGGACGCGAGGGGGGGCAAGAAGATCCTGGCGGTCGGCAAGGAGGCGAAGGAGATGCTGGGGCGCACCCCCGGCAACATCGTCGCCATCCGCCCCATGAAGGACGGCGTCATCGCCGACTTCGAGATCACCGCCGCGATGCTGCGCTATTTCATGCACACGGCGCACAACCGCAAGACGCTGGTGCATCCCCGCACCATCATCGGCATCCCGTCGGGGATCACGGAGGTGGAGCGGCGGGCGGTGCGGGAAGCGGCGGAGAGCGCGGCGGCCCGCGAGGTCTACCTGATCGAGCAGCCGATGGCGGCGGCGATCGGCTCCGGCCTCCCCATCACCGAGCCCTCCGGCAACATGATCGTCGACATCGGCGGCGGCACCAGCGACGTGGCGGTGATCAGCCTCGCCGGCATCGTCTACTCGAAGAGCGTCCGCGTCGGCGGCGACAAGATGGACGAGGCGATCATCCAGCACATCAAGCGCAAGTACAACCTGCTCATCGGCGAGCGCACCGCCGAGCTGATCAAGATGGGCATCGGCACCGCCTTCCCCACGGAGGAGGAGCTGACGATGGACATCAAGGGGCGGGACCTGGTGGCCGGCGTCCCCCGCACCCTCACCGTCTCGTCGAACGAGATCCGCGAGGCGCTCTCCGAGCCGATCAACGCGATCGTCGAGGCGGTGAAGGTGACCCTGGAGCGCACGCCCCCCGAGCTCGCCGGCGACATCGCCGACCGGGGCATCGTGCTGGCGGGCGGCGGCGCGCTCCTCAAGAACCTCGACACCCTCCTCCGGGAGGAGACGGGGCTGCCCGTCTTCCTCGCCGAGGATCCCCTCTCCGCCGTGGTGATGGGCGCGGGCAAGGCGCTGGACGAGCTGGACATCCTCCGCCAGGTCTGCGCGCACTCCTGATGTCGCGAAGGGATCCAGGCGCGGCCTCGCAGGCGGGCGGGCGGCGACCGGCGGCCGCGGACGCTGCGGCCCGGGCGGGCGCGATCCGCCGGCGGGCCCCGGCGGCGCGGCGCCTCCTCCTCCTCGCCCTCCCCTTCGTCCTCCTCGGGACGAGCGGCTGCGCGCTGTGGCGGATGATCGCCGGCGAGACGCGGCCCGAGCTCACCTTCAAGGAGGTCCGCTTCGCCGGCTGGTCCATGGAGAAGGTGGACCTCGAGCTCGTCTACGTGCTCGACAACCCCTGGGACGTGCCGCTGCGCCTGGCGGAGGTCGCCTACCAGCTCGAGATCGAGGGGCGGCGCGTGATCGCGGGCGCGCCCGAGGCCGGGCTGCGGATCGAGCCCCGCCGCAGGCAGGTCCTCTCGTTCCCCGCCGAGGTGCGGTTCCTGGACGTGATCCCCACCGCCCGCGCGCTCTTCTCCAAGGACGCCCTCGCCTACCGCGCCAGCGGCCGGCTCGGCGTGAAGACGCCGGTGGGGGTGGTGGCCCTGCCCATCTCCAGGACCGGGCACATCGACGTGCCGAAGCTGCCGTCGCTCGACCTCTCGACGATCTCCGTCTCGCGAAGGGGTGTGGCGGGGGCCAGCCTGGCGGTCGGGCTCGACGTCACCAACCGCAACGCGTTCCCGGTGCCGATCACCGGCCTCGACTGGGCGCTGCAGCTCGCCGGCGCGCGGGTCGGCGGCGGGAAGGCCGCGGGCGCGATCGTGCCGCCGGGCGCCACCAGGCGGATCGAGATCCCGGTGGACGTGAACCTGGCCTCCGCCGGGCAGGGCCTCGCCGCGCTGCTGGCGGGCAGGCCCGCGGACGTCGCCCTCTCGGGCAGGCTCGGCCTGGGGAAGGTCGAGGCGCCGATCGACGTGAGGAAGCGCCTCTCGCCCAGGTGAGGCCGATCGGCCCCGAGGCGAGTCGCCGAGCCATCGAGGCGATCGCACCGGGGGATCGCTCGGCGGGTTCGGTCCTTCGGGGCGCGTGACGAGATCGGTCGGCGCGATCACCCGGCGGGATCGCCAGAGGCGGCCTCCCCACGGCGGGACCCCTTCGGCCCGGGCCGCGCGGGCGCCTGCGGCCCGAGCAGCTCCGCCAGCCACGCCGCGAACGCCTCCGTTTCCACCAGCCCGCGCATCCGGGAGAGCGCGATCGGCCGCGCCAGGGCGACGAAGCCGTCGAGGAGGCCGAGCCGCTCGAGCACCTCGCCCAAGGGGCGGTCGGCCTCGGGTGCGAGCGTCGCCTCGATGGCGGCGGCGATCTCCGCCTCGGTCTCGTCCCGCTCGATCCAGGCGGAGAAGCCCCGGCGCAGGATGTCCGCGACCACCTCCGGCTCGCCCCGATCCACCTCGCGGGCCAGGTCCTTCGTGTCGAGCTCGAACACGCCCTGCAAGAGGGCCCTGCGCAGCTCCGCCTGCTCCTTCGCCCGGGCCGGATCGCAGAGGAGGTCGCCCAGCCGCTGCAGGACCCGCGACAGCGCGGCGTCGGCGTACTCCCGCGCCCGGCGATCGAGCTGGCGCTCCAGCTCGTCGGAGACGGCGCCGACCACCTGGCCGGCCATCGCCGCGAAGGCGCCGCTCGCCCGGACCCGCTCCGAGGTGATTCGACCCAGGCCCCCCAGCCCCCGGGCGAGGGGGTTCTCCATCACCGGCGCGCGGAGCTTGCGGCCGAACGCGAGCAGCTCCTCGAGGAGCAGGTGCCGAAGCAGCGCCCGGACCGGCGGGCGATCGAGGAGAAAGAGCGTGATCTCGCGGTCTGGGGAGAAGGGCCTCCCCGCCAGCTCCTCGCACGAAGCCTGCAGCGACGGCGGCACCAGCTCGCCCAGCGGCGCCCGCCGCGCGCCCAGGTGCGCCCGCAGGGCGCCGATGCGGTCGAGGATCCACCCTTGCGCCTCGTCGGAGGCGATCCAAGTGCGCAGCGCGCCCCGGAGGGTGGCGGCGACGAGGGCCGGCTCCACCACCTCCCCGAGCGGCCTCCCCAGATCCCGCTCGAGGGCGAGGCCGACCAGACGCTCGAGGGGAGCGCCCGCTCCGGTGGCGCGGAGCCGATCGAGGATGGTGCGCGGATCCGCCACGGCGCCCGCCTTTCGCTCGCGCGGCACGGCTACGGAGCCGCCGGTCCCCATTCCACCGCGCCGTCGGGGAGGAAGTACACGATGAGCATCCTCCCACCCTCGACGGTCGGGGTGTGGTGGCTCCCCGGCGGGAGCACCACCCAGCCGGGCGGGCGCCCGTCGAAGCGGGGCTCGCCCTCCCGGGCGACGCAGAAGCTCACCTCGCCGCGCGGGTGGGCGTGGGGCGCGGCCGGCCCCTCCATCTCCACGGCGTCGATGCTGAAGCCGTGGGTGGCGGGCGAGGGCTTCGCGAGCCTCCCGAAGAACACCCCCTTGGGGGTTCCCTCCCTGGGCGTGAGCCAGCCGCCTCGCCAGGCGTCGAGCAGCATGCTCTCCAGGCGGGCGCGATCCTCGAGGCCCAGGGCTTCGCGGAGCGCGCCCTCCGCACGCGGCGGATCCGAGAGGTCGAGTCTGCCGATCGTCTCCGCGAGCGGCGCCAGCATGTCGAGGAGCGCGGTGGGCGTGGTCATCCGGGGCGAGCCTCCTTCGTTTCGGTGAGGGCTCGAAGGTAGCATGCGCGCACCGCCCTTGGAGGCAGGAGCGGGGGCTGCCTACGTTGCCGACAGGCCGGGCGCGGGACCCCCCACGGCGCCCGGGATCTCGAGGGAACTTGGAGCCTCTCGATCCAACGCCGGAACCCCACGCGGACGCCCCGGAGGCCGAGTGCCCGGAGACGCCGGAGGGCGGCGACGTCAGACGCATCCTGGGCGCGGTCCGCTTCGCTGCCGAGAACTTCCTCACCAGCCAGACCATTTCCGAGCACATCGAGGAGGTGTTGGAGGAGCTCGGCACCGCGGCGGGCGTGAGCCGGGTGTACGTCTTCGAGAACGAGCTCGCGGCGGACGGCGACCTCGTCACCTGCCAGCGCTTCGAGTGGGCGGCGCCGGGGGTTCCGCCCCAGATCGAGAACCCGGAGATGAAGCGGATGAGCTACGAGCGCTCCGGCCTGGAGATGTGGGCCCGGGCGCTGTCCCAGGGGCGGACCTACGAGTCCCGCCTCGGCGAGTTCAGCCCGAACGAGCTCGCCTTCGCCCAGCCCCAGGGCATCCAGAGCTACCTGCTGGTCCCGCTGATGGTGGAGGGGAGCTGGTGGGGCTTCATCGGCTTCGACGAGTGCGAGTCCCCGCGGCGGTGGTGCAGCGCCGTGAAGGACGCGCTCCAGGCGGCCGCCAGCATCCTCAGCGCGGCGATCCAGGGGTGGAACGCCAGGCGCGAGAAGGAGCGGCTCCTCGAGCGGCAGCGGGCCTTCACCGAGGCGGCCTGGCGCAGGGCGGCGGAGTGGGAGGCGGTGCTCGCCTCGATCGTGGACGGCGTGTGGGTGGTCGACACCGACATGCAGGTCACCTTCGCGAACGAGGGGGCCCGGCGGATCTTCGACGCCCGGCGGATCGAGGATCTTCTCCGCCCCTGGTCGGAGTACGCGATCTTCGCCGACATCCTCGACGCCTCCGAGAACCCGGTGGACCTCGAGGAGATGCCGCCGATGCGCGCCCTCCAGGGCCACGCCACCTCCGACGTCGGGACGCAGATCGTGCTCCGGTCCAAGGGCGAGCGGAAGTTCCTGGGCCTGAGCGCCGCGCCCATCCGGGACCCCGCCGGGAAGATCGTCGGCGCGGTGGCGGTGGCGACCGATCGCACCCAGCAGGTGGAGTTCGGCCGGCTCAAGGATCAGTTCATCCGCGTGGCGGCCCACGAGCTGAAGACGCCGGTGGCGATCATGAAGGGCTACGCGCAGCTCGCCCTGCGGGTGGGCGACGAAACCTCGCCCGCCCAGTTGGAGCGGCTGCGCGCGATCGATCGGGGCTCCGATCGGATCGATCGCATCATCCAGGATCTGCTCAGCGTCTCCCAGGTGTACGCGGAGGGGTTCTCCCTCCAGATCCGACCGGCGGATCTGCGGGAGCTGACCGTCGCGGCGATCGGGAGCCTGTCCAAGGAGACGCCCGACCGCGACATCCGCCTCGAGGCGCCGGACCCGGCGCCCGTGCAGGTCGACGTGGACCGCATCGAATACGTGCTGCGCAGCCTCCTCGACAACGCCATCCGCTACTCGCCCGCCGGCGGCCCGATCGAGGTGACGATCGAGGTGGAGCCGAAACAGGAGGCGGCGCGCGCCGGCGGCCGGGGCACGGTGACGGTCTCCGTCGCGGACCAGGGGATCGGGATCGCCCCCAGCAAGCAGGCCCAGGTCTTCGAGCCGTTCTTTCGCGTCCACACGGACACGCCTTACGATTATGGAGGGATGGGCGTCGGCCTGTTCACCTCGAGGGAGATCGTGCGCCAGCACGGCGGGTCGATCTGGTTCGAGAGCACGGAGGGCGAGGGGAGCACGTTCTACTTCCGCCTCCCCCTCGGAGACGGGGATGATCGTGCCCAAGGTGTTGATCGTGGATGACGATCCGGACCTGCTCGCCCTGATGGAGGAGACGCTGGACCTCGAGGGCTACGAGGTCGAGTCGGCGACCAACGGCGCCCGCGCCCTCGACGCGCTCGAGAAGGGGATGCCGGACCTAATCCTCCTCGACATGAAGATGCCGGTGATGGACGGCAAGGAGTTCACCCGGCGCTTCCGGCTCACCCACGATCACGAGGCGCCGATCGTCGTGGTCACCGCCGCCGCGGACGCCCGCAAGAGCGCGGCCGAGATCGGCGCCAACGGCTTCATCGGCAAGCCCTTCGATCTGGACCTGCTCCTGGATACGGTGGCCCGCGAGACCGGCGGCGCCTCCGCCAGGAGCTGAGAGCGCCCCCGGCCGCGCTCTCGCTGCGGGCGATCAGTTCGTCCGGAAGACCCAGTCCCAGATGGGGCTGGAGACGCCGTAGCGCTTGTCCAGGTACCGCCGGTTGAAGTGGTGGCTCATGTGGTGGCCCTGCAGCTTGCGGAGCAGGGGGTGCCTCACCTTGCCGTGGTGCAGGTAGTAGTGCGTCAGGTCGTAGGTCATGTAGCCGAGTGTGAAGCCGGCGTGGAAGAGCCACACCCTGTCGCCCAGCGCCATCCAGAAGAGGAATCCGAACGCCAGGAAGAGGGGGAAGCTCACGGTGGGCGGCAGCACGAGCCGGTAGCGGTCGCGGGGCCAGGTGTGGTGCACGCCGTGGAGCGTGAAGTGGAACTTCGGCCCCCAGTTCGTGCGCGGCTCCCAGTGGAAGAGCAGGCGGTGGAGCCAGTACTCCACCAGGGTCCAGACGATCACGCCGCCGACGAAGAGGGCGATCCCCCGAAGGACGCCGACGGTGCGGACGACGATCCCGTAGACGACGAGGGCCAGCACGATCGGCACGTACAGGTACGCGACGATCAGGTAGTGGGTCCGTGAGAACGCGTCGAGCAGGCGGCTCCCGAACATCGGGGGCGAGTCGGCGCTCGGCTTGGGAAAGAGCATCCTCAACCACCTCCGTGGAAAGGTTGGGGATGAACGCTCCCGCCTGCCGAACCCGTCACCCTCGCGGGAGGAGGCGCGCGGCCGTCGGAACGGAGGACGCGCGGGCCGCCCCCGCGCGGGAGCCGGGGCCCTCTCGCGAGGGCCGCGCGGCCGGGCGGCCCCTCTTCGCGCTGGGCTAGCGCCCGTCGGCGGTGGCGGGCGGCTTCAACTCCTCGACCAGGCGCTCGGCCGAGTAGATGGTGCGCAGCGCGGCGAGGATCGCCTCGCTGTGGACCGCCACCGCCCGGTTCACCTCGGGATCGAAGCCGTAGTCCCCGCCGAGGGAGGGCAGGTTGCCGTCGAAGATCAGGCCGATCACCTCGGCGTTCCGGTTGACCACGGGGGAGCCGGAGTTGCCGCCGACGATGTCGTTGGTGGTGACGAAGTTCATCGGCGTCCGGGGGTTCAGCGCGTCGCGGGCCTTCCACCAGGAGGCCGGGAGCACGTAGGGATCCTTGCCCGTGGCCCGCTCGAACGCGCCCGAGACGGTGGTGATCGGCGCGATCGTCCTGCCGTCCTGCTCCCAGCCCTTCACCTGGCCGTAGGAGAGGCGGAGGGTGAAGGTGGCGTCGGGATAGACGCTGGTGCCGTAGGCCTCGAACCTCGCCCGGGCGATGAGCTCCCCGTTCTTGCGGGTGATGGCGTCCACCGACTCCTCGTACGCGGCGCGGATCCGCCTCGCGTCGGGATCCACCTGGCGGGCCAGCTCGATCATGGGATCCTTGGACGCGGCGATCGCGGCGGCGCCGCCGTCGTAGAGCGCGCGGCGGACCTTCGGGTCGCGCAGCCTCGAGCCGTCGACCACCTTCTTCGCCAGGCTCTCCGGCGACTCCTTGCCGAGAACGTTCTTCACCGTCGGGTGATCGGCGCCGAGGGCCTCCCGCAGCTTGGTGAGGCTGAAGGTGAGGCGCGCCTTCTCCAACTCGGGGTGGATGGGGGCGCCGCTGAAGAGACGCTGCTCCACGGCGGGGAGGTTGGCCTCGCCGAACTCCCGCAGCCTCTCCTCGTTCGGCCGGGTCCGCTCCTCGGCGGCGCGGACCAGCGTCCGGGCGATCGCAAAGAGGTCGGACTGGAAGCCCCAGGGGGCCCGCCCGCTGCCCTCCACGTAGACGTACTCGTCGTGCTGGCTGCGGTAGGCGACCTGCGCGTCCTCGATCGCCTTCCACGCGGCGCCGTAGGCCGCCTCCCGGGTGGGATCGGCCGTGACCCAGGCGCGCAGCTTCTCCTCCTCGGCCACCTTCCCCTCGAGGAGCGGCGCCTCCACCAGGGCCTCGCGCATGCCCTTGAGGGCCTTGACGCTGTTCTCCACGTAGAAGAGGAGCGTGTTGGCGATGCGCCGCTGCTCGGGGCCGCGCCGCTGAAACTCGCCCAGCATGCCCCGCAGCTCCGAAAGGTAGATGAGGCGGCGGGGGAGCGCGACGTCCCGCTGGGACACGAGCTGGGAGACGGTGAGCTGCCGATCGGTGCGGCCCGGGTGGCCGGAGGTGAAGGCGAGATCGCCTTCCTGCGCGCCGCCGGACGACCACGCCAGCCAGTTCTGCAGGTTCGCCGGCTTGCCGTGCTCGTAGACGCGCAGGAAGGCGACGTCGAGGTTGTAGCGCGGGAACATGAAGTTGTCGGGGTCGCCGCCGAAGAAGGCGGTGGCGAGCTCCGGCACGAACACCAGCCGCACGTCCTGGTACCGCTTGTACTCGTACAGGTGGTACCGGCCCCCGTTGTAGAGGGTGACGATGTCGCAGCGCTTGTCGGGCGAATCCGCGCAGGCCTGCTCCAGCTTCGACATCTCGGCGCGTTGGGCCTGGGCGAAGGCCTTCCCCTCGAGCCCCTTGGTGGCCTGCGCGATCCGATCGGTGACGTCCTCGATCCGGCGGAGCTGGTTGATCTCGGCGGCGGGGCAGACCCGCTCCTCCCGGGTGGTCCTGGCGTAGAAGCCCTTCTGCACGTAGTCGCGCTTCGCGGTGGAGAGCTGCTCCACGCACGAGTGCACGCAGTGGTGGTTGGTGAGGACCAGCCCCGTGGGCGAGACGAAGCTCCCCGAGCAGCCGTTGGCCAGGCGCACGGACGAGAGCCTCACGTGATCGAGCCAGGCCTGATCCGGTCCGAAGCCGTACTTCGCCTGCACCTCGGCCGACGGGAAGTTGTCGTAGGTCCACATGCCCTCGTCCGCGAGGGCGGGGCTGGCGGCCAGGGTGGCGGCCGCGAGCAGGGAGAGTCGCTTCATGGTGGCTCTCTCGAAGGGGGCGCGTTCGCGCGTGGAGGGTTCCTTGCGCTATCCGCCCGACACGCGCGGTGTCAAGCCCGCGCGGGCATGAGGGTGGGCGCGCCCGCGCGCCCGGCAGGCGCCTCCCTCACCAGCGGCCCGACGCGCCGCCGCCCGAGAAGCCGCCGCCACCCCCGCGGTAGCCGCCCCCCCGCCTCCCGCCGCCCCCGCGGTAGCCGCCCCCCCGCCTCCCGCCGCC
>Ga0180220_1000252_pt1 | contig 76083 bp, 65 predicted proteins | sample eDN5th37CBELigBY_FD_151335 | JGI IMG/M metagenome (GOLD analysis project Ga0180220, IMG submission 151335) | Enriched backyard soil microbial communities from Emeryville, California, USA - eDNA 5th pass 37_C BE-Lig BY (version 2) (version 2) | ecosystem: Environmental > Terrestrial > Soil >...
GACGTCTTCTCCACCGCCGACGGCATGGCCCTCGACGTCTTCTCGGTGCGGGGCCCCGCGGGCGGCAGGCTCGAGCGGGGAAGATGGCGCGCGGCCCGCCGCGACCTCTCGCGGGTGCTCCGGGGCGAGGTGGACGCGGGGGCGCTGGTGGCCAAGGCGCTGCGGCCCTCCGGCCTCCCGCCGCGGCACGTCCCTCCCGTGCAGATCAAGGTCAAGGTCGACAACCGCGTCGCCCGCGACTTCACCGTGATCGACGTCTTCGCCGCCGATCGCCGCGGCCTCCTGCGGGCGATCACGGCGGCGCTGCGCGAGGGCGGGCTCTCCATCGCGGTGGCCCGCATCGCCACCGAGGGGAACCGGGCGATCGACTCGTTCTACGTGAGCGACGCGGACGGCGCGAAGCTCACCGATCCGTCCCGGCTGGCGGCGATCGAGGCGCTGGTGCGACGCGCCGTCGAGGCGATCCCGGGGGCCTGAGGGGTCCCGTCCCGAAGGCACCCGCCGCCTGCCGCCTGCCCGGTACCGGCTCCCCTCGCCGCGGAGTCCCTCCGCGCGCTGCTGGCGACTGCCCACCGGCTGCGTCCCAGGGGCCTTCTCCGCCGCGTCGTCGACGCCGCCGCGAGGACCGCCGGGAGGGCACGGCGAGGGCGTGTGTGGCGTTCTCCCACCGGGGGCGTGTGGAGGGCTTGCACGCCACCAGGGGAGATGGCGAACGTATGTCTCGAAGCGGCGCACGAGGGGGACGGAAGATCGTGCACGCCGCCGCCAGGGGCGGGCAGGAGGGGCGAGGTTGGTCCGGTTCGGGGTCATCACCGCGTACGAGCAGGAGGACGCGAGCTCTCGGAGCCTCCTCGACGCCTGCGAGCGGCACGGGGAGATCGTCGCCGTGGATCCGGCCGATCTGCGGGTCGAGGTGGGCGCGGGGCGGATCTCCGTGAGCGTGTCCAACACCCCCGCCGAGGAGTTCGACGCGTTCCTGCTGCTGCGCGGCGTGGGCGCCGACGGGGACGCCGACTTTCAGCTCGAGGCCTACCGCCTCCTGGAGAAGGGCGGCGCCCTGGTGATGAACGGCCTGGAGCCGCTCCTCTGCGCCCAGGACAAGCTGCGCACGTGCGCGCTCCTCACGGAAGCGGGCGTGGCGACGCCCGCCGTGGCGGTGGTGCAGCGGGCGGGGGAGCTGCCGGGCGCCCTGGAGCGGCTCGGGCCGGCGGTCGCCAAGCCGCAGTGCGGCTCCCTGGGCGACGGCGTGGAGCGGCTCGAGCCGGACGCCGCCGGGATCCGCCGCGCCGAGGAGATCCTGGACGAGCGCAAGGCGCTCTTCCTGCAGGCCTGGGTCGACCATGGGGGCCGAGACGTGCGCGCGTTCGTCGTGGACGGCGGCGTCGAGGCGTCCATGGAGCGGCTCGCCCCTCCCGGCGAGTTCCGCACCAACGTCTCGATCGGCGGCGAGGGCCGCGAGATCGAGCTCGCTCCGGAAGTGGAGGAGCTGGCCGTGCGCGCCACCCGCGCGCTGGGCCTCGACTGGGCAGGAGTCGATCTCGCGTTCGGGCCCGATGGGCCTGAAGTGATCGAGGTGAACGGGAGTCCGAGCTGGAGAGGGATCGGCCGCGCCACGGGACGTGACATGGCCGAGGCAATCGCCGCGCATGCGGCGCGCCGTGTGTCGCAGCGAGGCCTGCGGCGGGCGGCTCACGTCGAAGGGGGCTGAGAAGATGGCTACGAGGAAGGCTACGACCACCAAGCGCACCAAGAGCCGGACGACGCGCGCCGCGCCGGCGAGGTCCACCACGGCACGCAAGACCACCAGCCGCACCAAGACCACCGGCCGCGCCACCACCGGCACCCGGGCCGCGAAGCCGGCCGCGAGGACGAGCGCGCGGAAGGCGAGCACGGGCGGCATGACCGTGCAGGAGGCCGGTCGCAAGGGCGGCATGATCGGCGGGCGCAAGGGCGGCCAGACCGTGCTGCGCGAGCGCGGCCCGCAGTTCTACAGCGAGATCGGCAAGAAGGGAGGCCAGCGGGTCCGCGAGCTCATCCAGCTCGCCAAGGCGATGGAGGAGGAGGGGACCACCACCCGCCGCACCACGCGCACCACGCGATCCACGCGATCCACGCGGTCGCGCAGCCGCTAGTTTGGCGAGAGGTCTCGGCAGGCCGGCCAGGCGTGCGGCTGTCTGACGGTTCAACGGGTCGTGAGCGAGCAACGTCACGCCAAGGGAGGGAAGGGCGATGGCCGAGGAGAAGAAGGGCAGCAAGGGCGCGATGAGCGTCGCCGAAGCGGGGCGCAAGGGAGGCGAGCGCGTCAAGCGGGAGCGTGGTCGCGCCTTCTACGAGGAGATCGGCCGCAAGGGGGGCGAGACCGTCGCCCGGGAGCGCGGCCGGGAGTTCTACGAGGAGATCGGCAAGAAGGGCGGCGAGACCGTCAAGGCCGAGCGGGGCGCGTCCTTCTACGAGGAGATCGGCAAGAAGGGGGGCGAGACCGTGAAGGCCGAGCGGGGCATGCCGTTCTACGAGGAGATCGGCCGCAAGGGCGGCCAGAAGGTGCGCGAGCTCATCGAAGAGGGAAAGCGCTCCGCGGGCACGCCCCCCAAGGAAGAGAAGTAGCCGGCGTCCGTCGGGCGCTCGAGCCTCTGGAGGGGCCCCCGTCGCGGGGCCCCTCCTCGCAACGCGAGGGATCCCTGTGCGTTGCCGCGATGCGCCGTCTTCGATAGCGTGCGCCCGCCATGGCCGACGCTCCCATCCTCGCCATCGATCCGGATCACCCGCAGCCTCGGCTCATCGAGCGCGCGGTCGCCGCGCTGGAGGCGGGCGGGGTGATCGCCTACCCGACCGACACCTACTACGCGATCGGCTGCGACCTCTCGAACAAGAAGGCCATCGAGAAGCTCTACCGCCTCAAGCAGCGCGCGGCGAACAAGCCGCTCTCCTTCCTCTGCGCCGACCTCTCCGACATCTCGCGGTATGCCAAGGTGTCCAACCAGGCCTACCGAATCATGAGGCGGCTGGTACCCGGCCCCTACACCTTCGTGCTGCCCGCGACCCGCCTCACGCCCGAGATCGCCATGACCCGGCAGAAGACGGTGGGCATCCGGGTGCCCCACGCGGCGATCCCGCTCGCGCTGGTGGAGCGGCTGGGCCGGCCGCTCCTCACCACCTCCGCGACCTTCGAGGGGGAGGCCCTCGACGATCCCCGCGAGATCAAGGCGAGGCTCGGCCACGGCCTCGAGCTCATCATCGACGGCGGCTACCAGCTCGACGAGCCGTCGACGGTGCTCTCGCTCCTCGACGATCGCGTCGAGGTGCTGCGCGTCGGCAAGGGCAAGGTCGAGGGGCTCGAGTAGCGGTCGTCGGTCTCCACAAGCGAATCCTTCGGCTCCCCGCCGCAGGGTGCAAAGATGCGCGGACGATGGCTCGCCCGCGCACCCGCGTCCCCGTCCCGGGACCCCTCGATCCGCTCCTCGATCTCTTCCTCGAGTACATCCGGGTGGAGCGCGGGCTCCGGCCCAAGACCGTCGACGCCTACGGGGAGGATCTGCGCGACTACCTCGACGACCTGCACCGCGAGGGGGTGCGCGAAGCGAGCGAGATCGATCCCGGCCACGTCGAGCGGCACCTCGAGCGGCTGGCCGCTCGGGGGCTCTCGGGGCGATCCCAGGCGCGGCACCTCGCCTCCATTCGGATGCTGCACCGGTTCCTGCTCGCCGACCGGATCGCGGACTCCGACCCGGCCCGCGCCATCGAGAGGCCCAAGCCGGAGCGCAAACTGCCGGTGTACCTCGGCGTCGCCGAGGTGGAGGCGCTGCTCGCCGCGCCCGAGCCGGCGACCGTCCTCGGCGCGCGGGACAAGGCGATGATCGAGCTCCTCTACGCGACGGGCCTGCGCGTCTCCGAGCTCTGCGGCCTCGAGGTCGCCGACCTCAACCTGACCGCCGGCTACCTCGTGGCCCGGGGCAAGGGCGGCAAGGAGCGGATGGTGCCGGTGGGCGCGATCGCCCGGGCGTCGGTGGAGCACTACCTCGGCGGCCCCCGGCTCGCCTTATGCGGCGCCGGAGACCCGCGGCACCTCTTCCTGCGGCCGGGGGGCAAGCCGCTGTCCCGGCAGACCTTCTGGCGGCGGCTGCGGCGCCACGCCATCGCGGCGGGGATCGACCGGCCCATCTCGCCCCACAAGCTGCGGCACAGCTTCGCCACCCACCTCCTCGAGCGGGGCGCCGATCTGCGCGCCGTCCAGCAGATGCTGGGACACGCGGACGTCTCCACCACCCAGATCTACACCCACGTGGACTCGCGGCGGCTCCGCGGGCTCTACGATCGATTCCACCCGCGGGCGTAGGGTCCGGTCACTGTCCCGTGATGCGGGTCGGCCTCGTCAGCTTCGTGTTCGTCTTCGCCACGCCGATCTGCCCGGAGGTGTTCGGGCCCCAGCAGTAGACGATCCCGTCGGTCGCGATCGCGCAGGAGTGCTGCGACGCGTGGATCTCGGTGAAGCGAAGCGCCGTGTTCACGGGGGTGGGCTCGGTCTTGTACTCGACGAGGATCGGATCGTCGTCGCTGTCGCCGAGGCCGAGCTGGCCCGTCAGCCCGAACGCGTCCGCGTTTCCGCCCCAGCAGAAGGCCTCGCCCTCCTCGGTGACACCGCAGGCGTGCGTGGCCCCTGCGGACAAATGGACGAGCGGCACCGGTGTGATGGCCGTGACCGGCGTCACGCTGTCCCGGTTCGGGGGGCCGCCATCGCCCAGCCGGCTCAGGCCGGCGACGCCCCAGCACTTCGTTTCCTCGCCCTGCAGGCCGCAGGCGAAGTCGCTGCCGGCGCTGATGTCGGTCCAGACCGCGGAGGCCCCGCCGATCCGAACCGGCGTCGCGGTGCCGGCCGTCGACGGCTGAATCGTCGGGTTCGTCCCGGTGGTCATGGTGCCCCAGCACATCAGCTCGCCGCTCTCCTTCAAGGCGCAGGTGTAGTCGTCGCCCGCGGAGATCTTCGTGTACCCGCCGGAGTCGACGTGCAGGGGCGCGGGGCTCGACGAATACTGCGCCTTTGGCTTGGCGAGCTGCCCCTTGTCGTTGTCCCCCCAGCACCACACGTCGCCGACGTCGTCCAAGCCGCAGGTGTGGAGCAGGCCCAGCGCGAGGTCCGTGAACACGTGGCCGCCCACCACCGCCACGGCGGCGACGGGATCGCGCTGCGAGTTGTTGCCGAGCCGGCCCGCGAGGTTCTTCCCCCAGCACCACGCGGCGCCCTCCGAGGTGAGGCCGCAGGTGTGGCTCGTGCCCGCGAAGATCTTCTCGAAGGCGGGGGCCCCGGGCACCACGACCGGCACCACCGAGTCCTCCTCCCCGAAGAACGCCGTCTCGTCGCCCCAGCAGAAGGGGAGGCCCGTCCCGGCGGTGATCCCGCATCCGTACTGCTGCCCCACCGCGATCCGGCCGAAGCGGATCGTGACGTTGAAGTTGGACGTGCCCTTCGTCCCGCCGACCCAGGCGTCGATCGCCACGCCGTTGCCGGGCCCCCGGCCGGTGAGCAGGCCGTTCGCGTCCACCGTGGCGACCTTCGGGTCGCTCGAGTACCACAGCACCGGCTGACCCTCGATCAGGTTCCCGTCGACGTCGCGTGCCTCGGCGCGGAGCTGGAGCGTCTCGCCCACCCGAACGCCGCGGGCATCGCCCTCGGCCACGATCGTCACCGTCTCGACCGGCACGGCTGTCACCGACACCGCGCAGGTGCCGGACTTGGTGCCCGCCGCCGCCCGGATGCTCGCCGTGCCGACCGCGACCGCCGTCACCAGGCCGTCGGCGTCGACCGTGGCGACCTCGGGGTCGCTCGAGGTCCAGTTCGGCTTCACGTCGAGGACGTTGTCGTCCCAGTCGAAGACCACCGCCTCGAGCTGCACCGTCTCGCCCGGGAGGAGGTTCGCCTCCTTCGGCGCCACCTCCACGATCGCGACGTCCACCGGGACGCCTCCCGTACCGCCGACGCCACCGGTGCCGGCGGTGCCGCCCGTCCCGCCGGCACCGCCGTCTCCGCCGCTCCCGCCGCCCCCGACGCCGCCGGTCGCCCCCCACCCCCCGGTGCCGCCGGGCCCGCCCCCGGGCGTCTGGTCCGTGCCGCAAGCGACCGCGATCGTCGCCACCGCCCCGACGGCGATGAGCCGCGCCGCGAGGCCCAAGCGAAGCGGATTGTCTCGATTCAGGTCCATCTTCTCCTCGGCGAGATGAATGTCGTCGATCCCGCGACCCTAGCATTCCGGCTGGCCTCCGTGAACCGGGCCCGCGCGGAATCGGGCGCCTCCCCGGGAGGCTTCCCGGAGGCGCCCGCACTCGGCCGGCAGGCTGGGAGGGGCCGCCCCGGGGTCGACGTGGCGATAGGGACGCGCGGAGGCGGCTGCAGCCGGCCCCTCCAACGAGCCCGATTCCGCGGGCCCGTTTCGCCTGCCGCACTTGATTTCGCGCCGCTCGTAGGCAGGAATGCTCGATCGGCGGGTCGCGCTGTCCGGGGGCAGGGCGGACGACGGAGGATCGATGCTCGAGATCGTGGGCAGGTACTGGTGGACGATCGCGCTGCGCGGCCTGGTCGCGGTGATCTTCGGCGTCCTGTCGCTGGCGCTCCCCCGCGTCACCGTCGTGGTCCTGGTCGTGATCTTCGGGGCGTGGGCGTTCCTCGACGGCGTGCTCTCCCTCAGCACGGGCCTCGCCGCCCGCCGGCGCGGAGGGCGCTGGGGCGCGCTGGTCTTCACCGGCCTCCTCGGCATCGCGGCGGGCCTCGTGGCCTGGGTGTCGCCGACCATGACCGCGAAGGCGCTCTTCCTGCTCATCGCGATCTGGGCGATCCTCTTCGGGCTCCTCCTCCTCTTCACGGCCCTGCTCTTCCTCGCCGTCCCGGTGATCGGCGTCGTCCTGGGCCTCGCCGGCGCGGCGCTGCTCCTCCTGGGGATCCTCCTCTTCGTCAGCCCGATGGGCGGGGCCGTCGCCGTCGCGTGGCTGGTGGGCCTCTTCGCCCTCGTCGTGGGCGCGCTCCTCATCTTCACGGGCTTCGCGATCCGCGCCTTCGCGGGCCGGGTCGTCGTCACGCGGGATCGCTAGCGGGGCCGGCGGGCGGAGGGGGGATCGCGCCATCCCAGTGCGCGCGTCGCATGCCCTTCCACGGCCTTCGTTGCGCCGCTTCTGCCGCGGTCGCGCCCGTCGCTCGTGGATGGCGGCTCCCTGGCGGCTTATCGGGACCGTCGGGCCGTATCCATACGAAGAAGGGCGCCCGGGGCGCCCTTTTCCAGGAGGTCATGCAGGAACTTGGCGGCCCCACCAGGACTCGAACCTGGGGCCTACGGTTTAGGAAGCCATCCCAACGCCTTCACTACCCTTCGAAACCCAAGGAAAATACGCCAGCGAAGGGCAGCGAAGGCGGGTGCACAGTGACACTCTGAAGTAACACTCCCGGGCCCGCTCCCAAGGGCATGGCGGGCCCGTAAACGAGGAAGCGCCACGCCCCGGAAAGGGAACGTGGCGCCTCTCGCCATCCTCTACGATGCCACGCCGGTTTACCCCTGCCCCGCCTTCGCGGCCTTCTCCCGCTCGATGCGGAGGATCACGGCTTCGAAACCGGAAACCTCGTCGGGGTGCTCCTCCGCCTGGAGTCGAGGCGGCGTGGAGATGTGCCGCCCATACTTCAGGAATTCAGCCCGCGCGATCGCCTCCTCCATCGTGATGCTTCGCCCCTGCTCCGCGAGGGCCTCCTCGGCGGCCTGGATGCGCCGCTCCAACGCCTTCACCTTCGGCCCCTCCCGTGGGCGTAGACCCGCCGCGCGATGCTCTGCTCGGCGCTGGTGAGGCGATCGAGTGGGGACTGGCCCTGTACGCTGTCCGCGTGGTCGAACAGCGCGTTGCGGGCGTCGGCGGCGTCGAGGATGGCCTGGGCGTGGGCCAGCTCGGCAGGCGTCATGGCAGACGGGGGGGCCTCCTCCCCCGGAGGATCCGAGGTCGGGTGGTCGAACAGCGGCCCGCCCTCCGATGGATTCGAGGTGGGGTGGTCGAAGATGCGGGCGTCGGTGGGCTTGCCTCTCACGCCGCACCCCCGAGGATCTTCTGCGCCCTGGCGAGGTCATGCGCCGCGTGGACCTGGAGGCGGCGGGCCTCGGACTCGGCGGCGTGGCGCCGGGACTCCTCGGCCTGGACGGCGCGCAGGCGGGCGTTCTCCGCGTCTCGCTGCGCCTTGAAGCGGGCGCCTTCGCGGTATCTGGCGAGAGCCTCCCCGAGCCACACGAGCGCGACGTGCGAAGGGGCGATCGCGCCCGAGAAGCAGGTCTCCGGGGATCCCGCGTTCATCCCGTGCAGGTTCCGCGCGAGCGTGCGCGCCTCCGCCACCATCGCGTTGTGGGCGTCGAGGCGCTCTCGGGCCTGCGTCTCGAGCGTCTCGAGGAAGGCGGCCATCTCGTCCTTATCGGCCATGATGAGGCCGTCCAGCTCGCGGAGCCGGGCCTCCTTCGCCTGGCGATCGGCCTCGCGCTCGGCTTCCTGGGCGGCGGTGAGGTCGGTGCGGAGCTGCGCGAGGGCGGCCTCGGCCTCCTCGGCCTCCACCGTGGCGTTGCGCTCCGCGAGGAGATCCTCGACGGACTGCATCTTGATCGACTTCAGCCGCTTCACCTCCTCGTGGTGGCGGGCGAGCTTCTCCTCGGTCGCGGTGATCTCGGTGCTGATCTGCTTCGTCGTCTTCATCGGGCATCCTTTCGGTACAGCGGGTGGCGGGCCTTCATCCGGCCCGGGGTGGAAGGGTCAGGTCGGCGCGGCGGGCGAGCTTCGCCTCGACGTCGGCAAGGCGCCGCTCCAGCTCCTCCGCGCGGGCGACCTTTAAGCCGGCGCCGAGGAGCGTCTGGGCGGCCTGCAACTGGATGTAGGGCTGCTCGTGTTCGAGGAGGGCCCGCAGCTTCGCCAGCGCATCGCCGGTGGCGAGCTGGAGGGCGCCCACGGTCTCCCGGAGCGACTCGCGGCGGGCTTCTGCCATCGCCGCCTGGAAGGCCGGGAGCTGCTTCCAGCGGGCGATCGACCGGAGCGAGACGCCCGCCGCCGCCGCTGCTTCCCCATCCGTGCGGCAGGTAAGGAGCGCCGCCGCCGCCGCCGTCTGCTTCGGGGAAAGGCTCCCCCAGGCCATAACGCCAAGATGCGTCGGTTTCTGACTCACGAGCGGGTGCTCCTCGGTGGTGGGTTTGGTGGCTTTGGTGGGTTTGTTTTGGCTCCCTCCGGTAAAAATTTCGTTGTGTCTTCCTTCAAGGAGACGAGTTCCAAAAAGGTAGAAGGGGGCTGGAACAAACCCACCAAAGCCACCAAACCCACCATCATCGGCTCCCGCCCTCCCCGGCCTCGGGCCCTCGAACCCGCCACGCTTTCTCTTTCGCGCGGCGGGTCGTGGACACGAGCATCCGCCCGCCCACCACGCGGTCGCGGAAGGCTCCGATGCGCTTCCCCAAAGCCTTGGCAGACGGGAGTGCTTCGGCCCTCGCCCCGGTCAGCTCGGAAAGCAGCGCCCGGAGCCCCGACCGGGCATCTACCGCCCGAGTCAGGATTTCGTTGGTGGTGATCCCTTCCCCCTTCGGGTCCAAGGTCTCGATCTGGTCGAGGAGCCGCCGGAGCAAGTCCGCTTCGGTGTCGCCCTGCTCGGCCAACTGCGTGCGGGTGGAGCCTGGATCGCCGCACGCCGCCCAAACCAGCGCCCCGCGCACCACACGCGACCAGCCCTCGAACGACCCCCACGGCCGGAAGCCTTGGTCGGGCGCCCTGGCGGCGAAGAACCCGCGCAGGATGGTGAGGGCCGCCGCTACTAGCTCCGCCCGGTGGCGACGGACGTGCCGGCGCAGGTCGCGCAGCCCCGCGCGCTCCTCGGGCCGCTCCTCCGGAGATGCCAGCCGGATCCAAGCCACACGACGGATGGTGTCCGCGCCTAACACCACGTTGTTCCCCGTCGCGTACCAGGTCGCCCATAGCGGTAGGTCCGCCGTGGTCTCAGTCGCCCCGAGGATGCGGTCCTTCCATCGTTCGCCCGTAAGGGCCCGGTCAAGGGACGGACATCCCAATGTGTCGGCCACGTTGTCGATCACGATCAGCGGGGCGCCTTCGAGGACCAGCGCGGTGATCCGCTTCGCCATCTCCTCCTCGCGGGCGTTACCCATGAGCGCCATCGGTCGGCCGGTGACGATCAAGCCGATGGTCTCGACGAGGAGCGTCTTCCCGGCCCCGCGCACGTTCGCGTCCATCAGGAACAGGGGCGCGGGTCCGTCGAACGCATGGCGCGCCAGCGGGGTGAGCAGCGCCCCAAGCCATGCGGCCTCGTGCCCTTCGCTCTCGAACGGAAAATCCCGCACCACGTCCCGCAGCGCGTCCACGGCCGCTTTCACCTGCGCGGCAGTGGGCTTGTTGGGAACGGGCTGGAAGCGCGCCGTGGGCCGGTACACTAGCCCCGTTGCTTCGTCGTAACCGGGGGAGTCGAGGATGGTTCCGTCCGGCCGGAGCACCGGCGTCTCCACCACACCCGCGAGGTGACGGATGCCGTCCCAGGTCCCCCGTGCCGCGACGGCCCGCACCACCCAATCCGGCGGATGGGCCGGGGTGGTGGTCGGCACACCGTCCGCGACCTTCACCCGCACGAACCGAGCGCGCCGCGTGAGAGCTTCCCGCAAGCTCGCGTCCGGAAGCCGAACGATGCGTGGGGTGTCCGGAGGGGACTCGATCCCCCGGACCTTGCGCCCGCCGTCGCCGGACTCGATCCGCACGAGCATCCCGCCCCGCTGATACAGATCCGGGTCATTCGCCAGCGCCGCCACGGCCGCGTCGTTGACCACATGCTCGTCGGTGACGATCTCGATCTCCGTCCGACCATCGGCGTCTATGTTTTCGAGGACCCACCCAGCGAGGCGCTCCAACTCCCCCGCGCGTCCGGGCTCCTCTTCGATCGCGGCGAGGTCGGGCTCGGCCCGCACCACGGCGACGAGTTCTTCCGCCGTCGCGGCTCCGGCCTTGCGCTGCGCGACCATCAGGCGCTTGGCTTCGTCGTGGCGCGTTCCCTTGGTGGTGCGGGCCTTTCGCTTCGCCTTCAGCGTGGGGGCCGGCACTTCCGCAAGAACGGCGTCAACATCGAGGGCCGCGCCGGGCTTGTAGTCGAAGAACTCGGTCCCTTCCGTCCCCTCGGGCGCGGACGGGAGGTAATACATCCGAGCCGGGTCTTTGCATGAAGCGTCGCCTACCGTCCCCCCGAACTTCGCCGACATCCGCAACCAGAACCCCGGCCACTCGTCGGCCAGAACGGGGTGAGTGAAACGAATCATTACACGATACCGGCCGCACGGCGGGTCCATCGCCTGCGCCTTGTCGTGCTGCCAAGTCGAAAAGATCGCGTGCTCGTAGGGACCGATCGCCTCGCGGACGGCCGCGAACTCCTCGGCGGTCACGTCGTCGAAGTCGAGCATGCCGAAGTGCAAGCGCACAACACCGGCGTTCCCCCGCTTTGCTCCCGGCCGGTACTCGGCGGGAGAGAACAGACGCCCTTCCTTCCCGCTGTCGTTCCCCCTCGCATCCGTCGTGCCCCTGGGCCGGAAGTCGTGCGGGAGGAGAGCGTCCACCAACTCCTTGAAGCTGTCGAAGGCGAACGTCTGCGGGTTCTTGTCGCGCCTGTGCTCGAAGCCGGTGGCGATCAGCGGCGCGGCGGCGGGCTGGACGACGGTGGCCGCGTTCATCGAAGCACCCCGCCGCGAGCGATGCCACAGGAGGTCTCGGAGGCGAGGACGTGGGTCCAACTTCGCTCCAGCCCCGCGCCTTCGAGGAGGAGCGCCAGGGTTTCGAGAGCGATTCGGTGCAGGCCGCTCGGCATGTCCTTCGTGCCGATCGAAACGGCCGTGAGCAGGATCCCAAGCGCCTCGGGGGTGGGCTGGCGAATTGTCGCAGGCGGTGCTACAGTCTGTCCGTCGTCCATCTAGGTTCGTCTCCTGGCCCGCCCCGGTTCCGTCCCGGGAGCGGGCCGTTTCGTTGTCGGGGTCAGGCGGCCTTCGACGCGAGGGCTTCCTCGCGCTTGCGCGCGGCAAAGGCGTCGAGGTCGGCGGTGGCGATCAGCGTCGCGGTGCCGAGCTTGAACGTCGGGATCTCGCCCTCGCGGATCAGCGCGTAGAGCTTCGACAAGCCGATCCCGAGGTAGGCTGCGCCCTGCTTCGGGCGCTGTGTCACGGGGGTGATCTTCTGCGGGTCCATTCTGCGGTCCTCCTTCCAAGGGGATGCGTGCGAGCGCGGGGGCTTGCACACGACCGAAGCTAGCGGTAACGTGTCCCGCTGTCGGATGGAAAATGCAGGGACCGAAAGGAGCCTCGCCGATGAACCAGACTGGAGCCTTCAACCGGTGGACGAAGTACGAGGTCCGCGACGGCCGACTGTGCGGTGCACCGGGCGCAGACCTGGAGCCGTTCGACGCCTACGCCCAGGGGCGGGAAGTCTTCGGCGGTGTCCGCGTCCCCTACCTGGACCTGATCAACATCGCCGAGCGCAGGGACGTTGAAGCCTTGAAGGCGTGGTGCGCGAGGTGGGGGCTACTTGGGATCGGGATCCACCGGCACCTGTCGGTCGGCTTTCGGAAAATGCTTGTGGAGCACGTCGGCGAGGGTGCCGACTTCAAGGCCCGGTACACGATGATGCTGGACCCGCCCCCCGAGGTGGATCCGGTAAATCCGACCGAGACACTTCGCTTCTGGCGCGCCTACTCGGAGCCCATCGAGGATGTCTTCTTCGTCGCCCTGCAGTTTCGGGATCGCTTGCTCGACATGCAGGCGTTCATCCAAAAGCCGACCCCGGAGAATCTTCTCGGCGCGCGCCGATTCTCGCAGTTCTTCGCACGCGAGGCGTTCACGTCATACGTTCAGCCGCAAGTTGTGAGGAAGGGGCGAGCCACACGCGGGACGATCGAACGTGGGTGGGCGGTGAAGTCCAACCTCGCCTTTCTCGCCGACCTCGCTGTGACTCCGTTAACCACGATCGGCGTCCTCGCCGACCTCGCCGAAGGGGAGCCGAACCCCGTCGCAAGGTGCGGTGCCGAGGGGTGCACGTCCTGGTTCCTCCCCACCCGTTCCTGGTCCGAGTTCTGCTCGACGCGGTGCCAAGAGCGCCAGAAGAAGCGCGAGCAGCGAGCGGCCGCATCGAAAAAGCCCAAGGCACGAAAGACGAAGACCAAGACGAAGTGATCCCTGGACCCTGGAAGGAGTGACCGATGGCAACGCGCAAGGTAAAGGCCCGTGCGGCGAACGGGGAAGGCTGCATCCGCCAGCGCAAGAGCGATGGCAGGTGGCTCTGCTCTCTCACCGTGGGATGGAAGGACGGTAAGCAGGTCCGCAAGGTGATCTACGGGAAGACCCGCGACGAAGTGCACGAGAAACAGGTCGCCCTCCTCCACACGCTGCACACCGGCGGTGTGGTCGCCACCAGCAAAGACTCCGTGGCGGACTTCATGGACAGGTGGATCGAACACCTGGAGGCCGAAGGGCGGGTCCAGCCCCGTACACTCTACGGATACCGTCAGTATGCGAAGCTCTACATCGTCCCCGGCCTTGGGAAGTTGAAGCTCGCGAAGCTCACCTCCAAGGAAGTGCAGGCGTGGGTCAACCGCCGCCAGCCCGCCGGCAGGACGAACGCGGGCCGGACGGCCAAGGCCGGGAAGGTGTCGGCGCTGACGATGGGGCACGCCCTGCGAGTTCTGCGGACCGCGCTCAACCAGGCGGTGGCGTGGGGCGAGATCGATCGGAACTTCGCCCTGTCGCCCCACGTCCGCACGCCCAAGGTGGAGAAGGCCGAACCCGTCTACTACGACGCGACCGAGGCCCGGACCTTCCTCGACGCGGCGGTGGGCGACAGGTACGAAGCCGCCTTCACCTGCATGCTCTCCATGGGCCTGCGCCCGGCCGAAGCCTACGGCCTGACGTGGTGGGATCCGAACCGCCCGGAGCGCGGCGGCGTGGATCTCGAGGCGGGGGTGGTGCACCTGCGGGTGGCGCTGAAGCGAGACCGCGCCACGAAGACCACGGTCCTGGGCCCCCTGAAGACCGAGCTATCCCGCCGCACCCTGCCTCTGACCGCAGATGCGGTGGACGCCCTGCGGCGCCGAAGGGCAGCGCAGAACCAGGAGAAGATGCGGAACCGGAAGGTGTGGCACGAGCCCATCCCCGGACTCGTCTCGACGACGGCCACCGGCGCCCCCCTCGACGAAGCCCACGCCCTCCGGGCGATCCACGCCATCGCCGGCAAGGCCGGGATCAAGCGCGTCCACCCCTACGCCCTGCGGCACACAGCCGCCACGCTGAACCTGTCGGCCGGCGTTCCGCTCCTCGCCACCTCGCGTCTGCTCGGTCACAGCCGGATCAACCTCACCGCCGACACCTACTCGCACGCCACCCCGGACGTGTTCGAGGACGCCAAGGCGAAGATGGACGCCATCCTCGGCCGGAACGCATAACGCGATTACAAAAACGAGTTAGGGGGTGGTGCGGACCCGTGCGCATCCCGGGCACCCCTCCCCCGCGACCCCCGGCCCCCCTTCCCCCGGGGGTGGGGGGTGCCTTCCCCCGTTCAAGGCCACAATCCCTTCCACGAGACCGCGACGACGGCTTGGAGGTGGAGCACCTGGGCGTGCTGCACCTGGAGGTGGAGCACCTGGAGGTGGAGCACCTGGAGGTGGCGCGATCGCCACGAGCTGGAGACGAAACCGGCCCGCATCACAATGGAAGCGGGCCGGCGGATGGCGCCTTTCCGGGGCCGACAGTGACACTCCGCAGTGACACTGGCACCCGAGAAGCGAGCTAAGTACTGGCGGCCCCACCAGGACTCGAACCTGGGGCCTACGGTTTAGGAAACCGCCGCTCTATCCGCCTGAGCTATGGGGCCGCTTTCCCGAGGGAGTAGATCATCGGTCGGGCGGGGGCAAGCGAAAGAGGAGGGACGGGGCCGCGCCACGCCGGGAGGGTCCGCGGGGTGAGATGCGCCAGCCGGTGGGGCGGCGGAGCGCCTCGGCGACTGAGGCCCCTTCGCGCTTCGTCCTCGCGCTTCGTGGAGGGGCCGGGTGGATCGTCGCGGCGGGCAGGCCGGAGCTCACCGCCGAGACGGCTTCGTGCCGACGATCGTTCGGTCGCGTGGGCGCGGCCTCGAGGAGCTCGATCGTCAGGTCGCTCGCGGCGGGTGAGTGCGCGAGCTTGAAGGCTCCGGCGAAGCCGTAGCGGAAGCCGGCCATGAGCGTCTTTCGCCACGACCGGACGTCGACCGGCTTCAGCCCGCTCCGGCTGGGGACCTGAAACTCGTCCCGAACCGAGCCCGGCAGCACGAGCGACAGGAAGCGGTCGTCCTCCTCGAGGAAGACGTTGGGTCGGGGATGGGCCGGGCCGACCGACATCGCGCAGGCGCCGAGGGTGAGCAGGAGCAAAGCCGCCGAACTCCTCGGGTCGGTGGCCGGGAAGCCGGAGGGAGGAAGCACGCGCCGACGGGCTACGCGCCGCGCCTCCGACGCTCCACGTGACGGCGGACGAGCTCAAGGACCTCGTCCATGAGCTCCGGGATCGGCCCCTCCACCCGGACGCCGGGGGCCACCTCCCGGATCGGCAGGGCGCGCACCGGCCCCGGCGGCACGCCCAGCTCCGAGAGCCACGACGCGAGCTGCGCCGCGGAGCTGACGTAGACGACCCGGCCCAGCCCGACCCAGGCGTGGGCCGCTGCGCACATCGGGCAGTGCTCGCCGGAGGTGTAGACGGTCGCCGCCGCCCGCTCCTCGGGCGGCACGTGGGCCGCGGCCCAGCGGGCGAGCTCGAACTCCGGATGCCGGGTGGGATCGCCTCCGCTCGTCCGGTTGCGATCCTCGGCGAGGACCTCTCCGTCGCCACCCACCAGGACGGAGCCGAAGGGCTCGTCGCCGGCGTCGAGCGCTTCCGCCGCCAGCTCGACGCATCGGCGCAGGTGCCTGATCTCGCTCTCTCGCATCCCGGATCCCCCTTCGGCCCGGCGGAAGGTCGCCCCGATCAAAGCAAGTCCGGCGGCGCCGCGCAAGCGCCGCACTCACTACTTGTGATAGGCGCTTCGCCATGGAGCGAGTGCGCGGAATCGCCGCCGAAGCCTCTCGCGAGCGCGTGAGCCCGCGCGCCTCCAGGCGGCGCGAGCTCGCGCGGGCGTGGGGCCCATGCCACGCGCCCTGGGCGGTGGTGGTACGGTCCGCGCCATGGCGCGAAGCAACGCAACGACGGTCGAGGCCTACCTCGCCTCGCTCCCCCCCGATCGCCGCGCGGCCCTCCAGGCGGTGCGGAAGGTGATCCTCGAGAACCTCCCCGAGGGCTTCGAGGAGGAGATGGCGTTCGGGATGATCGGCTACGTCGTCCCGCTGTCCGCGTATCCGAAGACGTACAACGGCCAGCCCCTGATGCTCGCGGCCCTCGGATCGCAGAAGCACCACATGGCGGTCTACCTGATGTCCATCCACGGGGACGCGGAGCTGCGGCGCTGGTTCGAGGCGGCGTATCGAGCCTCGGGGAAGCGCATGGACGTGGGGAAGTCCTGCGTGCGCTTCCGCTCGCTCGAGGACCTGCCGATCGAGCTCATCGGCGAGGCGATCGCCAAGGTCGATCGGAAGAGGTACATCGCGATCTACGAGGCGAGCCGGGCCTGAAGGCGGCCTCGCGCCGGTCGTGAAGCGCCGCCGCTGCGAAGCATCAGCCCAGGTTTTCGGCGCCGGCGGTGGTTCGAAACCGTTTGCCGTTTGTTCGAAGATGAGATCGACGGACCGACCGCGGCCCGGGGCGGCAGACCGAGCCGCCCCATCGGTCCGGACGACGCCATCCAACCCGACGAAAGGACCCTTCGATGAACCACGCCTCGATCCTCGACAACCTGCGCATCACGCGGTTCGGCCTCTTCCTCGCGGTGCTGACGATCTTCTTCGGATACCTCCTCGGAGGCGCCTTCGGCGGGATGGAGGACGCCATCAAGGGAAGCCTGCAGGCGAGCGCCATGGCCGTCCGCGACACGGTCTACCAGGGCGACGACGCCCAGGTGCAGGCGGTGGTCGGCAGGGGGTGGACGTACTTCAAGCGGGCGCACATGCACGGAGGCGGGATCGGGACCGCCTCGCTGGGGCTGCTCCTCCTGCTCGGGGTGCTCCGCCGCCCCTCGGCCAAGGCACGGGCACTCATCGGTTGGGCGCTCGGCCTGGGCAGCATCGGCTACTCGTCGTTCTGGCTGCTCGCGGGCCGGCTCGCGCCGGGGTTGGGCGGGACCTCGCAGGCGAAGGAGGCGCTGCGCTTCCTCGCCTTTCCGTCGGCCGGGCTCCTCCTGCTGGGCGTGCTCTCGATGCTGGTGCTGACGGCGATCGAGCTCTTCGCGAGGCCCAGGCCCGCCGGCGAGAGCGCGCCGGCCGCGCCCTCGGTCGCCCCGCGCTGACGAGGGGAGGCGCCGGCCACGGCCGCGGCGGCGGCCGGTGCGACCGCTCTATCGGATCTGCACGAGCTGGTAGGCCCAGCCGGGCACGGTGAACCGCTCGGTGGCCTTCCCGTCCTTGCCCAGCTCGTAGGCGGTGGTGGTGGCGTAGTCCCCGCTGGGGAGCAGGAGGAAGGTCCGGTCGCCGAAGCGGAACGCGTAGTACCCGCCCGCCATCCAGTCGAGCCCCTCCACCGGCGCGCCCGTGCCCGAGGTGAGGTTCACCTGCCAGCGGCGCCAGTTGCTCGCTTGGGAGATGGCGGAGGGCTCGGTGTTCTCGTCGATGTCGACGCGCTCCTCGGCGCCAGCCTGGCGAGGGGGGTGCGGCTTCCCGCCGGCGACTGGAGCTGCCCCTGGCCCGACGACGCACGGGCCCTCCACGATCGGGAGCGGGAGGTGCGGGTCCGCGCGGTGGTGCGGGAGGACGGGAGCGTCGCCTCGGTGGAGCTCCTCTCCGACCCCGACCCCGGCCACGGCTTCGGCGAGGCCGCGCTCCGCTGCGCGCGGACGGCGCGCTTTGCGCCGGCCCTCGACGCGGCCGGGCGTCCGGTGGAGGCGCGCTCGCCTCCGATCCGCGTCCGCTTCGTGCGCTGATGGCTGATCGGGGCGGAGGGTGCGGCCGATCCGCGGCCGCTTCTGGCGCCGGCGAACGTTCGGGGCGGGGGGAGCTACCGATCCGCGTCCGCTTCGGTGCCGGCGCCCGCGGCGATCGCCCGGACCACCTCGAGGGCGCGGTCCACGTGCGAGCGGGCGCGGAGCTGGGCGGCGTGGGCGAGCCGGATCACCCCGGCGCGATCGACGACGAAGGTGACGCGGCCCGCGAGGAGGCCCAGGAACGGCTTCACGCCGAAGGCGCGCCGGGCCTCGCCGGACTCGTCGCTGAGGAGGGGGAAGGGGAGCTCGTTCTTCGCGGCGAAGCGGGCGTGGGACGCGGGCGGATCGGCGCTGATCCCGATGACGACCGCGCCCGCCGCGAGGAACTCGTCGTGTCGCTCGCGGAAGCCGCAGGCCTGGGTCGTGCAGACCGGCGTGTCGTCCTTCGGGTAGAAGTAGACGACGAGGATGCGGTCGCCGGCCAGCTCGAGGAGCCGGACCGGGCGCCCGTCGGGGCCGGTCAGGGTCACGTCCGGGGCTCGATCGCCTTCGCGCAGCATGTCTGCCTCCAGGAAGTAGGAGGATAGCCCAAACGCTCCTCGGCGGACGGGTCGGCCCGATCCCGCCCGTCGCCGCGCGCCTCCCTCGCCTCAGTTCGCCGCCGCGATCGGCCCGCCGAGATCCCGGGAGAGGGCCCGGGCGACCGCGCCCGGCCTGCCTCGATCGACCCGCAGGTAGGGGGTGCCGGACGCCCTGCACGCCCGGGCCAGGCGGGCGTCGTACTTGTGGCCCATGAAGCCGGTGGCGGCGAAGACGAAGTCGTAGGCCCTGGCGCCGATCGCCTTCACCGCGGCGTCCACCCGCCGCGGGGTCGCCTCGGCCCACTCCAGCCTCTCGAGCTCGAGCATCGCCTGCAGCCGCTCCTGCAGCGCGCCGTCGGTGCGGTTGCCGACGAAGAGGGCGCGCTTTCCCTGGGTGAGCGCGCGCAGGTCGTCGGGGAGGACCTCCGGCTCCTCCGCCTCGACCTCCGGATCCTCGGGCGGGGCCACGGCGTTGGAGGGGGGCGCCGGCTCTTCGTCCCGCGTGGAGATCGCCACCTTGAGCTTCTGGAGCCTGCGCCGGATCCGCCGATCGCTCTCGCCGAGCCGCGCCTCGTCGATCGCCAGGATGCGATCGTGCAGCCCCGCGCACGCCTGGAGGATCGTGTTCTGGTGGGAGCCGGTGAGGGGCAGCGCCCGATCCAGCCAAGCGACGAGCGCGCCGTCGTCGGCGGTGGCGGGGGGCACGCTCTCGATCACCCGCTCGAGAGTGAGCGCCTCCCTGGCCCGCTGCTGGTTGGCCCCGATGAGCGTCGCCCAGCTCCTGGGAGGCCGGTACGCCGGATCGAGGTACTCGGCGGCGGTGGAGAACCCGCTCACCCTCTGTGTCCAGAACCGGAGGCGACCGGCGGCGTCGCCCCACCGGGGATCCTTCGAGCAGGGGACCCGGAGCCAGCGCAGGTGCCGGGCCCATCGCTCGAGATCCGCCGCCGGCGGGGTCGTCCCACCCTTGGGCTGTGTGCCCTCCAGGGGGCCGCCCGCGTCCTCGAGCTCCGCCACGAGGGAGGCGAGCATCGACTCGGGATCGGGGGGAGGCGGGAAGGCCTGCGCGCGGTCGGCCCAGCCCTCGGCGTCGCAGCCCGCCGCCGCCTCCTCCTCGTCCACCTTGCGCAGCGCCTCGCTCGCGAGGCGGGCGACGTCGCTCCAGGTCTCGGGCACCTCGTCGGTGAGGCCGCGCAGATCGCGGGTGCGGGTGCTGGCGGGCGTGGTGTGGATCTGGAAGGCGGAGACGGTCCCGGGCCACCACGACTCCGTGAGGGACCGCAGCCGCTTGACGATCGCGAGGACGCTCGGGGTGACGCCGACGCCCCGGGGATCGGATTGCCACGACCGCGCCTCGGCGAGCCAGGAGAGGAGCAGGAGGCGCTGCCTCCTGGGCGAGAGCACCGCGGCCTCACCCCGGCTCGCCTCGATCCGTGCCGCCAGCGCCTCGAGTGCCTCGCCGGCGGCGCGCCGCTCCTCCTCGGTGGGGGCGGCGACGAGCGGCAGCCGCGGACGATCCGCCTCCGGCGCAGGATCGTCCGATGGGCGCGGCGGGGCGTCTCCCATCTCCGCGGCAGGTCCTGCCCTCGCCGACGCGGCGACCTCGGCAGCGTTCGCCGCGTCCTCGACCGCTTCTTCCCGACCCTCCGATCCGGCGGGGCCGGTCTCCGTCGAACCCCCTTCATTCGCTTCGGCGGCCGCCCCTTCGCGAGCCGCATCGAGTCCCGACTCCGCCGCGATCGCGAGGGCGCGCCTCGCCGGCGGCGACGGAAAGCAGCGCGCCAACGCGGCCTCGAACGCCTCGGAGGACGTCGGCCCCGATCCCAGCCAGGACTCTCCGTCGCCCGAGATCAGACAATCGGCCCATTCGTGCCGTCGTTCCAGGATTCGATAGCCGGCGTTCTTCAGAAATTCTCGAACGAGTGTTTCCATGTTCGGCGGAGCCTCCTCTGCAGATGCCCCCCGGTTCACCACAAGCTAGACAGCGACGACGCGCAGGGAAGTGGTCGGATTCGATGGTGGTGGCCTAACCTCCGATCGATGGAAGCGATTCCGGAAGGGCTGTCGGCCTTCTCGCCGCCGCCCGCATTGCGCCGCGTCCTCGCGGGGTTGCGCGGCGCCGGCTACGAGGCGTTCCTCGTCGGCGGGGCGGTCCGCGACCTCGCCTGCGGCGCCCCATCCGGGGCGCTGGAGTTCGACCTGGCGACGGACGCCCATCCGGATCGAGTCGCCGCGCTCTTCGGTCGCGTCGTCGACACCGGCATCTCGCACGGCACGGTGACGGTCGTCGAGGACGGGCAGGCCTTCGAGGTCACCACCTACCGGGGTCGCCGGCCGGAGCGAGGGGCGCCGCTGCCCCGCGACGTCGGCACCATGGAGGAAGACCTCTCCAAGCGCGACTTCACCATCAACGCCATGGCGTACGATCCGATGGATCGCCGCCTCCTGGATCTCCACGGCGGGCGGCGCGATCTCGCCGCTGGCGTCGTCCGCGCGGTGGGCGATCCGGACGAGCGCTTCGCCGAGGATCCCTTGCGCACCATGCGGGCCTGCCGGTTCGCGGCGCGCTTCGGGTTTCGGGTCGACCGCGCCACCCGGCGCGCGATCCCGCGGCACCTGGAGGCCTTTCGGGACGTGGCGGTGGAGCGGATCCAGGGCGAGCTCTCCAAGATCCTGGTGAGCGCGCATCCCCGCTACGGGATCGAGCTGCTGCGGGGCACGGGCCTCCTCCGCGTGATCCTCCCCGAGCTCCTCGAGGGCCTGGGCATGCGGCAGAACCGCTGGCACCGCTACGACGTCTACCACCACGTCCTCCACGCGGTGCAGGCGGCGCGGCCCGACCTGGTGGTGCGCCTCGCCACCCTGCTGCACGACGTCTCCAAGCCGGCGACCGCCGCCCCCTCGGACAAGGCGCCCGGTGAGTTCACCTTCTACAGCCACGAGGTGGACGGCGCCCGGCGCGCCAGGGAGATCGGCGAGCGGCTCCGATTTCCGGCCAAGGTGATCGACGAGGTGGCCCTCCTGGTGCGGGAGCATCAGTTCGTCTACACCGACGAGTGGAGCGACGCCGCCGTGCGGCGGATGCTCGCGCGGGTGGGGGAGGAGCGCTTCGACGCGCTCCTCGCGGTCCGGGAGGCCGACATCCGGGGCAGGGGGATCGCGGTGGAGGAGGGCCTGGAGAACCTCGCCGCCCTGGAGCGCCGCGTGGCCGCGCTGCGATCCGAGAGGCCGGCGCTCCGGATCCGCGACCTCGCCCTCGACGGCAGGGACGTGATGCGAATCCTCGGCCTGGGCCCGTCGCCGCTGGTGGGCGAGGCGCTGCAGCACCTCCTGGGCGAGGTGCTGGAGTCCCCCGAGGCGAACACCCCGGAGAGCCTCGAGGCGCGGCTTCGCGCATGGTGGAGGGACCGCTCGTCCGCCGAAGACGAAGATCCGAGAAATCAAGACCGATGAGGCCGCTTTCCGCGCGGGCCCCGCCCTGGGTAGGATTGCACGGCTCCGGGCAGCTTCGGCGCCCGCCTGCCCCCGAGGTCGTCCATGTCGCACGTTCGCCATGCCGCGCTTGGCCTGTCCTGCCTCCTCGCCGTCGGCGCCGCAGCGTCGGCCGGCGCCACCACCGAGTACAAGGCGACGCTGGTGCCGATCCAGTACGAGTCGCTTCCGATCGCCGGCGGAGAGCCGCTGGTCACCGTGAGCGGCGCCGACGAGTACATCGTCAACCAGTCGTACGAGATCACGCTCCCGTTCCCGGTGCGCTTCTTCGGCGTCGAACACACGATCATCAACATGGCGTCGGTGGGCTACGTCACCTTCGGGCCCGGAGGAGACGTCTCCGGCGCGAACAACTACGCCGGCGCGCTCGCGGGCCACGATCTCCCCGATCCGATGGCACCCAACGACCTCATCGCCGTGTGGTGGATCGAGTCCACCTGCTACGACACCTCCTCCCCGGCGAACCTCCCGCTCTACAGCCAGGTGATCGGCACGGCGCCGAACCGGCAGTTCATCCTCCAGTGGCACTGCCGCCGCTACACGATGTTCCAGTCGGTCTCGCAGTTCCAGCTCGTGTTCACCGAGGGGTCGGAGCGGATCGAGGCCCGCTACGGCATCTTCACCACCGGCTCCGACACGCGCGAGATCGAGGCGACGATGGGCGTGGAAAACGCCACCGGCACGGCCGGGCTCCATGGACCGGGCCTGACCGGCGTCCCCTGCGGCACGGTCTGCGATCGCGCCGACTTCCCCCTGGGCCACGCGGTGATCTACGAGCCGAACCAGAAGTTCGGGGTCACGGCCCTCGACTCCGATCCGGTCGCCTACCTGGGCAGGATCTTCCACGTGAGGGCCGAGATCGAGAACGGCCTGCCGACCGACGCCCTGGGCTTCGACGTCGAGTTCTGGCTGAGCCCCACGCCCGGCATCGACTCGAGCTCCACCCTCCTCGGCAGGACCGAGGATCCGGTCGACGCCCTGAGCCAGACGACGATCTCGGTGGAGCTCGACGCCATGGTGCCCGGCGACCTCCCCCCGGGCACCTACCACCTGGTGGCGCGGGCGGATCCCGACGAGGTCCTCGCCCTCGACGATCGCGCCGGGACGACGCGAAGCCACGGCCCCCTCGTGGTGAGCACGCCCATGGCCGACGTGGCCGTCTCCTCGATCGCGACCCCGCCGTGGATCCAGGTGGGGACGCCGACCGAGCTGGGCTGGGAGGCGCGGAACCTCGGCGTCGCGGACGCGGGCGCCATGACCTACGAGGTCGTCCTCTCGTCGACGGGCACCCTCGGCGACGACGCCGTCCCGCTGGCCAGCGGCGTCCTGCCCCCGATCCTCGAGGGCGCCGCCGTGGCCATGACCGACGAGATCGTCATCCCGGAGGCGTTCGAGCCGGGCAGGTGGTGGATTGGCGTGGTGATCGATCCCGGCGGCGAGGACGACGCGTCGCCCTCGAACAACGTCCGGGTCGCTCCGCTGCAGGTGCGCCATCCGCTGGCGCTCGAGGGGATCGAGCTCCCCGCGGCGACGGTGGGGTTCGCCTACTCCGCGCAGCTCGTGGCCACCGGGGGTGACGGCAACCACGCCTTCCGGCTCGGCGAGGGGGGCGAGCTGCCTCCCGGCCTCGGGCTGTCGGAGGACGGCCTCTTGTCGGGGACGCCGACGGCGCTCTTCTCCGGCTCCTTCCCCGTGGAGGTCGAGTCGGCGGGCCTCACGGCCTCGGCGGACTTCTCCTTGATCGTCGAGGCGCCCCCGCTCGAGCTCGAGGCGAACGGCCCGAGCTCGGGGCAGGTGGGCGTCCCCTTCGCCCTCGAGTTGCGGGGCAAGGGTGGCGTCCCGCCCTACGAGTTCGCGCTCTCCTCGGGCACGCTCCCGGACGGCCTCGAGCTCGTCGTGGACGAGATCACCGGCACGCCCGCCGAGGACGGGATCTTCCGCGTCACCGTCACGGTCACCGACTCGGTGGGCGTGAGCGCGAGCGGCGACCTCACCCTCACCATCGAGAAGGCGCCGTCGCTCTTCTGCGTGAACTCGACCCTCGATCCGATGGTCCTCCTCGCCTCGGCCAGCGCCCAGGTGGCCGCCTCGGGGGGGACGCGCCCGTACACCTGGACGACGCTCACGGCGAGGCGACTGCCGAGCGACCTCGAGCCCCAGGGGGCCGAGATGCCGGAGGGCGCGCCGCCGCCCGGGCTCACCCTCGACGCCCTCTCCGGCGTCGTGAAGGGGAGCCCCGAGGTGGTCGGCACCTACGAGTGGATGCTCCACACCGAGGACGCGACGGGCCTGGAGGTCGACTGCAAGGTCACCTTCGACGTGGTGCCGGATCGGGAGCTCGTCCTCCCCTCCGATCTCCCCCGGGCGACCCTCGGCGAGGCCTATTCGGTCACGCTCGTCGCCGAGGGCGGGGGGAGCGTCGTCACCTGGAAGCCCGCCGGGGTCGCCGGCCTCGTCCTCGATTCGGCGGGCGTGCTGAGCGGAACGCCGCAGGTGGAGATCCCCGACGGCGAGAGCCAGGTCTCCGTGTCCTTGCCCTTGGAGGCGTGGGACGAGCACCACCGCGTCGGCGGCGAGACCGCCACCCTGGTGGTCGCCAGGAAGCCGGCCCCGGGATCCGGCGGCGCCAAGAAGAAGGGCGGCGGTTGCCAGGCCGCGGGCGGAGACGCCAGCCTGGCGCTCCTCGGCCTCGGGCTGGCCGTCCTCGGCCGGGGGATCCTGCGCCGGATCTAGTGGCGGGGGGCGCCCGTCGCCTCGCCCCGCATCCGCGGGCACGTGCGGCACCCCCGGCGTGTTACAACGCCGCCGATGCGCGTCGTGGTCGCCATGTCGGGAGGCGTCGACTCCTCCGCCGCCGCCGCGCTCCTGCACGAGCAGGGGCACGAGGTGATCGGCGTGTCGCTGCGGCTGGCGCGCACCGGCAGGCCCAGCGCGCCGGGGCGGTGCTGCTCGCCCGACGACCTCGAGGACGCCCGCGCGGTGGCGAACGCCCTCGGGATCCCCTTCTACGTCTTCGAGGCGACCGACCTCTTCGAGGAGAAGGTCGTCCGCCCCTTCGTCGACTCCTACCTGGACGGCGAGACCCCGCTCCCCTGCGCCGCGTGCAACCGGGAGGTGAAGTTCGGGCACCTGCTCGCCCGCGCCCGCGCCCTCGGGGCGAAGCTCGCCACCGGCCACTACGCGCGCATCGAAGGCGACGGTCCCTACCGGCTCCTGCGCGGCGTCGACGCGACCCGGGATCAGGGCTACTTCCTCTACGAGCTGAAGCAGGCGGAGCTCGCCGAGCTGGTGTTCCCGGTGGGCGGCCTCACCAAGGCGGAGACCCGCGCCATCGCGCGGCGGGCCGGCCTCTCCACCGCCGACAAGGCGGAGTCCCAGGATCTCTGCTTCATCCCCGATGGCCACACCGCGGCCTTCGTCGCCCGCGTGGCGGCGAAGGCGGGGCGGCCCCCGGCCCCCGGCCGGATCGTCGATCGCGAGGGCCGGACGCTCGGGACCCACGCCGGTTTGCACGCCTACACCGTCGGCCAGCGCAAGGGCCTGCCCCAGGCGCCGGCGGCGGCGGGGGGCATGCGGCTTCCGCTCTACGTGGAGGCGCTTCGCCCCGAGCATAACGAGGTGGTGGTGGGCCCTGCGGCCGACCTGTCGCGCTCCACCTTCGCGGCGGCGCGCGCGTCGTGGGTGGCCGGACATCCGCCGCCGGAGGACGAGATCCTCACCGTCCGCATCCGGCACCGGCACGAGGGCACCCGTTGCACCGTGCGCGCCGTCGGCGACCGATTCGAGGTCCACACCCTCGAGCCGGTCCGCGCCCCGGCCCCCGGCCAGGCGGCGGTCGTCTACCGGGGCGACGAGATCCTCGGCGGCGGCATCATCCGCCGGAGCTGAGCCGCGAGGCCGATCCCTCGCGGGGCGCGCTAGTAGTAGGGGGGCAGGTAGCCCCAGCAGCGGTGGTCGCCGGCGGCGTCGATCGCGCACGCGTACTCGCCCCTCATGCTCAGCTCCACGAAGCTTCCGGTGGGCGCGTCCTCCATGCCGATCCCCCAGCAGGCGATCGTCCCGTCCGACCGCATCGCGCAGCTCGCCTGCGAGGGGGAGGGTGGACGCCGTCGCGCAGCAGGGGCCGAGGTCGGTCCAGGGCCCCTCCGCGTCCCCGCTCGATCGCTGCCAGGACGCAGTGAGCCCGGTGGTCGTCGCCCGCCGCCGCCCCATCACCGGAGCCGAGGGCTCGCCGGGATCTGCGCCGGTGACGGCTCGCATCCGGTACGGGAGGAGGTCGGGCTGTCCCACGGTGAACCGGCCGGAGGAGGAGGGGAGGGTCACCTCCGCGCTCCGGAGCGAGTAGCGCGGCTCCTCGAACCCGGCGGGCACGATTCGGCCCAGCGGCGCGTCGGTGTCGAGGACGGTGGGGCCCGGACCCGCGGGATGCCAGGTGGCGCCGTCGTCCCGCGAGAACTCGTACCCGACGATCGGCGAGTCGGCGCGTCGCCCCCGGCGACGCGGATCGCGCCTCCCCGTAGAGCGCGACGACCTCGAAGAGGCTGGCCGGCCGCGCCGCCGGCTCCATCCAGTAGAGGCGGACGCCGTCCGTCTCGTTGGTCGATGCGGTGACGTTGGTCGGCGGGCCGGCGGGGAAGGTCTCGTCGTCCAGGTGGGAGGTGGTCCCCGCCGGCACGGTGGCGATCGCGATGCCGTCGCGGACGATCTCGTATCCCTCGACGGGCTGGAGCGCGCCGCTCCCCGTCAAGGTCGGGGTCGCCATCGGCTCGTCGCTCCAGTCCCAGTTGGGGACGAACTCCATCCTGTATCGGTGCGAGCCGAAGGCGAAGGGGGCCGGCTCCGTCCATTCGAGCAGGACGCCATCCTCGCGATCCGTCGAGGCGACCAGCGCGGGGGCCGAGGCCGGCACCACCTGCATGCGATCCTCCCACTCCGATGCGGTCGGGTCCGAGAGCTCGGCGACGGCCTCGTCGTCGCGGAAGATCCAGAAGGCCGAGACGACGTAGGAGTGGAGGGCCCCGGGGGTGGCCCCCGGCGGGTTCCAGCGGACGACGATCCCGCTCGATGACGAAGGAGAGGGGCGCCGCGCCCGCGGGGAGGGTCCACGTCAGCCGCACGGCGGCAGGGTCGTCGCTGCTCGCCTGGAGCGACCCCGCCTCCAGGTTCGCCTCTTCCTCGGGTGCCGCATCGCATCCCGCGGTCGCCATCGCGAGGCCGAAGGCCAAGGTCATTCCAACCTCGGCGACCGTTCGTACTCCAATGATTCGCGCCTCGTATACCGCGCGTCGCACGGAGCGAGCAACCGGGGGTGCGCCCGCCCGCCGGGCGAAGAGGAGGATCCCGGCCTCGCCGCGCGCCATCTTTGGGGCGGCGCATGGTCGACGGCCGTATGGAAGTCCTGCGCCGAGAGAGGAGCGGCTTGACCCACCCCGCGACGGGTGGATATTTGGACCCACTTTCGCGGCCCCGCGAGGGACCGCTCGGAGACCAGGCATGTCGAACAAGCGCGAAGTTGTGATCGTCGGTGCGGCCCGCACGCCCATCGGCGTCTTCCTGGGCTCGCTCTCCTCCGTCCCCGCGCCGCGGCTGGGCGCTGTGGCGATCGGCGCGGCGCTCGAGCGGGCGGGCGTGGAGAAGACGGCCGTCGACCTGGTGGTCATGGGCAACGTGCTCCAGGCCGGCGTCGGCCAGGCGCCCGCCCGGCAGGCGATGATCTTCGCGGGGATCGCCGAGGGGACCCCGGCGGTGACCCTGAACAAGGTGTGCGGCTCGGGCCTGGAGGCGGTCGTCTACGGCGCCCGCGCCATCGCCGTGGGGGAGGCCGACGTGGTGGTGGCCGGCGGCATGGAGTCGATGTCGAACGCGCCCTACCTCTCCTACACCGAGCGCAAGGGCGCCCGCATGGGCCACGTCCAGCTCGTCGACGCCATGATCAAGGACGGCCTCTGGGACGTCTACAACGACTTCCACATGGGCTCCGCCGCCGAGCTCTGCGCCAAGAGCCAGAACATCCCGCGCGGCGCCCAGGACGAGTTCGCCATCGAGTCCACCCGCCGGGCGGTCGAGGCGCAGAAGGCCGGCCAGTTCGCCGCCGAGATCGTGCCCGTCGAGGTGAAGGGCAGGAAGGGCGAGGTCACCCTGGTCTCCGAGGACGAGGGCCCGAAGAACGCCCGGCCCGAGAAGATCCCGACCCTGAAGCCGGTGTTCCAGAAGGACGGCACCGTCACCGCCGCCAACGCCTCGTCGATCAACGACGGCGCCGCGGCGGTGGTGCTGATGTCGCGGGAGCGCGCCGAGAAGGAGGGCCGGGAGATCCTCGGCCGGATCGTCTCGGTGGGGCACGCCGCCCGCAAGCCCGAGGAGTTCACCATCGCGCCGGCGGACTCCATCCGCCGCGCCCTCGAGCGCGCCGGCCTGAAGGCGAGCGACATCGACCTCTTCGAGATCAACGAGGCGTTCGCGGTGGTGGCCATCGCCAACAACACGCTCCTCGGCCTCGACCCCTCGAAGGTGAACGTGCGCGGCGGCGCGGTCGCCCTCGGCCACCCCATCGGCGCGTCGGGCACCCGCATCCTCGTCACCCTGCTGTACGCCATGAAGGACATGAACAAGAAGCGCGGCCTCGCCAGCCTCTGCATCGGCGGCGGCGAGGGCATCGCCATGGTGGTGGAGCGGTAGCGCTTCTCTTCGGCGCCCTCGCTCGGGGGCGCCGTCGCATCCGATTCGAGGAGGCCAGGCTTGAACAAGATCTACGAGAGCGCAGACGCCGCCGTCGCCGACATGAAGGACGGCATCACCCTCATGGCGGGAGGCTTCGGCCTCTGCGGCAACCCGGAGAACCTCATCCAGGCGATCCACCGCAAGGGGGTGAAGGAGATCTCCCTCATCTCCAACAACTGCGGCACCACGGACCTGGGCCTGGGGATCCTCCTCCAGGCCAAGCAGATCCGGAAGATGACCGCGTCCTACGTCGGCGAGAACAAGGAGTTCGAGCGGCAGTTCCTCTCCGGCGAGCTCGAGGTCGAGCTGAACCCGCAGGGCACCCTCGCCGAGCGCATCCGGGCGGGCGGCGCGGGGATCGGCGGCTTCTACACGCCGACCGGCGTGGGCACCAAGATCGCCGAGGGGAAGGAGACGCGGGTCATCGACGGCCGCGAGTACCTCCTCGAGAAGCCGCTGAGGGCGGACTACGCCATCGTGCGGGCCTGGAAGGCGGACAAGTGGGGCAACCTGGTGTTCCGCAAGACCGCCCGCAACTTCAACCCGATGATGTGCAAGGCGGCGACCGTCACCATCGTCGAGGCCGAGCACATCGTGGAGGTCGGGGAGATCGCGCCCGACGAGATCCACGTCCCCTCGATCTACGTGCACCGTCTGGTGCAGGGCCGCGACTACCAGAAGTGGATCGAGCGCCGCACCATCCGAGCCCGCGCCTGATCTCTCCATCCCTTCGACCCAGAGGTGCAAGATGGCCCTTACCCGCGAGCAGATCGCCCAGCGCGTCGCCCAGGAGCTGCAGGACGGCTTCTACGTGAACCTCGGCATCGGCATGCCGACGCTGGTCGCCAACTACGTCCCCGCCGGCATCGAGGTGATCCTCCAGTCCGAGAACGGCATGCTGGGGATCGGCCCCTATCCCTACGCCGGCGAGGAGGATCCCGACCTCATCAACGCCGGCAAGGAGACGGTCACGGAGATCCGCGGGACCGCCTACTTCGACTCGGCCGAGTCGTTCGCGATGATCCGCGGCGGCCACATCGACCTCGCCATCCTGGGCGCGATGGAGGTGTCCGAGAACGGCGACCTCGCGAACTGGATGATCCCCGGAAAGATGATCAAGGGCATGGGCGGGGCGATGGATCTGGTCTCCGGCGCCAAGCGCGTGATCGTCACCATGGAGCACGTTTCGAAGGACGGGCGGTCCAAGGTGCTGAAGGAGTGCGCCCTGCCGCTCACCGGGAAGCGCTGCATCCACACCATCGTCACCGACCACGCGCTCTTCGACGTGACCCCGGACGGCCTCCTGCTCAAGGAGCTGGCGCCGGGCGTCACCGTGGACGACGTGCGCAAGATCACGGAGGCGAAGATGGTCGTCGCCCCCGAGATCAAGCCCATGGTCCGGTAGCGCCTCGCCGCCGCGCGCATGAAGCGCGGGCCGGGGGCGTTCTTCGGGACCATGGAGACGATCCGCATCGAGACGATCGCCCACGGCGGCGACGGGGTGGGAGCCGCCGCGGACGGGAAGCGGATCTTCGTTCCGCTCACCGCCCCCGGCGATCGGGTCGAGGTGCGGGTCGTCGACGATCGGGGCCGGCACGCCCGCGCCGAGGTCGTGCGGCTGGTCAAGCCGGGGCCGGAGCGGGTGGAGCCCGGCTGCCCGCACGTGGGCGCCTGCGGGGGCTGCCAGCTCCAGCACCTGTCGGCGAAGGCGCAGCTCGAGGCGAAGGAAGCGTCGTTCTACGAGGCCCTCGCGCGCGTCGGCGATCTGCCTCGGGCCTCGATCGATGCGGCCCGCCCCATCGTTCCTTCCCCTGCGCCGCTCCGGTACCGAATCCGCTGCAAGCTCGAGGTGCGGGGCAGGACGGCCGGGTACCTGCGGCGCAGGTCCGGCCAGATCGTCGCGGTGGAGGGGTGCTCCCTCCTGGAGCCGCCGCTCGAGGCGCTGGCCCTGCGGGTGATCGCGGCGCTGCGGGAGCGGCCGATCGCCCACCTCGCGTCGGTGGACCTCTGCGTGGGAGGCGACGGCGCGGGGGCCGCGTACCTGGAGCCCGCCGCCGGGGCACCTCCGGGCTGGGAGGCGAGGGCGGGCGACCTGCTCCGGATCGAAGGGATGCGGGGGGTGATCGCGGCTCCGGGCGCCGCGCGAGGGAAGGGCCGGGCGGCCCCGCCGGGCCAGCGGCCGGCGCCGCGGATCTTCGGCGATCCGGTGGTGGCTCGCGACGCGCCCGGGGCGCCGGGGATGCGGCTGCTTTCGAGACCCGACGTCTTCGCCCAGGCGAACGCCGCGGCCAACGAGGCGCTGGTGGCGGAGGCGGTGGAAGCCCTGGACATCGCCCCGGGAGACGAGGTGCTCGAGCTCTTCTGCGGCTCCGGCAACTTCACCTTCGCGATCGCGGCCCGGGGCGCCAGGGTCACGGCGGTCGAGGCCGAGGGCGCGGCGCTCTCCCTCGCCCGCCTGGCGCTCGAGGAGGATCGCCGTCGGCGCGGCCGTGGAGAACGAGGGGAGCCGGCGGGGCGGAAGGCGGGATCCGCTCGCGGCCTCGGAGCGGAGGCGCCGCAGCGGCCGGACGGGGGCGACCAGCGCCGAGCTCCCGAGTCGATGCCGTCCGCGGGATCGATCCGCTTCGTCGGCGGCGACGCTTCCCTGGTGGCAGCAGGCTTCGCCGCCGAGGGGCGGCGCTTCGATCGGGTCCTGCTCGACCCGCCCCGCGCCGGCGCGAAGGGGCTCGCTCCGATCCTCGCCCGGCTCTCGCCGGCGCGGATCGTCTACGTGAGCTGCGATCCGCCGACCCTGGCGCGGGACGCGAAGGCCTTGCTCGCGTCGGGCTACCGGCCGATCCTCGCCCGCCCGGTGGACATGTTCCCGCAGACCTTCCACGTGGAGGGTCTCCTGGCCTTCGAGCGGACGGGTTGATGGAAACGCGCATCGTCGAGCTCGCCGAGCTCCTTCGGCAGAACGGGATCCGGGTCTCGCCCGCCGAGGTGGGGGACGCCGCCGAGGCCCTGGCGATCGCCGGCCTCGACGATCGGGAGACCGTCCGCGGCGCCCTCAAGGCGACGATGCTCAAGCGCGCCGCCGACCACGACACCTTCGATCAGCTCTTCGACCTCTACTTCTCCGGCATGCAGGGGGTGCTCGAGGGGCTAGAGACCAGCATCCTCCGCCGCATCGAGGAGGAGGGCGTCCTCGAGGGCGACGAGCTGGAGATGCTGCTCTACACCCTTCGCGATCTCGCCCAGCGCATGTCGCCCATGGCCCAGGCGCTCCTGCACGGCGACGCCGCCGAGGTGGCCCGGCTGCTGCGGGGATCCGCGCTCCAGCTCGACTTCCAGGGGATGACCAACCCGCTGCAGGCGGGCTTCTACGCCCGCCGGCTCTCTTCGGGTGCGGGCGTGGGCCAGGCCCGCACCGAGCTCGAGGAGCTGGCGGAGAAGCTGAAGGGTCGCGGGATCGATCCCGCCGCGGTGGAGCTCGTGGGCAAGAGGCTCTCGGACCGGCTGCGCGAGGTGGAGGCGGCGGCGCGGCGCTACGTCGAGCAGGAGGCGAGGGCGCGCGGCGCGCGGCGCAGGCAGGGGGGAGACTCCCTCGGGCGCCGGCCCTTCGCGGAGCTCTCGCGCGAGGAGCTGGAGCAGACCCGGGCGGCGGTGCGGCGCCTCGCCGAGAAGCTGAAGAGCCGGCTGGTGCGGCGGCAGCGGGAGCGCAGGCGGGGTGCGCTCAACCCGCAGCGGACCCTGCGCAAGAACATGGCCTTCGGCGGGGTGCCCGCGCGCCTGGTGTTCCGCCGCCGCAAGCCCCAGCGCCCCGACGTGGTGGTGCTCTGCGACGTCTCCGACTCGGTCCGGGACGTTTCGCGGATGATGTTGCTCTTCGTCTACACCCTCCAGTCCCTGTTCTCGCGGGTGCGCACCTTCGCCTTCGTCTCCGACGTGGGCGAGATCACCTCGTACTTCCGGGACGTGGACGCGTCGCAGGCCGTGGATCTGGCCGTGGCCGGGAAGGCGATCAACGTCTACGCCAACTCCAACTACGGCCGGGCCTTCGCGCTCTTCGTCGGCGCGCACCTCGGCTCGATCACCGGGCGGACCACGGTCCTCGTCATCGGCGACGGGCGCAACAACTACAACCCGGCCAACGTGTGGGCGCTCCAGGAGACGAAGCGGCGCGCCCGCCGGGTGGTGTGGATCTGCCCGGAGGCTCGATCCTCGTGGGCCCTCGGCGACTCGGAGATGCAGCTCTTCGAGAAGGCGGTCGATCAGGTGGTGGTCGTGCGCAACCTCGCGGACCTCGAGGCCATGGCGCAGAAGATCGTCGTCGGCTGATCAGCCGGTGGGGAGCCGGACCGAGAAACAGGTGCCGGTCTGCGCGTCCGAGTGGACCGAGATCGTCCCGCCGTGGGCCTTGACGATCTCGTTGGCGATGTAGAGGCCGAGGCCCAGGCCCTTGCCCTCCTTCCTCCGGATGCCGCCCTTGTAGAAGGGCTCGAAGAGCTCCCGGGCGTGCGCGTCGGAGATGGGCCCGTCCAGGTTCCGGTTGCGCACCTCGAGGCAGACCTCCTCGCCGTCTCGGGTGAGGGAGATGCCCACCGTCGAGTTGGGAGGGCTGTAGTCGAGGGCGTTCTTGATCAGGTTCCCCACGAGCTGGGCGAGGCGCCCTCCGTCCCAGCGCCCCGGGAAAGGCTCCCTCTCGAGGAAGATCACCGACCGGCCCGGGTAGACCGCGCAGGTCTCGTCCGCCACCTGCCGCACGATGCCGGCCAGGTCCACGGTCGCCCGCTCGATGGGGATGCCGGCACCGAGGCGGACCCGGCTGAAGTCCATGAGGTCGTCGATCATCTTCGACGTCCGCTGGGCCGTGACGTCGATCCGTCTGGCGATGCGGGCGCCGCGCTCCGGCATGCCCGCCATGCGCAGGAGGACCTGGGCCCCCGTCACGATGGAGGCGAGGGGCGTGCGCAGGTCGTGGGCGACGATGCCGAGGAACCGCTCCCGGAACTGGGCGGTGCGCTGGAGCGCCGTCAGCGTCGCTTCGCGCTCCTGTTCGTAGCGGCGCGACTCCGTGACGTCCCGGGCGACCGCGTACATGAAGCCACGGCCCATTACGGGGCGCGCCACCCAGGAGAGGAGGCGGTGGCCTCCGCCCTTCACCAGGTATCGGTTCTCGAAGTGCATGGTGAACACGCCGCCGGCGATGCGCTCGATCTCCTGCCGGGTCCGCTCCCGATCGTCCGGATGCACGAACTCGAGGATGGGGCGCGACAGGAGCTCCTCCTCCGTCCAGCCGAGCAGGAAGTGGAACGACGGGTTCACCCGGAGGAAATGGCCGTCGAACCCGGCCACGCAGAGCAGGTCGGGGATCGTGCGGAAGAAGAGCTCCCGCTCGCTCTCCGCCAGGAGGAGGGCGTCCGCGGTGATCTCCGTGGCGATCGCGTCCAGGAGGATCCGCAGCTCGCGATACGCCGGGGTCACCCCGGCCTCCTCCGCCGCGTCGAAGATCGCGTCCCGCAGGATGACGTAGTCGCGGATGGCGTGCCGGGCGTCCGCCGCCAGCGCCGGCGTTCCATGCCTCGGTCGGGGACGCGGATCGCGGGCCGGGGAAGGTTCCTGCGCGGTCCGCCCCGGGGCCGACCGGAGTCCCTCGCCGATCCGCCCCAAGAGCTGCGCGATCCGCTGGCGCTGCGCCGCGCTGGTGGTGGGGCCGGGGATGCCGTCCTCCCGCGCCACCCGGGCGGATCTCGCCTCCCAGCGCTGGACGATCTCGTCGCGCCTCTCCTCGATCAGCGCGGAGAAGCTCACGAGCGGCCTCGGCTTCCGCTGGATCGTGTCGCCGAGGGCGACCCCTCCTCGCGTCCCTCCACGTTCCACCTCCCGCGCTGCAACCCGGCAATCATGCCACGAAAGGGGTGTTTCGTTGGATTCCGGACTCCAATTTCTCGCCCGGGCGGTCGAACGCGGCGTTCGCGATTGACGGGGCCACCGGGAGGGCGCGCCCGGCCTGGTGGCGCCCGCGAGAGTCCCTTGCGGTTTCCAGGATGCTCCAGTAGGGAGTCCTGGCGATCCACCGGGAGCACCACGCTTGCGCAAGGTCTTCGTCCACACCTTCGGCTGCCAGATGAACGAGGCGGACTCCGCGCGCATGGTGGAGTCGCTCGCCCGCAAGGGGTACGAGCGGACCACCGACGCGGAGGAGGCCGACCTCATCCTCCTCAACACCTGCGCCATTCGGGAGAAGAGCGAGCAGAAGCTCCTCTCGGCGCTGGGGAGGTACCGGCCGATCAAGCTGGCGCGAGGGGCGCGCATCGGCGTGGGCGGCTGCGTGGCGCAGCAGGAGAAGGACCAGCTCCTGCGCAAGGTCCCCTACCTGGACTTCGTCTTCGGCACCGATCAGGTGGGGAACCTCCCGGAGATCCTCGAACGGGTCGAATCCGAGAACGTCCGCCTGGCCGAGACCGCCTGGCTCGACTCGTCCACCTACGTCTTCCCGCGGGCCGACGCCGCCTTCGCCGAGGGCAAGGCCACCGCCTTCGTGACCGCGATGAAGGGCTGCAACAACGTCTGCTCCTTCTGCGTGGTGCCCTACACCCGCGGCCGAGAGGTTTCCCGGTCGGTCGACGACCTCCTCGCCGAGGTTCGGGAGCTGGCGGCGGTCGGCGTGCGCGAGATCACGCTCATCGGCCAGAACGTGAACTCCTACGAGGGCGGGGTGAGCTTCGCGGAGCTGCTTCGGCGCACGGCGGCGGTGGAGGGCGTGGAGCGGGTGCGCTTCACCACCAGCCATCCCCATGACCTGTCGGACGACCTCATCGCGCTCTTCGCGGAGGAGCCGAAGGTGATGCCGCACTTCCACCTGCCGGTGCAGAGCGGCTCCGAGCCGGTGCTGAAGCGGATGCGCCGGGACTACACCATCGCCTGGTACCTGGACCGGCTCGAACGGCTGCGGACGGCGCGGCCCGGCATCGCCGTCACCACCGACATCATCGTTGGCTTCCCAGGCGAGACCGACGGGGACTTCGAGCGGACCATCGAGCTGGTGGAGCGAGTCCGCTACGAGAACGCCTTCTCCTTCGTCTTCAGCCCGAGGCCCCGCACCGCGGCGCGCCGGCACATGAAGGAGTGGGGTGAGATCCCCAGGGACGTCGCGACCGCCCGGCTGGTCCGGCTCCAGGCCCTGCTGCGCGAGCACTCCGCCGCTTACGCCTCCGCCTGCGTGGGCACGGTCGCCGAGGTCCTGGTCGAGGGGCCGAGCCGGTACGACCCGAACCGGCGGTTCGGCCGCACGCCAGAGAACCGCGTGGTCAACTTCGACGGGGTGGCGGACGTCGGCGCGATCGTGCAGGTCCGGATCGAGGACGCCAGCCCGAACGCGCTCTCGGGGGTCGAGGTGGGGTACGAGCGCCCGCATCGCGAGACGGCGCACCCGCTCGCCGTGGTGGGGTGAGGGGTTGGAGGGCCGCGACACCTTACGCCTCGCGATGCGGTGGACCTGGGCGGTGGGGCCGGTGGTGCTCTACGCCGCCGCGATCGTGGTGCTCTCGTCCAGGCCCGAGCTCCCCGAGCCAGGGTTCCTCGCGCTCCTGATGAAGCTCTTCGCGAGGAGCCCGCTCGCGGGCTGGTTCGGCTTCGACAAGGTCTCCCACTTCCTCGAGTACGCGCTCTTCGGGCTCCTGGTGGCGCGGGCGATGCGCATCCTCTCTGGGGCCGGCGCGGGGCGGGTGATCCTCGCCACCACCCTGGTGGGCATGGCCTTCGGCGCCTCCGACGAGCTCCACCAGTTCTTCGTCCCCGGGCGGGACGCGTCGCTGTTCGACCTGCTCGCGGACACCTTCGGCAGCCTCGCCGGCGCCACCGGGTGGGTGGTCCTCGCGGGGGCGCTTCGCCGCCTCACCGGGGCGCCGGCCCCGGCGAGGCCGGCCCGCGAGGGAACCTGAAGCCGCGGGTACGCGCCGGGTCTGGTAGTTTCCGACGCCGTCTCTCCCCGAGGGTCCCATGATCCGTCCATGCCCCTTCACCGGCGAGTCGCCTCGCATCCACGAGACCGCCTACGTCGACGCCTCCGCCCAGGTGATCGGCCGCGTCTCCATCGGCCCCCGCTCCTCGCTCTGGCCCGGGGTGGTCGTCCGCGGCGACGTCCACACCATCGAGATCGGCGCCGACACCAACGTGCAGGATCTGTCGTGCCTGCACGTGCTCAAGGATCGGTTCTCCCTGCGTCTGGGCGACCGGGTGAGCCTGGGCCACGCGGTGATGCTCCACGGCTGCGAGATCGGGGCCGGCAGCCTCGTGGGCATGCGGGCCACCGTCATGGACGGGGCGACGATCGGCGAATCCTGCCTGGTGGCGGCGGGCGCGCTGGTGACGCCGGGCTTCCAGGCGCCCCCGAGGTCGCTGGTGGTGGGCGCACCCGCCAAGGTGAAGCGGGAGCTGAACGCCGAGGAGCTGGAGCTCCTCGATCGCACCTGGCGCAACTACGTGGACTACTCGCGCGCCTACGTCGAGAAGTTCGGGCGCGGCTTCTGACGGAGGCTCCGCCGGGGACGGGGCTCAGGGGAGCAGCGAGCGGATCGTCTCCGCGAAGATCCGCTCGTCCACCGGCTTGGTCACGAAGCCGGCGCACCTCAGCTCGCGGCCATGTGCCAGGGTCTCGCCCACCAGGTCCGTCGCCATCAGCACGACCGGAAGCGCCGCGCCCTGGGCGGTCTGCCGCAGGGCGGGGAGCAAGGGGGCGCCGCGATCCGCCGGGGTCTGTGCGTCGATCACCGCGAGGTCGAAGCGGTTGAGGTCCGAGCGGAGGAGGACCTCTTCGCCGCTGCGCAGCGTCTCGACCTCCAGCCCCTGGCCCCGCAGCAGCTCGGCGAGCTTCTCCAGGACCGCCTGATCTCGATCCACCACGAGGATTCGGCGCGGTCGCTGCTCCAACTTCCGGCGGATTCGCTCCGCGCGGCGCCTGCTCTTCCCCAGAAAACCCAAGCGTCCTTGCTCCGGCCGGCCGCTCTTCGGGCCGGCTCGGCTCATCTTCGTTCGAGAGGGCGACGAACCGCAAGAGGACGGATCGCGGAACCTCGGGGTTCCCGATTGACGGGGGCGTCCGCCGCGGGACGGCGCAGGGCGGGAAGAACTTTGACAAATGGAACTATTGTCGAATACAGGCTTCTGGAGCCCTGCTCCGGTGCAGCCGACACGGGGTCGCGAGCGCCATGGGTGGGGCGGGCAGGGGCAGGGGCGGCAGAAGGGGCGCCACCGCCGACTTCATTTCTTGAAAGGGAAACGATGATTCGCAACCTGGCTGTATTCGTGGCGGTCTCGATCGCCATCGCGTGTGGCGGCAGCGGAGGAGGTGGGGGTAGCGGCACGGGAGGGACGGGCGGCGTCGGCGCAGGCGGATCCGCCGGATCGGGCGGCGCAGGTGGCGATGGCGGCACGGGCGGCACGGGCGGCACGGGCGGCTTGCCGGGCACCGGCGGCTCCGGCGGAATGGGCGGAGCCGGGGGCACGGGCGGTACGCCAGTATCGCAGGACGTCGTGGGCACCGTGATCGATCACAGCGGCGAGCCTCTGTCGGGTGCGCTGGTCGCCCTCGACGGGGATTACGACAACCTCGTGATCACCGGGATCGACGGAAGGTTCGTGTTCCCGTCCGTCGCGGACACCTACACGCTCACCGTCGCATCGGAGGGCTCGAACTTCCTTCACCTCGTCGGGCTGCGTCGGCGCAATCCGGTCGTCCCGATCCAGCAGGTCGCCTCGGGCTTCGTCCGCCCGAGGTCGATGCAGGTCTCGGGGACGGTCGGAAGCGACGACACGGACCTCTTTCCCCTCGCCGGGAAGGCGATCGTCATCGGCTTCGACGGAGAGAGCCTCTCCCTCCTTCAGGCGGATCCCGATGGCACCTTCGGCAACAACGCGCTGTGGTTCGGCCCCAAGGAGCGGCCGGCGAACGCGATGGCGCTCCTCGTGAACGACGCAGGGGGGACCGCCGTCGAGGTCTTCGACGCGGGGAAGGCCCAGGTGACGCTGCGCGACGGCGACACCGCGGACTCGCTGGAGATCGAGCTCGGCATGGGGCCGCCGGCGTCGGCCGAGTCGAAGATCAAACCGGATTTCGGCGCCTACTCGGCGAACCCGAGCGTGAACCTCACCTCGTTCACCGTGCACGGCTTCCGATTCAACGTCTTCGAGAGTCTGCCCACCACCGACGAATACTCGATCTCCCTCCCGCAAGGGCCGTCGCGGGTCTTGATCAACGGATTCGACCCCGATGGCAACCAGGCGCTGGTGGCGAGCTCGCTCTCCCTCGGAGGGGAGACGGCGCTCCGGCTCCCCGACAAGACGGTCGTGAAGACGGTGCTTCCGGAGGAGGGTCAGACGGGCGTGTCGTCGACCCCGACCCTCGGGTGGACGCCCCTGCCGGGAGCGGACGTCAACTGGGTCTTCGTCCTGGCGCCCGGCGCGAACTACGCGTTCATCGTCCCCGGATCCGCGACGACCCTCAAGCTCCCCGATCTGGAGCCGCTCGGCGGTGGCATCCCCGGCAACGCGCTGGTGAAGTGGTCGGTCTACTCCTTCAAGGGCAAGCCCATGGATGGGGACGGCCTCACCGACGGGTCGGGAGCCGGCTTCTATCGGATCTTCACCGCCGCTGCCGTCCAGGAGGTCCACATCACCGCCCTGGCGTCGTTCACGACCGCGCCGTAGCCTTCCGGGCGGGGGGCTCCCGGCCTGCTCCGCGCTTGACCCGTCCTTCCGGCGATGGGTACAAACCGCCCCGAATCCGAACGTTTCGATCCGGGAGAGAGCAGATGCAGATCGGGAGCCTCGCCGTAGTCGGCGCCGGGCAGATGGGCGGCGGCATCGCCCAGGTGGCCGCCCAGGCCGGAATCAACGTCGCCCTCGTCGACGTGAACCTCGAAGCCGCCAAGGCGGGCCAGGCGCGCATCGCCAAGGGGCTCGACAGGCTGGTCGAGAAGGGAAAGATGGAGGCCTCCGCCCGCGACGAGATCCTCGGGCGGATCACCCCCGCGGGCGTCATGTCCGCAGCGAAGGGGTTCGACATGGCGGTCGAGGCCGCCACCGAGCGGGAGGAGCTCAAGAAGGACCTCTTCCGCGCCCTCGACGAGGTGATCGCGCCCGGCGGGATCCTCGCCTCCAACACCAGCTCGATCTCCATCACCCGGCTCGCGGCCGCCACGCAAAGGCCCGAGCGCGTCATCGGGATGCACTTCATGAACCCGGTGCCGGTGATGAGGCTGGTGGAGATCATCCGCGGCGCCCAGACGTCCGACGAGACCTACGCCGCGACCAAGGCGCTCGCCGAGCGGCTGGGCAAGACGACGGTGCTCTCCACCGACTTCCCCGGCTTCATCGTGAACCGCATCCTCATCCCGATGCTGAACGAGGCCTGCCAGGCGCTGCAGGAGGGCGTGGCGAGCGCTGCCGACATCGACACCGCGATGAAGCTCGGCACCAACCAGCCGATGGGCCCCCTCGAGCTCGCCGACTTCATCGGCCTCGACACGGTCTACTACATCGCCAAGGTGCTCCACGAGGGGCTGGGCGATCCCAAGTACCGGCCGAACCCGCTCCTCAAGCAGTACGTGGACGCGGGCTGGTACGGGCGCAAGACGGGCAGGGGCTTCCACACCTACGCCGCCAAGTGATCCGGCGTCCGCTGCCGATCCGGGGCCTGTGGCTCGACGCCTCCTGGCGGGAGGTGCGAGACAGGCTCGGCGATCCGGAGCGGGTGGAGACCCGGAGCCGCAACGAGTCGCAGCTCTTCTGGGACGGGATGAACGTCGTCCTCGAGGGCGACCGGGTGGTGGAGATCGGCGTCGCCCTCAACGACGGCGGCGCCTCGGGCCTGCCCTCCACCCGGGCGCAGATCGAGTCCGCCAACGGAGAACCGGACGAGCGCATCGTCGAGGGCGCCCTGGAGGCGTGGGTCTACGCCGGGCCCGGCTTCGACGCGCTCTTCCTCTTCGTGCCGGTGGGAGCGCCGGTGGCCGAAGAGGTGGTCTTCCGGGTTCAATCACAAGAAGGATAGGAGTTTTCACCATGGAGTTCTCCAATCTCTCCCTCTCGGTCCGTGAAGACGGCATCGCGTGGATCGAGTTCAACCGCCCCAAGGCCCTCAACGCCTTCAACACCGAGACCCTCCTCGAGCTGGAGAAGGCCCTCGACCACCTGGCCGCCGATCCCGCCCTGCGGGTCCTGGTGCTCACCGGCGGCGGCGAGAAGGCGTTCGTGGCCGGCGCGGACATCGCCGAGATGGCGGACATGGGCGCCACTCGCGCCCGGGTCTTCTCGTCGGTGGGGCACCGCGTCTTCGAGAAGCTCGAGAAGCTCCCGGTGCCGACCATCGCGGCGGTGAACGGCTTCGCCCTGGGCGGCGGCATGGAGGTCGCGCTGGCCTGCGACCTCATCTACGCCTCCGACAAGGCGAAGTTCGGGCAGCCCGAGGTCAACCTCGCGGTGATCCCCGGCTTCGGCGGCACCCAGCGCCTGCCCCGCAAGATCGGCCCCATGCGCGCCCTCGAGCTCTGCTTCACCGGCGACATCATCCCCGCGGAGAAGGCGCGCGAGATCGGCCTCGCCCTCGAGGTCTTCCCGGCCGCAGAGCTCCGGGACGCCGTGGACGGCATCGCCAGGAAGATCGCCTCCAAGGGGCCCCTCGCGATCTCCGCCATGAAGCGGGTGGTGATCGAGGGCGCCTCCTGCGATCCGCGCACCGCCAACCTCCTCGAGCAGGAGACCTTCGGCGTGCTCTTCGGATCCGAGGATCAGAAGGAGGGCATGCGCGCGTTCCTCGAGAAGCGGCCCGCGAACTTCCAGGGGCGCTGATCGACGTCGACCGAGCGTTTCCCTTGTCAGGAATCGCTTCGGCGAGGATGATGCGCACGTTCGAGACACGGCGTTTCATGCGCCGGGAGATCCAGATGCACTTCGAGTTGACCGAGACCCAGCAGATGCTGCGCGACACCTGCCGGGAGTTCGCCGAGCGCGAGCTCACCCCGAACGCGCGGAGGTGGGACGAGGAACATCGCTTCCCCGCGGAGGCGGTCAAGAAGCTCGGGGAGTTGGGGCTCCTGGGCATCGCGGTGCCGGAGGAGTGGGGCGGGGCCGGGGCCGACAACGTGTCCTACGCGCTGGCCATGGAGGAGATCAGCCGTGGCTGCGCCTCCACCGGCGTGATCATGAGCGTCAACAACTCGCTCTACTGCGATCCGGTGCTGAAGTTCGGCACCGACGAGCAGAAGGAGCGCTGGCTGAAGCCGTTCGCCACCGGCGAGAAGCTGGGCTGCTTCGGCCTCACCGAGCCGGAGGCCGGATCGGACGCCGCCGCCCAGAAGACGGTCGCGGTCCGGGACGGCGACTTCTTCCGGATCACCGGCTCCAAGAACTGGATCACCAACGGACCCCAGGCCGACGCCATCGTCCTGTTCACGATGACGGACAAAGCCAAGGGCAACAAGGGCATCACCGCGTTCCTGGTGGACCTCGACACCCCGGGCGTCACCCGGGCGCCGCCGGACCGCAAGCTGGGCATAACGGCGTCGGGATCGTGCTCGCTCTTCTTCGAAAACGTGAAGGTCCCCGCCTCGCAGATGCTGGGGAAGGAGGGCGAAGGCTTCAAGATCGCCCTCGGCACCCTGGACGGCGGCCGGGTCGGCATCGCCGCCCAGGCGCTCGGCATCGCCCGGGCGGCGTACGAGGAGGCGCTGGCGTACTCGAAGGAGCGCAAGACCTTCGACAAGCCCATCGCCAGCCACCAGGCGATCTCGTTCATGCTGGCCGACATGGCCACCGAGATCGACGCCGCCAGGCTCCTGGTGCTGCGGGCCGCGGCGCTCAAGGACAAGGGGGTCCGCCACAGCGCGGAGTCCGCCATGGCCAAGCTCTACGCCTCGGAGATGAGCCATCGGGTCACCCACAAGGCCATCCAGATCCACGGCGGGTACGGCTACTCGAAGGAGTTCGACGCGGAGCGGCACTACCGGGACGCCCGCATCACGGAGATCTACGAGGGAACCAGCGAGATCCAGCGCGTCGTGATCTCGGCTTCCCTCCTCAAGGGGTAGGAATGATTCGACGGGTCCTCCCGCTGGTGGTGCTGCTCCTACCGATCGGCGCGTTCGCGTCCGGTCCCGCCCGCGACGTCCCCGAGCCGGCGGCGCCGACGAAGGAGCCTGGAGGGACCCTGCCGCCTGCCCCCGACGAGACCCTGCCGCCGCGGCCCCGCGATCTTCCCTTCACCCGGGAGAACGTGCTGCAGGTGGTGCGCGCCCACGGGGAGCAGATCCAGGCCTGCTACGAGGACGCGATGGCGCGGCGAGGCGCCAACGCCGAGACGGCGCCCGCCGGGCGGGTGGTGATGAGCTGGACCATCACCCTCCAGGGCCTCGCCGCCGACGTGAAGGTGAAGAGGAGCGAGATCTCCGATCCGCTGGTCACCGAGTGCATCGCCCAGGCGATCCGCTTCTGGGAGTTCCCGCGGCCCCCGGATCCCCAGCCGGTGGAGTTCCCCTTCGACCTCAAGCCCGTCGGCGGCAAGAAGCCCGGTCCCAAGGGAAAGTGACATGGTCTTCGAGCTGAGGGAACACCAGACGGCGATCCGAGACGCCGCCCGCGCCTTCGCGCGGGAGAAGCTCGCCCCGGGCGCGAGGGATCGCGATCTCGGCGAGGTCTTCCCCGCCAAGGAGCTGGCCGAGATGGCGGCCCTGGGCCTCATGGGCGTCAACGTCCCCGAGGCCTACGGCGGGGCGGAGGCGGGCGCGATCGCCTACTCCCTCGCCATGACCGAGATCGCGGCGGGCGACGCCTCGGCGGCGGTGGCCATGGGCGTCACCAACATGTGCGCCGAGCTGATCTGCCGGGCGGGCACCGAGGAGCAGAAGCGCAGGTACGTCACCCGCCTCACCTCGGGCGAGTACGTGGCCGGCGCCTTCGCCCTCTCCGAGCCCCAGGCGGGATCCGATCCTGCCGGCATGGCCACCTTCGCGGAGCGGAGGGGCGATCGCTGGGTGCTCAACGGCGCCAAGCAGTGGATCACCAGCGGGGACGTCGCCGGCGTGATGGTGGTCTGGGCGCGCACCTCGAAGGCGCCCGGCTCCAAGGGGATCTCCTGCTTCCTGGTGGAGGGCGGCACCAAGGGCCTCCACGTCGGCAAGGCCGAGGACAAGATGGGCCTTCGCGCGTCCCACACCGTTCCGCTGACGTTCGAGGACTGCGAGATCCCCGCCGAGAACCTGATGGGCGAGGAGGGCGACGGCTTCAAGTGGGCCATGATCGCCCTGGACGGCGGCCGCATCGGCATCGGCTCCCAGGCGCTCGGCATCGGGTACGCGGCCCTGGAGGCGTCGATCGCCTACGCCAAGGATCGGCAGGCGTTCGGCAGGCCGATCGCGGATTTCCAGGGGGTGTCGTTCAAGCTGGCCGACATGAAGACCGAGCTCGACGCCGCGAGGCTCCTCACCCTGCGGGCGGCGTGGCTCAAGGAGAACGGGCGCCCCTTCACGCGGGAGGCGTCGATGGCCAAGCTTTTCGCCTCCGAGGCGGTCAACCGCGTGGTCGCCCACGCGGTGCAGATCCACGGTGGGTATGGGTATGTGGACGAGTTCCCGGTGGAGCGGCACCTGCGCGACGCCCGGGTGACGACCATCTATGAAGGCACGAGCGAGATCCAGCGCGTGGTGATCGCGCGCGAGATCTTGCGCGGATGACGCGCGTTTGCGCGAAAGCGAGCGAACGATGAAGAAGCCGAGCGTTCGGAAGACGGCGCGCACGCCCGCGAGGGGCGCCGCCAAGGTGGCCCGGGTTTCCACGGCGAAGGCCAGCCGCGGGGCGGCGAGGGCGCCGGCCCGATCGGCGGCCAAGACGGTGAAGGCGGCCGGCAGGGCGCCCGGCCGATCGGCCCCGAAGACGGCGAAGGGCGCCGCCAAGGCGCCCGCCCGTACCGCGACGAAGGCGGTGAAGGGAGCCGCCCGGACGCCCGCCCGCTCCACCACCCAGGCGAAGGCCCGCGCGGCGAAGGCGGTGGCAGGGACCCGCGCCCGGGCGGTGGCGAAGGCGCCGGGGAAGCGAGTCGCCGCCGCCGTCACTTCGGTGAAGAAGGCCGCAGGAAAGGCGATCGCCAAGGCGCGCCAGGCCGCGAAGGCGCCGGCCCGCAAGGCTGCCAAGGCCGCCCCCACCCGCACCTACGACCGGGCCGCGCTGCGCGAGGTCGCGGCCGCGAAGAAGGCCTGGGAGAAGGGCGCCCTCGCCGCGGCCACCCAGCGGATGAAGCCCCGCCGCGAGGCGTTCGTCACCGACTCGGGCATCCCCATCCTCGACGTGCTCACCCCCGCGGATCGCGCCCAGGAGGACTACCTGCGCGATCTGGGCTTCCCCGGCGAGTTCCCGTTCACCCGGGGCCCGCAGGCCACCATGTACCGGGGCCGCACCTGGACCATGCGCCAGTTCGCGGGCTTCGGCACCCCGGCCGACACCAACAAGCGGTTCAAGTACCTGCTCGAGCACGGCATGACCGGCCTCTCGACCGCCTTCGACATGCCCGCGCTCATGGGGTACGACGCCGACCACCCCATGAGCCGGGGCGAGGTGGGCAAGGAGGGCGTGGCCGTCTCCAGCCTCGCCGACTTCGAGATCCTCTACGAGGGGATCCCGCTCGACAAGGTCACCACCTCCATGACCATCAACGCGAGCGCCATCTATGCGCTGGCCTGCTACGTGGTCACGGCGGAGAAGCAGGGGGTCGGCCCGGAGAAGCTCGGCGGCACCATCCAGGCCGACATCCTCAAGGAGTACATCGCGCAGAAGGAGTGGATCGTCCCACCGCGGCCCGCGGTGCGGATCGTGATCGACATGATCGAGTGGGCGTCGAAGCACATGCCCCGGTTCAACCCGATCTCGATCTCGGGCTACCACATCCGCGAGGCGGGGGCGACGGCGGTGCAGGAGCTCGCCTTCACCCTCGCCGACGGCATCGGCTACGTGGAGGAGTGCGTCGCCCGCGGCATGGACGTGGACGACTTCGCCCCGCGGCTCTCCTTCTTCTGGGACGTGCACAACGACTTCTTCGAGGAGGTCGCCAAGTTCCGGGCCGCCCGCCGGATCTGGGCGCGGGTCATGCGCGACCGCTTCGGCGCCAAGGATCCCCGCTCGTGGATGCTGCGCACCCACGCGCAGACCGCGGGCGTGTCCCTCACCGCCCAGCAGCCCTACAACAACGTGGTGCGCGTGGCGCTGCAGGCGTTTGCCGCGGTGCTGGGCGGCACCCAGTCGCTCCACACCAACTCGCTGGACGAGACCTATGCGCTCCCCACGGAGGAGAGCGTCACCATCGCCCTGCGCACCCAGCAGATCATCGCCAACGAGTCCGGCGCCGATCGGGTGGTCGATCCCCTGGGCGGCTCCTACTACGTGGAGTACCTCACCGACGAGATGGAGAAGCGGGCGATGGAGTACATCGACCGCATCCACGACATGGGCGGCATCATCCGCGCGGTCGAGGAGGGCTACCCGCAGAAGGAGATCGCCGAATCCGCGTTCCGCCACCAAAAGGAGGTGGAGAGCAAGGACCGGATCATCGTCGGCATCAACGCCTTCCAGTCCGAGCGCGAGACGCCGATCGACCTCCTCAAGATCGACGACGCCCTCGCCCAGGAGCAGATCGAGCGGGTCCGGCAGGTGCGCGCCACCCGCGATCCGGTCAAGTGGGAGCAGGCGCTGGCGGCGGTGGAGAAGGCCGCCGAGAGCGGCGAGAACCTGATGCCCTCGGTGCTGGACGCCGTGCGGGCCTACGCCACCCTGGGCGAGGTCTGCGACGTCTTCCGGAAGGTCTTCGGGACCTACCGCGAAGCGGGCCGGTTCTAGCCCGGTCGGGACCTGCGGGCGCTCGCGCGGATTTCGTGCGAGAGTCCCTCCACACCCTTGCGGCCGGGCGCCTCGCACAGGTGACCGGCTTTCGGTCGGAGTTCGTTTGATGGCAGCACGCAAGATCCGCATCCTGGTCGCCAAGCCCGGCCTCGACGGCCACGACCGCGGCGCCAAGATCATCGCCCGCGCCCTGCGCGACGGCGGCTTCGAGGTGATCTACACGGGGCTCCACCAGACCCCCGAGATGATCGCCGCCGCCGCCATCCAGGAGGACGTCGACGGGATCGGCCTCTCCATCATGTCGGGGGCGCACATGACCCTGGCGCCGGCGGTGATCGATCTGCTCGAGGAGCAGGGCGCCGGCGACATCGCGGTCTTCCTGGGCGGGATCATCCCCCAGGACGACATCCCGCCGCTGCGAAAGAAGGGCATCCGGGAGGTCTTCCTCCCGGGCACGACCACCGAGCAGGTGATCAGTTGGGTCCGGGACAACATCCGCCACCGGGCCGAGGCCGCCTGACGCGGTCGGCTCCTTCACCGGGGCGAGGAAGCCGCCCGGCGCGGCCGGGCAGGGAGGACGACGATGCCGTCGCTGCTGGGCCGCAGCCTTCCGTCCGAGGTCTCGATCTACGAGGTGGGGCCCCGCGACGGCCTCCAGAACGAGTCGGCGATCGTGCCCACCGAGGGCAAGCTCGCGCTCATCGCGGCGCTGGCCGACGCGGGGCTGAAGCGGATCGAGATCACCTCCTTCGTCTCGCCCAAGTGGATCCCGCCGCTCGCCGACTCCCTCGAGGTGGCGTCGCGGGTGGGCGTGCGGGAGGGCGTCACCTTCTCCGCCCTGGTGCCCAACGCCAGGGGCCTCGAGAGCGCCCTCGCCGCCAAGGTACCGGAGGGGGCCGTCTTCCTTTCGGCGTCCGAGACCCACAACGAGAAGAACGTCAACAAGACCATCGCCGAGACCTTCGAGGCCTTCGAGCAGGTGATCGGCCCCGCCCGCGACGCGGGCATGCGGGTGCGCGGCTACGTCTCCACGGTGTGGGGCTGCCCCTACGAGGGCCGGGTCGATCCGGCGCGCTCGGTGGAGATCGTCGAGAGGCTCCTGGGCATGGGCTGCTACCAGGTGTCGCTCGGCGACACCATCGGCGTGGGGACCCCGGGGCAGACCGAGCGGATCGTGGGGATGATGCTCGAGCGGATCCCGTCCGAGAAGCTGGCGCTGCACTTCCACGACACCCGCGGCACCGCCCTCGCCAACGCGCTGGTGGGCCTCTCCATGGGCATCTCCACCCTCGACGCCAGCGTCGGCGGCCTGGGCGGCTGCCCCTACGCCCCCGGTGCCTCCGGCAACCTGGCCACCGAGGATCTCGTCTACATGCTCGACGGCCTGGGCGTGCGCCACGGCGTGGATCTCGAGCGCCTCGTGGCGGCGGGCGAGCTGGCCCAGTCGCTCGTCGGGCACGAGCTGCCGGGCCGCTACCTCAAGGCCCACCTCGGCGCCCGCAGGAAGGCCGCCGCGAGGTCCTAGCGGGCCCGGACGACCGCATTTGGCCTCGTGAAGCGGTGCTCCTGTGCCTTCTCCACAGGAAAGGAGCGGGGCAAGTGAAGGGAAATCGCAACTGGATGCGTCTCCCCTTCGATGCCAGGCAATCGGACAGTGAACACGGCGGCCGATGGCTGCCGGGTGGTAGCTCGGAGCGCAGGCGATTGGTTTGCCAAGGCAGGGACCCGAATCGAGCTCTGCCTGTGGGGCAAGGCGCGCCCAGGCGACCAGAAATCCAACCCGGCACATCCGTTGCTTTTTCACATGCTCGATGTCGCGGCGGTCGTGCACGAACTCGTCTCGAGCGTGCTGTCGACCCGGGTGGTGGATTCGCTGCTTGCACCGTTCGGCGGACCCGACGATCCCCAGGCGGTGCCGCGACTCGCAGCGGCCGCCGCCCTGCATGACCTGGGAAAGGCCTCGCCCCCGTTCCAGGCAAAATGGGATTCTGCCGTTTCCGAGCTGCGCGATCGCGACTTCGACATCAACCCTCCGCATGACGCCCGCGACCACGGGAAGCTGTCTGCGATCCTCGCTAGCGAAGTGCTCGAGAATGCCGGTGTGGAAGCGCTTGCCGCATACCGAATCGCACGAGCCGTCGCCGCTCATCATGGAAGGTTCCCTTCTGACTCGGACCTCGACCGTCGACCAGGCCCCCGGGAGATCGGGAGGAGCTCCGTGTGGGGACGTTCGAGGGAGCGCATCACGGCCGACGTGTTTCAGGCACTTGGGGTGGAGCATCCCTTCGTTGCATCAATTCCGAAGGGAGAGCATGCGTTCTTCGCACTGCTCGCCGGGCTCGTTTCGGTCGCAGACTGGATCGGCTCCATGGAGGAGGCGTTCCCCTACCGGGCGCCGGATTTGGAAACGGGATCGTATTGGAACTGCGCGCGAACTCAGGCCAGTACCGCAATTTCCAGGATTGGCATGCGCCGGGCGCCTCCGACGTCGGCGTGCTCGTTTGTCGACCTCTTTCGAAAGGAGCCATGGCCGCTTCACCAAGCGGTGGAACGAGCCGCCACGGAGATGGACGAGCCGAGCCTCGTACTCATCGAGGCGCCCATGGGAGAGGGGAAGACGGAGGCGGCGCTGCTCCTCGCCGAGAGAAGGGGAGGAGAAGGCGGCCACGCTGGCTTCTTCATCGGCCTTCCGACCCAGGCGACGTCGAACCAGATGCTGCGAAGGGTCCGCGCCTTCCTGGAGGAGGCGCACGCGGGAGAGCCGTCCAACCTGCAACTCGTCCATGGGGACGCACCATTCCATCCCGACTTCCGGGCCCTGGTCCGGGGCGTCTACGACGAAGACGAGCGGCTGGGGAGCGTCGTTGCAGAGACTTGGTTCACGCGCAGGAACCGGGCGCTGCTTGCGACATATGCGGTCGGTACCATCGACCAGGCGCTGCTGGGCGTACTTCGAGCGAGACACGGCTTCGTCAGGCTATTCGGGCTCGCCGGAAAGACCGTCGTCCTGGACGAGGTGCACGCGTATGATGCCTATACGAGCGAAATCCTCGATCGGCTCGTCGCATGGCTAGGTGCGATGGGGGCCACCGTGGTGCTTCTGTCCGCGACGCTCCCTGCGCGTAGACGGAAGCGCCTCCTGGAGGCGTTCACCAGCGGTCGTCCCGACGACGAGCCTTCGGCTCCGTATCCTCGCATCACCGTGGCGGGCCGGCGGGGCATCACCGCCGTCTCGGTCACTCCGAAGACCCCGGCGAAACCGGTGCGTCTGCGGCGACTCGCTCCGGAATTGTCGAGCGCGCTGCCGACGATCGTCGAACGGGTGGCGGAGGGTGGGTGCGCGGGGCTGATCGTCAACACGGTACGGCGCGCGCAGGAGGCGTTCAGGTCGCTGCTGGAGATGCGAGGTGGCGGCCGAATCCCTGCGGACGTGGAACTCCTCCTGCTCCACGCGCGGTTTCCCGCTCATGCGCGCCTGGAGAGGGAACGGCGCCTGGAAGAACTCCTGGGGCCTCCTGGCGAGGGGCGGGTGCGGCCCCGTAGGGCCATCGTGGTGGGCACCCAGGTCCTTGAACAGAGCCTCGATGTCGATTTCGACCTTCTCGCGACCGACCTGGCGCCGGTGGACCTCGTGCTACAGCGCGCCGGGCGCCTTCACAGACATGATCGGGAGGATCGTCCGCCCCATCTTCGAGACGCCGAGCTGATGTTGCTCGCACCGAACGGAAACGCAGCCGAGGTGCCACTGGCGGACATCGCGAGCGTCTATGACGAGTGGGTCCTCCGCCGCACCCTTCGAGCACTGGAAGGGCGCGAACACGTCACCCTCCCTCGCGAGATCGAGCCGCTGATCGAGCAAACATACTCCGAGGACGCCGATCCGGATCTCGAGGCGGCTCGTTCGAAGGCCGAACGCCGGGAGAATACCGCGAGCTTTCGCGCCAGGTCGCGCCTATTGCGGTCACCCCGGGCCGAGGACGATCCCTTCTCGGACTTTGGTGTCTACTTGGAGGACGATCCCAACCTTCACGAGGATCTCCGCGCGGAGACTCGCCTCGGTGGTCCTTCGACCGAGGTCGTCTCGGTCCTGGAGTCCGAGGAAGGATGGAGCCTGGGGGCGGGTATGGCCGTACATCCATGGGGTGAGCGGCCCGGACCCGAACTGACACATGAGATCCTTCGACGAGTGGTGAAGATCTCGAATCCAACCGTCGTCCGAGGTCTTCGAGAGAAGGCCTGTCCCAAGGGATGGTCAAAGGTTTCGCGGCTCCAAGGGATTCGAGCGATTTCCGGTTTTGGCGCAGGTGAAGTCGTCGGCGCCCATCTTCTTCGCCTCGACGAGCAACTCGGACTCGTCTTGGAACTCAGAGGAGCGAAATGACCAACCCTTCCTTCGATCTGACCCGAGAGCCGTGGCTCCCCTGCGAGGACCAGGACGGACTACCCGTCGAAGTCGGCTTGGAGGAGGCTCTGATTCGAGCTCACCAGCTCAGGGCGCTGGCGGATTCATCGCCCCTCGTCACCGCATCGCTCCACCGGCTGCTCCTCGCGATCGTGCATCGGTGTTTCGGTCCGTCCAGTCGATCCGCATGGGTTCGGCTCTGGGAACGGGGCCAGTTTGATGATGGCGTGATCAAGAAATATCTCGATACTTGGAGAAATCGCTTCGACCTCTTGGATGCGGAGCGCCCATTCTTCCAGGTGCGGGGGCTACCCTTCGAGCCTGACCCCATCGCCCGCCTCGTCTTCGAGCGCTCGAACTACGGAGGGCCGCGGCACGTCTTCGAGCATCGACCGACCTCGTTTGATGACGCCCTCTCCTTCGCAGAAGCGGCAAGAGGCCTGGTTGCAGTTCAGGCGTTCGTCCAGGGAGGTCTCATTCGAAAGAAGGGGGAACCCGATTCCGCGACTGCGGCCCCCTTGAACCGTGGCGCGGTCGTCTTCCTCACCGGACGGAACCTCTTCGAGACCCTCATGCTGAATCTCGTGGTCTACAACCCGAAGGAGGAACGGCCGATCCCGGGCGATTCAAGAAGGGACCTCCCGGCATGGGAGGGACCGACATGCACGATCGAAAGACGCACGCCGCACGGATGGCTGGAATTGCTTACGTGGCAGAGCCGCAGACTCGAACTGACGCTGACGGAGGACCGATCCCGGGTGAACGGCGTGGTCTACTGTGTCGGCAGGTTTCTGGAAGGCGACGTTCGTGATCCGATGATGGCCTTTCAGATCGACAAGAAGAAGGGCGTCAACCCCGTTCGATTCGAGCCGGAACGAGCACTGTTCAGGGACAGCGTAGCCCTCCTTGCGGGGAGTGATTCGTCCCAGCGGCCGGCCGCCGTCGAGCAGTTCTCTGCACGTGAGATTCGCGCCGTGGTGCCGAGAAATCGCCGGGTCGACCTGGAGGTAATGGGGTTGCGAGGCGATCAGGCGCGAATCTTGTTCACGCGTGCGGAGCGACTGCCGGTACTCGCCTCCTCGATCGGCGATCCTGCGGTGGAGGAAGCAATCCGGGAGGCGGTGGCCCTTTCGGAGTTCGTCGGATCCGCGCTCTCGCAAAGCCTCTTCAAGCTGGCCGAGAAGGTCCTCTCTCCCGGAGAACGGGTCCCGGTTTCCAGCGATGTCAACCAACTCTCCCGAACCCTGGGAGGAATGGAATCCTACTGGGGAAGCGCGGCCGCGTGCTTTGATGAGTTCATGGGTCGGATCGCGTCGACGAACTGCGACGAGTTGCTCTCCAGGCTCCGCTCCGATCTCTTTACTTGTGCGGCCCGAGGGTTCGAAACCGCCCAGAAGTCCCTCGGCACCTCTGCACGAATTCTGAAGGGAGCGGCGAACGCCGAATCCTTCCTTCGAGCCATGCTCGCGAAGCTCGGTACCCAATCCGCAGAGGAGTCACGTTCATGAACAAGGTTCACCACCCCCTGATCGAGATGCTCGAGTCGATGGCGGCTCGAGACGATCGAGCCGCCCTCGCAGAGTTGAGGAAAGGCCTCTCACCCGGACGCGAGAGCGCCGTGTACCCGTTCGTCGCGCGCTTCTTCCCAATGGATTCGAGGCCATCCGACGAGCGTTCCCTAGTGACGGTAGCGGCTCTCTTCGCCCTTCATCCCGTTTCCGGAACCCGCTCCATCGCATTCGCGCTCCGCTCCATCAGGTTGGAGACGGATAGCGACAGCGTCGAGAAGCGCTTCGTCGGTCTCCTCGACTCCCATGTCGAGGACCTCCCGAACCATCTCCGGCACGCGGTTTCTCTCTGCCGGAGTCACGACCGCACCTTCGATTGGTCCGGAATCCTCGATGCGCTTCGAAACTGGGAGCACGAGGACCGGTGGGTCCAGCGCCGCTGGGCGCGGGACTTCTGGTCCACCGAGCGGTCCGAGCAGTCAACCAGAGAACAGGAGAACGCGTGATGAAGATCGAGATCCATCTGCTGCAGAACTTCGCTCCATCCAATCTCAATCGCGACGACACGGGAGCTCCCAAGGAGTGTGAGCTCGGCGGATACCGCCGGGCTCGCATTTCGAGCCAGTGTCTGAAGAGGGCGATTCGGCAGGCGTTCGTGCAACATGGCCTCGTCGAAGAATCGGCCCTCGCGGCCAGGACGAAGCGGCTCGTCGCCCGAGTCGCGGACGAGTTGGCTTCGCACTTCGGTCGTCCCGAGGCGGAAGCCATTGCGGCCACTCGGGCGGCGATCCAAGGTGTGGGCCTGGGAGTGAAAGGAGCCAAGGACGACTTCAAGACCGAATACCTTCTCTTCTTGCCGCGGAAGACCATCAAGTTGCTCGCCGCGGTGGTCACCGAGAACTGGGATGTGCTCGCCACCCTTGGGGCAGCGGCTGCCGCCAATGGAGACAACTCCGATTCCGAGACCGACGACGGGGCGGCGTTGATGGGAAGCAAGCGGGCGAAGGCAAAGGCGAAGGCGAAGGCGACGCTCGACAAGGAGCTGAAGAGGAAGATCGAGGAGATCCTCGCGGATGGAACGCGCGCAGCGGATCTCGTGCTATTCGGCCGGATGATCGCCGACAAGCCTGACTGGAACGTGGATGCAGCGTGTCAAGTGGCGCACGCAGTCTCGACCAATCGCCTCGAGGCCGAGTTCGACTTTTTCACGGCGGTCGACGATCTGAAGCCGGGCGACTCCGCTGGCTCCGACATGATGGGAACCGTCGGGTTCAATTCGAGCTGCTTCTACCGGTATGCCGTCCTCGACAGCCAGGATCTTCTCCGGAATCTCGGTGCGGATCACGATCTGGCCAAGACGACCATCGAAGCATTCGTACGGGCCGTATTTCTCGCGGTGCCCACGGGAAAGCAGAACGGGACTGCCGCCCACAACCCTCCCAGCTACGTGCTCGCGGTCGTCCGCGAATCGGGAATGCCCGTCTCCCTGGCGAATGCGTTTCTGACGCCGGTCCGGCCCAAGGGCGACGCGGACCTCGTGACCCGATCGGTGGCCGCACTGGAGGCCTATTTCGATCGGGTGACGAAGATGCAAGGGAACACAGCCAAAGCGACCGGGTGGACGATCGCTGACCGTGACCTGGGCGCACCGGCGCCGACGGGAACGGAGCGGCTCTCCGACATGGATGCTCTCGTGAGCGCGATCGTCGGTGCCCTTCGATGGGAGAGGGCATGAAGACTGTGCTCCTTCGGCTGGAGGGGCCTCTTCAGTCGTGGGGAACCCAGGGCCGGTTCGGGACCCGAGATACCGAACGGGAGCCGTCCAAGAGCGGCGTGGTGGGGCTCGTCGCGGCGGCGCTTGGAGTTCCCAGGGACGACGACGAGACCATTCGCTTGCTGGGGCGGATGCCGATGGCCGTCCGCGTCGATCGGGAGGGCCGCGTCGTCTCGGACTACCACACGGCAGGAGGTGGGACGTTCCTTGGGCGACCCTATGCGGTTTACGGCACGAAGACCGTTCCGACGACGCGATACTACCTCGCGGATGCGAGCTTCCTCGTCGGCCTGGGAACGGAAGACGACGACCTCGCCGACCGTGTGGCTGGCGCCCTAGAGAACCCCCGGTGGCCCTTGTTCCTCGGACGTCGTTCCTGCGTACCGTCGCTTCCTGTTTTCGCTGGAGTCCGCACGGGGGATCCCGCCGCCGTCCTCGCGACGATTCCACCGGCCGAGGGCTCAGGGGGCCGACGGTTGCGAATGGTCGTAGAGACATCCGAAGGTTCGGCACGACAGGATGTCCCAATCTCCTTCGCGCTCTACGGCAGACGCCACACCCGACGGATCGTGTCGAACGTGTGGATCGAACTTCCGCAGGAGAAGATCGAATGATGTTGTCGAGATTGGTTCTGAACCCGGCGAGTCGTGCCGTGCAGCGTGCGATCGGCGATGTCCACGAGCTCCACCGTCTGGTGATGTCCGCGTTTCCGAAGGCAGGCGACGCGGCGCGGGCAGAGCTGTCGGTCCTCTTTCGTCTCGATGCCGATCGAACCGGGCAATTCGTGCTTTACGTACAGTCTCGCGTCGATCCCGATTGGACGCAGCTTCCAGAGGGGGCGCTTCTCGACTTGCTCGGGGAGGTGCAGAACCCGGCGGTTCGCAATGTCGAAGACGCTTGGAAGTCGATTGACCGTGGCTCTCGTCTCCGGTTTCGGTTGAGGGCGAACGCCACGAGACGGATCGATACCAAGTCTCGTCCTGACGGGACCAAGAGCAATGGCAAACGAGTACCCATTCGCGGAGACGAAGGCAGAATCGCTTGGTTCGCTCGGCAAGGCGAGCGGATGGGGTTCGCACCGGTCGATGGCGAGGTGCGGGTGCGGGAGGAAGGACGGCGAAGTGGCCGCCGTAGCGACAAGCGGATCACCATCGTCCCGAGCATCTTCGAGGGTGTCATCGAGATCACCGACCCGAACCAGTTTCGAACGGCCCTCGCGAACGGCATCGGCCCAGCCAAGGCTTATGGGTGTGGTCTCCTCAGCATCGGCCCGGTGCAGTGAAGGGGAACGACCTTTCGCTCCTTCCTCGCGTCAAGGACGGTTGGACCTTCCTGTACGTCGAGCACGCGCGGATCGAACAGGATGCCCAGGCAATCCTGATCCTTGACGAGGACGGTCGGACGCCCGTGCCGGTGGCGGCGCTTTCGACGCTTCTACTCGGGCCGGGGACCGTCGTTACTCATGCGGCGATAGGTGCGCTTGCCAAGAGCGGGTGCTCAATCGTTTGGTGTGGTGAAGACGCCACGAAGTTCTACGCCTCCGGGCAAGGTGAGACTCGAAAGTCGGGGAACCTGATGGCCCAGGCGGCAGCCTGGGCGGATCCGCAGCGGCGCTTGGAGACGGTCAAGCGGATGTACCGAATGAGGTTTCCAGAGGCGCTGCCGGAGGGGCTGACCATCGAGCAGCTTCGCGGGCGGGAGGGCGTTCGCGTCCGGGAAACCTACGCGACCTGGAGTCGAGAGACGGGTGTTCCCTGGACGGGACGCTCCTATCAGAAGAACGACTGGGCCTCCGCTGATCCGGTCAACCGAGCCCTTTCGGCCGCCAACGCATGCTTGTATGGAGTGGTGCACGGCGCAGTCGTCGCCATGGGTTTCAGCCCAGGGCTTGGGTTCATCCACACCGGCAAGCTGCTCGCCTTCGTGTACGACGTGGCGGACCTATACAAGTGTGAAACTTCGATCCCGGCTGCATTTCGTGCCGCCAGCGCCAACGAAGACGGACGCGTCGAATCCATGGCCAGGCGCTTTGTGCGAGAGGCGTTTCGCGACGCTCGAATCCTCGAACGGATCGTCCGAGATGTCCCCACCGTGCTCGGCATTCGTGGCGGGGGCGAAGAACCAGTAGAGGAACTCGACGAAACGACCACCGGACTTTGGGATCCAGCCGTCGGGGTTATCGGAGGAGGTCGCAACTTCAGTCTGGCAGCGGAAAGGGGCGAGGACCCTTGACCGTCTTCGTCGTGGAGTCCGCTCGTCCTTCGCTTCGCGGCCTTCTCACACGGTGGATGCTAGAAGTGCATGCCGGCGTGTTCGTCGGTCAGATTTCGGCTCGAGTTCGGCTGAAGCTATGGGAAAGCGTCCGAAAGTCTGGCCGAGGCGCAGTCATGATCGTGAGAACCCCGAACGAGCAGGGTTTTCGTTTCGAGTCCTCAGGCGATCCGACGCGATCCGTGGTGGATTTCGACGGTCTCCAGCTCATGAGGCGCCGCTGACCCGTTTCTGAAGAGCTACGTCGTCGGCGGGAAGACGACACCTGCCGAATCTAGGCGGTCCGCGCCCTCCCTGAACCCTTCGGCTCTTTGACATCCGCCCATAGATTCGCCAGATTTCTTTGTGATTCCGAAGAGTCGTCCCCGCGCACGCGGGGGTGAACCGAAAGAAAGAAAGAAAGAAAGAATAAAGGCTTGTGTCGTCCCCGCGCACGCGGGGGTGAACCGGACGAGGGCCAGGTGCTCACCGTCGCGACGACGCGTCGTCCCCGCGCACGCGGGGGTGAACCGGGCGGGCTGCGCGCGGAGGCGAAGGGGAGCGGGGGTCGTCCCCGCGCACGCGGGGGTGAACCGCGCCGCTCGGGGCCGCTACGCTGCGTCGTCTTCGTCGTCCCCGCGCACGCGGGGGTGAACCGTCGGCGAGCCTGTTCGGCTGGACACCCACGACGTCGTCCCCGCGCACGCGGGGGTGAACCGCCCGCGTTTTGCGGGCCTTTCCGGGTTTCGTCGTCGTCCCCGCGCACGCGGGGGTGAACCGTCGGCGAGCGCCGCCGCCGCTCCCGCGTAGCCCGTCGTCCCCGCGCACGCGGGGGTGAACCGGAGTTCGAGACCGAGAAGCGGGTGAGGTCCCCCGTCGTCCCCGCGCACGCGGGGGTGAACCGCTGTACATCGCGAAGGCCCCGAGCGCGGAGGCGCGTCGTCCCCGCGCACGCGGGGGTGAACCGGCCAGTTCACCGCTGTGCCGACGCCGGTAGAGGTCGTCCCCGCGCACGCGGGGGTGAACCGTGCGTCGTGTGTGGGGAGAGGGCGAGCCATCACGTCGTCCCCGCGCACGCGGGGGTGAACCGAACGACGGCCGCCTACCGATCCGCCTGGCAGACGTCGTCCCCGCGCACGCGGGGGTGAACCGGTGATCACTTACGCCCCCTTTCTGACTAGCTCCGTCGTCCCCGCGCACGCGGGGGTGAACCGACGATCACCGTCCAGCAGGCGGAGGAGCGACGGCGTCGTCCCCGCGCACGCGGGGGTGAACCGGGGCACGTCTTCCCCTGCGCGGCGCCCGAGGGCGTCGTCCCCGCGCACGCGGGGGTGAACCGGCGGACTCGGGGATGCCGAAGTTCCTGCGCACGTCGTCCCCGCGCACGCGGGGGTGAACCGATTATGTAAAAAAATCGGGATTTCCCCTGTGAGTCGTCCCCGCGCACGCGGGGGTGAACCAGGCAACCCCGGCGCCCCCGCCCCCCAAGCCACGCGTCGTCCCCGCGCACGCGGGGGTGAACCCTTAATTGCCTTACGTTCGCGCGCGAGTCAAGTGTCGTCCCCGCGCACGCGGGGGTGAACCGAGGGGGCAGGCGTACTGGGACTACACGCAGACGTCGTCCCCGCGCACGCGGGGGTGAACCGGCGACGGACCAGACGAGCCAGTAGAGCAGCGCGTCGTCCCCGCGCACGCGGGGGTGAACCGCAGGCCACGCCTGAGGCGACCTGGACGCTCCGCGTCGTCCCCGCGCACGCGGGGGTGAACCGTTCCTCGACGACGCGATGGGCGAGATCGGACCGTCGTCCCCGCGCACGCGGGGGTGAACCGAACTGGCGGACGCACCCGAAGGCGCAACGGGACGTCGTCCCCGCGCACGCGGGGGTGAACCGGCCGACGTGCGCGGCGTAACCGCGCCAGTCCATCGTCGTCCCCGCGCACGCGGGGGTGAACCGTGGAGCGGTACGAGAACCCCGAGAAGATCGGCGTCGTCCCCGCGCACGCGGGGGTGAACCGAAGGGAGCGAAGCAGGCTCCGCCCGGAATTCGTCGTCCCCGCGCACGCGGGGGTGAACCGCGCACCCAGGCAATCACCGTCTCGACGCCGCCGTCGTCCCCGCGCACGCGGGGGTGAACCGTCCCCGAGTAGCAGATGCGCCCCGGCGCCGACGTCGTCCCCGCGCACGCGGGGGTGAACCGCCCTACGCACTCCGTGCCATGGCACGCAGGGTGCGTCGTCCCCGCGCACGCGGGGGTGAACCGGCGAAGGCGCTCGGAGGCCGGTTCGACGGAGCGTCGTCCCCGCGCACGCGGGGGTGAACCGTGCTTCTGGCAGTACGAGCTGGAGCCCAGGCACGTCGTCCCCGCGCACGCGGGGGTGAACCGCTCGTCCGCCTCGACGACGACCACCCGCGCCACGTCGTCCCCGCGCACGCGGGGGTGAACCGGCGATGCGAGACGCGGGGTGGACCATCGGCAGCGTCGTCCCCGCGCACGCGGGGGTGAACCGTCCGCCTCGCGGGCGAGTTTCGCGATGCCGGCGTCGTCCCCGCGCACGCGGGGGTGAACCGTCAGAGAGCCGCCCCACCTTGCGCAGCCGCTTCGTCGTCCCCGCGCACGCGGGGGTGAACCGCACCTGCACAAGCTTTTCCGCACTGGCGTTGAAGTCGTCCCCGCGCACGCGGGGGTGAACCGCGATGACGGCGAAGAGGTTGGGACTGAGGTTGGGTCGTCCCCGCGCACGCGGGGGTGAACCGGTGGACCGGAACACCACCAAGCACGTCAACGAGTCGTCCCCGCGCACGCGGGGGTGAACCGTACCACACCGAGCGGGCGAGCTACGGCGGCGCCGTCGTCCCCGCGCACGCGGGGGTGAACCGAGCATCGGCAAGGCGAACGGCGTGAGCAAGGCGTCGTCCCCGCGCACGCGGGGGTGAACCGCCCTGCCGGATCTCCGCAACATCTGCCGCATCGTCGTCCCCGCGCACGCGGGGGTGAACCGAAGAACCCCTGAAGCAGGCGCGTGAGGTTGGTCGTCGTCCCCGCGCACGCGGGGGTGAACCGGGGAATCGAAATGCAGACAGGCATCTTCCCGAAGTCGTCCCCGCGCACGCGGGGGTGAACCGCAGCACCTCCGATCGTCGGCGTCACGGCGATCAGTCGTCCCCGCGCACGCGGGGGTGAACCGCCTGTGCGGGACATGCGGAAGTTGCGGCCCTGAGTCGTCCCCGCGCACGCGGGGGTGAACCGCAGTTGAGGTTCGTTGAGGCGTTCGACGGGAACGTCGTCCCCGCGCACGCGGGGGTGAACCGGGAGGAGCCCCCACGATACGGCGTATTCACCGTCGTCCCCGCACACGCGGGGGTGAACCGTCCTGGCGGAACTCCTCTGCCGCCCTATCGAACGTCGTCCCCGCGCACGCGGGGGTGAACCGCGCGAGAAGGTGCCTCTCGAAACGAGGGCGCTTGTCGTCCCCGCGCACGCGGGGGTGAACCGTTCCAGGAACCGTTCCCGAAACGGTTTCACGTGTCGTCCCCGCGCACGCGGGGGTGAACCGCGGATCGCCCTGGTGGCGCGGACGGCGGCGGACGTCGTCCCCGCGCACGCGGGGGTGAACCGCTGTCCGGCGTCAGGCCGTTGAGGTACCTGCTGTCGTCCCCGCGCACGCGGGGGTGAACCGTACGAGGCGATCATCGAGCCCGTCCGTGAAGCCGTCGTCCCCGCGCACGCGGGGGTGAACCGCGGAACATCGGCCGGACGCCCGCCTGCCGCCGCGTCGTCCCCGCGCACGCGGGGGTGAACCGCCGTGGTCACGGGCACGGTCGCGACGGAGATCCGTCGTCCCCGCGCACGCGGGGGTGAACCGGACAAGTCCACCGAGAAGATCGACGGGATCGTCGTCGTCCCCGCGCACGCGGGGGTGAACCGCTCGCCGAGGCATGTGGGCGTCGCGTTGAGGAGTCGTCCCCGCGCACGCGGGGGTGAACCGGTCATTGCGGTCGAGAACACCGCGCCGTTCGTCGTCGTCCCCGCGCACGCGGGGGTGAACCGGCTGAAGGACCTCGAGGGCCAGTACCTCTGGCAGTCGTCCCCGCGCACGCGGGGGTGAACCGTTGGCGTCTACCGCGGCGGCCCGGGTGAGTGCGTCGTCCCCGCGCACGCGGGGGTGAACCGGAGATGGTGGAGGCCTCGCCACGGCTCCTCGAGTCGTCCCCGCGCACGCGGGGGTGAACCGGGATCCCGGCGACCGAGGAGGAGATCCGCCGGCGTCGTCCCCGCGCACGCGGGGGTGAACCGAACCGTGGGATGTCGGATCCGCGGTACTACCGTCGTCCCCGCGCACGCGGGGGTGAACCGCCTACGTGCCCGGGGAGGAGGGGCTCACCGAACGTCGTCCCCGCGCACGCGGGGATGAATTCCCCCCGGCCGAACCCGTTCCGTTCTTCCCACGCCAACAAGTCAATAGAAGCGTGGGTGTCGCCTTCGATGCATCGCTGAAAAAAGCTACGGGCGCTACGACAGGCGACGGCGGCGGCCGCCGAGAGCGAGGAGGCCGGCGGCCGCGGCGATTGTTAGTAGGTCGCCGCCGCTCCCTCCCGCCGCGCAGATCGATGGCGACTCGACCACGTCGTCGCAAAGGGCCCCGTCGCCGAAGCCGGCGCGGGTGGCGGCGGCGTGGCAGTCGGACGAGGTGCTGATGGCGACCGCCTCGGACAGGGGCAAGGGGCCCTCGGGGCAGGCGACGTCGCCCTCCGCGTCCACCACCAGCAGGTTGAAGCCCGCCCACGGACCTCGGGTGGCCTCGAAGACGAGGTAGGCGCGCTCGCCCTCCTCGAACTCGAGCAGCGGGCTGGGACCGAGCGGATCGCTGACCTGGACGGTGGTGGTGGGCGCGCCCCAGAGTTCGTCGACCCGGATCGTCCCTGCCGCGATCGGAGAGCCCACCAGGACGGAGGTGGCCCCGGAGCCGCAGAGCCAGGCGCTGCACGGGGCCAGGCAATCGGCCGCCGCCGGCCGGGGCAGCGCCGCCGCCGCGAACGCCGAGAGGAGGAAGGCTAGAAACGCCGATCGGAGCGCCACCGCATCACCCTTCGTGAAGGTTCGACGCCCGATGATAGCCGGGACCGGAGGCGGTGTCGTCCCGGCTGGGGTCCCGCCCTTCGCGCCGGGCGGTCAGTTGTACGAGGCGGTGAAGGCGAGGAGGAAGTTGCTGGTCCTCACCGGCCGTCTCCGTCGGGGATCGTGGCGAGGGTCGAGATCCCCGCGACGCCCAGCCCCCAGCTTTGCGACACCCACCACTACTTGCCGACGGCGAGCTTCATGCCGTACCCCCGGCCCACCTCGATACGGCTTCCTCGTCCGACTCCGAGGCGTGCATGACCAGCGCGGTCCCCGAGAGGTAGAGGTTGAGCGGCATGAGGTACCAGGCGACGCCGGGGCCGTAGCCGAAGAGGCCGACCGTCGTGCCCAGCTCGTCTTCGAAGCCCATGTAACGGTAGGTCGGGTTGGCCGCGGCCTCGCTGGTCACCTCTCCGAAGAGGATCAGGTTTCGGGCGATCGCGCCGCCCAGCGCGAAGCCGAGGTGGGCGCTGCGCCCGCCGACCGAGAGCGAGTCCGCCGGGCCGTCCCGCCAGTCGGCGTCGAAGTGGCCGGCGCCCAGGTGGAAGCGAAAGAAGAATCCGTCGTGCTGGTTCTCGATCAGGCTGGCGTGGGCGGGGAGGGCCGGCAGGAGCGTGGCCACGGCGAGAGCGGCGGCAAGGCGATACATCGAATCCTCTGGCGGAATGGGCCGCGGGCGCCGGCGGGGCGGCCGCGTAAGTCCTTGCATTCACGCCGGAAAGCCGCCTGCTGACAAGAGGCCCCCCGCGCCTGCCCGCCCGCCTGCCTCCGGGGTCCTCCCGTGGGTCAGTTGTACGTGGCCGTGAACGCGATGCCGACGTTGCTCGCCCCGATCGTGGCCTTGGCGTGGGGGATGCGCCCGAACGTGCCGAACGCGGCGACGCCGAGGCCCCAGTCCCTGGAGACCCACCACTCCTTCCCCACCGCGAGCTTCAGCCCCATCCCCTGGTCGGACTCCTCGACCTGGAATGGCTCGTCGACCGTGGCCCGCATGAGGAGCACGGAGCCCGAGAGGTAGAGGTTCACCGGCATGAAGTAGTAGGTGAGGCCGGGGCCGAAGCCCAGGACCCTCAGCACGGTGTCCCGGGTGCTGTCGCTGCGGATCTCGGACTCGAACCGGGGGTTCGACACCGCGTCGCTGGTGATCTCTCCGAAGAGGATCAGGTTGGGCGCGAACGCCCCTCCCAACGAGAACGCGAAGGTGCCGCCCGGGCCCGAATACGAGAAGTCCTGCGGTCCGTCCCAGCGGGCGGACATCGAGCCGCCGCCCAGGTGGAATCGCAGGAAGAATCCGTCGTGCTCGTGCTGATCGTCGAGCAATCGGGCGTTGGCGGGGAGTGCCGGCAGGACGACGGCGAACGCGAGAACGGCTGCAAGGCGAATCATCGGAAGAATCCTCGGATAAGGGTTGCCCGTCGAACGATCGGACGGACGTACGGGCGGTGGTTCTATTCAGGGCGGGACGCCCTCGGCTCGAGTCGCATGCGTCGCTCGCGGTCCGCGAGGACAGACGGGCCCTGAGGCGAGCCGGCCTCCCTTCCTGGGAAAAGGAGCCCGCCGCGGGACCCGGGTGCGCCTCCCGGCCGGCGGGAAGTCTGCCACAAGTGGTAAGGTCTCCACGATGCGCCGCTCCGCGGGACGGGCGCGGCAGAGGGGCTGACCATGGCGGTGGTTCGATCTGCGGTGGCGGCACTGGCGGGGCTGGCGCTCGCGCTGGCCGGCTGCGGGGGCGACCGGCCTCCCGAAGGCTGCGCTGCGGCACACCTCGATCCGCAAGGGACCTGCACCCGCGGCTCGGTGATCGGCGTCCTCCAACTCCAGGTCGCAGACGAGGCGACGACCGCCGTCACGCTGGGGATGGGTTCACCCGACGGCGGCGAGACGATCAAATCAATCCAGCGCGCCGGCGGCGGGCCGTTCTCGTTCGAGGGCGTGGCGCCCGGAACCTGGAGGCTCGCGCTCTCGGCTGACGGCTACACGGGGCGGTCGCTGGACGTCCAGGTGGCCGCGGGGCGGGCGACGGACGTGGGCACGATCGCCCTCGAGCCCGATCCGAGCCGCCCCGCGTCGCTCGAGGGGTCCATCCGCCTCGCCGGCGCCGCCGAGCACGGCGGCACGCTGGTGTGGCTGGACGACTCGACGCTGCGGGTGGCCACGTCGCCGGACGGCACCTTCCGCCTCGGGGATCTCGAGCCGGGCGCCCACGTCCTGCACGCCCGCCACGACGGGCACGCGCCTCTCGACGAGGCGATCGTCCTCGTGCGGGGACCGAACGCCGTCGACCTCACCATGGAGCGGCTCGCCGGGGAGGGGACGCTCTCGGGAACCATCGCCGACTCGGAGTCGGGCGCGCCGATCGAGGGCGCGACCGTCGTGGTCGGCGACGCCTGGGCCGGGACCTCGGACGCCGACGGCGAATATGCGATCGAGGGCGTCCCCTCCGGGATCCACCAGGTGACGGCGGGCCGCAGCGGCTACCTGACGGCGGTGGCGAACGGCGTGTCGATCGCCGCCGGCGCCGTCACCCGACGGGACTTCGCCCTCGTGGCAGGGGTCGAACCGTCCAGGCTCTACGGCGTCGCCCGGCGGATGCACGCGGCGGAGGAGGAGAACGGCGGGATCGAGGTGCGGCTCGCGGGGACGCCGTTCGCCACCGAGACCGACGCCCTCGGCCGGTGGCGGCTCGACGAGGCGGACGACGGCCGGTACGACGTGGTCTTCTCCGATCCCCGCTTCCCGCCGGTGACGGTGCGGAACGTCACGGTGAGCGACGGGCGATTCACGCGGGTGGACGACGTGGAGCTCGGCCCTGCGAAGCGAATCTTCGACGGCCACTCGATCTCCTCTCGGTTCTTCCCAAAGAGGCGCAAGGTGGTGGCGGCGACCTCCCAGGGGACCTTCCTCTTCCTCTTCGACGCCGCCACCTGGAGGCGGAGCAAGGTGAGCGACGACACCCTCGAGGTGATCGCCGTCGATGCCGAGGAGCGCCATGCCACGCTGGCGGGGCGGGGGAAGCTGTTCCGGCTCGACCTCTCGCTGGGCACGCTGGTCGCGATCGAGGCGCCGGCGATCGTCGGCCTGGTCTCCGATCGGGCGCTGACGCTCTTCGTCGGCGGCGACCTCGTGCTCTACGCGCTGCGCGCGGGAGAGACGATCCCGGAGGTGGTGGCGGAGGGCGCCGGTCCGGGGCTGGAGATTCGAAGGACCTTGGACGACGCCCGAGGCCGGCGGGTGGTGTGGACCTTCGGCACGGAGGTGTTCGCGGACTTCGAGGCGGGCTGGATCGGGCCCGCCGGCGCCGAGGTCGTGGCCGGGACGACGCGCAGTGCGGTGGTGACCGTCGGCCCGAGCTCCGCCCTGCCGGGCAGGACGATCTTCTGGTCAGACGTCGAGGCCCGGGAGTCGAAGCAGGTCGCCGAGCGCGCGAGCTTCTACGGATCGTGGGGCATCCAGGCGGGGCAGGCCGAGGACGGATTCGTGTTCTACACGGCCGAGGGAAGGCTCGGCGTCGTGGACGTCGCCACCGGCGAGGTCACGACCCTCGTCGGCTCGAGCGAGGAGCTGCTCCATGCCTCGGACCGTTGGATCCTCACCCTCGGGGGCGGGGGTCGGGAGATCCGCTGGGCCTCGAACGACCCTCCGTCATCCGGGTTCCTCTGCGAGGACGCGCAGGCCGTCGCGGTGACCGGCTCGCTCGAGCCCGTCGTCTTCTGCCTCGAGGGCGAAGGGCCCCATGTGCTTCGGGCGTTCACGGAGCGCTTCGGAGCCCGGACCTGGTCCGAGGACGCCATGGGCCTCCCGGCGGAGGCGGACGGCGACGTATACGCCTGGAGCGACGCAGAAGGTCTGCTCCACGTTCGCTCGCCCCTCTTCGCCGCGGACCTCTCGATCCCGTGCGCGCTGCCCGACGCGACGTTGACGCTGGGAGGTTCGGGGCTCTTCGTGCAGGCCACCTGTGCCACCCAGCCCGGCACCTTCCTCCTGGACCACGGCGCCGGCGAGGTGCGGCACCTCTCCGAGCCTGCCGGGCGGTGCTCGGTGGCCCCCGATGGAGCGATGGCGGCGTGCACCCACCCGTGCGGCGACCAGACCTGCGTCCGGCTCCACGCCTTCGACCCCGACACCTCCATCGACGTGTCGAGCTCGCCCCAGCCGAGCCTCCACGCGATCTGGGGGAAGGAAGGGGGCGGGGCGATCCGAACCGGGGCAGGCGCCTTTCACGCGACGCTCGACGAGGGCGCGCCGCGGGTGACGAGCTGCGGCCTCCCGGACGCCTCCCCGTCCCGGGTCGCCGAGCGCTTCAGCCTCTGGTTCGACCTCGCCGGTCGGGGCATCGTCTGCGGGATCGACGGGACGACCTCCGCCCCCTTCGTCCCCTGGTCCTCCGGGATCACGAGGGTCGGCCAGTCGCAGCGGTACTTTCTCGGGGGCTACCTGGTCGACCTCTCCGACGGGAGCGTCGAACACCTGGTCGAGACCTACGGATACGAGGTCGCGTACCCCGGCGGCCTGCTGATCACCACGAGCGTCGGCCTCGTCCGCGTACCGATGGAGGGTGCTCCCACGTGGCTCTTCGAGGATGAAGTGGTCGGCCTCGCCTACGGGGTCCCGTTCACGGGGTTTCTCGTCGAAGGATCCTCCTCCTTCGATCTCGTCGCCACCGACGGCGCGGGCGGCGTCCACACCGTCGTGGAGGGAGGCGTGGAGGTGGTGCCGAGCGGCGGGAGGGCCCTCGTCTTCCACGGCGAAGGCCCGGACGGAGCGTCGCTGGCCATCGTCGACGCCGCCGCCCACGCCGCCTTCGTCCCGGAGCGGGTCGCGGACGGGCGGTGGCGGATCGAGGGGAGCCGGATCTTCTTCGACACGCCTGCGGGCGCCGGGTACGCCTTCGCGACGGCGTACCTGGAGTCGGGTGCGTCCTCGATCCTCCACCCGGCACCGGGCACTCCGGTGGGCGCGGGCGACGACGACTGGTGGATCTTCAACGCCGAGGGCTGGACCTGGCAGGAGGAGGCCGACGGGGCGCGCGCCGTGATCGCCGGCGAGGCCGCCCGGGTGCAATCGGCGAGCGGCGGCGCCATCGTCTTCCACGCCGTCTCCCCTGACGCCACCTACCTGCTCGAGCGGCCCGACCCCTAGCGGGTCGAGCCTCCCGCCCGCCGGGAGCGCCATCTTCGGCGAATGGCGCGCGGCCGCGCAGAACCCTCGCCGTGGTGGAAGGACTCGCCCTGGATCCGGCTCGCGGCCGTCCTCCTGGGGCTGGTCGCTGGCGCAATCCTGCACGCAGCGGGGCTGGACCGGGCGGGTGGCCGGGTCTGGGCGGCGGCCACGCTGCTCATCCTCGCGCTCACCCTCGTCTCCGCGGCGCGCGATCTCCTCCGGGGAAGGACCGGCGTGGATCTCATCGCCATCCTGGCGATGGCAGGGGCGCTCGCCCTGGGGCAATTCCTCGCCGGGGCGATCGTCGCGACCATGCTCACAGGCGGCACGACCCTCGAGCGGTACGCCGTCGGAAGAGCGCGGAGGGAGCTGACCAGGCTCCTCGAGCGCGCGCCTCGGATCGCCCACCTTCGGCGGGGCGAGGGTGTGGTCGACGTCCCGGTGGACCGGGTGAAGCCCGGCGACGTCCTGGTGGTGAAGCAGGGGGAGGTGCTCCCCGCCGACGGAATCCTCGTCTCGGGCGGCGCGGTCCTCGACGAGTCGGCCCTCACCGGGGAGGCCGCTCCGGTCCGAGTGGAGCGGGGCACGCCGATCCGCAGCGGCGCCACCAACGCCGGGCGGCCCTTCGATCTCCAGGTCACCGCGTCGGCGGAGCGGAGCACCTACGCCGGAATCGTCCGCCTCGTACAGGCGGCCGAGGCGTCGAAGGCGCCCTTCGTCCGCCTCGCGGATCGATATGCCGCGCGCTTCCTCGCGCTCACCCTGATCCTCTCCGGGAGCGCGTGGATCGCCTCGGGGGATGCGGTGCGGGCCCTCGCCGTGCTGGTGGTGGCGACGCCGTGCCCGCTGATCCTCGCGGCGCCCGCGGCGATCGTCGGCGGCGTCTCCCGGGCGGCCCGCTTCGGCGTGATCGTGAAGGGCGGCGGGCCGCTCGAGGCCCTGGCCGGCGTCGAGGTGCTCCTCCTCGACAAGACGGGGACGCTCACCGCCGGCCGCCCCAAGGTGGCGGCGGTGGAGGCCCGAAGCGGCTTCGACGCCGGCGAGGTGGTTCGCCTCGCCGCCTCGCTGGAGCAGGTCTCGCTGCATCCCTTCGCGCCGGCGCTCCTCGCCGAGGCGCAGGGCAGGGATCTGCACCTCTCCTTCCCAGAGGAGGTGCAGGAGGAGATGGGGACCGGGATCCGGGGCGTCGTAGAGGGCCGGCGCGTGGCGGTGGGCCAGCTCGCCTGGGCCGATCCCGGACGCCGCGCCGGCGCCGTCCTCCGAACGCTCGAGCTGCGGGCGGCGGTCGAGGGGTCGTCGCTGGTCTACGTGGCGATCGACGGCGAGGTCGCGGGGGGCATGCTCGTCCACGATCCGATCCGGGCGGAGGCACCGCGGGCCCTGCGGGAGCTCAAGGCCGCCGGCATCGGGAAGATCCACATGGTGACCGGCGACCACCCCGACGTCGCCGATCTAGTGGGCGACGCGCTGGGGATCGATCGGGTCTTCTCGGAGCGCACCCCGGAGGAGAAGGTCGATGTGATCCGTCGGGTGCGATCCGAGGGCGTGGCCGCCATGGTCGGCGACGGGATCAACGACGCGCCGGCGCTGGCGCAGGCAGACGTGGGGATCGCCATGGGCGCCCGCGGGGCCTCCGCCGCCTCGGAGGCGGCCGACGTGGTCCTCACCTCGGACCGGCTGGAGGGCCTGGTGCAGGCGCGGCGGATCGCGCGCCGCACCCGCGCCATCGCCAGGCAGAGCGCCGTGGGGGGGATGGCCCTCTCCATTGTGGCCATGGGCTTCGCCGCCGCGGGCTTCCTCCCCCCGGTCGCGGGCGCGGTGCTGCAGGAGGGAATCGACGTCCTCGTCATCCTCAACGCCCTGCGCACCCTGGGCGGCGATCGGCGCACCCGCCGCCGGTCGCGGGAGACGCTGGCCCTGGGCGGCGAGCTCAAGTCGGCCCACGAGAAGCTCGAGCCCCAGATCGAGGACCTGGCCACGCTCGCGGCCCGCCTGGGCGATCTCCCCCCGGAGGAAGCGCGGCGGGAGCTGGTGCGCGCGCGGGACATGCTCAACGACGAGCTCCTCCCCCACGAGCGCGAGGAGCAGCGCCGCGCATACCCGGTGGTCGCCGGCCTCCTGGGCCGGGAGGATCCCACCGGGCCCCTCATCCAGACCCACCACGAGATCCAGCGCCTCGCCCGGCTCTTCTCGAGGATGGTGGACCGGCTCGGGCCGGGCGGGCCGACCTCCGGCGAGGTGCGCGATCTTCGCCGCGCGCTCTACGGCTTGCACGCGATCCTCACCCTCCACTTCTCGCAGGAGGAGGAGTTCTTCAGCCTGCTCGAGGCCTGACGGCCGCTCGGGCGCCGCAGCGCTCGAGGTGCGACGTGGGCCGGATCAGAAGAAGTCGCTCATGGAGGGATGCGGCCCCGCGAACGCCGCGGTCGCCTCCTCGAGCACGCCGGCCTCGCCCTCCAAGAGGCCAGTGAGGGCGAGGGCCTCCGCCGAGCGATGCCCCGCGTACAGCGACGCGAGCCCCCGCACGTGGGCCTTCAGCCTCCCGTCGCCGCCCGGGCGCGCCCGGGCTTCGCCGCCCCGGATCTCCACCAGCCAGCGGCCCCGGTTCGCGGGAAGCACCTCGTCGTAGACCTCCAGCTCCAGGGTGGCCGACAGCCCCGCGGGGAAGCCGCGCCCCTCGAACGCCCGCTTCACGTCCAGCAACCGGAGCATCCACACATCCTCGATCTCCAGGCGGTAACGCGGCTCGCGCACCAGCAGGAGGAGCGGATCGTCGGGACCTCCGTGCCAGATCGCCTCGTCGGCCAGCGAGCGATGGTCGCCGAGAAACGAGAGGAGCCTGGTGGCAGCCTGCGGCGTCTCGGCCGCCAGGTCGGCCACCTCGAGCTCCTGGCGGCCGCCCGGCTTCTGCCGCCGGGCCACGTAGCAGTACCCCTCCAGCGCGCCGTCCCGCTCCACCACGTACCCCGTGCGCCGGCGCCCGTGCCAGGGCTCCGTGATCCGCAGCCAGAGCAGCGGCGTCCGGTCGATCGATCCGTTTCGTCGAGACGCGACCCGCCGGTGGAGCGCGTGGATCGCGGCCTGGTCGGCCGGGGCCGCCTGGCGCAAGGGGAGGCCGCGATCGCCCAGCGCCAGGTGCTCGGCCAGGACACGGATCGTGCACCTCGACCCCGCCTGCTCGTATCCCGCCCGGCGGTAGAGGGGTTGGGTGGCGGGATAGAGGCAGGAGAGGGCGAAGCCGCTCTGGGCGAGGTCGGCGACGGTGGCGCGGAGGAGCCTCGTGCCCGCGCCCAGGCCCTGGGCGGCGGGGTCGGTGCCGACCCCCGCGATCCCCGCCATCGAGACGCTCCGGCCCCCGAACCACTGCGCCATCGGGTAGACGAGGAGGCCGGCGACGACGCCGGCGGCGCTGCGGACCACCCGGGCGTTCTCCCGCCCCGTGCGCTCGATCCAGGGGCGGGCGTCGTCCGGGGGAAAGGCGAAGGCCTGGGAGAGGATGGCTCCCAGGGGATCGAGCTCGGACTCGGTCGGCGTACCGTATTCGAGCGGAGTCAAGGATTTCTCCGAGTGAAGCGCCGATCGCAGCAGGGGCGGACACTTTTCGCAACCGGTTTCCGCGGCCGGCGGCGGTCGCGCGCAGGGGGAGGGGTCCGCCCTCCAGGGCGATGAAAGGTGGATTTGTCTGTACAATCCGTGGCAGGAAACCCGGACCGGGCGATCGGCCCGGGCCAAGGTGCAATCTCAGATTCGGCGAGGGTCGTCTCCCGACGGCTCGAGAGGAGCGCGGGACATGCGACTCGATCACCGATGGCTCGGACTGGCCATCGTCCTGGCGGCGACGTTCACCCTGGGTGGATGCAGCAGCAAGAAGGCCTCTCCCGAGGAGGTGCCCGGCTGCGATCCCCGCTTCGTCTCCGCCTCCGGCGCATGCGACGCCGGCGCGGTCGAAGGCACGGTCCGGCTGGGCGACGGCGAGGGCCACGCCGGGGTCCGCATTCGTCTGGACGAAGGCCCCCGCGAGGCGGTGACGGGGGACGACGGCAGGTTCTGGTTCGACGGCGTGGAAGCGGGCGACCATACGCTCCACTTCTCGAGCCCGATCGGCGAGGTCGCTCGGGCCGACGTCACCGTCGCGGCCGGCGAGGTCACCGAGGTCGGCCCCGTCTCCTTCGACGGGAAGAAGACCCACGCCCGTGTCGAAGGCCGAATCCTCCTCGATGGCGCCGACGAGCACGGGGGCACGATCGTCGCGGTGCTGGGAGGCCCCGCGGTCGCCATCACCCGGGCCGACGGCTCCTTCGCGTTCCCGGGGCTCGCCAACGGCAGGCATACGCTTCTCGCCGAGCACGTCGGGTACGTGACGGCCACCAGAGAGATCGAGGTGGCGGGCGAGCCGGTCGCCCTCGAACCCTGGACCCTCCTCGCGGCGCCGGTCGGCGGTACGATCGCCGGACGGGTGACCTTGCCCGGAACCGGCGCTCCCGCGGTGGACGCCACGGTGATCGTCGCGGGCGCCGGCAGATCCGCCCGCACGGACGGCGATGGCGCCTTCTCGATCTCGAACGTGCCTGCGGGCACCTGGGAGGTTCGAGCGGGGCTGCCGGGCTTCGGACCCGCGATCGAGTCCGGCGTGGTGGTCGAGGAGGGAAGGGTGACGGAGGTCGCCCTGGTCGTCACCCGGACCGGCGACGGAAGCTGGGTCGTGGGCAGGGCGCTGCGCCTGGGCGAGTCCGGGCACGCCGGGATCGAGGTGACCCTCACCGCCGGCGACGACGTCTTCACCGCGACGACGGGCGCCGACGGCACCTGGGAGATCGAGGGGATCTCCGAGGGGCTCTACGATCTCCACGCCTCGTTCGAGGGCTACGAGCCGGAATCGATCCCCGGCGTGCCGGTGGTCGCCGGGCCGAACGCGGGGCCCGAGGTCGTCCTGGGACGCGCCATGCGGATCGTGGATCGCTTCGCCTGGTGGTCGATGGTCCTCCCTCGCTCGCATCGCGTCCTCTACAAGATCGAGGATCCCGACCACGGTGTCGGCGCCTGGCTCTACGACCTGGATTCGAGGAGCCGGAAGCCGCTGTTCGGGGGCGACTTCCACGCCCTCGGACTCGACGAGGAGGAGCGCTACTTCACGCTGATGTTCTACGACGACTGGAGTACGTTCCACCGCTTCACGATCGAGGATGGCACCCTCGAACCGATCACGCCGGGCAACATCGTCAACTTCTGGGACTGGCCGGGGGTCATGTTCCTCCAGACCGACGGCGGCGACCTCCACGTCCTTCGTCCCGGAGAGGTCGAGGCCACGCCACTCGACCTCGGCTGCCAGCTCTCGTACGTCGACGCCCATCGGCTGGACGAGGGTGAGTCCGACGCTTGGGCCACGGTCCGCTTCGAGACCCAGTGCAGCCGGACCTTCTTCTCCCTCGCCGATCTGGAGGCGGGCTTCGTCGGCTTCCCCGGAGACGAGCTCCTCGGCGCCTCGATGACCCGCGGCGTCTCCATCCGGTGGGGCTGGTCGCTTCCCGCCGCCTTCCCCATGGACCAGAACCAGGAGTGGGACGGGCCGATGGAGGCGTGGTGGGTCGATCTGGAGGCCCGCGAGAACGAGAAGCTCTCGGACTCGATCTCCGCCTTCTTCGGCGATGTCTCCCTCGGCGTCCTGGGGTACGCGGAGGAGCTGGACGAATGGACCCGCCCGCTCACGCGGGTCAATCTCGCCACGGGTGAGGCCACCCTGGTGTCCGCCGACGCCGAGACGTACCTTCCCGCCGGGCCGAGGCTCGTCATGGCCGTGCCGCGCGATCCCGCCGACCCGCTGCGGTGGTACGCGCTCGACGGGCCGGAGAGCGGCGTCCTCTGCGACGAGGTGGACTCCTGGTACCAGAACCCCACCACCGGGGTGATGGCCTGCATCGACTGGGAGCGACACCTCTACTTCTTCGATCCGAACACCCGCACCCGGATCCTCGTGGACGAGGACGCGACGCTGATCGATGAAGCCGGATCGCGGTTCATCGTCTGGTTGTCGTCCGACGGTCGCCACCACCTGGTCCACTTCGACCTGCCCATGGAGTACGACTGGGAGCAGTCGCCCGGGGCGCCGTTCTACGAGACCCAGAGCCCGGGGTTGCACGTCCTCTCGAGCGAGGAGCTCGGGACCCTGGCGATCGACATGGAGAGCGGCGCCACCGTGCAGATCACGCCGCCGGGTCCGAGCCAGCCCTTCCGGTGCGAGGTCTCCCCCTCGATGTCGACGGCGGTCTGCCAGGCGTACTGCGACACGGGGGCCTGCGGCACGGTCCACAATCTGGGTGCGGGGACCTCCGTGGACGTGGGGAGCGCGAGCGGGTTGAACGGGCTGATCGTCTCCTGGGCGCCGGACGAGGCCTCGGTCGCGTTCGGCAAGGGGTTCGTCGCCCACCGCGCCGGCGGGGGGTGGACGGGAGGCGCCTGCGATTTTCCCCTCGATCCAAGGGCCGTCCACACGGCGGAGAGGGGGGAGTCCGCCCTCTGGGAGTTCGACGACGAGTCGGTGGCGATCTGCCACCCCTCGGGACAGATCGTGCCCGCCGGGCACCTCAGGTCCTGGCGCTTCGACCCCACGCGGATTCCCGGCATGCCCTTCATCCTCACGCCGGAGGGGATCGCCGATCTGGAGAACGCCGACTTCGTTCCCTTCGACATGCTCATCCAGGAGGTGTGGGTGCTGCCCGAGGGTGTCTTCGCGCATTCCGACGATCATCGGTTCATCGCCTTCCGGCCCACGGGCCCGGAGGCCTTCGAGTATTTCCAGGAGCTGCTGGATCTCGGCGGCAGACCCTACCTTCTCACTTCTGGTTACGGCGGCTCCGACCTCTGGGCCATCGACTCGGTGGGAATCACGCGAGTGGCGCGAGGGGTGGAGGGGGTGGAGCCGATCGACGAGGCGAAGGCGCTCGTGATCGGCCGGATGAGCCTGTTGGACGGGATCCCGCTCTCGATCCTGCGGCTCGACACCAACGGCCTCGAGACCCTCGCGGTGGCGAGCCCCTTCGCCCCGATCCTGGGCGACGAGGAGATCGCCTACTTCGAGACCATGGGCGGCGAGCTGGTGAGGCTGCGGCTCCGGACCGCCGTGGTCACCTCCCTCGCCGAAGAGGCCGAGATGTTGGACATGGACGAGGCTGGGCGCCTCTATTTCGCGGAGGGCGGCGTCGTCTGGCAGTCCGAGACCGAGGGAGCCGGGCGCCATGGGGTCCTCCCCTGGGGAGCGGCGGCGGTCGAGGTCGTCTCTTCCCGGGGAGAGCACGTCGTCCTCGGCCAGAGCGGCCCGGACGCCACCTATTACTACGAGGCGCGCTGAACATGAGCCCTGCATCTCGAATCGGAGTCCTGGCGCTCGCCCTCCTGGTGGCGGGCTGCGTGAAGCAGCATTCGAGCGAACCCGCCGAGACCTGCGATCGCTTCGGCGACGCGGCGGGACGGTGCACGGTCGGCGCGATCGAAGGAGTCGCGCGCTACGATGGCGAGTCCGCCCACGAGGGCATCCGGGTCTCGGTCGTGGGCACCGATCGCCACGTCGCCACCGCGGAGGACGGCAGCTTCTCGCTCGAGAAGCTCCCCCCCGGCGACTACCTGGTGGCGATGGAGGCGGAGGGCTGGACCACCGCCTTCGCCCAGGCGACGGTGCGGGCCCGGCAGGCCACCGTGCTCGAGGCCGTGACCCTCGAGAGGCCCGCGATCGCGACGTCGCTCGGGGGCCGCGTCCTCCTCGCCGGCCGCACCGATCACGCCGGGACCCTGGTGGCGATCGACGGGACCGGGGTGGGCGTGTTCACGGCAGGGGACGGATCCTTCGAGTTCCGGGACGTGCCGTTCGGCGCCATCCGAATCACCGCGAGGCACGCGGGCTTCTACACCGCGACCTTCGACCTCGAGGTGGATCGGATCGCGGTCGACATCGGCGACCGCACCCTGGAGCGGCTGCCCCTTCCCGGCTCCCTCTCCGGCGTGGTCTTCGTGGCGGGCGAGCCGCTCGGCGGCGTGGCGGTGGCCCTGACGGGGACCGAGTTCGAGACGCAGACGGGGCCGGACGGGACGTTCCTCCTGGATGCGGTCGAGCCGGGGACCTTCGAGCTGGTCGCGGTGGCGCAGGGCTTCCTGCCCGCCTCGCGGGAGGTGCAGATCGCGTCGGAGCGGAACACCGTCGTTCCGGCGATCACCCTCCAGCCGGCCCGCGACCACGGCAGCCTGCGGGGTACGGCGCGCCGGCTGGGCGAGCTGCACCACGGCGGGATCGAAATCCGGCTCCTGGACGGCGATCGTCTCCTGGCGGAGGCGACCACCGACGAGGAGGGGCGGTACCAGCTCCCGGAGGCGCCGATCGGCTTCCGCACCCTGGTCCTTCGGGCGGAGGGCTTTCCCGAGCTGCGGATCCCGAACGTTCCCTTGGGCCCCGGCGATTGGAGCGGGCCGGACGCGGTGCTGCGCCGCAGCGTCCTCGTCGATCCCCGATCCGGCGACGGGATGACCACGCCCTCGGGGCGCAAGGCGGTGATCTCCTTCTTCTCGGGGAAGTACGGCACCCACGTCTGGGATGGCGACGCCCTCCACCTGCGCTACGCCTTCCCCATCCCCTCGCTCCTCGTGGCCGTCGATTCCGACGAGACGTACGCGACGATTCTCGTGGAGGACGATGGATCGGCGATTCTGTTGCGGCTGGACCTCGCCTCGGCGGAGGTGGAGGTCGTCAGCCCCAGGCCCACCTGGTTGATCGGCGCGTTCGGGGGCTCGACCTTCTACTTCGACGAGCATGGTGTCCTCCACCGGATCCGCGCCCGGGAAGCCGTGGCCACGCCGGTCGAGGTGGAGGTGGACGACGCCTGGATCGCCGACGTCTCCGCCGGCGTCGCCTGGATCGGGATCAGCTACCCGGGTGGCTGGGAGGGGGGGATGCGCATCCCCTTCGACCTCGACGGCGACTGGCACGGCCCCGTCCTCCTCGGGCCCTTCCCGCCGGTCGAGGATCGGTTCTTCGGCAAGGCCGAGGACCTCTCCCTCGTCTGGGTGGACCTGGTCGGCAAGAACACCTCGCCGGTGTCCTCCCCCGAGGCCTTCGGCGTCCACGAGACCTCCGGCGGGATCCTCTTCGGCGACGGCTGGGACGAGGACACCGAGA
>Ga0180220_1000253_pt1 | contig 75924 bp, 75 predicted proteins | sample eDN5th37CBELigBY_FD_151335 | JGI IMG/M metagenome (GOLD analysis project Ga0180220, IMG submission 151335) | Enriched backyard soil microbial communities from Emeryville, California, USA - eDNA 5th pass 37_C BE-Lig BY (version 2) (version 2) | ecosystem: Environmental > Terrestrial > Soil >...
ATATTATAATGTTTTTATCTCATAGGCAAAATAAATTAATTTTATCATTTGTGAAGTTGTAAGAAATAAATCATTCATATCTTATTGAGATTAAATTCTTTATTAAGATTAAATTCTTTATTAAGAATATGTTAGATTTTTCACTACTTAATTACTATTAATAAAAATTAATAATAAGGAGGTTTTATAACATATGTCCATCCTAATCACAGGCGGAGCAGGTTATATCGGCTCCCACACATGCGTAGAATTATTAAACGCAGGATATGAGATTGTAGTACTCGATAATTTATCAAATAGTAAGGTGGATTCGCTTGATCGTATTAGAGAAATCACCACCAAGGATTTTAAATTTTATCAAACAGATTTGTTGAATAAAGCTGAATTACAAACCATTTTTGCTGAAAATAAAATAGAAGCTGTTATTCATTTCGCTGGATTAAAAGCAGTTGGAGAGTCAGTTTCGATACCATTGCATTATTACCAAAACAATATCACCGGAACTTTAGTACTATGTGAAGTGATGGAGAAATTCGGAGTTCATAATATGGTTTTTAGTTCATCAGCAACAGTATATGGTATGCAGGAACAAGTACCACTCTCTGAAGAATTACCTCTTCAAGCAACAAATCCATATGGAAGAACAAAGCTAATGATCGAGGAAATATTACGTGATCTGTATGTTTCCAATAAAAATTGGAGTGTCGCTTTGTTGCGTTACTTTAATCCGGTAGGAGCTCATTCTAGTGGGTGTATAGGTGAAGATCCGAATGGTATTCCAAATAATCTTGTACCGTACATTACTCAAGTTGCTGTAGGGAAATTGTCTGAGCTTAGAGTTTTTGGAAATGATTATACTACTCATGATGGAACAGGGGTTAGGGATTATATCCATGTCGTAGATCTTGCTGCTGGCCATTTAAAAGCCCTTGAAAAAGTTATGGCATCTTCAGGCGTAAGTGCATATAATCTTGGGACTGGTACGGGATATAGTGTTTTGGAAATGATTCGTGCTTTTGAAAAAGTAACTGGTAGATCAATACCATATCGTATCATCAACCGAAGACCAGGCGATATTGGTGTTAGCTATGCTGACCCATCAAAAGCACAAAAAGAATTAAAGTGGGTAGCAAAAAAAGGACTTGAGGAAATGTGTATGGATTCCTGGCGGTGGCAATCTAATAATCCTAATGGATATGAGATAGGTATTACAAGACCAATTGAATTGAATGTTGCCAGGTAGACAGGTAAGTAAAATTCATCCTTTGGAAAGAAAAATAAACAAGACGAAAAAATATCTTAGAAAGCAGTTGCATGATATATAATTGTATAGTATTGTTCTTTATATAGAATATTTTGTTCGTAAAAAGATAAAAACTTTGTACTTAGGGAAAGAATTATAAATTTTGCACATTAGTTCTTTATTAAGAACTAATGTGATTTAAAAAGCTATAAACATAATATAACTTTAAATCTATGTAATTACTTATCACTTATAAATTAAACTAGTGGAGTTTAACATTTATTGGGTTAAAGCTCAAAGTAATCAATAGGTTAACTATGTGATGAATTGGATGGTTATACCAACAGAAATAAAGTTAAGGTTTTCTCTTTTACTATACATCTTCGTCATCAATAGAATATCCAAGTGGAAAATGGATCTTTAATTTGATTGTTTTCGGAATAGCAGCACATACAGTTTTATTAAATCGATTGTGGTTATTTATTGTGTTCGGATAAATTGTAAAGGGGTGTATTATGTATAAAAAACATTGCTCACGCTGTATGTGTATGTCATATAGTAGTTCAAATCTGGCGAATTGGCAATGTCCACATTGTGCAAACGACTTAACCGAAGAAAAAGGGAAAAAAGTAGACCATTCAATTAATATACCATTACTGAATAGGAATCTGAATCAGCAAATTGGCATCGATACATATCGTCAACTTTCTATGAGTACTAGAATGATTAGTAAAAAGTAAATGAATGTTGAAAAAATTTTAAGAGTTACGTATACATATATGTTCGTTAAAAAGAATACTTTGGATATAGCAATTTATGTTCTTTTTATTGCATAGGAGTGGAAATATGAGTGCAATCGCTGGAATTGTTCATTTAAACGATGAGCCTATAGATGTAGTACAAGGCAAAAATGTTATGTTAGCTTTACAGAAATATCCTGCTGACGATGTTCAAGTTTGGCATAATGAGAGAATATTTTTCGGTTGTCATGTACAGTGGATAACACCAGAATCAGTTGGTGAACAAATACCTTACTATGATTATGAAAGACAATTGCTTATTACAGCAGATGCGATCATTGATAATCGGAAGGAATTATTTCAAAAATTACAAATCAGCCCTAGTGAATCTAGGATCACTGACAGTCAGTTAATTTTGCTTGCCTATGAAAAATGGGGAGAGGATGTGCCAAAATACTTAGCTGGTGATTTTGCTTTTTTGATTTGGGATGAAAGAAGGCGGCAACTGTTTGGGGCTAGGGATTTTTCAGGAACAAGAACATTATACTTTTTCCATAATAAAGCGAAATTTGTATGTTGTACCGTTATGGAACCTTTGTTTTCATTACCATACATTCAAAATGGTTTAAATGAACAGTGGCTTGCCGAGTTTATTGCTATTCCGGTTACTGCAGATTCAGTATCAATAAATACAACAGTTTATAAAGATATTCAGCAAATTCCACCTTCCCATACGATAAAAGTCCAGGATGGAAAAGTTGAATTATCAAGATATTCAGTAATTAACTCCGGAGAAAAATTAAAGCTAAAATCAAGTAATGAATATGAGGAAGCATTTAAAGAGGTGTTTGACATAGCGGTTGGAGATAGGTTGCGAACCTACAAGCAAGTTGGGTCACACCTAAGCGGAGGTTTGGATTCAGGATCAGTAGTAAGCTTTGCGTCAAAAACGCTTAAGAAAAAGAATAAAAAGTTACACACTTTCAGTTATGTACCTGTAGATGACTTCATAGATTGGACACATAGAACAAGGGTAGCGAATGAAAGACCATTTATAGAATCAACCGTTCAGTATGTTGGAAATATTTCGGATCAATATTTGAGTTTTCCGGAAAAAAATCCCTTTTCAGAAATTGATGACTGGTTAGATACTATGGAAATGCCCTACAAATTTTATGAAAATTCCTTTTGGTTAAAAGGGATTTATGAACAAGCTAATCAACATAATGTTGGCATACTTTTAAACGGGCAAAGAGGTAATTGGACAATATCATGGGGGCATGCTTTAAATTATTATGCAACTCTATTAAAGAGGTTGCAATTATTAAAGTTATATAAAGAAGTAAATTTATATAGTAAGAATATGGGTGTTACAAAAAAGCGTACCATGAAATTTGTTTGGAAAAAAGCACTTCCAATGTTATATAGATCCCTTTCAATACAAAAACAAGAAACCTTTCCAACATGGATTAATCAAGATTTTGCAGCAAGAACAAGTGTATTTGAAAAGCTTGAAGATCATGAAGTAGATATTAAAGGTACTGCAGTTACTAATGTATATGAAATAAGGAAGAATCAATTTGAACAATTACACTTTTGGGGATTAAATGGCACTATAGGAACAAAATTATCTTTGCGGCATTCTCTATGGGAGCGTGATCCTACGAATGATCTAAGGGTCATTAATTTTTGTATTTCAGTCCCTGAGGATCAGTATGTTCAAAATGGTCTTGATCGGTCTCTTATCCGTCGGTCTACTAAAAATTATTTACCAGATAGCATAAGACTTAACCAACGTTCTAGAGGAATTCAAGGGGCAGATGGTATCCATAGAATGAAACAAAGTTGGACATCTTTTATTGAAGAGCTCTATCTAGTTTCAGAAGATCCAACAATGTCAAATTTTATTGATATTGATGTTTTTCGAGATTCGATAGAAAAGGTTAAGAATAATCCAAAACCTGAGTTTATATATGAGTTTGAATTTAAGATATTGATGCGCAGTTTAATTTTATACCGATTTTTAAAAAGGTTTGAAGGGAGGTGACGATATGCAAAAGCAATGGAAAGCCCCAGAATTGGAAGTGCTTAATATTAGTATGACGATGGCTGGTCCTGGAATTAAAACTCCAGATGCGGTTCAGCCAGATCCGGATGCTCATGATCATGATGTGGTTAATTATAGTTAATGTTAGGCAAATTAAAAATGAATGTAGGAGCTCTTATACATTTTTTGTGTAAGGGCTGTTTCTTTCTTAATACAGACAGGAGGGGATTAATGTTTTCTTTTTTTACTGATTAATATACTATTCCTATCATTATATTTCGAATTTTGTATGTTCGAATTTAAAAAACGATATCTTTTATTAATTGACGTATTTTTATAAAAATGGTAATTTTATCTTATGTTCGTTCTTTATAAAGATTATATTTATTGAATTTTATAATTTTTCCAGGGATTTATACACATTCGTTCTTTATAATGAATGCTGATATTAGATTATGCCTGTTTTTTAGGGGGGAATAGCCTCAAGAAGATATAATTATGTTTAAGGTGTCTAAATATGAATTTGTTGGTTCTAATTTATTAGTGTATTACCCTATATTCCAAGAAATAAAGCTGGATAAAAACAGAAAATGAAATATAAATTATTGATTAAAAATTTTAAATTATTTGTCAGGAGAGTATTAAATATGAGTGCAATAGTTGGGATTGAAATGTTTAATCATAAGCCTATAAATTCTATAGAACTTAATAATTGGATAAAAACATACCAATCTTTCCCTGCAGATGACATTCAAACCTGGCAAAAAGACACTATCTTCTTCGGCTGCCACGCTCAATGGATAACTCCTGAATCAATTGGAGAAAGACTGCCATACTACGATTATCATAGACATTTATCTATAACAGCTGATGCAATTATAGATAATCGTGAAGAGTTATTAGAACGGCTTCAAGTTGGAAGATCCCAATGGAGGTCAATTCCTGACAGTCAAATAATATTACTAGCTTATTCTAAGTGGGGAGAAAATGCTCCAAAGTATTTAATTGGAGATTTTGCTTTTATGATATGGGATGAAAAAAAGAGAAAACTCTTTGGTGCAAGAGATTTTTCCGGTGCAAGAACACTATATTATTTCCACGATAGAAATCAGTTCGCCTTTTCAACTTTAATAGAACCTCTGTTTTCTTTACTAAATGTAAGAAAGAGTATAAATGAGGAGTGGTTAGCAGAGTTTTTAGCTATACCAAACATGGTTGAGAGCGTTGATATGCATTCAACTGCCTATAAAAATATTAAACAAGTGCCACCTTCTTATAGTATTACTGTAACAAACAGTGATGTGAAATTAACCAGGTATTGTACTATCGAGGTTAACGAAAAATTAAAACTAAAGTCTAATGTGGAATATGAAGAGGCTTTTCGAGAAGTCCTACAAAGAGCAGTGACAGATCGATTAAGAACATATGGTGAAGTGGGATCACACTTAAGCGGTGGTTTAGATTCAGGTTCTGTTGTAAGTTTTGCTGCTAGAGAAATGAAAAAAAATAATAAGGAGCTACATACATTTAGTTATGTTCCAGAGAAGAATTTTGTTGACTGGACATCAAAATATTACGTACCGAACGAAAAGCCCTTTATAAAAGAAACAGTTAATTATGTTGGGAATATTAAGGATCAGTATTTGGATTTTCCCGGAAAAAACCCTCTTGATGTAGTAGATGATTTTCTTGACATAATGGAAATGCCTTATAAATTCTTTGAGAATTCATATTGGTTAAAAGGGATTAATGAAGAAGCACAAAAGCAAGGGATTAAAGTGCTTTTAAATGGAGCAAGAGGTAACCATTCTATTTCTTGGGGTTCCATGAATTTGACTTATAGTTATTATGATTCTCTTTTCAAAAAACTAAGATGGTTTCGACTCTATCGGGAACTAGAAGAATATTGTAAGAATTTTAGGACTGGTAAATCTATAATGATACCATTTTTGCTTAAAAGAGCATTTCCTTCCTTTAGTGCTAAAAGGAATAATACATATCAATTTCAACATTTTATCAATTCGGATTTTGCTAGTAAAACGAATGTGTATGAAAAACTAAGGGCAAATGGCATAGATATAAGTGGTACACCTGTAAAGAATTTTAGTGAGTATAGAAGGAGATATTATCAACAATTATTTGTCTGGAATAAAAGTGGAGTGGTCAACACGAAAATGTCCTTAAGGTACTCTCTCTGGGATCGTGATCCTACAAATGATTTACGTGTTATCCGGTTTTGTTTATCTATACCTGAAGAGCAATACACAATAAAAGGATTGGAACGATCTTTACTTAGAAGAGCTACAAAAAACCTACTGCCTGACTCAGTGAGGTTAAATCAAAATAGTCGTGGCATCCAAGGTGCAGATACCATTCATCGAATGTCAAAAAATTGGACATTATTTATTAAAGAATTGGAACAATTAAGTAATGATACTGCAATTTCACAGTTTATTAATTCAGAAGTAATAAAGAATGCAATATTCAAGGTAAAAGAAAATCCTAAGCCTGAATTACTTCTACAAGATGAATTCAAGATATTAAATCGTAGTTTAGTAGTTTACCGATTTTTAAAAGCAATGTAATAAAGGGAAGGAGGTGAACACCATGAGGAAAAATTGGAGAGAACCTATCTTAGAAATACTTGATATAAAAATGACTATGAACGGGCCAGGTAATGCTAACCCGGACTGTTTTGATGTTTCTGAGGGCAGAACTGAAACTCATGAAGGACAGTCTAATGCATCTTGTAAAAATCCAACACCTGGTAGTGAGCTAGGAAGTTAATTTTAAGTAAATTCATAGTACGCCCCTTATGCTAAACAAGTGTAGGGGGAGGGATTATATATTATGGGGGATCTCGTGTTGAGAAAAAACATTAAAACAAAAAAACATTATAAAGCATTTGGGTTAAGTGTAATAAGTGACATTCAGCTGCCTGAATTGCCATTCTATTATAATGATGACAAGCTAGCAGATGTTGAAATTATGAAGAAAGACCTTTCTTCGGTTTGGGACAATTTATTTGAAGGGAACCAATACTTTTCCTATAAAAAAGATGTTATTCTTTTCCGCCTGCCAGAAAAAGCAATCTTCATGATTAAGAACGGAAATAAAATTTATTACTCCCCAATGAATAACACCTCAGAAGACCAAATACGACTATATCTCCTAGGGACCTGTATGGGAGCTATATTAATGCAAAGAAAGGTACTTCCTCTCCACGGAAGTGCAATAGCAATAGACGGGAAGGCATATGCAATTGTTGGTGATTCAGGTGCAGGAAAATCAACTCTTGCTTCTGTTTTTTTAAAGAAGGGATATCAACTTATTAGTGATGATGTTATACCAGTTACTTTAAATGAAGTGAACATTCCGATGATAACACCTGCCTACCCACAACAGAAGTTATGGCAAGAAAGCTTGGACCAATTTGAGATGGAGTCAAGCCAATATCGTCCGATTGTTGAAAGAGAAAGTAAATTTGCCATTCCAGTTTTCAATCAATTTGCTTCTAAACCATTACCGCTCGCTGGTGTTTTTGAATTAGTTAAAACAGAAAATGACGTAATTCAATTTAATCCAATTCAGAATCTACAGAGCCTCCACACATTATATTATCATACGTACAGAAATTTCTTTATTCCCGCGTTAGGTTTATTGGATTGGCATTTTAACTTAACAGCAAAAATATGCGAAAGTATTAATTTATATCAAATGCGTCGCCCTGTATCTCGATTTTCAGCACCTGATTTAGCAGAGATCATTTTATCAACAGTTAAGAAGGAGGAAAAGATTTATGGTTAAACTTCAAGAGCTTTTACCAAGTCATATTGTCAGTCAAGGAGAAGGCAACATTGTAAGTGATATGGGTGGAGAAAAAGTAATGTTAAGTATTAATAATGGAAAATATTATAATTTGGGTGAAATAGGTGGAGTTATTTGGGATTTGACAAAAGAACCAATAACCATCGAACAACTAGTAGCTCATTTAGTTTCTCAGTATGAAGTTGAACAGAATGAATGTGAACAACAAGTGATGAATTTTATTAAGCAATTAAATAATGAAGGTTTATTAATAGTTGAAAATTAAATTCTAGTTCATTTATTAATCCAGAAAGGAAAAGTTGGCTTGAATAAATTAAAGATCTTTCTAAAAATGGATTGGAAGATGAAATTACTTTTGGTTGAATCTTATTTCTACTTAGCAATAGGGCGCTATTTGAAAAGCATACCATTTGCAAAAGTTGCACCCTCACTAGGGGAGCATATGATGGAAACGTCGTTTGAGCAGATCTTATCTAATAAGAAAGTGTTATCTAGTGTTTCCCAGGCAATACATATTATGAGTCGTTATACATTTTGGGAAAGTCAATGCCTTGTTAAAGCAATTGCCGCGATGAAAATGTTAGAGAAACGGAATATTGAGAGTACCCTATATTTAGGGACAGCTAGAGATGAATCGGGTGAATTGATTGCACATGCATGGCTGCGAAGCGGACCTTATTATATTACTGGTTCTGAAGGGATGGAAAAGTTTACAGTTGTCGGGAAATTTGCCAATAAAACTGGGGGAAAGCACCATGCAAAACCAAGTTCATCTTAATCTAGCAAATGTGCCAAAAGAACTTAAAGTGATCCTTGAGATAATTAAGAAAAATAATGTTTCTAGAGACCTTTTTAAAGACATCGATTGGGACCATTTTATTCAGCAAGCAAAGCATCACCGTGTATATCCTGTACTATATTCGATTTTAAAGTATTTAGATGAAGGACTAATACCTACTAAAGTGATGAATCACCTTTCTGTTGAGTATAAAAGAAACACATTTAACATGCTTTATTTAAGTGCAGAGATGGAACAGGTAAGCAGGCTTTTTACGGAAGATAACATTCGCCTTTTATTCCTAAAGGGACCTGTTCTAGCTCATGATCTTTATGGTGATATTTCACTTCGCACATCAAGTGACTTAGATTTTCTTATTCCAATTGAAGATCTTGAAAAGGCAGAAGCTATTTTAGGAAATCAAGGATATGAAAAAGTTGATTATATTGAAACAGTTTTAAATGATTGGAAATGGAGACATCACCATGTTACATACGTTCATCCCGTGAAACGGATAAAATTAGAAATACATTGGAGACTAAATCCTGGACCTGGAGTTGAACCTAAATTTAATCATTTGTGGGATCGAAAAATGAAAAGTAAATTAACAAATTATCCAGTTTATTTCCTTGGAAAAGAAGACCTTTTCTTATTCCTCGTTTCACATGGCGCAAGACATGGGTGGTCGCGTCTTCGGTGGTTACTTGATATTCATCAGTTAACTGAACAAGAGATCGAATGGAAAAAAGTAAATCAATTATTAAAAGCCTATCAATTTCATAATGCTGGAGCTCAGGCAATCGCTTTAACTTCAGAGTTATTAGACTCACATGTCTCACTGAATATGATGCCTATTTTAGCGAATAAGCGTTCTTATGAGTTGGCACAAGAGGCCATTTTTTATCTTGAAAGAATGGTTAATTTACATACAGATCCCGTACCAGAAGAGGTTTTTCGCTATCATTCGCGTCATTTATATTCATTAATGTCTTTAAAGCAAAAGGTATGGTATGTATTAAGCATATTACATCCATTTCCTGAGGATGCCCAAGCTTTACCGTTGCCAAAAAAACTTCACTTTTTATATTTCCCTCTACGGCCATTTATTTGGGCTTGGAGGAGATCACGGAAACATGCGTTACCCTAGGGGGAAGGAAAATGTCAGATTTAACTTACTTTTTGAAACAAATCCATCATTATGCTGGGAAGATTCTATATATAAATTTACTTGCCATGATGTTTATAAGTTTACTTGATGGTGTAGGGATTTTATTACTCATCCCAATGATTAGTATGAGTGGGATTATAGATATAGAAGCGAATGAAATGCTTTCAAGCCTATTTTCATTTCTAAATTATATACCTGATAACATAGGTTTACCAATTATATTAGCCATTTATGTATTTATTGTTGTTGGACAAAATGTCCTGCAAAGATACATTACAATCCGAAATACAAAAATTCAACATGGCTTTTTCCGTCATATCCGAATAGAAACATACCAAGCATTACTTCATGCAAATTGGAATTTTTTTATAAAGAATCGAAAATCTGACCTTATCAATTTTTTAACTGCTGAAATTGCCCGCTCTAGTGCAGGTACACATTCATTCTTACAATTTATGACTTCTCTAGTTTTTACAGTTATTCAGATAGTGATTGCTTTTTGGTTATCTTCCAGCATAACAATTTTTGTGTTGTTAAGCGGGCTTGTTTTAATCCTTTTTAATAGAAAATTCTTAAAAAAATCGATAGCATTGGGCCAAAAAAATTATACTATGGGTAGAGAATATATGGCGGGAATAACTGACCAAATCAATGGTATTAAAGACATTAAAAGTAATTCGTTAGAAACTTCTCGTATGGAATGGTTTAAAAGGATCACGAAAGGAATGCAGGATGAGCAAATTGAATATACAAAGTTAAAAACAATTTCACAAATGAATTATAAAGTGGCTTCTGCTGTTTTAATTGCAGTATTTATTTTCATTGCACTAAATATGTTTCATGCACAAGCAAGCCAATTAATGTTAATCATCGTGATTTTTTCAAGACTTTGGCCAAGGGTTGCAGCGATTCAAGGATCACTGGAACAAATCGCGACTATATTGCCTGCCTTTAAAGCTGTGAAAAAATTTCAGGAGGAATGTAAGAATTCAAGAGAGTTTCATTTTGGAAATAATAATAAATCAATACATATTAATCAAGAAATAGAGTTAAAAAATGTTTTTTTCCGTTACGACAATAGCAAATCAAAAGTATATGCTTTAAATAATATAAATATTGTGATACCAGCTAATAAAATGACAGCTTTTGTAGGTCGTTCAGGTGCGGGAAAGAGTACGCTTATTGATATGTTGATGGGTTTAAATCAACCAGAAAGAGGCAAGGTCTTATTAGATGGTATCCCTTTATCACAGGAAAATATTCCATCTTTTCGTAAGTCAATTAGTTATGTTCCACAAGAACCTTTTTTATTTAATACAAGTATAAAAGATAATTTGAAACTAGTTGTACCTGATGCAACAGAAGAACAGATATGGGATGCATTGGAGTTTTCATCAGCTGCTGAGTTTGTACGTGAGCTGCCTGATGGGTTAGATACTGTTATTGGTGATAGAGGTATCCGACTCTCTGGCGGTGAGAGGCAAAGGCTAGTTTTAGCAAGGGCAATTTTACGTAAACCATCGATGTTGGTATTAGATGAAGCAACAAGTGCTCTTGACACAGAAAATGAAGCTAAAATCCAACAAGCACTAGAGAAGTTAAAAGGAAGAATGACAATAGTCGTAATCGCACATCGATTGTCAACGATACGAAATGCGGATCAAGTAGTCGTTCTAGATAAAGGTTCAGTTATTCAATATGGTGAGTTTGGCAGTTTAGCTAAAGAGAAGCATGGTATGCTTGGTCATCTTCTGGAAAGTCAAATGGAAGCGAGTTTGTAAGAATCTGAATTTTAGAAGAACTACAGATAGATGTACAAACTGGAGAGGTGTTTATGGGAAAGGGGAGATTACTTCAATTTTCGTTACTGGGTCTATGTGTCTTGATTGTTATCTTTACGATATGGGATAACAATAGAATAAAGGTCATCGAACAAGAGATCGAAATTGAAGATTTACCACAAGAATTTGAGGGATTTAAAATCCTTCAAATATCGGATTTACATGAAAAGACATTTGGGTATAAACAAGAAAGACTCATCAAAAAAATAAATTCAATTAATTACGATGTTATCGCACTAACTGGTGATTTATTAGGTAATGTAGATAGTGAAAATTATTCTCCAGCTTATGACTTGTTAGAGGGTATTAACAATAAGGAACATATGCTATTTGTTCCAGGGAATACCGACCCAAATCCATATGTTGTTAATTCGGATCGATCTATTTCAAAAAATCCATTTATTTTGGGGATGGAGGGCAGAGGGGTACAATTGCTAGATTCAGTCTATACAGTTGATAAAAAGAATGCTTCAATTAATTTTGTGAACTTTGATTTATCTAAGCTTGAACCTACGAGTAAGCTTGATAATCTAGAAAAGAATGACCTACTAGTAATATTAAATCATTATCCAATAGTAGATAAAAGAATTGAACAGATAAATGCAGACTCACACTTTTCTTTTAGGGAGTATGATTTAATCATAGCTGGACATTATCATGGTGGGCAAATAAGATTTCCATTTGTCGGTGCCTTATTTATACCTGAACCATTCTATTCTAATAATGGACTATTTCCACCGCAAGATCGAGTTAAAGGGTTGTGGGAATATAATGGTATAAAACAATATGTTAGTGCAGGCTTAGGTAGTAGTAATGCAATACCGTTCTTAAAGTTTCGTTTCCTGAATCCTCCCGAGATAAATCTGTTAATTCTAACAAAGAAATAATGAATAAACGATTAATTAATTGAATTGGGGCGTGTAAAAAAGATGGTGGATTATGACACAGTTAGGACATTTTCATATCTCGTTATTTTTATTAAGAAATAAAATTCATAGTAGGGATTTACAGTATGTCTAGCATATTTTTTTACAAAATTGTTAAATTTGTAAAAAACAAAAAAGCACAATCAGCAGCCCATCAAGCCGCCAACCATGCCCTCATTTATCATTGTCATTCTGTAGTTTCCACTTGTTAAATTCCAAAAATTCTCTAAACTGTTCTTTAGACACACCGGACTTCATTGCATCCTGAACAAGCTTTGTCCATTCTAAATCGAGCTCCTCTTGATCGGTTTCGTTTTGTTCATTTAGAAGAGTATTTACTGATACACCAAGAACAGATGAGACCTTTTCTAAAAATTGAACAGAAGGATTTGACTGGAGATTACGCTCAATCGAACTTAAGTAGGATTTTGCTACTCCTGCTCGTTCTGCTAGTTCAGATAGTGATAGATTTTTTTGAGTGCGATATTTTTTTATTCTTGGACCAATCACGTCAAGTCACCTTCCTTAATGAAGCCATTATAACATATAAAGAAGGGTTTGTTTGATATGAAGAACACAAAAAGAAAAAAATTTACACAGATTTAATACATTTTTATGATGTTTTTAAAACGGCATTTGACTTTTGAGTTAAGAAATCTTTAATCTCTTCTACACTGATTCCTAGTTCAAGTGCTTCTAGTATCAACTCGACCCATTCTTGATCAAGCTGTCCGTCTTGTGTAATTTTTTCTTTTATCTCCATTATTCTTAGCCTCCTAAAATACTAATCTGTATTTCAGGCAGTCCAGCCGTCTTAGTTTGTGTAAACTGAAGACCCGTGACTTTGCGTCCCTATTTTTCAATAGGTTTGCCTTTGTACTGATTATTTTGTCACTGATTGTTGGTTATTATATTCCTATTGTCCCTTATTTATGTATAACTAATTGACTATTTACAATTTCTATTATAAAAAAGATTTATTAGGATGTATGCTGAACTTTGTCGATGAGGTTAAAATTTTTCATTTATCTGTAATTTTTACAATAGATTTACAAAAGTAGTTGTAAATTAAGGTTTCTGGGTTTTCTCATTCCGATAATTTTACATTAAAGTAATATAAATGACTGAATAATAAAATTAAATTTTGTCGAACAAAATTTAATTTTATCGATTTGTAAAACTCCTAAGTAATAGATATCATTACTTAGGAGTTTAAAATCCCCTGTGGAGTTATATAAAAAATCCCGCCATTCTGAATTGTAATATTGATTTGAGGCTCATAAAGATCTTTTAATGCTTCTTTTTCAACTTCATAGCATTCAGGTTTTTCTTCTAAGTCCTCGTAAAAATGATTTAATAGCTTTAAGTCCTCGTTCCATCTTTCTCTAGCTTTGTCAGCCCATGTATGATCTTGCTTCCTTATGTCTTCCAAGATGAATTGCTCGATTCGCTTTAATCCGCTTTGTGGTTTAATGAGCGGTGTCATCGTAAAGCAGAGGTCAGGGATTTTAGGTGTTAATTCTAATTTTTCCAGTTTTTCTTGAAAGTTTTCGATTAGAACGCCACTAACTAAATGTAAACCAATTGAATAAAGTTGATCCTTTTTCATATCACATTGATAGGAAACTATAATGTTAACGCCAATCCAGGGGTGGAGGGGAACATTTCCTCCTTGTGTTTTGACTTGCTCAAAAAGTCTGATATAGCTTCCTAGAGTTTTAGTCGATTGAAAAATTTGGTGAAGACGGGGCGCACCGAAATGCATGACCTCACCTTTCAGGTCTTTCGGCGCACGATTTTGATCAGTAATAAGGGTAAGCTTCATAGGATTTGGAACCCCATTAGTTTTTTCAAGGTAGTGCCAGTAAAATGGTCGGTTCATTAAAAGCTTATCCATTTCAATTGTCAGCTGAACAGTCATGTATCCTTCCTGATTTTCAAGTATGTTACAGGAATTCGACGAAAAGAAGCTTTCTAAAAAATGATGGATTTGCTCTTGTTGCATATTGTCGCCACCCTTCTACTTATCTCCGCTTGCTGCTTTTCTTTGCTCTTGTGAGTACTGAGCAAAGTCGAGAATCGATGTTAAATTTTCCATTTTAATTTTCATTTCACGGTCGCTTTTTGAGTGATACATGATATCCTGCAGGTGTTCCTCTAAATTTTTGATTTCTAATCTTGTAAGGATTTCATCCAGGTTACCAATGACTTTTTCAAATAAATTAATTTTGTCATATAAGAGAGTTAAAATATGTTCTTCAACCGTGTTTTTGGTTGCCATATTGAATATATTAACGTCATTTTCTTGTCCAAGACGATGGATACGGCCAATTCGTTGTTCTAAACGCATTGGGTTCCATGGTAAATCATAATTGATAATGTTATGACAAAATTGAAGGTTGATTCCTTCGCCGCCAGCTTCAGTTGCAATTAAAACTTGAACACGATTTTTAAAAAGCTCCTTCATCCAATCTTTTTTTCCTCTTTTAAAGCCTCCGCGAAAGGGAACTGATGTAATACCATGCTGTTGAAGAAACCATTGTAAATAAAATTGAGTTGCACGATATTCGGTAAAAATAATGACTTTATCATCAAGTTCTTTTATTAATTCAACAACTTTTAAGGCTTTTGAGTTTTGTGTAACACCGTCAATCGCCATCATAATGTCTTTTATAACATGATTAGGGAGGGCAGCTTCCTCTTCCTCAGGGAGGTCAAGCATTTTCTTAAGCGTCATATAGACAGCTTCACGACTACTGCAGGCTTCTCGCTGTAAAGTCATGATTGAGAACGTGTTTGCTGCATATTGTGATGATGATTTAAGAGCTGTAATGGTGTCATAAAGATGTTGTTCAGTTTCTGAAAATTCAATTGGTATTGTTTCGACATTTCGCTTTGGCCATTCGATTCCTGTGTCACCGCGCCGATTACGAATCATCACTTTGTTAATAAGCTCTCTTAGTTGTTCATGATCTTCAATAGAACGTTCCTTTGCAGAAAACACATCTGAAAAATAGGCTTCATTCCCGAGATGGCCAGGTTTTAATAAGGATACTAAGTTGAAAATTTCCTCTACTCTGTTTTGAACAGGTGTTGCTGTTAAAAGTAAACAATACTTCTTCTTTAAATTTTGAACAAATTCATAGTTTTTTGTTTTATTATTTTTAAGCTTATGAGCTTCATCAATAATGACTAAATCATAGTTTTGGTTATAGACAATTTCCCGGTGTGGACTTCTTTTTGCTGTATCAATAGAAGACACAACCACATCACATGCTTCCCATACATAACTTTTCTTTTGTTCTACAGCAGGTATAAAGAACTTTTCATTTAATTCACGAGCCCATTGAGAAACAAGAGATGCAGGGACGAGAATAAGCACTTTTTTGACTAGGCCGCGAATCATATATTCTTTTAAAATAAGCCCAGCTTCAATGGTCTTTCCTAAACCAACCTCATCAGCTAGAATAGCTTTCCCATTCATTTTTTCAACAACTCTTTGGGCAACCTCTAATTGATGTGGAAGGGGTGTAAAATGTGGTAAATGTTTTGGAGCTTGCAAACCTTCAAATGAAGGAACCGCCGTGTTCTTTTGCACTTCATATGCAAGCTTGTACAGCTCCCAGTTTGACCATGGGCCATCATTTTCTAATTTTTCAAAAAAACCCTCCTGCCAAGAGGTATCGAAGTTCGTCTTTATGTTCATTGTAAAGACAGTCCTTTCGTGATTAGTACTTTATCGGAATGTTCATGATTTTACTTAGAATAAGTGAAAAAATGCTTAATAATTTGCTTTGTTGTATAAAAACCGAACGATTAATAAAAAAATAATTTTATTGTTAAGATAAAAAGTGATTGTCGAAATGGTATACTCATGGTAGGATGTTAGTAAGAAAGTTCATCATTTTCATATCTTTCAGTTAGCTTAACGCTTTCATTCGTTGTGTGAATAAAATGTTTAAAATTGTCAAATGTCATTTTTTCAGGTTTTAGTAGTATAACCAACAAGAAAATAAAATATGTGCGGATGAGAATAAGGGGAGAGACTATAGCTTGGTATAGCGCCGAAGGAGCAAACAATTGTGAATCTCTCAGGCAAAAAGACTCTTATTTGACGCAACTCTGGAGAGTGTTTGCGTGAGTTCTCGTAAACTACCAAAGGGGAAAGCCGTATGAGGTGGTAGTATGTCTTTTTATAAGGCTTCTAACATCATACATAAGGTAAACTTTCAGGTGAAAAGGACAGAGACTTCTATTGTGTAAATGGGAGTTTTCTGTCCTTTTTTTGATGCCATTTTTTTAAATAATGAAGGGAGTAGTCCGCATGACAGAACTAAATCGAACACCTTTATACAATGTTTATAAACAGTATGGTGCCAAGACAATTGATTTTGGAGGCTGGGATTTACCTGTTCAATTTACTTCAATTAAAGAAGAACATGAGGCTGTGCGATCAAAAGCAGGGTTATTCGACGTATCACATATGGGGGAGGTTGAGCTTCGTGGTGAAGATAGTTTAGCTTTTTTACAAAAAGTTATGACTAACGATGTTTCTCTCCTGAAATCAGGTGCCGCTTTATATACGGCTATGTGTTACGAAGATGGCGGAACAGTTGATGATTTACTAATTTATAAAAAGGCGGAAAATGACTACTTACTAGTTATTAACGCTTCGAATATAAAAAAAGATTTGGAGTGGCTAACATCAAATAGAAGCGGTGATGTCACTATCGAAAATAAATCAGATGAGATTGCTCTTCTTGCTCTACAAGGACCGGTTGCTGAAGCTGTTCTTCAAACACTTACAGATACAGACTTATCTGAGATCAAGTTTTTTAAGTTTAAAAATGGAGTGGAGCTTGCAGGTGTTGAAGTCCTACTTTCAAGAACCGGTTACACAGGTGAAGACGGATTTGAGCTTTATTGTGATGCCGAAGATGCTGTGACATTATGGAAGAAAATCCTTGAGACCGGTAAAAGTAAAGGTGTTATTCCATGTGGACTAGGTGCTCGTGATACGTTACGTTTTGAAGCAGCATTACCATTATATGGTCAAGAGCTGTCAAAGGATATTACCCCGATTGAAGCTGGAATTGGTTTTGCGGTAAAAACAAACAAAGAAATAGAGTTTAATGGAAAAGCAGTCTTAAAGGAGCAAAAGGAAAATGGAACAGCTCGTAAGCTGGTGGGGATCGAACTGCTTGAAAAAGGCATTCCGCGCCATGGCTATGAAGTTTTCTCGGGTGAGGAATTAATAGGTGTTGTGACAACAGGAACTCAATCACCAACTTTAAAGAAAAATATTGGTTTAGCTCTACTAAAATCCGAATTTACACAAAAAGGAACAGAGGTAGAAGTCCAAATCCGTAAAAAACGCTTAAAGGCTGTAGTGGTTGCGACACCTTTTTATAAGAGAACAAAAGGCTAATAAATATTTACCGAATCTGAGAGGAGTTTTTATGCTATGAATCATCGTTACTTACCAATGACAGATCAAGATAAGCAGGAAATGCTTCAAGCAATTGGTGCTCAATCAGTAGATGAGTTGTTTCAGGATATACCCGAGAGTGTTCGCTTTAAGGGAGAATACAAGATTAAAAAAGCAAAATCCGAAACCGAGCTCCTAAAGGAATTGTCACAACTTGCAGCAAAAAATAAGGATTTACGAAGTCATGCATCTTTCCTAGGTGCTGGTGTTTATGATCATTATATACCAATTATCGTTGATCACGTGATATCCCGATCTGAATTCTACACAGCGTATACTCCGTACCAACCCGAGATTTCACAAGGTGAACTGCAAGCGATCTTTGAATTCCAAACAATGATTTGTGAGCTAACTGGTATGGATGTAGCGAACTCATCGATGTATGATGGTGGAACTGCTTTAGCGGAAGCAGCAATGTTAGCAGCCGGGCAAACGAAAAAGAAAAGAATCCTCGTTTCAAAAGCTGTAAACCGGGAAACACGTGATGTCGTTAAGACATATGCATCGGGACAATATATCGAAGTCGTGGAAATACCTGTCCGAAACGGTGTAACAGATTTAGATGCATTAAAGCAGGAAATGGATGATGATGTAGCAGCGGTTTTAGTTCAATATCCAAACTTTTTTGGTTCGATTGAGCCGTTAAAAGAGATTGAGCCAATTGCCCATACTGGCAAAAGTATGTTTATTGTTTCATCAAATCCTCTTGCTTTAGGTGCATTAACACCCCCTGGAGCATTTGGTGCTGATATTGTTGCCGGAGATGCACAACCATTTGGAATTCCAACAGCATTCGGTGGACCACATTGCGGTTATTTTGCTGTAACAAATAAATTGCTTCGAAAAGTACCAGGTCGTCTTGTTGGTCAAACAACAGATGAAAACGGAAAACGAGGGTTTGTTCTAACTCTTCAAGCACGTGAACAGCATATACGACGAGACAAAGCTACTTCTAATATTTGCTCAAACCAAGCATTGAATGCTCTTGCTGCTTCTGTAGCTATGACGGCTTTAGGTAAGCAAGGTGTAAAAGAAATGGCAATCCAAAATATTCAAAAAGCGAATTATGCGAAAAGAGCATGTTTAGAAGCTGGTTTAGAGGTTCCGTTTGATCAGCCAATCTTTAACGAATTTGTTGTGAAGTTATCGAAGCCTGTTTCTGAAGTAAATAAACAGCTTTTAGAAAAAGGAATCATCGGTGGATTTGATTTAGGAAAAGTTGATCCTGAGTTAGAAAATCATATGTTAATTGCAGTCACTGAGCTTCGTACAAAAGAAGAAATTAACACATTTGTAAAGGAATTGGGGGATGGCAATGAGTAATCAAGATCAAGCATTAATTTTTGAACTAAGCAGAGAAGGCCGTATTGGATATAGTTTACCAGAGCTTGAAGTTGAAGAATTGTCATTAGATAAACTTATCCCCTCTGACTATATTCGTACGGAACAAGCTGAGCTCCCAGAGGTTTCAGAGCTTGATATCATGAGGCACTACACGGCTTTATCAAAACGTAACCATGGTGTTGATTCTGGATTCTATCCTTTAGGTTCTTGTACGATGAAGTATAACCCTAAAATCAATGAGAATGTAGCACGTATTCCTGGTCTTGCGCATATTCATCCATTACAAGATGAATCGACTGTTCAAGGTGCAATGGAGCTTTTATTTGACCTGCAGGAGCATTTAAAAGAAATTACTGGAATGGATGAAGTTACTCTCCAACCTGCAGCAGGTGCACACGGTGAGTGGACTGGTCTTATGATGATTCGTGCCTATCATGAAGCCAATAATGATTTAAAAAGAACGAAGGTTATCGTGCCTGATTCAGCGCACGGAACAAATCCAGCATCTGCAACAGTAGCTGGTTTTGAAACAATCACAGTTAAATCTGATAAAAATGGTTTAGTTGATTTAGAGGACTTGCGCCGTGTAGTTGATGATCAAACAGCTGCTTTAATGTTAACAAATCCAAATACGCTTGGACTTTTTGAAGCACACATTTTAGAGATGGCTCAAATTGTTCATGATGCAGGCGGGAAGCTTTATTATGATGGTGCAAACCTGAATGCTGTTTTAAGTAAAGCAAGACCAGGGGATATGGGATTTGATGTTGTTCATCTGAATCTTCATAAAACATTTACTGGTCCTCACGGTGGCGGTGGTCCTGGTTCAGGCCCTGTTGGTGTCAAAGCTGATTTCATTCCGTATTTACCAAAACCAGTTTTGGTTAAAACTGAAAAAGGCTATCATTTTGATTATAATCGACCACAATCTATTGGTCGTGTGAAACCATTCTACGGTAACTTTGGAATCAATGTTCGCGCTTATACGTATATTCGCACAATGGGACCTGATGGTTTAAAGGCTGTAACAGAATACGCGGTATTAAATGCAAACTATATGATGCGCCGCTTAGCGCCATACTATGACCTTCCGTTTGATCAGCATTGTAAGCATGAATTTGTTTTATCGGGAAAACGCCAAAAGAAGTTAGGTGTTCGTACGCTTGATATTGCTAAGCGTTTATTAGACTTTGGTTATCATCCGCCAACGATTTATTTTCCGTTAAATGTTGAGGAATGTATTATGATCGAACCCACAGAAACAGAATCAAAGGAAACGCTTGACTCCTTTATTGATGCTATGATCCAAATCGCGAAAGAAGCGGAAGAAACTCCTAAAATTGTTCAGGAAGCACCGCATACAACTGTCGTAAAACGACTAGACGAGACAACTGCAGCTAGAAAGCCAATTTTAAAATATCAACGCTAATGTATTAAAAAATGACCTACTTTTAATGATGTAGGTCATTTTTTAATACTATCAGAAAATATGATGTTGGATCATATGTTTTCCTACGATTCATGCCGAAAATATAATGATTCTCCAAGATTATGACTAGTTTTTAGAACCTTTGTCGAGAGGAAGGAATTAGATACTTAGTTGATAGAACTAATAGTATTAAGAAAATTAGACAAAGGTTGGTGTTTAGATTGGCAGCAAAATACGTGACGATTTCAAAAGCAGCTTCATTAATCGGTGAAAAAGCTTTTGTGTTAAAGCAGTGGGAGGAAGATTTTTGTGATCTTATTACCATAAAAAGAGATGAAAAAAATGTACGATTATTTACTGGAGAAAATATTGAGTTTTTTCAAAAAATTAAAGCCTATAAAGAAAGAAACTTAGATAATGAGACCATCAGACAACTTCTTCAACAACAGTCTGCAACAGCCCGTACAGGCCTGAATAGCCAAGATGTAACAGAGTTAAAAGAAACTCTATCAAAAATCACTTCATTAATTGAGTCGAATCAAATTAAGTCAATGTCACAGATGGATGAGCGACTTGACCGACTTGAAAAAACAGTGGTTTCAACTGTCTCAGAAAAAATCAGTGAAACTGCTAAACTTCAAACTGAGATAGCTCGTTATGAGTTTTCAGATCTCCAAGATATGATCACAAGCTTAGAGGTCACAGCAGAGGCAGAAAGAGAGTCTTTTAAAGAAGAAGTTCTACATGAAAGAGAATTAGCACAACGTAAAACAGATGAGCGTGAAGAGCGCTTCTTAGCTTTTGTTAGGGAGCATCAAAATAAACAAGAGAGAATGAAACAGGAAAAATCAGGACTAGGGATTTTAAAACAGATCTTGAGTTTTGCTAGGTAAAAAAGGCCGCTCAAATGAGCGGCCTTTTCCTATGTATGTTCTATTTTTTCTCGATTTTTATTCGCTTTAGCTTGTTATCTTCGACACATAAAATGTGAAAATGAAGGTGCTGATATTCATAGGTTTCTCCGGCCTCTGGGAAACGTCCTAATTCTTTAAGAAGAAATCCTGTCAAAATATCTTCTTGTTCAGGTATTTTCGTTTTAAAGACTTCATTTAATCGTCGCAAGGCTAATTTGCCATTACAAATAATAGAATCTTCGGTTATTTCTTCAATTAAAATCTCTTCATCCAGATCTGTTTCATCTTTAATTTCTTGGCCGATCATAGCTTCGATAATGTCTTCATGGCTTATAATTCCTTTTGTACCACCATATTCATCGAGAACAATCGCTAAATGTCTTTGTTTCTTTAGCATTAGCTTAAAAACGGTTTCGATTGAATGAAATTCGAAAACAAAGAGAGGATCATCATCTATAAAATCTTCCAGCTTTTTGTGAGGTTCTAAAGACCAAGATAATAATGATTTTGAGTGAAGAACACCGATGATTTCATCCATACTTTCCTTGTAGACAGGATAACGTGTGTGACTGCCCTCTAGAACGATTTCACGGGTTACTTCAAAAGTAGAGCCTGATGCAATCCCTTGGATTTCCGTTCTGGGTACTTTCAGTGCATCGCGGACATCTAAATCATAAAAATCAATCGCTCCCTTTATCCGTTTCCTTTCATCCGTTTGAAGGATTCCTTCGGAGGTGGCAATGTTAACCATTGTAATGAGTTCTTCTCTTGAAATTGAAGCTGTTTTTTCCTCATCCTTTGAGAGGCTATTAATGACAATTCTCGTAAACCTTGATAAAAGAAAGATCAATGGTTTAAAGACGAAGATAATGATACGAATAACAGGGAAAACCGTATAGGCTATTTTATCTGCGAATGTGGCAGCAATAGATTTTGGTAAAACTTCAGCAAATATGATTAAAACGACAGTTAATACCCCAGTAGCAACCCCAACACTAATACCATACTCAATAGCAATGATCGTAACAAGGGTTGGCAGCATAATGTTCGCGATGTTGTTTCCGATTAAGATTCCCGTAATCAGTTCGTCGGGCTTTGAAACAAGATCGAGTAATTTTTGTGATTTCTTATCATTGTTATCAGCCCTTGTTTTTAATTTCATTTTGTTCACGGCTGTTAACGCTGTTTCACTACCTGATAAGAAAAAAGACATAAAAAGAAAAAACACTATGGCAATAATCAAGATTTGATTCCTCCAACATATGATACATTTTTATTTCGTTTCTTGATCTTATCTTACCTATTTTTCCCCTGGAAGTCGATAAATGTGTCACCTAATGAAAAAAATGAAAGAAGCAACTGACTTTACTCATCCAGATAATGGATGGTTTGATGTTAGTTGCTTCTCGTAGGATTTCTTCCATTATTTTTTCTTTATTTTACCGGTCCAGCCTTTAAACCCGCCCTTTAAACAGTATAAATTACTATACCCTTTACGCTTTAACATTTGTGCAGCACGACCGCTACGTACAGTATTTTGGCAGTAGAAGTAAACTGGTTGATCAGGTCGAATTTCTTTATAACGTTGGCGTAGCTGAGAAAGCGGAATATTTCTAGCTCCTAGAATATGGCCGCCTTCGAACTCATTCGGCTCACGAACATCAATTAATTGGGCTTTACGATAACCTGAACGAAATTCTTCCTCTGTAAGTTGCTTCATTATTTTACGTTGATAGAAAAAACTAAATGCAGTGTAGGCAATAAGGGCAGCTGCCAAGATGATGAGTAGAATGGTTGATGTTGTCAATATTCTCGACCCCTTTATTTATTGGTTATATCATTGTAAGTTCATAAGAACTCATATACAGACTTCTATTATTATATAAGAGCTTTTTCAAATTGTCATCAGGTTCTATGCATTATTATTTTCTTCCGTATAAACTTCTGCTAGACTTAGAATGTAAAAAATTAGACAAAGAGGGTTGCAACATGGCGAAAGAAGTTTGGAGATATATCGATTCTGGTAACTGTTCACCAGCCTTTAATATGGCTTTGGACGAGGCGCTTTTAGAATGGCATAGTGAAGGAAAGATTCCTCCTACGATTAGATTTTATGGATGGAATCCGGCAACACTTTCAATAGGCTACTTTCAAAAGGCTGAAAAAGAAATTGACTTAGTTGCAGTTAAAAAATACGGTTTAGGATTCGTTAGGAGACCAACAGGTGGTAGGGGTGTTCTTCACGATCAAGAGCTTACATATAGTGTGATTGTATCTGAAGAACATCCAGAGATGCCCAAAACAGTAACAGAGGCATACCGTGTTATTTCTGAAGGGATCTTAGAAGGCTTTAAGAATCTTGGACTTGATGCATATTTCGCGATTCCGCGTACAGATGAGGAAAAAGCAGGTCTTAAATCACCGCGATCAGCTGTATGCTTTGATGCTCCATCTTGGTACGAGCTTGTTGTAGAAGGACGTAAAGTAGCAGGAAGTGCACAAACTCGCCAAAAAGGAGTTATATTACAACACGGTTCGATCTTACTAGATCTGGATGAAGATATGCTTTTTGATTTATTTAAGTATCCAAATGACCGAGTGAAAGAAAGAATGCAAAGAGCGTTTAAAAACAAGGCTGTTGCAACAAATAGCCTTCGAAAAGAGCCAGTAACAATTGAAGAGGCAAAAAAAGCTTTTAAAGAAGGCTTTGAAAAGGGTCTGCAAATAGATCTTGAGCCTTACGAGTTAACTAGTGAAGAATTGGAATATGTAAATCAACTCGCAAAAGAGAAATATGAAAGTGATGAATGGAATTTTAAAAGATAATGATGGAGGATGTGATCTTAGGATTACGTCTCAGACTGTTGACAAACGCTCGCTTTCTTCGCTACTTACCTTGCTGCGGTGCTCATTACCACCCCTGGTAACTCCGCTCCTCCCAAGGCTTCGTGCCTCGAAAGCCAAGCGCTAGCAATCAGTCTGAAGGGCTAGCAATTTTACTTTGTCTACACACTGGGACGTGATCTTGGGATTACGTCTATTTCCATGTGACAGAGGTTGGACTTGTAGAAATTTGACGAAAGAAAATTTTTATTCTGTTATATGGAAAACGTTGATTTCAAAGGTTTTTATGATATACAAATAGATGCAAGTGACAAAATTCTTCAAAAATCCCCTTTTACAAGTCGAAACCATCTCAAATCTCTTAAAAGCTTCCTTTTTTAATAAGTTATCCATTTGACAAAAGGAGAAATAGTTGACCTTAAAACTATATATAGTATTATTTATCAAAAAGTAAACACTATATGTTGAATTGTAGGGTTGTATATGATAAATTTAATCAGGAGATTTACAAGAAAGATAGATAGAGGAGTTGTTACAATGACAGTTGTTACTGAGCAAAAGATGAGCGTAGATGTGGAGAAGCTTAACAAAGATATCGCTGCCTTTCCACAGGTTCATCCTATTACTGATGATATGAAATTAACACATAAGGGTGTTTCGAGACTTGTTATGCTTGATCGTTACACATTTAAAGATACGGAAAAAATTACGTTATCCGAAGGAGACTTTGTTGTTTTAACGATCAAAGAGGACCCTAAATTCCCGGCAAGAGGGCTTGGGTTTATTAAAAGTATTGATTGGGAAGCAAAGACGGCAAGCGTACTAGTTGATGAAGAATACAGACACTCATTAGACAAACCTGAGGAAGTGGAGACAGGGATCGTAAAACGCTCGTTAGATGTCATTGAAAAACCACTTGAAATCTTTTACGAACAAATAGCGAAACGTAACGCAACAGGACTAGCATCGGTAGAAAAAACAGAAGAAAAACGCCAAGAATGGTTCGAGAAGTTTTATCAGGAGCTTGTTAATTTAAACTTTATTCCAGCAGGACGTGTTTTATATGGTGCAGGTGCTGGAACAGAAGTAACATATTTTAACTGCTATGTTATGCCTTTTGTGAAGGATTCGCGTGAGGGGATCTCTGAACATCGTAAGCAAGTAATGGAGATCATGAGCCGCGGTGGTGGAGTAGGAACAAACGGTTCGACACTAAGACCGCGCAACACATTGGCAAAAGGTGTAAACGGTAAATCATCTGGATCTGTATCATGGTTGGATGATATCGCGAAATTGACTCATTTGGTTGAGCAAGGAGGAAGCCGCAGGGGAGCGCAAATGATCATGTTGGCTGACTGGCATCCAGATATCATTGAGTTCATTATCTCAAAAATGCAAAACCCTAGAATTCTACGCTTCCTAATTGAAAATACAAATGATGAAGCAATTAAAAAATACGCTCAAGATAAATTAAAATTCACACCGCTCACCCAGCAAGAAATTGATATGTATCAAGGAATTGTTAATTACAAACAAATTCCCGGGACTGGCGGATTTAGCGAGAAGATTATTAAAGACGCTGAGTTGAAGTTGCGTACAGGCGGTACTTATAGTGTTCATAATTCTGAGTTTTTAACAGGAGCGAATATATCTGTTACCTTAACAAAAGATTTTATGGATGCAGTAGAAAACGATGCTGAATATGAGCTGCGATTCCCGGATGTTGAAAGCTATAACCAGCAAGAAATGAACGATTATAATGAAAACTGGCACAAAGTTGGAGATGTTCGAGAGTGGGAGAAACAAGGTTATAAAGTACGAACATACCGTAAAATCAAAGCAAAAGAGCTTTGGAACTTAATCAATATCTGTGCGACATATTCAGCAGAGCCAGGAATTTTCTTTATTGATAATGCAAACGACATGACAAATGCGAAAGCATACGGCCAGCAAGTAGTTGCGACAAATCCTTGTGGTGAACAACCGCTCGCACCATATTCTGTCTGTAATTTAGCAGCGGTGAACCTTGCGGAAATGGCGAATAAAGAAACAAAAACGGTTGATTTTGATAAGCTTCGTAAAACGGTTGAAGTTGGTGTAAGAATGCAGGATAACGTCATTGATGCAACACCATACTTCTTGCCTGAAAACAAACACCAAGCGCTTGGTGAGCGCCGTGTTGGACTAGGTGTAATGGGCTTACATGATCTTCTTATTTACTGTGAAACAGAATATGGTTCTGAAGAAGGAAATGTACTAGTTGATAAAGTGTTTGAAACAATTGCAACAACAGCATACCGTGCTTCAATTGAATTAGCGAAGGAAAAGGGAAGCTTCCCATTCTTAGTTGGTGAAGAAGAGGCAGAAACAAATCGTCTTCGTGAGGCCTTCACACAAACAGGGTTTATGCAAAAAATGCCTGCAGATATTTTAGAGGGCGTAAAAGAATTCGGTATTCGTAACTCACATCTATTAACCGTTGCTCCGACTGGATCCACTGGAACAATGGTTGGTGTTGCAACAGGACTGGAACCTTACTTCTCATTCTCTTACTTCCGCAGTGGACGACTTGGGAAATTTATTGAGGTAAAGGCAGATATCGTTCAAGAGTATTTAGATCAACATCCGGAAGCAGATGCAAACAACTTACCATCTTGGTTTGTATCAGCTATGGAATTAGCACCTGAAGCACATGCAGATGTACAATGTATCATCCAACGTTGGATTGATAGCTCTATTAGTAAGACAGTAAATGCTCCTAAGGGCTATTCTGTTGATCAGGTTGAAAAAGTGTATGAGCGTCTATACAAAGGCGGAGCAAAAGGTGGCACTGTCTACGTAGACGGCAGCCGTGATACGCAAGTATTGACACTTAAAGCAGAAGAAAATACATTTGATGAGAATGAAGAAGTTGAAACAACGGAAAAAGGGAAAGTTGTTCTTGTCGATACAATTAACGATCTTCGCTCAACAGATGTAACGATAGGCAATGAAGTTGGCAATACATGCCCAGTTTGTCGTGAAGGTACAGTTGAAGATTTAGGCGGCTGTAATACATGTACGAGCTGTGGTGCACAATTGAAGTGCGGACTCTAATATGTATGAGAGGATCTGACAATGTCAGGTCCTTTTTGTATACCTACAATATTAAAGAACTAACACTTAAACTTCATAACGTACCTATAATTGCCTTTTCTTCCCTACAATACCTTGTCACGGTTAACAAACTCATGTAAAATTGTAATGATTTCGTTAAATAGATCGGCAATTGGAGGGAACAACATGCCAACACCAAGTATGGAAGATTATATAGAACAGATTTATTTACTTATTGAAGATAAAGGGTACGCTCGTGTTTCTGATATAGCCGAAGCATTGGCCGTACATCCCTCCTCTGTTACAAAGATGGTTCAAAAATTAGATAAAGATGAATACCTCATATATGAAAAGTATCGAGGGCTTGTTCTAACAAATAAAGGGAAGAAAACAGGTAAACGTTTAGTTTATCGCCATGAACTTTTAGAGCAGTTTCTTCAAATTATCGGTGTTGATCAAGACAAGATCTATGATGATGTTGAAGGGATTGAACATCATTTAAGTTGGAATGCAATTGATCGAATTGGAGACTTAGTTCAATACTTTGAGGAAAAAGAAGAAAGAATCAATACACTTCGTAAAATACAAAAGAATAATGAAGATTCATAAAAAGCGATGGGAAGTAGATGCCACTACGACCCATCGCTTTTTTATTTATAGCAGAGCCTGCAGGATAAAGTTTTAAAACGAATCCTGTTTAGGCCTTATGGCACTCTTAATTAAGGAAATATTATATTAATTATTATTTTAATAAAAAGAATACATAAAAATATACAAGTCACTTATTCATAACTAGAATGGTAGAGTTTAATCCTTTAATAAGCATCAGCTTTAATGCGTTAAACAAAGAAGTGAAATCATTGTCGAACGAAATTTAAGTATAAACGACCGATTATGACAATGAGTATAAAAGTAATATGCAATAATATTCAGTACTTTCATTATATTTTAATAATTTAACATTTTGACAAAATAATGGTGGTGAAAAATTGAGTAAACAACCAATACTTCAAATAAGAAATTTAAGTGTATCTTTTAAATCTGAAAAAAAAGTAGTGCCAGCAGTAAAAGATATAAGTTTTGATTTAAACAGGGGAGAAATTTTAGGAATTGTGGGAGAGTCTGGGAGTGGAAAGAGTGTAACATCCTTAGCGACAATGGGGTTAATACCTAGTCCTCCAGGTTTGGTTGAAAATGGTGAAATTTTGTTTGAAGGGAAAGATTTGATCAAACTTAGTGAGAAAAATATGAGAAGGATTAGAGGTAATCAGATATCAATGATTTTCCAAGAACCAATGACCTCATTAAATCCTCTGTTTTCAATCGGAAATCAATTAGTAGAAGCATTACGATTACATACTGATTTAACAAAAAAAGGCGCAAGGATGCGAGCGATTGAATTGTTGAAATTAGTAGGGATTCCTCGAATGGAGGAAATTGTAAATGAGTATCCGCATCAATTGTCTGGAGGAATGCGACAAAGAGTTATGATCGCTATGGCGATGGCCTGTAATCCTCGAGTCTTAATAGCAGACGAGCCCACGACAGCTCTTGATGTTACGATTCAAGCCCAAATTTTAACACTTATGAAAGAACTAAATACTAAGATGGATACCTCTATTATTTTCATCACACATGATTTGGGTGTAGTAGCAGAAATTTGCGATAGGGTACTTGTTATGTATTCAGGACAAATTGTTGAACAAGGTGATGTTAAGACGATTTTAAAAGAACCAAAACATCCTTATACAAAGGGATTAATAAAATCCATTCCAAATATTAGAGGGAAAAAAGAGCGCTTATATAGCATACCTGGCCATGTTCAGAGACATGGAAGTTTGCATCAGGGGTGCCATTTTGCTCCACGGTGTGAGGATGTGTATGGTGAATGTCTGGAAGGAGCCCCAAGCTTATATAAAATGATGAAGGAAGGACATGATGTAAGGTGTTTCTTACATAAAAAAAGTGGGGAGGTGGATAACGATGACCGAATTTCTTCTTCAAGTTGAGGGACTAAAAAAATATTTCCCGATAAATAACGGAATTCTTGGGAGAGAAGCGGGGGAAGTTAGGGCAGTTGATGATGTATCCTTCTATGTGAAGAAAGGGGAGACTTTAGGCATTGTTGGAGAAAGTGGATGTGGAAAATCAACAACAGGTCGTCTCCTAATGAGATTAATAGAGGCCAGTGATGGAAAAATCGTATTTGAGGATAAAGAGATAACGAGAATGACGAAGACGGAATTAAGGAAAATACGAAGAGATATCCAAATGGTTTTTCAAGACCCTTATGCATCCTTAAATCCAAGACACTCGATTGAAAAAATTTTGGAAGAGCCTTTGATTGTCCATCGAATAGGGACAAAAAAGGAAAGAAAGAAAAGGGTAAATGAGATGTTAGAAATTGTCGGCTTAAGCAGCTACCATGCCAGAAGGTACCCACACCAGTTTAGTGGTGGACAACGTCAAAGAATTGGGATAGCAAGGGCTCTTATGACAAAGCCAAAATTAATTATTGCGGATGAACCTGTGTCAGCTTTAGATGTATCGATTCAGGCCCAAGTATTAAACCTTATGAAGGATATTCAGGAGGAATTTCAGCTAACATATATTTTTATTGCTCATGACCTTGGTGTTGTTCGCCACATAAGTGACAGAGTAGGAGTGATGTATTTAGGTAGATTGATTGAATTAGCAGACAGCGAAGAACTTTATAAAAAGGCTATGCATCCATATACAAAAGCACTGTTGTCTGCAGTGCCGATCGCTGATCCTGATGTTATTCGTCACAACATTCCGCTAACAGGAGAAATGCCAAGTCCTTCAAACCCGCCTTCAGGATGTGCTTTTCATACAAGGTGTTCAGATTGTATGGACATTTGCAAATCAATTAAACCTAATGATCAAAACATTGATGGTCATTATGTTGCTTGTCATTTATACAATCGCTGACAAGTAGCATTTATGATAAATAAATAATGGGGGTATGAAATGGAGATGAAAAGGAAAATAAAGTGGTTACTAGTTTCATTGTTAACACTGAGCATGCTGTTAGTTGGATGTAATGGTAATACAAATCAAGAAGCGGGTGGAGAAGAAAAACCTTCAAACAATTCGGAAACCAAAAAGGACACGCTAGTGTTTGGGCGTGGAGGGGATTCTACATCACTAGATCCTATTACAACAACTGAGGGGGAAACATTTAAAGTAACGGAGAATATTTTTGAAACATTACTAGAGTACGGTGAGCAAGATACGACATTACATCCTGGTCTTGCTGAATCGTGGGAAGTGTCAGACGATGCCTTAACTTACACATTTAAGCTCCGTCAAGGTGTTAAGTTCCATGATGGTACAGATTTTAACGCAGATGCCGTTGTTTTTAACTTTAATCGTTGGATGAATGGGAATGCTGATGATTTCCCTTACTACACAATGTTTGGTGGGTTTAAGGGGGAAGAAGGCCATGTTATTAATGAGGTAAAAGCTCTAGACGAGTATACGGTTGAATTTACGCTGAATCGTCCTCAAGCTCCATTTTTAAAAAATTTAGCCATGTCACCATTTGGTATTGCAAGTCCGACAGCTGTTGAGGAACATGGTGATAATTTTAGAAAAAATCCAGTCGGTACAGGTCCGTTTAAATTTGTAGAATGGAAGCAAAATGACCGAATTGTACTAACAAAAAATGAAAACTATTGGATGGAAGGGTTTCCAAAGTTGAATCAAGTGATATTCCGGGTTATTCCTGAAAATACGGCAAGGCTAAATGCTTTAACTAACGGAGAAATTGATTTGATGGATGGTGTGAATAATTCTGATGAGGCAACTGTCACTAGTAATGACCAATTACAATTAATTGAACGCCCATCTATGAATGTTGGATACTTAGGCTTTACGACAAATCGCCCGCCATTTGATAATAAGCTTGTTCGTCAAGCATTAAATCATGTGATTGATAAGCAAGGAATTATTGATGCATTTTATGGTGGCAAGGCGGAGATGGCGAAGAACCCAATGCCACCTTCAATTGAAGGGTATAATGATGAAATTGAAGACTATCCATATGATTTAAAAAAGGCGAAAGAGTTGTTAGCGGAAGCTGGATATCCAGATGGATTTGAAATGGACCTATGGGCTATGCCTGTAGCAAGACCTTATATGCCAGAAGGAATGAAGGTTGCTGAAGTTATTCAAGCATCTTTCGCAGAAATTGGTGTGAAAGCAGAAATTCAGTCAGTTGATTGGGCAACATATCTAGAAAAAGCAACAAAAGGGGAATTTGATGCATACATGTTAGGTTGGACCGGTGATAATGGTGATCCTGATAACTTCTTATATACCCTCTTAGATAAAGATAGTATCGGAAGCAACAACTATTCCTACTATAGCAATGACGAACTTCATGATGTATTAATTAATGCTCAAAAAGAGACTGAACAAGATAAACGTAATGAGTTATATAAGCAGGCTCAAGAGATTATTCATGAAGATGCACCTTGGGTCCCGCTAGTTCACTCTACACCTTTACTAGCAGGAACAAGTGATATTGTTAATTACTTTCCACATCCTACCGGCTCAGAACCATTAACAAAGGTTGAATTTAAATAATGATGTTAGATGGGGAGACTTTGTCTCCCTTAGATCGTTGATTACCATAAAAATAGTATAAAAAAGTACATTTTCTCTCTCCTAGTAAATCTTAATCCCTATGTGACTTTAACCTTAAAAGCTAGATGCAATATTTTTTTCTCCTCTATAAAAAGGAGGCGTATAAAACCAAAACCGACATGTTAATAAAAAAGAGGTGAGTATATGTTGTCCTATACAGTTCGTCGAGTGTTTTCGCTCATACCTGTTTTGTTTGGAATGACATTAGTTGTATTTGCGATTATTCGCGCAATTCCTGGGGATCCAGCACAGGTTATTCTTGGACAAAAAGCTACGAAAGAGGCGATTGCTACATTAACAAAGGAATTAGGTTTAGATAAGCCCTGGTATATCCAATATGTAGATTATTTACAAGCTCTTTTTACGGGAGATCTCGGAACGTCCTTACGGACAAGGGGGCCGATAAATGAGGAAATATGGGCATATCTAGCTGCAACCATTGAACTTACACTTGTAGCCATGATCATTGCGATCTTTATTGGAGTCAATGCAGGGATTATCAGTGCGTGGTTTTCAAATTCTTGGTTTGATTATCTTGCCATGATATTAGCGTTAATTGGCGTGTCACTGCCTATATTTTGGCTCGGTTTAATGGAGCAATGGGTGTTTTCAATTGAATTAGGGTGGTTACCTTCAACGGGAAGGGAAGATGTAAGAAACCCGATAACAGCCATAACGAATATTTATATAGTTGATACAATTCTTCAAGGCAGAGCAGATCAATTTGTACAGGTTATTCAGCACCTCATCCTTCCAAGCCTTGCTCTTGCTACAATTCCAATGGCTATTATCGCAAGAATGACACGTTCTACCATGCTTGAAGTAATGAAATCAGACTATATTCGTACTGCGAAAGCAAAAGGATTAAATATGTTTTGGGTTGTATATAAACATGCGTTAAAAAATGCCATTATACCCGTTTTGACAGTTATTGGTTTACAGACAGGACTCCTTTTAGGAGGAGCAATTTTGACTGAAACAATCTTTGGGTGGCCTGGAATTGGTCGTTATCTTTACGATGCCATTAGTTACCGTGATTACCCGGTGATTCAATCAGGAATTTTAATTATCGCAGCCATCTTTGTTTTCATTAATCTAATTGTCGATCTATTATATGCCCTTATCGATCCGCGAATTAAATATCATCAATAACAAAAGTGGGGGATATCCATGGCGGAGATTATGAAGAATAAACCACATATTTTGAATCCGATAGCAGAAGAACAGGTTACACCACCCTGGAAAGAGGCATGGCAAACCTTCTGTAAAAATAAATTAGCCTTGATTGGATTAAGCCTTGTCATTTTTTTCCTCATTTTAGCGTTACTTGCACCAATTATTGCACCATATGGATTTAAAGAACAGGAATTGTCCAAACGATTATTAGCTCCATCAAGTGAACATTGGTTTGGGACCGATGATTTTGGAAGAGATATTTTTTCTAGAGTCCTTTACGGTGCAAGAATATCTCTTTGGGTCGGCTTCTTTTCTGTATTAGGTTCTGCAATAATTGGTACATTTCTTGGTATTATTGCGGGTTATTACGGAAGATGGGTTGATACAATCATCTCAAGGATATTTGATATTATGTTAGCATTTCCTAGTATATTGCTAGCTATTGCGGTTGTAGCTATTCTTGGACCATCCTTGCAAAATGCGCTGATTGCTATCGCCATTATTAATATCCCTAATTTTGGACGTCTCGTCAGATCAAAAGTTCTGAGTGTAAAGCAAGAGGAATACATAATGGCAGCAAAAGCAGTTGGGATGCGGGATAACAGAATTCTTTTTCGGCATATTCTACCGAATAGTATGACACCGATCATTGTACAGGGGACACTAGCGATTGCAACAGCTATTATTGAAGCAGCTGCATTAGGTTTTCTTGGTTTAGGAGCTCAAGCACCAAATCCTGAATGGGGGAAAATGTTATCTGATTCAAAACAGTACCTTATGCAGGCACCTTGGACGTTGTTCTTTCCAGGTCTAGCCATTATGCTTACGGTTCTAGGTTTTAATTTAATGGGAGATGGATTACGAGATGTTCTTGATCCAAAAATGAAAGAGTAACAATGATTGAGTGGATTTTCTTAAAGATATAAAAATAAAAGTTTTAATAAATTTCAAAAAACTCCTAGTTGTGGGAGTTTTTTTTTCTCCATGAAATATTGATTAACAATTGGCTTTCTAATAACAATTCGATTGGTCTATTTTCCTTTCTCTCCTCTTACACTATAAATGAGGAAGGTGAGGAGAAATGCAAATAGATGGCGTATTTTCAGGCGGTGGAATAAAGGGATTTGCTCTGATTGGAGCATATGAAGCGATTGAAAAAAGCGGATTTGAATTTAAACGCCTTGCAGGTACAAGTGCTGGCTCCATAATTTGTGCGTTTGTGATGGCAGGTTATAGAAGCGATGAAATCTTACAGATGATGGATGAATTAGACTTGAAATTGTTGTTAGATGCACGTAAGTCATTCCTTCCATCGCCATTTACAAAGTGGCTTTCTCTTTATTGGAATTTAGGCTTGTATCGTGGGGTCAAACTAGAAGAGTGGATCTGTCAAAAACTAAGAAACAAAGGGATATCCACATTTGCGGACTTACCAAAAGGAAGTTTAAGAGTCATTGCGTCTGATTTAACAAATGGACGTTTAATTGTGTTACCTGATGATCTTCATCAATACGGAATAGAACCATTATCTTTTTCTGTTGCAAAAGCAGTGAGGATGAGCTGCAGTCTTCCTTACTTTTTCGAACCTGTTAAACTCACAACAGCAAAAGGTGTTAATATTTTTGTTGATGGAGGTGTACTTAGTAACTTTCCGATTTGGATTTTTCAGCAAAAAAGTCAACAATCAAAGAAAAGACCTGTACTGGGGATTAAGCTAAGTTTAAATGAACAGGAGCGACCGCCCAAAAAAATTCATAATGCAATAGATATGTTTAGCGCACTATTTGAAACCATGAAAGATGCACATGATAGTAGACATATATCAAAAAGACATGAAAAAAATATTGTTTTTATACCTGTTGAAAACATTGTCTCAACAGAATTTGAAATAGATGAACAAAAAAAACTAGCTCTAATAGAGCTAGGTCGAAATCGAACGAACGAATTTCTAAAAAAATGGTCTTATTAGAAAAAGGCTCGATTTTTCTTTTTTCCTTTTTTGCCTTCAATAACTGTTAAATGAGAAGGCTGTTGCTTTTTCTTTTTAATTGCAGAGGATTTTTTCACTTTCTTTGCTTGAGTGATGTTTCGAACATTTGAACCCTTATTACTCCGGTCGTCAAAACGTCTTTTGGATAGTTTTGCAGCTTTTAAGTAGGAAGAATGTTCTTTCCCCATTCTTCTTCTAGAAACTAGTCGATAGATAAGATAAATGAAACCACCGATTGCTGCGTAGATTGCAATTTGTTTTAAGAGCCATAAAGGCTCTGACACTAGGGTTGTGACAAAACCAATAACTCCTAATAAAATAATAACCATGACGATCCAATTTGTACGACGATTCATCCTGACCACCTCCAAGGAAAGATACCAATCAAAATACGTTCAAATTACACAATTTGCTCTGAGGATGTCTGCGTCTCTTTTTCCATCCGAAGAAGTTCATTAAAGCTGGCGATTGCTACTTCAACTTGGTCGTTTGTAGGTTCTTTTGTTGTTAAAAGCTGTAACCACAGACCTGGGTACCCTAAGTATCGTAAAACAGGGATATCTCGAACCTTATTTGTAAGCTGTAATACTTCAAAGGATATTCCGAGTACAACAGGTATCAATGCCAAGCGATTTACGATTCGTAACCATAAAGGATCTGTTGGAACAAGGGTGTAAACAAAGACACCAACAATGACAGTGAAGAGAATAAAGCTGCTACCACATCTGTAATGCAAACGTGATTGACTTTGAACATTTTCAACTGTTAATTCTAGATTGTTTTCGTATGTGTTAATTACTTTATGCTCTGCCCCGTGATATTGAAACACACGTCTTATTAAAGGTGTAAATGATATAGCATATATATATGCTAAAAGCAACACAAGTTTGAAAGCGCCTTCTATGAGAATTTGCCCGAAATCTGAAGGGATAAGGGGACGGAAGAATTCTGCTAAGAAAACAGGCAAAAGCGTAAAGATAACCTTACCGAAGAAAAAGGAAAGAACGCCTACTGCTGCAATGCCAAGCCACATTGATAATTTTGAATTATTTTTCTTCTGTTCTTCAATTACTTGCTCGTCATCTGCTGGATCAACTTCAAATCGTTCAGTGGCAAAATTTAAGTGCTTAGAACCGTTTGCACTTGCCTCAATGATTGCGACAATCCCCCGTAGAAATGGAATCTTTTTTAGGGATGTTAATACTTGCTGATTTTTCCTTGGTAAATGGAAATAATCAATTGAATTATCAGTTCGACGAATGGCCGTTACGTAATGGTGTTTTCCACCAAACATTACGCCTTCGATAACAGCTTGCCCACCGTATGCAGGTTTTTTTTCATTTGCCATGTGACACCAACCTATCTAATTCTTATTATGAACGTAAACAATGTTTCATCAGAGTTTAGCTATTAACTATATAATACAGAATTTAGAATGAAACCTCTAGAGTGATGTTTAGAAATGAACAATATAAGAGCTAACATTTTAACAAATTCCATTTTAGCTGTTCATTTGGTTGGTAATCTTGGTCAAATGATCATGATTCTTCCTTTTTCTAACTTATAGTGTAAACAAATGGATGGAAATTATTCCTATAATCACATTATATCCATGCTTTTTTTAACTAGACATCATAAGGATGAAAATTATCTGAAATATGTTGCTGCTAATTTACAGGTACTGGTTAACATTGCTTTGTTAATTCTATGATTTTTAGTCGATTAGAGCGGAAATAAACAACCATATTAAAAAAGACCTTAAGCTAAAGAAACATGCATACGAAAAAATTGGACATAGTAAGAATGGAGGTGTTGGAAAATGGCGGATAAAGAAAAGAAAAAGGATCCAGAACTAGAGCAGAATAAAAAAGAAGAACATATGTCTGTAATGGGAAAGTCGATTGTCACAGGATTTATTGGCGGGGTTTTTTGGAGTACATTGGCTTATCTAGCTTATATTTTAAACTTTACAGAAATAAGTCCTAACCTTATTTTACAGCCTTTTGCATTAGGGGATTGGAAACAAGGAGTAATTGGAAATATTATTAGTATTATTATTATCGGATTAATCTCGATAGGGGCTGCGCTTGTTTATTACGCAATCCTAAGGCGATTCGATGGAATGTGGCTTGGAATTGTTTATGGAGGAGCACTGTGGTTACTGGTATTTTTTGTCTTAAATCCAATTTTTCCAAATGTAGAAACAGTCTTCGAATTAACAAGGGGAACGATCGTAACGACATTATGTCTATATATATTGTACGGTGTGTTTATCGGATACTCCATTTCATTTGACTATAAAGAATTTAATACTGATCTAGAAAGCTAAGGAAAACAACATCCTGATATGGTAGAATGTTCATGTGATGAACATTCTTTTTTTATATTATCAGAAAGTATAAAACTTAATGGATGATAGTATAAGAAAAACTAAGGCTTTCGCCATTAGGACAAGGAGACTAGCTAAGTTTTTCTAATATAGGTAAACATGAACTTACCGTATATGTGAATCACATTTAGATGGTAGATCCTTGTTAGGAAAAGAGGTGTAAAAATCATTTATGAAAGTGTTAGTGATAAATGGGCCAAATTTAAATCGATTAGGAGTACGTGAACCGGGGATTTATGGATCAAATACATTAATAGATCTTGAAAAAGATCTTCTAACGTTTGGTGAAAAGTTCAACTGTGAAGTGACATGCTTTCAATCAAATCATGAAGGTGATTTAATAGACGCTATTCACGAAGCAGATGAACAATACGATGGTATTGTGATCAATCCTGGAGCCTTTACCCATTATAGTTATGCCATTCGAGATGCTATTGCAAGTATTTCTATTCCAGTTATCGAAGTACATATTTCAAATGTTCACGCACGAGAGGAATTTCGCCATACTTCTGTTACGGCTCCTGTTACAGCAGGTCAAATTATTGGTTTAGGATTTAAAGGTTATGAATTAGCTATTCTTGCATTAAAAGACCGATTAGGGGGAATGAAAGCATGAAATTAGAAAACATTCGCAACCGTTTTAAAGAGTTATCAATTGAAGGCCTTTTAATAACTAGTAGTTACAATAGAAGATATATGACAGGCTTTACTGGTACAGCTGGAGTAGCGGTTATTTCAGAGGAAAAAGCAGTATTTATTACCGATTTTCGTTATACAGAGCAAGCTGCAAAGGAAATAGAAGGGTTTGAAATTGTTCAACATACTGGCCCTATTATTGAAGAAGTTGCAAATCAAGTTGAAAAGCTAGGTATAAAGAAATTAGGATTTGAGCAGGACCATGTTACATATCAAGCTTTTACAGCTTATAAAAATGCTTTGAAAAATATTGAGTTTCTTCCTGTCTCAGGAGCAGTAGAAAAGTTACGCTTGATAAAGTCACCGGCAGAGATTAAGATATTAAAGGAAGCGGCCGAGATTGCAGATGCTGCGTATAAGCATATTCTTGACTTTATTAAACCGGGATTAAAGGAAATCGAGGTAGCAAATGAGCTGGAATTTTTTATGAGAAAAAACGGAGCTGTTTCTTCATCTTTTGATATCATTGTTGCATCAGGCTATCGTTCAGCATTGCCGCACGGTGTTGCAAGTGAAAAAGAAATTGAAAAAGGTGATTTTGTTACACTTGATTTTGGTGCATACTACAAAGGATACTGTTCCGATATAACAAGAACGTTTTCAGTCGGTGAACCAAGTGATGAACTGATAAACATTTATTCTGTAGTACTTGAAGCACAATTGCGCGGAATGAATGGGATCAAGCCAGGCATAACGGGTAAACAAGCAGACGCTTTGACTCGTGATTACATAAAAGAACAGGGCTATGGTGAGTATTTTGGTCATTCGACGGGACACGGTCTGGGTATGGAAGTGCATGAAGGACCAGCTTTATCTTTTAAATCGGATACAATTTTAGAACCAGGGATGGTTGTTACTGTTGAACCGGGTATTTATATAGCAGGTCTTGGCGGAGTAAGAATTGAGGATGACACTGTAATTACAGCTAACGGAAATGAGTCATTAACTCATTCGACAAAAGATCTTATTATTTTATAATAGGGAAGACATGTTCTTTACATATAAGAATGAGGTTTTGAGTAGAACTACTCGAGATTTCCTTATTTATTTATCTACTAGGAGGACTATTTCATGATTTCAGTAAATGATTTTCGTACAGGATTAACAATTGAGGTGGACAACGGCATTTGGCGTGTAATGGATTTCCAACACGTAAAACCTGGAAAAGGTGCAGCGTTTGTTCGTTCAAAATTACGTAATCTTCGTACAGGAGCAGTTCAAGAGAAAACATTCCGTGCTGGAGAAAAAGTAGCAAAAGCACAAATCGAAACTCGCAGAATGCAATACCTATATGCAAATGGCGATCAACATGCGTTCATGGATACAGAAACGTATGACCAAATTGAATTATCATCAGCTCAAATAGAATACGAATTAAAATTCCTTAAAGAAAATATGGAAGTTCAAATTGTCATGTTCGGCAGTGAAACTCTGGGTGTCGAGCTACCAAACACTGTTGAGCTAGAAGTAACAGACACTGAACCAGGTATTAAAGGTGATACTGCTTCAGGTGGTTCTAAACCAGCTACATTAGAAACAGGCTTAACTGTTCAAGTACCTTTCTTCATTAACCAAGGCGATCGTTTAATTATTAACACAGCTGAAGGTACTTACGTGTCACGTGCATAATGATTTTAAAGAGGTGCTGCTCTAGTCAGCATCTCTTTTTTTTGATCGCATAAGATAAAAGAAGGCTTTCAACATGTTAGTTGGAAATACTCTTTACTCATCTCCTCGCAAAACTTTCTTCTCAAACGAAATCCGCATAACTTCTCTCGTCTTTTTGAAGAATACTGCATTTTGTTCACTTTACCTTTCTAAAACTCCTGCTACTAGCATATGGTGTACAAACTGATGCTTTTAGGAGGACAACATGAAACGTTTAATTTCACATATTGATTCAACTGTACTCGCTATGGCGGGGCTTCGATTTTTATCAGCAGGAATAGAATTAACTGCTGCTATTTTAATGTTACTTTTTAATGATGTAAAAAAAGCGGTAACAATAAATTCGTTGTTGGCTATAGTTGGCCCAGTTATTTTTATTGTGACGATGACAATTGGCATTTTCCATATTGCTGATCAACTATCTTACGCAAAACTATTATTTATTGGGTTAGGGGTTTTCTTTATTTTGTTCGGAATTTACAAATAATGTGGCTATCGGTGTGAATCCATAATGTTCTTTCAACAAAAACTCAAGGCTTTTATGTCATGATTGTGGTCAAGCATGCATAGATTAAAGTAACGAAACGGTTAATAGGAGGAAGCGGTATGAAGGAATTACTAGAAATGCTTCCGGAATCCATTAGAAAAGAAATCTTGAAGATTCATCCGGCAAGTTTGTCCCGAATAGAAGAAATTCGTATTCGTGTCATGAAGAAGGTTGAGGTCATCATTGCTGGGCGCCCTATTTTTATCTCATCTATTACAACATATGAAGACTCAATCAATCTATTAAACGAACTAAGCCATTATTCAATCTATACATTAGAGGACGAATTGAAAAAGGGCTATATCACGGTTCGTGGGGGTCACCGTGTCGGTTTATCTGGGCGAGTGATTACGGAAAATGGACGAGTCAAGGCGATACGTGATGTTACATCTTTTAATATTCGAATTGCCAGAGAGAAGCTAGGAATCGCGGAACCCTATGTATCATATGTGTTTGAACAAAAGTGGTTAAATACACTTATTATCGGTCCGCCGCAAACTGGAAAAACGACCCTGTTACGAGATTTTGCTCGATTAATCAGCAGCGGTTATCGACATATTGATTCAAAAAAAGTCGGTATTGTGGATGAGAGATCTGAAATTGCAGGGTGTGTAAAAGGAGTTCCTCAGCATCAGCTTGGGGATAGAGTGGATGTTCTAGATGCATGTCCAAAGGCAGAGGGAATGATGATGATGATTAGATCAATGAGTCCTGATGTTCTTGTAGTTGATGAAATTGGTACTGCCGAAGATGCGGAAGCCGTCTTAGAAGCTGTGCATGCAGGTGTTCAGTTGTTTGTCTCTGTACATGGTTATAATGCAAAGGAACTACTGAATCGACCTAGCCTAAAAGCGTTAGTGGAAGCAAATGTTTTTGACAGATATCTTGAATTATCAAGAAGAGACGGACCTGGAACAGTTCAACAAATCCTTAATCATCATGGTCAACACTTAAAAGAAGGAAGTGTATCGTAAATGATCAAATGGATGGGTGCATTCCTTATTATTATTGCCACAACCTGGGCTGGCTTTGAAGCAGCAAAGCATTTAAGTCAACGAACAAGACAGCTTCGACAACTTAAAGTCGCCCTGCAATCTTTAGAGGCAGAGATCATGTATGGACATACTTCGCTCATTGTAGCTTCTCAGAATATATCAAAGCAGGTTCCGAAACCATTATCTTGGTTTTTTGAACAGTTTGCTATAAAGCTTGTAAAAGGACATACAAGCGTAAAAGGTGCATGGGAGGAAACTCTGAAAGAAATATGGCGCTTTACGGCTTTTAAACAAGGGGAATTTGAAGTTTTAAAGCAATTTGGTGAAACATTAGGTCAACATGATCGTGTTTCACAACAAAAGCATATAAGGCTAGCTCTTACCCATTTAGAAAGAGAGGAAGCAGATGCAATTGATCGTCAAAACCGATATGAGCGCATGGTAAAAAGTTTAGGAGTCTTAACAGGATTATTATTAGTTATTTTATTGATGTAGGTGAAAGGGAGTTGTCGCAATGGGCGTAGATATTAACACCATTTTTCAAATTGCCGGGATAGGAATCGTCGTTGCATTCCTTCACACAATTTTAGATCAAATGGGCAAGAAGGAGTATGCACAATGGGTCACATTAATTGGCTTCATATATATATTGTTTATGGTGGCATCAATAGTTGATGATTTATTCAAAAAGATTAAATCAGTCTTTCTTTTTCAAGGGTAAGGGGGGCGTTTTTCATCGAAATCATCCAAATTGTTGGACTAGGACTAATCGCAACCTTTCTTGCCCTGATTGTAAAGGAGCAAAAGCCTACTTTTGCGTTTATGCTTGTTGTTTTTGTCGGCTGTGTGATTTTTCTTTTTTTAATCGATCAGGTATATGAAATTGTTCGAATGATTGAACGGATTGCTTTAAATGCAAATGTAAATTTAATTTATGTTGAAACGATCCTAAAAATAATTGGGATTGCTTATATTGCTGAGTTTGGAGCACAAATTACGAAAGATGCTGGACAGGGAGCCATTGCTTCAAAAATTGAATTAGGAGGAAAAATTCTAATTCTTACAATGGCCATTCCTATCTTAACCGTTATTATAGAAACGGTTTTAGGGATGATACCGGGAACGTAGCAAGGAAAGTCAATCTCATCTTGGAATATGAAATAACATGAATAAATAGGGAGCGAAGCTTTATTTAGCCGGAGGTGTGTGAATGCGGCCAATACTAATTTTTTTATTCTTTGTTTCTATCTTTCTAGCAGTTCCAATAAATGTACAAGCTTCCACGACACCACAGCAAACGGAAGAATCAGACCCTGAATTAGATATAAACGCAGAGAGATTTGTTAATGAACAGGTTGAAAAACTTGATATAACTGACATCAAAACCTATTGGGATGAGGTAATGACCAAATATGGGGGGTTTTTACCCGAGAGTCAAAAAGGTAGTCTTCTCCAATTCTTAAATGGTGAAAAGGAACTTTCCTTTCAGGAATGGATTAAGGCTTTTTTGAAATTTATGTTTCATGAATTAATAGCTAATGGTAAATTGCTAGGCACACTTATTTTATTAACGATTTTTAGTATGCTTTTGCAATTATTACAAAATGCTTTTAATCAAAGTGCTGTAAGTAAAGTGGCTTATGCGTTGGTTTATATGGTATTGATTATTATCGCATTAAATAGTTTCCACGTTGCTATTGAATACACAAATGAAGCGATACATGCCATGACGAATTTTATATTAGCATTAATTCCGCTTCTATTAGCATTAATGGCTTCTTCGGGTGGACTAGCCTCTGCGGCATTTTTTCATCCTGTCATTATCTTTCTAATGAATACTAGCGGGCTATTAATTCAAAATGTGGTTTTGCCGCTACTTTTTTTGTCTGCTTTATTGAATATCGTAAGTACATTAACTGATCAATACAAAGTAACACAGCTTGCTAGCTTGTTAAGGAATATTAGTATTGGTTTATTAGCTTCATTCCTGACTATTTTTCTAGGTGTTATATCTGTCCAAGGAGCTTCAGCTGCGGTAACAGACGGAATAACAATTCGAACGGCTAAATTTATTACAGGAAATTTCATACCTGTATTAGGGAGAATGTTCACGGATGCTACTGACACTGTGATAAGTGCATCCATTTTATTGAAAAACACGGTAGGAGTACTTGGTGTAGCGGTTTTGTTATTTATTGTTGCTTTCCCTGCGATAAAAGTTTTATCTCTTGCATTGATTTATAAGTTTGCTGCCGCAATTTTACAACCGCTTGGCGGAGGACCTGTCATTACATGTTTAGACATTATTAGTAAAAGCGTTATTTATATTTTTGCTGCATTGGCTATTGTGTCATTAATGTTTTTCTTAAGTTTAACGGTTATTATAGCAGCTAGCAATTTGACAATCATGATGAGATAAAGGGAGGGAATATAAGTGTCGTTTCTCACAGAATGGATTACAAATATTATTGTATTTATACTGCTAGCTGTAATCATCGACCTATTGCTTCCAAATTCCTCCATGCAAAAATATGCAAAAATGGTCATTAGTTTGCTATTAATCATTGTGATTATCAATCCAATTTTTAAAATTTTTTCTTCAGATATGAATGAAATACTATCGGAATTCCAGATCCAAACAGCTTCAGACGATAAAAACGGAAAAAATTTAATAGAATTTCAGAAAAAAGAAATACAAGCCTCACAGCGTGCATATATTTTAAAACAGATGGCTGTCCAAATGAAAACGATGGCAGAAGAGGAGCTGGTGCAAAACTATGATGTGATGATTGAAACAATCCTTCTTTCCGAATCAGAAAACGTAGGAGACATTACCTCTCAAAAGGATTTGCAGCATATTCAGGTAGTCTTAAAACGAAATAATGCAACAGAAGCAGTTGGGGATGGAACAGTGGAGGTCGTTGAACCAGTCACTATTGATACAACAAAAGATGTGACAAAAGATGAAAAAGCAGATGAAATTCCTTCAGAACAAATTGTAAAATCGTTAGCAAAAATTTGGGAAGTTGAAGAAGAAAAGATCACATTAGATTTGGAAAGGGGGGAGGAGTCACTAGATGAGCAATAAAGAAAGCTTTTTAGATAAGCTTAAGTCGATTCTCGGTCAGTCAAACTCTAAGAAACCATCAAAGTATCATTATTTTATTCTTGTATTTGTACTAGGCGTTGCTTTTATGCTAGTAAGCAATCTGTTTACTGACAGTCCTGAACAATCACAAAATGCAATTACGACAACGGCTAATACAGCTTCAAATGAAGAAACAGCGGTATTTAAGCAAACCAAAGGTGAAACGACTGACTCCATCTCTGATTATGAAGATGAATATGAAAACCAATTAAAAGAAGTACTAGAAACGATATCTGGTGTAGGTGAGGTACATGTTGTAGTTAATGTGGATTCTACCTCACAAAAGATTGTCGAAAAGAATACGGTTACACAAAGTCAAACAACAACAGAGACAGACCGTGAAGGTGGTAAACGGGAAGTAGAGGATCTTTCAAAAGATGAACAAGTTGTCATTATCCAAGATGGCGAAAAAGAAACACCCATCGTAGTCCAAACTAAAAAGCCGGAGATTCGTGGGGTTTTAGTCGTTGCTGGGGGTGCTGACAACATTCACATAAAGAAAACAATTGTAGATTCAGTTACTAGAGTGTTAGGAGTACCAAGCCATCGAGTAGCTGTAGCTTCGAAAAAAATGAAGGAGGATGAATAGATGATGTTGAAAAAGCAAACTGTTTGGTTATTAACAATGTTAAGTTTAGTGGTGGTATTATCCGTGTACTATGTAACTTCACCAGAAGGTGGAACAAGTGATATTGTTATGACAGGTGAGGATCAAGAAGTGAGTGAAAAGGCAACAACTAAAGAAGGTAAAGAACAGGCAACAGAGGAAGAAAGCGCTGAAGGCGAAAGTGTTAAAGGTGAAAGTTCTGAAAGCGAAAGTGCTGAAAATGCCGAAGAGTCAGAAGGAACAAAAGCTAGTGAAGAAGGAGAAGTACAAACAGAAGAGTTAGAAGATGGAACAGTTATCTCTAGTGTTTCCAGTGACGAGTTATTTACTGAGCTACGTATGCAATTAGATGATCAACGTAATGAGTTAAAAGAGCAGCTGCAAGCTATTGTTGCTAGTAATGATGCTTCTGCGACTGAGAAGAGTGATGCTTATGACGAAATGGAAGCATTAAATGATGCAGCTAGAAAAGAGATGCTATTAGAAACGCTGATTAAATCAAAAGGATTTGAAGATGCACTTGTTCGTGCAGATGGGAATAATGTGAAGATAACTGTAAAAGCAAAAGAACATAATGCTTCATCTGCTAACCAAATCATGACACTTGTAAGAGATGAAATGGAAAATATGGAAGATGTTATTGTAACATTTGAGCCTGCTCAATAATACGAAGATCAAAAGGATCAATCCGAAAAAAGGATTGATCCTTTTCTTGTGCTCCTTGATAGTATAAACTTGAAAAGTTATGAAAAATAAAGCTTTCGAAAGGCTAAATTGGTGACAAACAAAACTTTTCCAGTATTATCCATATTATTTAAAAAATATGTTGTAGAAACCCTTGATAAGAAAAAATTCCCGCTACTTCTGTATAATTGAATATAAATGGGTAGAATTATTGTTGAATTTCTTCTCGTATGTATCGTAAGATGGTATTATGTATGGGACTAAGTTTTAGTACTAGACTATAAAATAAAAGATCATGAGTTTTTAAATGATCAGATGAATTAAAGGGGTGCCTAAGCATGCTAAAAATACAAGAAATCAGAGAAATCATTAAATTAATCGATCATTCATCTATTAACGAATTTACATTTGAACAAGATGGCTCAAAAATAAAAATGAGAAAACAATCAAATGAGGTTGAAACAGTTGTACGTAATGTTGTAGCTGCTCCACCAGTTGAAACTGTACAGGCTCAGCCGCAAGTACAGCAAGTTGCACCTGCTCAGCCATCAACACCTGAAGTTGCTGCACCAAAAGCCGAAGAGCCAAAAGCAGACACAGCAAATCTACATAAAATTACTTCACCAATGGTTGGAACATTTTATGCTGCTTCATCACCTGAAGCAGGAAATTATGTTGAAGTTGGCTCTAAAGTCACAAATGATACAGTTGTTTGTATTGTAGAAGCGATGAAACTCTTTAATGAGATCGAGGCAGAAGTTAAGGGTGAGATTGTTGAAATACTCGTTGAAAATGGACAACTTGTTGAGTATGGTCAGCCTCTATTCCTAGTAAAGCCTGAGTAAGGAGATAATATGATGATAAAGAAATTATTAATAGCTAATCGAGGAGAAATAGCTGTTCGAATTATTCGAGCATGTAAAGAGCTTGATATTGAAACAGTTGCTGTCTTTTCAGAAGCAGATCGAGAGGCATTGCATGTACAATTAGCTGATGAAGCTTACTGTATTGGGCCAACTGCTTCAAAAGATAGCTATTTAAACTTTACAAATATAATTAGTGTTGCAAAATTAACGGAAAGTGATGCCATTCATCCAGGTTACGGCTTTTTAGCAGAAAATGCCGACTTTGCTGAGCTATGCAAAGAATGTAATATTACCTTCGTTGGTCCGAGTGCTGATGCAATTTCAAAAATGGGAACGAAAGATGTTGCGAGGGAAACGATGCGCCAAGCGGGAGTTCCTATTGTCCCAGGATCTAAAGGAATTATCGAAAGCATTGACGAAGCAAAAAAACTGGCGAATGAAATGGGATATCCTGTTATAATTAAAGCAACTGCTGGCGGTGGGGGTAAAGGAATCCGTGTTGCTCAAGACGAGCAGGCACTTATCAAAGGAATTGAAATTACCCAACAAGAAGCAGCAACTGCATTTGGAAATCCGGGTGTTTATATTGAGAAATACATTGAAGACTTTCGTCATGTTGAAATTCAAGTTCTAGCCGACACTCATGGCAATACAATACATTTAGGTGAACGTGATTGCTCAATTCAACGCAGACTCCAAAAGTTGCTTGAAGAAACTCCTTCACCTGCTCTTGATGAAAACATTCGCACCCAAATGGGAGAGGCAGCAGTTAAAGCAGCTGAAGCTGTTCAGTATACTGGTGCAGGTACAGTTGAATTTATTTTTGATCATGTAAATAAGAAATTTTATTTCATGGAAATGAATACACGTATTCAAGTTGAACATCCAGTAACTGAAATGGTAACGGGAATTGACTTAATTAAAGAACAAATTAAGGTAGCTTCCGGTGAGAAATTATCTGTAACACAAAGTGAAGTTACATTTAATGGTTGGTCAATTGAGTGTCGTATAAATGCAGAAAATCCTGAAAAGAATTTTATGCCGTCTCCTGGTAAAATAGAGATGTACTTGCCGCCGGGTGGTTTGGGTGTTAGAGTGGATTCAGCAGTATATCCGGGGTATTCAATTCCGCCGTATTATGACTCAATGATTGCAAAGCTTATTACGTATGGTGCAACAAGAGAAGAAGCGATAGCTCGAATGAAACGTGCATTAAGTGAATTTGTGATCGAAGGTGTCTCAACCACAATTCCATTCCATTTGAGACTTCTTGATCACGAAAAGTTTGTAAGTGGAGATTTTAATACGAAATTCTTAGAACTGCATAAAGTGATGGAATCATAAAAATACACGGAGGTGCTGATTCTTGAAAGATAATGTATTAGAGATGAACCCTGAAAATAATGGATTAGGTAAGGTTGAAATTGCTCCTGAGGTAATCGAAGTCATTGCCGGTATTGCGGCATCTGAAATCGAAGGTGTAGCGTCAATGCGCGGAAATTTTGCTGCAGGTGTAGTGGAACGCTTAGGAAAGAAAAACCACGGTAAGGGTGTAAAAGTTGATTTAACAGACGAAGGCATCATTATTGAAGTATATTGTGTCATGATCTTTGGTGTTTCTATTCCGACTGTAGCTCAAAAAATTCAAGATAATATCCGTCAAGCATTATTGAATATGACTGCATTAGAAGTAAACGAAGTGAATATTCATGTTGTGGGTGTTCAGTTTGAAACAAAATCTCAGGATGTTGAAGTAGATCAAGAAATGTAAACACAAAAGGAATTCATTTTAAGAAAAACCAAGGGTTTTGCCTTTGGTTTCTTTTTTTGTTACATAGGATTTATTTAAATGGGGTTATAGTATAGATATCACTGGTTATATTGAAAATAGAAGATGAAATTCAAATAACGAATGTTTAAATATATAAAAGCCTTTTCATTCGGAAAATGACAAAAAACATATGAAATTACGAATGAATCTACTAGGTAGATATGGTATGATCACTTTATGACATTCGACATTTTTAAACATTAAAGGAGCAAGTATAGAATGAAACGTAGAACAGCAAGGGAAAAGGCACTACAGGCACTGTTTCAGGTGAATGTTAGTCAAACTGATCCAAATGAAGCAATTGAACATGCATTAGATGAGGCAAGATCTGATGCATTTATGAATCAGCTTGTATTCGGCACAATAGAACATGAAAAGGAGTTGGATGAGCTTATTGCTCCACATCTTGTTAACTGGACAATTGACCGTTTAGCAAATATCGATAAAACGATATTACGAATGGCTGCTTATGAATTGAAATTTGCAGAAGATGTTCCCGCTAATGTAGCAATTGATGAAGCAGTTGAATTAGCAAAAGCATTTGGTGATGACCACTCTAGTAAGTTCGTTAATGGTGTACTTTCTAAAATTAAACAAAATCTAGAAAGATAAAGACGATTTTTGAGGAGGAATTAAGAATGGCTGCAACAATCATTGATGGTAAAGAATTATCGAAAACAAAAAGAAGTGAATTAGCAGTTGAGGTTGAACAAATTAAAGCAAAGGGATTACTACCAAAGCTTGTTGTTATTTTAGTAGGAGATAACCCTGCTTCAGTTTCATATATTCGAGGAAAGCAAAAGGCTGCTGAAGAAATTGGTGTTGGTTTTAAGCTGGAGCATTTCCCAGAGTCTCTAAGTGAAAATGAGCTTCTTGACGTGATTGAGAACTATAATAACAATGACGAATATCATGGAATTTTGGTTCAACTTCCATTACCGGGACATATTAACGAAACAGCTGTTGTAGAGAAAATTTCGCCTCAAAAAGATGTGGACGGCTTCCACCCAATTAATATTGGTCGAATGATGACTGGACAAGATACATTTTTGCCGTGTACTCCGGCAGGTATTGTTGAAATGATTAAATCAGTTGGAGTTGAGATCGCAGGTAAAAACGTAGTAGTTGTGGGAAGAAGTAATATCGTTGGTAAGCCTGTAGGTCAATTATTGTTAAACGAAAACGCCACAGTTACTTATTGTCATTCCAAAACAGAGAATTTAACTTCTTATACACTAGAAGCAGATATTTTAGTTGCTGCTGTTGGCCGAGCTAATTTTATTAAAGGGAACCAAATCAAGCCTGGAGCTGTTGTTATTGATGTTGGTGTGAATAGACTTGAAACGGGAAAATTAGTTGGTGATGTTGTATTTGATGAGGCAAAGGATGTAGCTAGCTACTTAACACCAGTTCCTGGCGGAGTAGGGCCAATGACAATCACAATGCTAGCTCATAATACTGTACAATCAGCAAAGAAGTTTTTAGAAAGTAAATAAAAGCCTCTTTCGATTAAGGAAGCTTCAGGGACGGAATGAGGATTAGCATTCTGTCCTTGAATTTTTTACGCTCAAACATGATTGAAAAGGTGGTGTTAAAATGACGGAACCTAAGTATGTGACGGTTACAGCCCTTACAAAATATATAAAACGCAAGTTTGATGTTGATCCCCATTTAACAGATATATGGATTAAAGGAGAGATCTCCAACTTTAATTTACATAGTCGGGGACATATGTACTTTACGCTAAAAGATGAAAAAGCAAGGATTCAAGCTGTCATGTTTGCTGGGGCGAATAAAACGTTAAAATTCAAACCTGAAAATGGCATGAAGGTACTCTTACGTGGAGAAATCACTGTATACGAGCAAAGCGGGGGATATCAAGTATACGTGAAGGAAATGCAGCCAGATGGAATTGGCAGCCTTTATTTGGCTTATGAAGAATTAAAGAAAAAGCTTCAGCAGGAAGGTCTATTTGATGAGAAATATAAAAAATCAATTCCAAGATATCCTAATGAAGTAGGTGTTATTACTTCCCCGACAGGTGCTGCGATCCGAGACATATTAACAACCATTAATCGACGTTACCCAATGGCAAAGGTCATATTAATTCCTGCACTTGTACAGGGTGTTCAAGCAGGACCTTCTGTAGCAGAAGCGATAAAAATAGCTAATCGGCTTGGGACTCTTGATGTGTTAATAGTTGGTCGTGGTGGTGGTTCAATTGAGGAATTATGGGCATTTAATGAAGAAATTGTTGCACGTGAGATATTTGCTTCAAAAGTGCCGATCATTTCAGCAGTTGGACATGAGACTGATTTTACAATTGCCGATTTTGTAGCCGATTTGCGTGCTCCAACCCCAACAGGTGCTGCTGAGATGGCTGTTCCTCATTCAACTGATTTGTTGGAACGAATCTTAGAACGAAAAAGCCGATTAACAAGAACAATGACTGAAAAAATAAGCTCACAAAAAGAAAAGCTTAATCATTACAGAACCTCCTATGCATTTCGATATCCTAAGCAGCTTTACCTTCAAAAAGAACAACAGCTCGACAATGTGATGGACCGATTGCAAAAAGAGGGGCAAAGAGTAATCCTCCGTAAAAAGGAAACCTATACATATATAAAGAGCCGTCTGGAAAAAGTTCATCCAAAGGACCAGGTAAGGCGCTCAAATGATGCATATGAGGCTTTAGTAAAAAAGCTTAATCGAGAAATGGTATCAATCATAACGCATAAACATTCGCAATTTCAGGCAACTATTGATAAACTAAATGCATTAAGTCCATTAAAAATAATGGATCGCGGGTACAGTCTTGTCTACCAAGAGGATAAGCTTATTAAAAGTGTAAACCAAATTAAACCAGGTCAAGTACTAAAAGTTCAATTAAAGGATGGACAACTTGATTGCGAAGTTCAGGGTATAGAGGAGCGTACGATTCATGAGTAATGAAAAACAAACAAAAGACGAAGAAGTATCATTTGAAAATGCCATGCAACAACTAGAGGAAATCGTTGGAAAGCTGGAAGAAGGTGATGTTCCCCTAGAAAAAGCAATTGAATATTTTCAAAAGGGAATGGAGCTATCAAAGCTTTGTCATGATAAGCTGCAACATGTTGAAAAGCAAATGGATTATATTTTGCGTGAAGACGGTGAATTAAAGCCGTTTGAGCTTCAGGAGGAAGAAAAATCGTGAATATGACGGTAAACGATTTTTTAATCTCACGTAAACAAACAATAGAAGAAGCTCTTCCGCTATATATAAAGAATTTGTCTACTCCACAAATACTAAAGGATTCGATGCTCTATTCTCTGGAAGCAGGAGGGAAGCGCTTACGGCCAGTACTTGTTTTAGCTTTGCTTCATACATATAACAAACCAGAAGACACAGGTTTAGCGACAGCCTGTGCGATTGAAATGATTCATACATACTCTTTAGTTCATGATGATTTGCCTTGTATGGATGATGATGATCTTAGGAGAGGCAAGCCAACCAATCATAAAGTATTTGGAGAAGCGATTGCTGTCTTAGCGGGAGACGGTTTATTAACTCAGAGTTTTTCTCTTATTGTGAATGATCCGACTGTTTCTGTAGAGAAAAAGTTAAGATTAGTAGCTGAACTCGTCAAATCAGCAGGTGTAGAAGGAATGGTTGGTGGACAAGTGGCAGATATGGAGGGGGAAGCGAAAGAGCTTAGTCTTGAGGAACTTCAGTCCATCCATGAAAATAAAACGGCCAAACTATTAGGTTTTAGCATCCTTGCAGGAGCAATATTAGCTGACGCACCGGAAGAAGATATTGAAAAACTAAGGGAATTTTCTTATCATATTGGGATCGCTTTTCAAATCCGAGATGATATTTTAGATATTGAGGGTAATCAAGATAAGCTTGGAAAGCCTGTAGGATCAGATACATTAAATGAAAAAACAACTTATCCTTCAATCCTATCAATGCAAGGCGCAAAGGATAAACTACAGGATCATATTATGCAAGCAAAGGAACTGCTTCAGCATCTTACTGCTAAAGCGCAGTTATTGGAGCAAATATGTGATTTAATTGCAAAAAGAGATCATTGATTTATTTTTAGCAAAAACCGTTTTCCATGGGAGACGGTTTTTTACCGTCTTACTCAAGGCTTGTTTTAGTTTGTATTCCAGGAAGAACATTTAGCAAGAGCACAAAAAAACCAGGGTTAGTCCGCGGTAAATTGGCATTATAATACATAAAACATTGTAATTATAGCTTATTTATGGTAAGTTTTTTTTGCTTACTAAATGTATACAATAAGCAATTGTTTTCCAAAAACGTTTTAACCTAAAGATTTTTACGTTAAAATATATAGATAAGAATATAATAGAACTAATGTATATAATAGAGAATCAAACTGAATTGAAAGTGAGTGATCCATTTGGATCTTCTATCCATTAAAGACCCAAGTTTTTTGAAAAAATTATCTAATAATGATCTTGAAAAACTAAGTGCGGAAATTCGTAAATTTCTTATAGAAAATTTATCTGAAACAGGTGGACATATTGGTCCTAATTTAGGTGTCGTTGAATTAACGGTGGCACTGCACAAAGTGTTTAACAGTCCTAAGGATAAATTTATTTGGGATGTAGGTCATCAATCTTATGTACATAAGATCCTTACAGGACGAGCTGGTGACTTCGATACTTTGCGACAATATAAAGGGTTGTCTGGTTTCCCAAAGCGCGATGAAAGTCCACATGATGTATGGGAAACAGGTCATAGCTCTACTTCACTATCTGCTGCAATGGGAATGGTGATTGCAAGAGATATTAAAAAGACAAAAGAGCATATTATACCAATTATTGGAGATGGTGCATTAACTGGTGGGATGGCGCTTGAAGCTCTTAATCACATTGGCCATGAAAAAAAGGATGTTATCGTTGTTCTAAATGATAATGAAATGTCGATTGCTCCAAATGTTGGAGCTCTTCATAATGTGCTCGGAAGACTGAGAACAGCTGGAAAGTACCAATGGGTTAAAGATGAGCTGGAATATCTATTGAAGAGAATTCCTGCAGTTGGTGGAAAGCTCGCTTCAACAGCTGAACGTGTAAAAGATAGTTTGAAATATTTGCTTGTATCCGGTGTCTTTTTTGAGGAACTTGGGTTTACTTATTTAGGGCCGGTAGATGGACATAACTATGATGATTTGTTCGAAAATCTTCAATATGCGAAAAAAACATCTGGTCCAGTTTTACTTCATGTTATCACAAAGAAAGGGAAGGGCTATCAACCAGCTGAGTCTGATACAATCGGTACTTGGCATGGAACGGGTCCTTACAAAATTGAAACTGGTGACTTTGTAAAACCAAAGGTTATAGGACCTGCTTGGAGTAAATTAGTAAGCGACACAGTTCAAAGAGTGGCTCGGGAAGATAATCGTATTGTTGCGATTACTCCTGCAATGCCTGTTGGCTCTAAACTTGAAGCTTTTGCAGAGGAATTTCCAGATCGAATGTTTGATGTTGGAATTGCTGAACAGCATGCTACAACAATGGCTGCAGGATTAGCAACCCAGAATATGAAGCCGTTTTTAGCCATTTATTCTACATTTCTTCAAAGAGCTTATGACCAAGTGCTTCATGATATTTGTCGTCAAAATTTAAATGTTTTTATAGGGATAGATCGAGCTGGACTAGTTGGTGCAGATGGAGAAACCCATCAAGGTGTATTTGATATTGCCTTTTTACGCCATTTGCCTAATATGGTGATTATGATGGCAAAAGATGAAAATGAAGGTCAGCATTTAGTTAATACAGCGTTAAAATATAATGATGGACCAATCGCCCTTCGTTATGCTAGAGGAAATGGTGTGGGAGTAGCAATGGATAAAGATCTTAAGGTGATCCCAATTGGAACCTGGGAAGTGCTAAAAGAAGGAAGTGATGCAGTAATCCTTACATTTGGAACAACAATTGAAATGGCAATGGAGGCTGCAGAGCAATTAGCAGAACAAGGAAAGTCAATAAGAGTAGTGAATGCTCGTTTTATTAAACCTTTAGATGAAAATATGCTCCATGAAATATTTGCAGAAAGAATTCCGATTTTAACAATAGAAGAAGCGGTATTGCAGGGAGGATTTGGAAGCGCCATTCTAGAATTCGCACATGAGCATCAATATAGACAATCGATTATCTCTCGCATGGGTATTCCTGATCGATTTATTGAGCATGGAAGTGTTTCAAAATTACTTGAAGAAATAGGGATGACAACAGAAGAGGTTGTCAAACAACTAGTCACCATGATACCAGAACAGGAGAAAAGAGTCTTACGATGATGAGTAATAAAAAAGAAAGACTAGATGTTCTTCTAGTTGAAAATGGGTTATTTGAAACAAGAGAAAAAGCTAAGCGTGCCATTATGGCAGGCATTGTATACGGCAATGAAGTACGACTTGATAAGCCGGGTGAAAAAGTTTCACGAGATGTGGTCCTCTCAGTCAAAGGACAAACTCTTCCATATGTAAGTCGTGGTGGGTTAAAATTAGAAAAAGCGATAAAAGAGTTTAATGTTGATGTTCAAGATAAAATTATGATTGATATCGGATCTTCAACTGGAGGATTTACTGATTGTGCTCTACAAAATGGCGCAAAACTTTCATATGCTCTTGACGTTGGTTATAATCAACTAGCTTGGAAATTACGTCAGGATGAACGTGTTATTGTGATGGAAAGGACAAACTTTCGTTATGTCACCCCGGCTGACTTTCAAGAAGGAATGCCTGAATTTGCATCTATTGATGTTTCCTTTATTTCTTTACGATTAATTTTTCCGGTTCTTAAAACAATTCTTCGTCCAAAAAGTGATGTAGTTGCTTTAATCAAGCCTCAATTTGAAGCGGGGAAAGAGTTCGTTGGGAAAAAAGGGATTGTCCGTGATCCTTCTGTTCATGAATTTGTTTTAAAAGAAATGCTCGCTTTTGTTCTAAAAGAAGGCTACGATGTTCATAATCTCTCGTACTCACCTATTACAGGAGGAGATGGAAATATAGAATTTCTCCTTCATTTGAGGTGGGAAGGTAGCCAAGAAAAAGGAACGAACTTTGTTGATAAAACGGAAAGACAAATTGTCGACGAGGCACATTTGATATTAAAAGAAAAGAAACAAATTGAAAAACAGGAGAAGTAGCACTAGATGCTATTTTCCTGTTTTTTTTATATGAATTATCTGTATATTCATACAAAAAAAGAATTCTGTCATTTATATCATTATCTAAAGTTTGGGTGTGTTTTATGCATCTTTTCATCTGTGTATTTGAATAAACCTGTACAATTAGAGGGTTTTAATATAAGATAAAGGGTATAAACATACAGAGATGAAATGATTGCATCAATGAAAAAGGGGTGCCTAAAGTGAATAAAGGACAGAGACATATCAAAATACGTGAAATTATTACGAATAATGATATTGAAACACAAGACGAATTAGTTGATTTATTAAAAGGAATGGGTTTTAATGTTACACAAGCTACGGTTTCTCGTGATATTAAAGAGCTTCATTTAGTGAAGGTTCCAATGTTAGATGGTCGTTATAAGTATAGCTTACCAGCAGATCAACGATTTAATCCGCTACAAAAACTCAAAAGGGCTTTAATGGATGCTTTTGTTAAGATCGATTCAGCAGGACATATGCTTGTTATGAAAACATTACCAGGAAATGCTAATGCAATTGGAGCATTAATTGATAACCTTGATTGGGATGAAGTATTAGGAACAATTTGTGGTGATGATACAATTCTTATAATTTGTAGAACACCATTAGATACGGAAAACATTACACAACGATTTTTAGATATGCTTTAAATTTAAAGAATATTAATAAGAGGTGGATTCTGTTTGTTAGCGGAATTATCAATAAAAAACTTTGCCATTATTGAGTCTCTGACCATTTCCTTTGAAAAAGGATTAACAGTTTTAACAGGTGAAACAGGTGCAGGTAAATCAATTATTATAGACGCAATTCACTTATTAGCAGGAGCTCGAGGCTCCTCAGAATTTGTACGGTACGGTGAAAAACGTGCAGAGTTGGAAGCACTTTTTCTTTTGGATGAGGACAAGCACCCTGTATATGAGCGGTGTGAGGAATTCGGAATTGATGTAAGTGATGGTATGATTATTCTTCGAAGAGATATGAGTTCCTCTGGAAAAAGTATTTGCCGAATTAATGGAAAGTTAGTGACAATTGCAGTTTTAAGAGAAGTTGGTCAATTATTAGTTGATATCCATGGTCAACATGATAATCAAGAGCTAATGAATGAAGAAAATCACTTATCATTGTTAGATCAATATGGCGGGAAAGAAATAAAAGCTGAACTTGTTGCTTATTCAGAGCTATATCAGCGTTATGATGGATTGAAAAGAAAAATTAGACAGCTTTCTGAAAATGAACAAGAGATGGTACATCGTCTTGATTTGCTTAAATTTCAGCTAGAGGAAATTGAAAATGCTGAATTACAACCAAAAGAAGACGAACTTCTACAAGAAGAAAAACATCAAATTTCTAATTATGAAAAAATCTATGACTCATTAAACAATAGTTACAATGCACTGCATGGAGAGCAAAGAGGATTAGACTGGGTTGGTCTAGCGATGAGTCATCTTGAAAATGTAAGTGGTATAAACACAAAGCTAAAAGAATTATCTGAAACTATTTCTAATGCGTACTATATGTTGGAAGATCTCTCATATGAAGTCAGGAATGAATTAGATTCTCTTGAATTTGATCCTGAAAGGTTGAATTTTGTAGAAAGCCGTTTAAATGAAATAAATCATTTGAAACGTAAATACGGACAAACAGTTGAAGAAATTTTATCCTATTCTGCAAAAATCGAGGAAGAAATAGATACGATTCAAAATAAAGATAGTCACTTATCAAAGCTGCAAAAAGAGCTTGATTCAGTTTTAGAGGATTTATCTGTAGAGGCTAAAAATATTTCTGATATTCGCAAGAAATATGCTAAGGTTCTAATCGCTGAAATCCATAAAGAGTTAAAAGAACTTTATATGGAAAAAACAAGCTTTAGTGTGAATATAGAAGAGAAACGAACACCAACACACGAACTAAAATACACGTCTCAAGGTATTGATGAAATTGAATTTTATATTTCAACTAATCCTGGAGAACCGCTTAAGCCTCTAAATAAAACAGCATCGGGTGGCGAGCTCTCAAGAATTATGCTTGCAATGAAAAGTATTTTTTCACAACATCAAGGTATTACCTCGATCATATTCGATGAAGTGGATACAGGTGTAAGCGGCCGAGTGGCTCAGGCAATAGCAGAAAAAATATATCGAGTCTCAAATGGTTCACAAGTATTGTGTATTACCCATTTGCCGCAAGTTGCAGCAATGGCTGATACCCATTTATATATTGCTAAGGAAATAAAAGCTGGAAGAACAAAAACAAGTGTAAAACCATTAAATAATGAAGAAAAGATTAAAGAAATTGGTCGAATGATTGCAGGAGTTGAAGTTACTGAATTATCTAAAGAGCATGCAAAAGAGCTCCTTGCACTTGCACATACGGCTAAACAATAAAGGGAAAGCTGCCATTTTTATGGTAGTTTTTTTACTATCTGAAAAAAATGTTGTGATTGCACAATCAATTTTTAAAATTGCCTATTTAATAAAAAACTATGCAAATGAAAGGGAACAATTATTTTTTTGAGGTTAGGATAAAAATAAAATACATATAATTTAAATAAAAGTTTCCACTTAAAAACATACATAATGATTTTCGTAAAATCCTGCTAAAACTTGCAACAAAACCTTCATTTTTCTAGTGATTCAAGTTATAAATAAGCTCCTAAAAGGCTACATTAAAACTGTAGCCATAAAGACTTTATGGTGTGGGTTAGGAGCGAGGAGAGTGAAGGTTTTTGCAAACAGATAAAATGAGAAAATTAATTGGTGTACTTCTCCTTGTGTTCGTAATAAGTTTAGGATTCGTAAAAGAGTTTCAAGAATACGTAAAGATACCAAAGACGTTAACGGTATTTGAATCACAAAAAGTCAGTATAGGCAGTTCATTACCTGTAAATGCAATTCAACCATCTGAAGATGCATTTACTGTTCAAAAAAATTATGATGGCAAAACAATTGATATACATGGAAAAGAAGCAGGTGAAGGAGAAGTTGTTTTTGACCTTGCCGGATTTCCTGTAAAAAAAGCAGGTGTGAAGATTTTACCTGATTTCAAGGTAATACCTGGTGGGCAGTCAATTGGTGTAAAACTAAATACCCTTGGCGTATTGGTGGTGGGACACCATCAAATTAATACAACTGAAGGAAAAAAATCTCCCGGTGAAATAGCAGGTATTGAAGTAGGAGATATCATTACACGTATTAATGGAAAAAAGATTGAACAGATGAGTGATGTAACTCCGTTTATTCAGGAAGCAGGTAAAACAGGAGAGCCTCTTGATTTAGTATTAAACAGGGAACAAAAAGAGGTGAAAACGAAGCTGTACCCTCTCAAAGATGAGCATGATAACTCATATCGAATCGGCTTATATATTCGTGATTCAGCAGCAGGAATTGGAACAATGACGTTTTATGATCCAAAGTCAAAAAAGTACGGGGCTTTGGGACATGTCATTTCTGATATGGATACGAAAAAACCTATTGTCGTGGAAAATGGACAAATCGTTCGTTCAACGGTTACCTCAATTGAAAAAGGAAGCAATGGTAATCCTGGTGAAAAATTAGCTAGATTCTCAAGTGATCGTCAAGTTATTGGGAATATTACACGAAATAGTCCTTTTGGTATTTTTGGTGAACTTAATCAAAGAATTAATAATGGTGTGATGGATAAAGCCTTGCCGATCGCCTTGTCGACCGAAGTAAAAGAAGGCCCAGCAAAAATTTTAACTGTTGTTGATCAAGACAAAGTAGAGGAATTTGAAGTAGAGGTCGTTAGTTCTGTCCCTCAAAAATTCCCCGCAACAAAAGGTATGGTCATTAAGATAACAGATCAAAGGTTACTTGATAAAACAGGTGGAATAGTTCAAGGAATGAGCGGTAGTCCCATTATTCAAAATGGTAAAGTGATTGGTGCAGTAACTCATGTGTTTGTTAACGATCCAACTTCAGGTTATGGTGTTCATATAGAGTGGATGTTGAATGAGGCGGGTATAGATATATATGGAAAACAAGAACAAAAAGCAAGCTGAATGTTTACTGTCAAGAAAACGTTATTTCTTGACAGTTTTTTTATTTTTGTTAAATAGACATATATTTGTACTTATTTTTAGTGTACGTGCAAGTGCGGTTATTGCAACAGGATGTTGCGGTTTTAAACTGCCAGCGCCTAGCTACAAAAAATTGAAAGACAAAGAACGTCTTCTTTTCATTTGCGTCTTATTTGCCCGAGGTTGATAAAGCGCTTGAGCTTTTATTATTTTGTACTCCCTAATTTAACCTTTTCATTTAAGGAAGATTTATGTACAATAAAGGAGAAAGATTTTTCGACAAAATCAAGATGTTGAATAATTGTCAAATGAAGTAATTAGTCGAAAAATAGAGTAAAATGAAGAAAATCATTGTTTTCCTCCATTTTTTAAAGTTTTTCAGAAAAAATAAAGGGTTTTTCATGGAATTGTCGAAATGATTTATGTAATCATATGTATAGATATCAGACATATTGGCAAATCAAGACTGAGGAGGAAGTATTTGTGGGAAAAATAAAAGTTTGTATAGTTGATGATAACCGGGAACTCGTAGGCTTATTAGAGGAATATCTCTCAAGTCAGGATGATATTGAAGTTCTTGGTGTAGCATATAACGGTCAAGAGTGTTTAACAATGTTAAACGATAAAGATCCTGATGTACTTGTATTAGATATTATTATGCCTCATTTAGACGGCTTAGGTGTATTAGAAAGGCTCAGACAAATGGATCGTCCACAACCGAATGTCATTATGTTAACAGCATTTGGTCAAGAGGATGTAACAAAGAAAGCTGTTGATTTAGGAGCTGCTTACTTTATTTTAAAACCTTTTGATATGGAAGGTTTAGCTAGCCACATTCGTCAAGTAAGTGGAAATGCAGCCCCAATCATCAAGCGGACAAATTCTTCAATTAGAACTAATGAGCCACAATCTAAAGGGAAAAACCTGGATGCTAGTATTACAAGCATTATTCATGAAATTGGAGTTCCGGCACATATAAAAGGTTATTTATACTTACGTGAGGCTATTTCAATGGTTTACAACGACATTGAATTGCTAGGATCAATAACAAAAGTATTGTATCCAGATATTGCGAAAAAATATAACACGACGGCATCAAGGGTAGAGCGTGCGATTCGCCACGCAATTGAAGTAGCATGGAGCCGCGGTAATATCGAATCCATTTCTTCTTTATTTGGCTACACAGTCAGCATGACAAAAGCAAAGCCGACAAACTCAGAGTTTATCGCAATGGTAGCAGATAAGCTTCGTTTGGAACATAAAGCAAGTTAAGTGGAGTTGTAAAAAGTCTTTCTACTCGAGAAAGGCTTTTTTTGTTTGAGGCCTTCAGCAATATATCACCTCACTTTTCCACAAACATATACTATACGATAAAAGGGGTGTGAATATGTTTGTTACGCTTTTATTACCTGTCATAGTTCCCTATGGATGCCCGGTTACATTTTTTCATCCGGTTGACCATCATAAAAGAAAAGTTGAGTTTTTTAGATGGGTTGAACAAATTAATTTGGAATTTCCTCAAATGCCAAAAGTGCAATTATTGCATGCAAATGATGTTGGAAGATAGGATGAAATGAACGATCCCAACTATTTTAGTGATAAAGGGCTTAAGGATTTCGTTCTTAAGCCTATATAGCTTATTTGTATTTCAACTGATCTATTTTGAGTTTTTCTAATTGGATTTTAGATGAGGAAGCTAAGTCCTCAAAAATTCTTAGGATATCGTCTGGAAATTCTCTAATAGAAGTGAATTTTTTATACATTTTAATGGTCTTATCCTTTTGGATTATACATTGCTGAATACTTTCGGAAAGAGTGGATGGTTTGGAAATATAATTAGTTGCTATATTTTCAGGTATCTCTATATTATATTTTTCAAACAACGGTAGTAACGTATTAATACGACGCCGTTCGGCGATTTTAACTTGAATAAGTGGTCGAATACCTCCGAAAGCTTCAATATATGAATCGACATTTGCTTGTGTCAAAAATTCATCTTCTAAAGCGTAGGTAAGAGCTTTTGCAAGTGAAAGCTCATCGTCTTGTAACGCTTGTTCCGCTCCATAAGCTGTAATTTTTTCACTGTAAGAATGAGGTGGGAGTATAACCGATAGGAAAAAAATGACGGAGAGTAGATGTAGTCTAATGTCAATTCACTCCTTTATTATGAGGAAATTATTAGTAAGTTCTCTTATTTATTAATGAATTATGCATAAAAAAAGGATAGCAACATTGCTACCCCCATTTTATAACCTGACCAGAATGGGACAGGCCACCACCAAAGCCATATAATAATAAAGTATCCCCGTTTTTAATTTTCCCTTCTTTGATTCCAAGATCGATAGATAATGGGATTGATGCTGCTGAAGTATTCCCGTATTTAACCAAACTGTAGATTGTTTTTTCTATACTAATCCCGCTTTTTTCACAAATAGATTCGATCATTCTTAAATTTGCGCTATGTGGAATAAACCAATCTATATCGTCAAACGTTAGATTTTTTGTTGAAAGTAGAGATTTCATGCCATTTGGAACAGTTGTAACAGCCCATTTGTATACTTCTCTTCCGTTTTGAACAAGTTGTCTTTTGTGTTCAAGGTTTTGTTGGAACATTGTATGAGATAAATTTGTGCTATACAGATGAATGGCTTTTTCTCCTTCAGAATGAACAGTAGAAGCAAGGAACAGCCCATTTGGATCTTCTTCTACAAGCACAGCACCTGCGCCATCACCAAACAGGATGCATGTTGTTCGATCAGTAAAGTCTGTAATTTTAGAAATCGTTTCAGCACCAATGACAAGCACTTTTTTATGAATTCCACTAGTAATTAATCCGTTTGCCAGATGGAGAGCATAGGTAAATCCTGCACATGCTGCATTAAGATCAATCGCTCCGGCGTTTTGTATTCCTAATCTCCCTTGTACATATGAAGCAACACTTGGTGTATGGTAATCGGGAGTCATTGTACTAACTATAATAAAATCTACATCACTAATTTCTTTATTGTAGCGAAGGACTAAATCCTCAATTGCTTTAACACAGAGATCGCTGGTGAATTCATTTTCTTTTGCAAAGCGTCTTTCTTTAATGCCTGTTCTCTTTGTAATCCAATCATCATTTGTATCGATTATTTTTTCGAAATCATCGTTTGTCATGACTCGTTCCGGTACATAAGATCCAATAGCAGTGATTCGAGCTTGAGAGTACATTTGATTCACCTCATAGTTTTTATAACCTTATCATATCATCTATTGTTATTACTTGGTACTAATTTTTGAAAATAGTTGAGTAAAAAAGGAAAAGGTGGTATAGAAAGCGAATTCAAGCAAGATAGTGGTTTCGTGTGATGAGTAGATAACCCCCTTAGCATATGGTAGGCAAGGGGGTTAACCGAATTAGTTCTTTTTTTCTTCGTTTTTGTCAAGTTCTGCTAATTTAGCAATTAGAATATGCTGTGGCATATGCATAATTTGTTCAAGTGGAACATTAAGTGATTTAGCTAGTTTCTGAGCTGTTTCTGCAGAAATTTGTAATGGTCTCATGTAATCAACCTCCTAAAATCTATTTTCACATGAAATGAGGGTGCAATCAAGATGACGTTAATTTATGGTCATAGGGGATCAGCTGGTACATACCCTGAAAATACAATGCTGTCTTTTAAAGCAGCTTATCAGGCTGGTGCTGATGGAATTGAGTTAGATGTACAAATGTCAAAGGATGGTGAACTTGTTGTCATTCATGATGAAACTGTTGATCGTACAACAAATGGTTCCGGATTTGTGAAGGATTTAATGTTGTCTGATATCTTGGAGTTGGATGCGAGTTATACGTTTTTGGATTACAGTGGGAAGGTCAATATCCCTACTCTTGAAGAAGTGTTAACATGGGTTGCAACTCTTCCATCATTTTTAATCAATCTCGAATTGAAAAATGGGATTGTTGAATATCCGATGATTGAGAGAAAAACGATTGAATTGGTTCGAAAATATGGCCTTCAAAAACGTACGATATTGTCATCTTTTAATCATTATAGTTTGGTGAAATGCCGAGAGCTTTCCGATGAGATTGAAACGGCTATTCTTTATATGGAGAGATTATATGAGCCGTGGAAATACGCAAAACAAGTTGGTGCAACGGGATTACATCCGCATTATTATGCAGTAAATCAATCAATCATTAAGCATTCTATATCCTCTCAAGTTGCAGTAAGGCCATTTACAGTTAATAGTGAGGAGGATATGTTAAATTTAATTGAAAATGGATGTTCCGCCTTTTTTACAGATTTTCCAGAAAAGGCAGTGAAGGTAAGAAAGAAATAAATTTATACTACAAAAAAAGAGTGAGCCCCGGTTCACTCTTTTTACTGTTGTTTTACTTTTCTATCTCTTGTTGCTGCTGAATTTTTTTTGGACCTTATTGCGCTTGCGATCTCTGTGAAAAATAAAACCTGCAACAAAGGAAAGGCCTCCTAGAAAAAACAGAAGTCCTAATATGAATTGTAGCCATAGAAATGGTATAGGCGGTTGAAGAATACCAAATGTCATATCACGCATAAGTTTAATACCGTAAGCTGCGATTAATCCTGGTATAACCATAATAATTAGGGCAATGATTCTTGACATATTAAGTACGTCCTTTCTTATACTCAAAAATAATTGTCTGTTTCTTCAGTGTATTTGTCAAGTAGTATTCTTATACGATATGATAAAGGTGTGCAAAAAATTGCAAACATTTGGATTAAATATTATGGTCATTCCGATGTGTACAAAGGGGATAGATTTTTATGCAGCGAGTTATGATAGTTGGGGCAGGTAAAGCTGGGACAGCACTATTAAAAAGAATGGTTGAAACAAAGATTATGAAAGTAGTTGCTGTTGTGGACAAAAATGAGCATGCACCTGGAATAGAGTATGCGCAAAAACGAGGAATTCAAACGAGTACAAATTGGGAACCGTTTATGGATTCTAAGCTTAATATCATTATTGAGGCAACTGGTGCTAATGAAGTAATGCAAAAGTTACAAAAGGAAAAACATTCGGATATGATGATTATTCCGGGTTCTGTAGCTCTTATAATCTCTGAGCTTGTTGAAGAGAAAGAAGTATTAATTGCAAGACTTAAAGAAGAAACGTATAAACAGCAAACGATTTTTAATTCGACAAATGATGGCATGATTGTGATTGATATTAATGAAAACATTATTTTATTTAATAAGATGGCTGAAAAAATCACAGGTTTTCCAAGGGAAAAAGCACTAGGTTTAAACATAAAAGAGGTCATTCCGTCTAGTAAGCTTGGCAGAACATTAAAAACTCGCGAAATTGAAATAAATCAAGAGCAAGTACTAGAAAATGGATTGAAGATTATTACTAATAGAATTCCGATGATCGATGAATCAGGTAATCTACTTGGGGCATTATCATTGTTTAAAGATATTACAGAGGTAGTAAACTTAGCAGAGGAAGTCACGAATTTAAAAGATATTCAGATGATGCTAGAAGCGATTATACAATCTTCTGAAGAAGCAATATCAGTTGTTGATGAAGAAGGACGAGGTATTCTAATTAATCGAGCCTATACGAAGCTAACTGGATTAACAGAGGATCAAGTCATAGGAAAGCCAGCAACAGCCGATATTTCAGAGGGCGAGAGTATGCATATGAAGGTCTTGCAAACAAGGCGTGCTGTTCGTGGTGCAAGAATGAAAGTGGGACCTGCCAAAAAAGATGTGATTGTCAATGTTGCTCCGGTCATCGTAAGTGGAAAGCTTAAGGGAAGTGTAGGGGTTATCCATGATATGTCTGAAATCCAAACCCTAACAACCGAACTGAATCGGGCTAGGCAAATTATTCGGACGCTGGAAGCGAAGTATTCATTTGAAGACATTATCGGTATTAGTGAAGAAATGAAAATGGCAGTTGAACAGGCGAAGTTAGGAGCGAAAACACCTGCAACAGTTCTGCTGCGAGGGGAATCAGGAACAGGTAAAGAGTTGTTTGCCCATGCTATCCATAACGCAAGTAACCGTAAATACAATAAGTTTATTCGAGTGAATTGTGCTGCGATTGCTGAAAATCTCCTTGAAAGTGAGTTGTTTGGATATGAAGAGGGGGCATTTTCAGGGGCTAAACGTGGTGGGAAAAAAGGCTTCTTTGAAGAAGCGAATAATGGAAGCATCTTTTTAGACGAAATAGGTGAGCTTTCAGCCAACATGCAGGCAAAGCTGTTGCGAGTGTTGCAAGAAAATGAAATCGTTCGAGTTGGAGGAACGAAGCCAATTCCTGTAAACGTACGAGTGATAGCTGCTACAAATGTCAATATTGAAAAAGCGATGGCAGATGGGAGCTTTAGAGAAGATTTATATTATCGATTGAATCGTTATCCGATTTCTATTCCTCCGTTAAGAGATCGAAAAGAGGATATTCCTGCTCTCTGTGAACGTTTAATTCGAAAATTAAATCAGGACTATGGAAGGAATATAGAAGGTTTAACTTCACAAGCTATCAATCAGCTAATTCAGTATGATTGGCCTGGAAACGTCAGAGAACTTGAAAACGTTCTTGGAAGAGCGATTATCTTTATGGAACATCATGAAACGACAATTAGTGGGAAACATATTCCTATGCTTCACCTATCTCAGTATGAAAGAAAAGTTCAAGAAAATACAGCATTTGTTCATAATAATGAAGAAACACTAGCTGAAGCTGTTGAACGAGTAGAAGCAGATGTTATTAAACGATCTCTTGAGTTTCATCAATACAATCGAACCCAAACAGCAAAGGCTTTAGGGATTTCATTAAGAAGTCTTTATTACAAAATGGAAAAGTATAATCTTGCAAACAATAGCATGCAATAGAATTCATAGTTTGCAAAAAGGTGCATGATCGTTATATGATAAAGAAGGATGATGGAAGAAGTCTTTCTTTATCTTTTATACATAATCTATAGGGGTGTCTAAGTAAAAACACATCTTAGTCACTCTTGAACATTAAAATTGGACAAGACCTGCTTTTTTGGCATGCTTTTTGCTGATATTTAATTAAGAAACAATCAGTTGTTTAAGCTGATGTTCTTGGAAGGAAATGAATGTGTATGAAGTTTGAAAACCTACTAATGGAGGCTGCTAATATAAAAGGGAAAACTGTAGCAGTGGCATCAGCTCAAGATGAAGAGGTGATTGAGGCAGTAGCGGAGGCTATTCATCGTGACTTAGCTCATTTTATGTTATTTGGTCAAAGGGATGTTATTGAACTTCAATTAGATAAAAAAGGAATCAGTAAAGAAAAGGTTCAAATCATTCATTCCAGGTCTAATCAACAAGCAGCAGAGCTTGCTGTTAGAGCGGTTCATCAAAATGAGGCGTCAGTCCTCATGAAGGGTCATCTACCAACTTCTAGCCTGCTAAAAGCTGTTTTAAATAAGGAATATGGGTTAAGAACTGGAAGAGTTTTATCCCATGTTGGTGTATTTGAGATTCCTGGTTATTCAAAACCAATTATTGTTACAGATGCTGCAATGAACATTGAGCCTGATTTACAACAAAAGGAACAAATTGTAATAAATGCTGTCGATGTGGCCCGATCAATTGGAGTCTCTTTTCCAAAGGTTGCAGCAATTGCAGCTGTAGAGGTGATAAATCCATCTATGAAAGCCACTCTTGATGCAGCTGCACTTACAATGATGAACAAAAGAGGACAGATTCAGGATTGTATCATTGATGGTCCTTTAGCGCTTGACAATGCAATATCACTTCTAGCTGCAAAGCATAAAGGAATCAAAAGTGAAGTAGCCGGGGATGCTGATATTTTGTTTGTCCCAACCATAGAGGTAGGAAATGTTCTTTATAAATCTTTGATCCACTTTTCACATGCAAAGGTTGGAGCAGTAATTGCTGGAGCAAAGGCGCCAATTGTCCTAACAAGTCGATCGGACAGTTCAGAAAGTAAGCTATACTCGTTAGCTTTGGCTTTATGTTCTTCAGAAAAGTAAAACCCTTAGGAGGAAACACAACATGGAAATTTTCAAATATATGGAACAATATGATTATGAACAATTGGTATTTTGCCAAGATAAGCAATCTGGGTTAAAAGCAATTATCGCCATTCATGATACAACATTAGGACCTGCTCTAGGTGGAACCAGAATGTGGACATATGCTTCAGAGGAAGATGCGATAGAGGATGCACTTCGTCTTGCTCGCGGGATGACTTATAAAAATGCAGCCGCCGGATTAAACCTTGGAGGCGGAAAAACAGTCATCATTGGAGATCCTAGAAAGGATAAAAATGAGGAAATGTTTCGTGCATTTGGACGTTATATTCAGGGTTTGAATGGACGCTACATTACTGCTGAGGATGTTGGGACTACTGTTGCTGATATGGATTTAATTCACGAGGAAACAGATTATGTAACAGGGATTTCTCCTGCTTTTGGTTCTTCCGGTAATCCATCCCCTGTAACAGCATATGGAGTATATAGGGGCATGAAGGCTGCTGCAAAAGAAGCATTCGGTACTGACTCGCTTGAAGGAAAAGTTGTGGCTGTACAAGGTGTAGGAAATGTTGCGTATAACCTTTGCAAACATCTTCATGAAGAAGGAGCAAAATTGATTGTAACAGATATTAATAAAGAAGCTGTTCAAAGAGCAGTAGCAGATTTTAATGCTATGGCTGTTGAGCCTAATGATATATACAGTGTTGAATGTGATATATATGCGCCTTGTGCATTAGGAGCAACTATTAATGATGTAACAATTCCTCAATTGAAAGCAAAGGTGATCGCCGGGGCAGCAAATAATCAATTAAAAGATACAAAACATGGTGACATTATTCATGAAATGGGCATAGTTTACGCACCTGATTATGTTATTAATGCAGGCGGTGTTATCAATGTTGCAGATGAATTATATGGCTATAATAGTGAAAGAGCGCTAAAAAAAGTAGAAACGATCTACAATAATATCTCCCGCGTCATTGAAATAGCAAAACGAGATGGAATCCCAACTTACCAAGCTGCTGATCGTTTAGCAGAAGAACGAATTGAGAGAATGAGAAACTCTCGTAGCCAATTTTTGCAAAATGGTCATCATATTTTAAGTCGTAAATCTTAATAATAGCAAGCTTATGAATTAGCCTCTACAACCAGTGTTTTCTTATAAAGTACATGTTCAAAGCAGTTTGTTGGGGTTAATTCTATATTTACATATAACTCGTTTATAGTACATATCAAAACAACGAACCAAATGATTGACTGAATATGGAGGTTTTGGACATTGCTGATCAACGAATACCGAATACTTGTTTTAAATCCAGGTTCAACCTCAACAAAAATTGGTGTGTTTGACAATGAACGATCCATTTTTGAGAAAACATTAAGGCATGATAATGAAAAGCTAAATACATTTCCTACGATCATTGATCAATATGAATTTCGAAAACAAACAATTTTAGAAACACTTGATGAAGAAGGAATTAATATCTCCAAACTAAATGCAGTTTGTGGTCGCGGTGGGCTGCTTCGTCCTATAGAAGGCGGAACGTATATTGTAAATGACGAGATGATTGAAGATTTAAGAAAAGGATATGCAGGTCAGCATGCTTCAAATTTAGGCGGAATTATTGCTTTTGAAATAGCAAGTGCTTTAAATATCCCGGCCTATATCGTTGACCCGGTTGTTGTAGATGAAATGCAGGAAATAGCAAAAATCTCCGGTGTTCCTTCTATACAAAGAAGAAGCATTTTTCACGCTCTAAATCAAAAAGCGGTTGCACGTAGAGTGGCAGCAGATTTTAATAAAAAATATGAAGAGCTAAACTTAATTATCACCCATATGGGTGGCGGAATCACCGTGGGGGCCCATAAAAATGGCCGTGTTATTGATGTGAATAACGGACTTCATGGTGATGGACCTTTTAGTCCGGAGAGAGCAGGGACTGTTCCGGCAGGAGATCTTGTATCGATGTGCTATTCGGGAGACTTTTATCGAGAAGAAATAATGAAAAAGCTTGTTGGGCAAGGTGGTTTAGTAGGTTATTTAGGCACAAACGATGCAACAAAGGTTGAAAAAATGATTGAAGCGGGAGATCAAAAAGCTGCATTAATATACTCAGCAATGGCTTATCAAATTGCGAAAGAAATTGGCTCTGCAAGTGCCGTTTTAAAAGGCAAGGTCGATGCAATCGTGTTAACAGGAGGGTTAGCCTATGGGAAAACCTTTGTAAAAGAAATTTCATCCTATGTTGATTGGATTGCAGATGTATTAGTCTTTCCAGGTGAAAATGAACTACAGGCTTTAGCTGAAGGGGCACTTCGGGTATTGAGAAAAGAAGAGAAAGCCAAGCATTATCCTAATAAGAAAATGATGTCTAAGGTTTTTCAATAAGTAACCAAACGATGAATGAGATTAAACCTGATAGCATCAATAAAATGTAGAAAATGTAAGAACAACGAATGAGGAATTTTGAGGATGATAGTATAGAAGGCCAAGACTTTCGCTATTAGCGAAAAGACAAGTTTATCTTTAAAATGCAATTGTTGCTTCTTATTAAGTGAAGGAGTGTGTAAAAGTGGCTACTGATTATGATTTGGTTATCCTTGGTGGAGGGACAGGTGGCTATGTTGCAGCAATTCGTGCTTCACAGCTTGGCCTTAAAACAGCAATTGTTGAGAAAGGTAAGCTTGGAGGGACCTGCCTTCATAAAGGCTGTATCCCAAGTAAAGCATTATTAAGAAGTGCTGAAGTGCTGGCCACGGTTAAGAAAGGCGAAGAGTTCGGTGTGGAAACAACCGATGTGAAACTAAATTTTTTAAATGTACAAAAAAGGAAACAAGCAATCGTCGACCAACTGCATCAAGGGGTTCAGCAGCTAATGAAAAAAGGAAAGATTGATATATATGAAGGGTTTGGGCGTATTCTGGGACCGTCTATTTTCTCTCCAATGCCAGGTACTATTTCGGTTGAGATGAACAATGGAGAGGAAAATGAGATGCTTATTCCTAAAAATGTAATGATTGCTACTGGTTCAAGACCGAGAAGTCTTGATGGACTTGACATTGATGGTGAGTACATTTTAAGTTCCGATGAAGCTCTTGAATTAACTAAACTACCGCAATCAATCATGATTGTTGGAGGCGGTGTTATTGGAATCGAATGGGCGTCCATGCTATCTGACTTCGGAGTTGACGTAACACTAATAGAATACGCGGATCGAATTCTTCCGACTGAAGATAAAGAAATATCAAAAGAAATGAATCGGTTGATGACGAAAAAAGGTGTGAAAATTTATACAAGTACAAAGGTATTACCGGAAACACTTAACAAGGAAAATGGTGTAACCATTCAAGCTGAATCAAAAGGTGAAGAAAAGGAATTTTCAGCCGAGAAAATGCTAGTATCTGTAGGACGAAAACCAAACGTTGAGGGAATTGGGCTTGAAAATACGGAAATTCAAATCGAAGAAGGTTATATAAATACCAATAAGTTTTATCAAACAAAGGAATCTCACATCTATGCAATAGGAGATGTTATTGGTGGATTACAGTTAGCGCATGTAGCCTCACATGAAGGAATAATTGCTGTAGAGCATATGGCTGGAAAAAATCCGCTTCCAATGGATCATGCATTAATATCTAAATGTATATACAGCTCCCCTGAAGTAGCAAGTGTAGGATATACAGAAGATGAAGCAAAAGAAAAAGGCTATAACGTGAAGCTTGGGAAATTTCCCTTCAAAGCGATTGGGAAAGCTCTTGTTTATGGTGAAAGTGATGGATTTGTCAAACTTGTCGTTGATAAGGAAACAGATGATATTCTAGGGGTCCATATGATTGGACCGCATGTAACAGACATGATATCTGAAGCAGGTCTTGCAATGGTTCTTGATGCAACTCCATGGGAGGTTTCACACACAATTCACCCGCACCCTACTTTATCTGAAGTGATGGGTGAGGCAGCTCTTGCTGTTGATGGAAAAGCCATCCACTTTTAAGGATAAAATAGAGCGTAAAGAATATCTTTTTCAAATGTCGAACTTATGCTTTTAAAATTTGTGTAATTAGTATTTAGTTTTTAACTTTGTTTTAGTGTCTAGCTCCAGCGGCCATCGACTAGTGAACTTTACACTCCTCCTTACGATACGTCAACATCGAATCACTCGCGCTATTCATGTTTCCTTTGCCGCCTTTAATGGTAATAAGTTGACTACTCGTAGGGAGATCGGATAAGTCTCGCTTTATCTCATATACGGAGTGCTCCAGTTCTTACGTCGCTAAAACGGCCGCTTACGCTTTTAAATTAGGAGGTATACAAATGACTGAAAATCGTCATCAAATGTTAAACCTTACAGATGAAGATGTATTAAAAATGTATGAAACGATGCTGATGGCAAGAAAGATTGACGAACGGATGTGGCTTTTAAATCGTGCTGGAAAAATTCCATTTGTTATTTCTTGTCAAGGTCAAGAGGCAGCTCAGGTTGGAGCGGCTTTTGCACTAGATCGTAGGGAGGATTACGTTCTTCCTTATTATAGAGACATGGGAGTTGTATTAACATTTGGTATGACTGCTAAAGATTTAATGCTATCAGCTTTTGCAAAAGCGGAGGATCCAAATTCAGGCGGAAGACAAATGCCAGGACATTTTGGACAAAAGAAAAATAGAATTGTTACTGGTTCTTCGCCAGTTACGACACAGGTTCCGCATGCTGTCGGTATTGCCCTTGCAGGAAGGATGCAAAAAAAGAATATCGTTACGTTTGTTACGTTTGGGGAAGGATCCTCAAACCAGGGAGATTTCCATGAAGGAGTCAATTTTGCTGCGGTGCATAAACTGCCTGTTATTTTTATGTGTGAAAACAACCGGTATGCCATTTCTGTTCCTTATGACAAGCAGGTTGCCTGTGAGAAAATATCAGACAGAGCTGTTGGATACGGAATGCCAGGTGAAACTGTTGATGGGAATGATCCACTAGAAGTATATCGAGCAGTAAAAGAAGCAGCGGATCGGGGAAGACGTGGAGAGGGTCCTACATTGGTAGAGACGATATCCTATCGACTAACACCACATTCAAGTGATGATGATGATAGAAGTTACCGAGAACAAGAAGAAGTAGCAGAAGCAAAGAAAAATGATCCAATATTAACATTTGCCAACTATTTAAAATCACTTGGAATTTTAACAGATGAAAAAGAAAAAGACATTACCGAAAACATTATGAAGGTTGTAAATGAAGCAACCGAATATGCAGAAGCGGCTCCTTATGCGGATCCAAAGCACGCTTTAAAATATGTTTACGCAGAGTAGGGGGAGATAATATGGCTGTTATATCGTATATTGATGCCATTACGATGGCGATGCGTGAAGAAATGGAGCACGACGAAAAAGTTTTTGTATTAGGAGAAGATGTAGGTCGTAAAGGTGGCGTATTTAAAGCAACGGCAGGGCTATATGATCAATTTGGTGAAGAACGTGTGATTGATACACCTCTTGCAGAATCAGCAATTGCTGGTGTTGGAATTGGTGCGGCAATGTATGGAATGAGACCGATCGCAGAAATGCAGTTTGCCGATTTTATTATGCCTGCTGTAAACCAAATTATTTCTGAAGCTGCAAAAATCCGGTACCGATCTAACAATGATTGGAGCTGTCCTATAACGATTCGAGCACCTTTTGGTGGTGGTGTTCATGGAGCATTATATCATTCTCAATCCGTAGAAGCGGTATTCGCGAATCAACCTGGATTAAAGATTGTCATTCCCTCAACACCATATGATGCAAAAGGGCTGCTAAAAGCTGCTATCCGTGACGATGATCCAGTTCTTTTCTTTGAGCATAAACGCGCATATCGTTTGATAAAAGGTGAAGTACCGACAGATGATTATGTGTTACCAATCGGAAAAGCAGATGTGAAGCGTGAAGGAGATGACGTAACAGTTATAACATATGGGTTATGTGTCCATTTTGCTCTTCAAGCTGCTGAGCGATTGGCTAATGATGGAATTTCTGTTCATGTAGTAGATTTACGTACAGTTTACCCATTGGACAAAGAAACAATCATTGAAGCAGCTTCCAAAACAGGTAAAGTATTACTTATAACCGAGGATAATAAAGAAGGAAGTATTATTGGTGAGGTATCTGCCATTATAGCTGAAAACTGCCTATTTGATTTAGATGCCCCAATTATGAGATTAGCTGGTCCAGATGTACCAGCGATGCCTTATGCCCCAACGATGGAAAAATTCTTTATGTTAAATCCCGATAAAGTTGAGGATGCCATACGAAAATTGGCTGAATTTTAATAAAGACTATCATAAAAGGGCTTATAACCGAGGAGGTTTGATTATGGCCATAGAACTAATAAAAATGCCCCAGTTAGGTGAAAGTGTAACAGAAGGTACGATAAGTAAGTGGCTTGTTTCTGTAGGTGATAAGGTAGAGAAGTATGAGCCGCTTGCAGAGGTTATGACAGATAAAGTCAATGCAGAGGTTCCTTCTTCTTTTAGCGGAGTAATAAAGGAGCTTATAGCGGAAGAAGGAGACGCTTTAGCTGTAGGAGAAGTTATTTGTCAAATTGAAGTTGCGGGTAATAAAACATCAGATACAAAAGACACGTCATTAAAGCAGAATGAAAATGATGTACAAAGTGAATCACCAAAAAGTGATCAAAACAAAAAACGTTATTCCCCAGCTGTCCTTAGAATTGCACAAGAACATGATATAAATTTAGAGATGGTCAATGGTACTGGTGCAGGAGGACGTATCACCAGAAAAGATGTATTGAAAATTGTTGAAACAGGCTCTATCCCTACTCAAGCGGCGAAAAAGAACGAAAAAGAAGAGTTACCCGCAAAAACAGAAGATCAAAAAATACCAGCTTTCGTTAAAACACAAACAGGTGATATTGAAATACCTGTATCAGGTGTAAGAAAAGCTATTGCTAATAATATGGCGAGAAGTAAGCAAGAGGTTCCTCATGCCTGGATGATGATGGAGGTAGATGTGACAGAGCTTGTTGAGTTTCGGAACTCTGTAAAAGATGATTTCAAGAAAAAAGAGGGATTTAATCTAACTTTTTTTGCCTTTTTTGTAAAAGCTGTTGCACAAGCATTAAAGGAATTTCCGCAAATTAATTCCATGTGGGCAGGAGATAAAATTATACAAAAGAAGGATATTAATATTTCAATTGCGGTAGCAACGGAGGATTCCTTATATGTTCCTGTCATAAAAAATGCAGATGAAAAGACAATTAAAGGAATTGCAAGAGAAATAACTGATCTGGCATACAAGGTGCGGAATGGAAAGCTAACCTCTGAGGATATGCAGGGTGGAACATTTACAGTGAATAACACTGGCTCGTTCGGATCCGTGCAATCAATGGGAATCATCAATTATCCTCAAGCAGGTATTGTCCAGGTTGAATCCATTGTGAAACGTCCTGTTATTATTAATGGAATGATTGCTGTAAGAGATATGGTGAATTTATGTATGTCTTTAGATCATAGAGTACTTGATGGATTAATATGTGGTCGTTTCCTTTCTAGAGTTAAAGAGATTCTTGAAAATACATCAAAAGAAACAACATCAATTTATTAAGTGGCAAAAAAAGTAATCGAAACTTCGATTGCTTTTTTGGTTTGCCCAGCATGGGCGAACTCTAACGGGTGAAAGTCCCGAGTACGACCTTGTAGCGGTAAGTACATAGCTAATAGCAAGGGTGTCCACGGTGACGTGGAATCTAAAGGAAGCTTGAAGGC
>Ga0180220_1000254_pt1 | contig 75774 bp, 68 predicted proteins | sample eDN5th37CBELigBY_FD_151335 | JGI IMG/M metagenome (GOLD analysis project Ga0180220, IMG submission 151335) | Enriched backyard soil microbial communities from Emeryville, California, USA - eDNA 5th pass 37_C BE-Lig BY (version 2) (version 2) | ecosystem: Environmental > Terrestrial > Soil >...
ATCACGCCTTAGGTCGACAGCCATCCGGATCGCGCGCTCACGCAGCTCGTCCGGGTACTTCCTCGGTGCAGCCATGACTCTCATCCTTCCGTGGAATGAGAGCCTCCATCAGACCCGGGGCGCAACACCGCTCGCCCGGGCGGTTCGGATAGCGTCCACTTCCCTCTCGGTCAGCGGTGTTCGAGACCGTCTCGTTGGGTTCGACACCACCCCCGGCTCGGGCTCGGACGCCGGTGGCTGTTCGCTCGCGATGCCCCGTCTCGCCTGCTCCCACGCCGAACTCAGCCGTTCGAGCCGACGTTGGGTGTTCGGTTTGGGTCCAGCCGGGTCCACCTGGAGTGAAGGAGGACGCGCGGCGTCGGCTGCGCGAGTCCTCTCCCGCACGCGACCCGACCGCGGCGGGCGGCTGCCGCGTAGATCATCTATATTCAGAGAATGGTGAATCTAGATCGTCGGCTCGTGCGCCCCGGCGCCGAGATCGCGTTCGCGGACTCGGGCGGGGACGGCCCGGTCGTCGTGCTGATCCACGGCGCGGGGGTCGACCACTCGATGTTCGACGAGCAGGTCCCGGTGCTGACAAGGCGCGGGTACCGCGTGGTCGTGGGGGACCTGCGGGGGCACGGGCAGTCGCCGCTCGCGCCGGGAGAGCGGTTCACGGCGGCCGACGCGCTCGACGACCTCGACGCGCTGCTCGCCGCGTGCGGCGCGGACGCGCCCGTGCTCGTCGGGCACTCGCTCGGGGGCAACCTGGCGCAGGCGTTCGTCCGGGAGCGCCCGCGACACGTGGGCGGGCTGATCGTGCTCGACTCCACGTGGAACGCCGGCCCGCTGTCCGTGCTCGAACGACTCGCCCTGCGGCTCGCCGCTCCCGCGCTCGCGGTGATCCCGGCACGCAGGCTCCCGCGCGTCATGGCCCGGGCCTCGGCAGCGACCCCGGACGTGAGGGCGAGGACGGAGGCGCTGTTCGCCCGGATGCCCCGGCGCACGTTCCTGGACGTGTGGCGCGCGACGGTGTCGTTCGTCGCGCCGGAGCCCGGCCGCCGGACCCCGGTGCCGCTCGCGCTCGTGCGCGGCTCCGAGGACCGCACCGGCAACATCGCCACGGCGACGCCCCGGTGGGCGCGGGCCGAGGGCATCGCCGAGCACGTCGTCCCGGGAGCCGGGCACATGGTCACCCTGGACGCCCCCGCGGAGACGTCGCGCCTGCTCGTCGACGTCCTCGACCGCTGGACGGGCGGGCCGGGAGCAGGGGAGCCCGCGCGATGACCCCTGAGCAGGAACGGTTCGTCAGCACGATGGGCGACACGATGGCGGCGTGGAACCTTCCGCGCGCCACGGGTCGCACGTACGGGTTCCTCCTCCTCCAGGGGACGCCGTCCAGCTCCGACGACCTGCGCGCCGCGCTGGGGCTCAGCGCGGGGGCGGTCAGCACGGCGACCCGGGAGCTCGTGTCGTGGGGGCTGGCGCGGACGATCGCCCAGCCCGGCAGCAGGCGACTCCTCGTCGAGGCGGCGGGCGGCCTCGAGCAGCTCCTCGCCGCGAGCATCGAGCGCGCGCGCACGTTCATCCGCGCGCTCCAGAGCGCCGAGGAGCTCACGGAGACGGCGCAGGCGGCCGCGCGGCTGCGCGACGTGACCGACCTGTTCGCCGCCTACGTCGACGCCGGCGCGGACGTCCTGAGCCGGCACCGGGAGCCGTGACGCACCGGCGGGGCGTGCCTTCGCGGACCCGGCGGGAGGTCAGGGCACGAGCCGCGGTCGCCCCGCGGCGTCGAGGACGAGGCTCGCGATCTCGCGCGGGTGCGTGACGATCGAGAGGTGACCGCTGTCGAGCTCGATCGTCGTGGCGCGCATGCGGTCGGCGAGGAACCGCTCGAGCTCCGGAGACGTCGTCCGGTCGTCCCGGGAGACCGCGTACCAGCACGGCTTGCCGTGCCACGCCGCCCGCGTCGTCCGGGACGCGAACAGGATGCCCGAGACCGGCCCCTGGACGGCGTGCAGCACCCGGGCGCGGGCCGGGTCGACGCCGTTGGCGAAGTCGTCGAGGAAGGCTGCCTCGGAGAGCTGGGCGAACCCGTCGTCGGAGCGGACCAGCCCGGCGTTCGCCGGCGGCGTCGGGAAGGTGGCCGCGAGCGCCGTGTAGTCCTCGCCCGCGTCGGGCGCGCGGGCCGCGACGTAGACGAGGCTCGACACCGCCTCGTGGTCGCCGACCTCGCTGATCACGGTCCCCGCCCAGGAGTGCCCCGCGAGGACCGTCGGCCCGTCCTGGCGGTCGAGGGCGCGCCGCGTGGCGGCCGCGTCGTCCGCGAGCGACGTCAGCGGGTTCTGGACCGCGGTGACCGTGAGTCCTGCCTCCTGCAGCAGGCCGACGACCGCGGCCCACGACGAGCCGTCGGCGTAGGCGCCGTGCACGAGCACCACGTTGTCGGCGGTCGGCGCCGTGGCCGAGGTCTGCGCGTCGGGCATGGGGGCGGCCTCTCGTCGAGCCGGGTCGGGACGTTCGGTGCGGTGTCGCGGACGGCGGCGTCGCGGACGTCGGGCCGCGGACGACCGCCGACCGGATCACCCTCCACCTCCCACCCTGGTGCTGCCGGCCGGTGCGGAGGAACGGTCAGACGACTCGACTCGTCGGTGCGCGACGGCTCGGGGTTCGTGAGTCATTCGTCGCTACCGGCACGGGCAGGTGGTCGTGTTGGCTCGTGCTCCGAGCGTCGGCGGCCGGGCCGTCGCGCGTGCCCGGAGGGGAGGGGTCGAGGATGGGTCCCCGACCGGCCACGGCGTCGCCGGGCGGCCGGCCGTCGCCGCCCGCCCGGTTCGCCGCGCTCGACGTCCCGAACTACCGCCGCTTCATCGCGGGGCAGGGCGTGAGCCTGGTCGGGTCGTGGACCGAGACGGTGGCCCAGGGGGTGCTCGTCCTGGGCATGACGGGATCGCCGGTCGACCTGGGGATCGTCGCCGCGGCCCGGTACCTCCCGGTCCTGCTCCTCGCCCCCTACGCCGGGGTCCTCGTCGACCGGCACGACCGCCGTCGCACCCTGCTCGTGACGCAGTCGTCGCTCGCGTGCCTGGCGCTCGCGTTCGGGGTCGTCGTGCTCACCGGCCACCAGTCGCTGCCGCTCGCGATGGCCGTCGCGGTCGCGTTCGGCGTGCTCACGGCCGTGGACAACCCCGCGCGCATGGCGCTGATCCCCGAGCTCGTCGGGCGCGAGGCGCTCCACAGCGCCGTGACGCTCAACAGCATCCTCGCGAACGTGGGTCGCGGCGTGGGCCCCGTGGTGGCGGCGGCGCTCATCGGGAGCGTGGGCATCGGGTGGTGCTTCGTCGCGAACGCCGGGAGCTTCGTGCTCGTCATCGCGCTCCTGCTCTCGATGCGGACCGCGGACATCCGCTCCGAGGGACGGATCCCGCGCCAGCGGGGCCAGCTGCGTGCGGCCCTGCGCGTCGTCCGCGGCAACGCCCAGCTCCTCGGGCCGCTCGCCATGATGGCCGTGGTGGGCACGCTCGCGTACGAGTACGAGGTGAGCCTGCCCGTCTCCGGCGAGCACTCGCTCGCCGGAGGGCCCGACGAGTACGCGTGGCTCACGGCCGGGTTCGGCGTCGGCTCGATCGCCGCGGGCGTCGTGCTGCTGTTCCGCCCCTGGACGGGGCTGTCCCGGATGATCGTCGTCACCGTGGGCTACGCGCTCGCGCTCGCGGTCACCGCTGCCGCGCCCGGCACGCGGTTCGCGAACGTGACGATCGTGCTCGTCGGGGCGTGCAGCATCGGGTTCCTCACGACGGGCAACGCCACCGTGCAGCTGTACGCGCCCCCGGGGATGCGAGGCCGCGTGACGTCGCTGTGGACGACGGCGTTCCTCGGGACGACGCCGGTCGGCGCGCTCGTCGTCGGCTGGGTCGGCCAGGAGCTCGGCGGTCGCGCGGCGGTGGCGCTCGCGGCGGCGTGCGCGGTGTCGGTCGGCGTCGGGGTGCTCGTGCGGGCGCGGGTCCCGTCGCCCGCGGAGCCGGCTCCCGCCGGTGTGGGTGCCGCGCCCTAGCATCGGTGCGTCGGTGGGAACGGGACGGTGAGGGAGACGGTGCGCGGGACGGACGTGGTGTCGCTCGGTCGCGACGGGCCACGACCGTGAGCACGTACGCCGTGCACGTCGGGCAGCCCGGGCAGGGCCGGGTCGAGCACGTGGTCGACGGCACGCCGGAGCCCGTCCGCGAGACGTGGGACGACACGAACCGCTGGTACCCCACGCTCCTCGCCCAGGGCGGCCGCGTGGAGCGGTCGCACGACCTCCGCCTGGCCCACGTCGTGCTGCGGCGCTCGCGCCTGGTCGCCGGGACGGCGCTCGCGCGGGCCGCGGCGGGCCCGTGGGACGCGCTCGAGCCCGTCCCGGCCGGTCCCGACCCGCTCGCGCACCCGCGCCCCGTCGGCCTGTTCGAGCTCTCGCCGTCGGGCGGCTCGGCGGCAGCGCCCGCGCTCGACGTCGTCGCGGAGCTGCGCGCGCAGCTCGCCGCGGTCGCGGGCGCCGAGGGGCCCGACGGCCCGGGCCGGCTGCGGACGCTGCTCGCCGCCGAGTCCGCCGGGGCGCTCGTCGCGGCCGAGATGCACCACGCGGGCGTCCCCTGGCGCGCGGACGTGCACGACCGGATCCTGCGCGACGCGCTCGGCCCGCGGCCGCGCCCGGGCGAGCGGCCGGCGCGCATGGAGGAGCTCGCGGCGGCCGTCCGCGCGGCGCTCGACGCGCCGCCGTCGCTCAACCCCGACTCGCACCCGGACCTGCTCAAGGCGCTCCAGTACGCGGGCGTCGGCGTCCGGTCGCTGCGCAAGGGGGAGCTCGAGCGCACGGACCACCCCGTCGTGGCGCCGCTGCTCGAGTACAAAAGGCTCTCGCGGCTGCTCACCGCGAACGGCTGGTCCTGGCTCGACACCTGGGTGCGCGACGGCCGGTTCCGCACCGAGTACGTCGTGGGCGGGGTCGTCACGGGCCGGTGGGCGTCGAGCGGTGGCGGGGCGCTGCAGCTGCCGCGGCAGGTGCGCCGCGCGGTCGTGGCGGACCGGGGCTGGCGGCTCGTCGTCGCCGACGCGGCGCAGCTGGAGCCGCGCGTGCTGGCGGGCCTCGCGCACGACGAGCGCATGGCCGCGGCGGGGCGCGGCGGCGACCTGTACGCGGGCATCGTCGCGTCGGGTGCGGTCGCGACGCGCGAGCACGCGAAGGTCGGGATGCTCGGCGCGATGTACGGGGGCACGACGGGCGACAGCGCCGTGGTCCTGCCGCGCCTGGCCCGGGCGTTCCCCGACGCGATCGGCCTCGTCGAGCGCGCCGCGCAGGCCGGGGAGCGCGGCGAGGTCGTGACGACGCTCCTGGGCCGCAGCTCGCCGCGCCCCGGGGAGTCGTGGCACGCCGCCCAGGACGGCGCGTACGCGGCCGACGACGCGGCGCCGGGAGACGGGGACGTCGCCGAGGCGTCGGGCCACGGACCCGACGCCCAGGCCCGGGCGCGCTCGTACACCCGGGCCTGGGGCCGGTTCACGCGGAACTTCGTCGTGCAGGGCACGGCGGCCGAGTGGGCGCTGTGCTGGCTCGCCTCGATCCGGCGCCGCCTGTGGGACCTCCCCGTCGCGGCGACGCCCGGCGCCGCGCCCGAGCCGTTCGCGGCGCGTGCGCACCTCGTGTTCTTCCTCCACGACGAGGTCGTCGTCCACGCGCCCGCCGAGCTCGCCGACGCCGTGGCCGCCGAGGTGCGCGCCGCGGCCGAGGAGGCGGGCCGGCTCCTGTTCGGCGCCTTCCCGGTCGACTTCCCGCTCACGGTCGCGGTCGTCGACCACTACGCCGAGGCGAAGTGACGCGGACGGCTCAGCGCCGCGGCTCGCCGCGGTAGGTGCCGAACGACCAGAGGTTGCCCTCGGGGTCGCGCAGCACGAGCTCGCGCGAGCCGTAGTCGGTGTCTCGCAGCGGCACGACGACGCGGCCGCCCGCCGCGGGCGCCCGCTCCTGCAGCCGGGCGTGCAGGGCGTCGATCTCGTCCTCGGGCACGACGAGGTACGTGCCGCACGTCCCCGGCTCGCGCGACCACTCGCGCTCGGGCGAGTGGCTGCCGAGCATGATGCCGCCGCCGTGCGGCCATTCCAGCTGCGCGTGCGCGACGTCGCGACCGTCGCCCGCCATGACGGCGGTCGGGACGAACCCGACGACGTCGGTGAGGAACGCGACGAGGGCGCGCGCGTCGTGCGCCTGGAGCGTGGGCCAGACGTGCTGGGCCGGAGGCACCGGCGTGGCGGTCGTCGCGGTCGGGTCAGCGGTGTTCCGGGTGCTCTCGTGGGTGCTCATGGTCCCAGCCTGGGCCGTCGGTGTGGCCCCCGGCTTGGATGTTCCCGACCTCCTCGCGGACCCACCCGGTCGGGGTCGTGCCGGCGAACCGCCGGAAGTCGCGCACGAGGTGGGAGTGGTCGGCGTACCCGGCGTCCGCGGCGACGTCCGCGAGCGTGCGGGGTCCGCGGCCGAGGGCGAGTCGCTGCACCGCGCGACGCGCGGCGTCGAACCGCGCGAGCCCGCGCGCGGCGCGGGGCGACACCCCGAGCTCCGCCCGGAACAGAGTCTCCAGGCGGCGCTCGCCCAGGGTCACGTGGCGCGCGACGTCCCGGACCCGGGCCCGGCCGCGCGTGCGCACGAGCACGCGCCACGCCTCCGCGACCTCGGGACGCACGCCGTCGCGCCGGGCGCAGGAGCTGTCGCGCGCGAGCGTCGCGCGCACGACGTCGAACGCCGCGGGCCACGAGCCCGCCTCGGCCACCCGCTCGCGCAACCGCTCCGCGACGCGCCCGAGCACCGCGTCCGCGTCCTCGACGAGTCCCAGGTCGCCGGCGCGGACGCCGAGCAGGTCGCGGCACGCGAGCGGGTCGAGGGCGAGCTGCACGCCCGCCTGCTCGGGCGGCTGGTGGATGTACGCGGGCCGCGTGTGCAGACCGCCGACGAGCGACGCGTAGCCCACCGGGGCCTCGTCCGGCCCGACCGCGGTCGGCACGGCGCCCGCGGTGCTCACGACGAGCGTGAGCCACGGCGACGGCAGGCCGCGGTGGACGGGCGGCGTGCCATCCGTCGCCGCGGTCCGCAGGCGGTACCCGACCATCGACACCACGCCGGGCGGCAGCGCGCCGGGCCGTGCCCGCACGAACTCGTGCATCCGACCACGCTAGACGCCGTGCGCACCCCTCACAGCCCGAGCGGGCGACGCCAGCTGACGTCGACGCGGAGCGTCTCCTCGGGCGTCTCGTCGTCCACCTCACCGACGCACCGAACCCTCCGGTCGAGGAACGACATCGCGGCGCACCGCTGCCCGGCGCCGAGTCCGACCCGCGTGCGGAGAGCGTCGCGGTCGTGCCTCGGCCACGAGAGCGTCAGCTCGCGCCAGCAGCCGCCCGAGCCGCACCCCGTCCCGGTGTCGACGACCTGGACGCCGTCGGGGAACGAGGGGACCGGAGGCGTACCCGCCTCGTCGAGCTCGACCCGCAGGACGGGCACGACCAGCCAGCCGACCAGGAGCACGACCAGCCCGACGGCGAGACCCGCGACCCGGGCTGCGCGGCTCGACCTGCGCTGCATCGGCGCATCATAGCGAGCGGGTCAGGTCGAAGGCCGCAGCCCGCGCACCTGAGGGACGTCGGTGCCCTGCGCGGCACGCCGCACGTGCGAGCGCGCGTGCTCGACCGCCGCGTCGAGCGAGTCGAAGAGATGGTTCTCGTGCCGCAGCTCGGCGAGCGCCCCGACGTTCGTCAGCAGCGCCCGGTGCCGCTCCTGCACGCCCTTGACCAGCACGGTCACGCCGCGCGCCTCGAGCCCCTCGACGAGCTCGCCGAGCGCCTTCGCGCCGGTCGCGTCGACCATCCGGAGCTGGGACAGGCGCAGCACGACGACCACGACGTCGTCGTGCACCGAGGCGTCGGTGACCTCGGTGAGCACGCGCTCCGCGGCCCCGAAGAACATCGACCCCTCGAGGCGGAACAGCGCGACGTGCTCGTCGCCGGGCTGCGCGGGCCCCGGGAGCGGGTCCCGGTGCACGCCCGACGCCCGGGCGACGGCCCGCAGCGCGAAGAACGCGGCGACGACCACGCCGATCTCGATCGCCTGCACGAGGTCGAACGCGACGGTGACGAACGCCGTCACGGCGAACGTCGCGGCGCTCGAGCGCCCGGCGCCCAGCACGGCGCGCGCCGTCCGGGCGCTCGTCATGCGCAGGCTCGTCACCATGAGGACGCCCGCGAGCGCGGCGAGCGGGATCCGCGACACCGGGCCGGTCGCGAGGTAGATGACGGCGAGGATCACGAGCGCGTGCACCACGGCGGCGAGGCGCGTGCGCGCTCCCGAGCGCACGTTGACGGCGGTCCGGGCGATCGCGCCGGTCGCCGGCATGCCGCCGAAGAGCCCGCTCGCGACGGACGCGAGCCCCTGCCCGACGAGCTCGCGGTCGGGCTGGTACACCGACCCGCCGGGGGACCCCGCCTCGCCCATCGACGCGGCGACCCGCGCGGACAGGAGCGACTCGATCGCGGCGAGCGCGGCGATCGCGAGCGCGGCGCCGCCGAGCTCGCGCAGCGCGCCGGGCGTGACCGACGGCAGCACGGGCGCGGGCAGCGACGCGGGCAGCGCCCCGATGCGCGCTACCGGGGCGCCCACGGCCTCGACGAGGACCGTCACGAGGACGACGGCGACGAGCGACGCGGGGATCCCGGGGTGCAGGCGCGGGAGCAGGAGCATCGTGACGGCGACGAGCGCGACGCAGCCCAGCGCCCACAGGGCGGGGGAGAGCGTGCCGGCGCTCGCGGCGGTGCCCAGCGCCGCGAGCGCGGTGACGAGCGTGTTGTGACCGGGGTCGGCGGGCACGCCGACGGCGGCCGGCACCTGCTGGAGGAAGATGATGCACGCGATCCCGAGCGTGAAGCCCTCGACGACGGGCCACGGGACGTACGTGACGACGCGGCCGAGGCGCGCGACGCCCGCGACGAGCACGACGACGCCCGCGAGCACGGTGACGAGCGCGACGGAGCCCGGCCCGTGCGTCGCGACGACCGGCGCGAGCACCACGGCCATCGCGCCCGTGGGTCCCGAGACCTGGTGGTGCGACCCGCCGAGCACGGCGGCGACGACTCCCGCGACGACGGCGGTGACGAGACCGGCGGCGGCGCCGATCCCGGAGCTGACGCCGAACGCGAGCGCGAGCGGGAGCGCGACGACGCCGACCGTGACGCCCGCGAGGAGGTCGGCGCGCAGGGTGCGGGGGTGCAGGTCGTAGTCGGAGCGGCGGGGGAGCAGGTCGCGCAGGGCCGCGGTGCGGGGGCTCATGCCCGTGCCGGGGCGGTCGCGTCGAGCACGGCGCGCGCCGACGCGCCGGGCAGCGCGGGGAGCCGCCGTGCGGCCTCGAGCCGGTCGGACGCCCCGGCGAGGCTCGACAGGAGGAACGCGCGCGCGACGACGAGCAGCTCGGCGACGAGGGGCTCGGCGAGGCGGTACTCGACGGCGTTGCCGCTGCGGGTCGAGGTGACGACCCCGGCGCGCCGCAGCACGGCGAGGTGCTGGGAGAGCTGAGAGGGCTCGCACCCGGTGACCTCGAGAAGGTGGGACACGGGTGCCGTGTGGTCGGCGTCGGCCGCGAGGACCTCGAGCACCTGGATGCGCGTGGGGTGCGCGAGGCAGCGGAAGAGCTCCGCCTTGATGCGGTAGAGCGGCGCGGTCGCGTCGGCGGGCAGGCCGGCGTCCTGCGCGCCGTCGGGTCGGTGCGTGCCGGGCACGGGACGTCCTCCTCGGCTGATGGATTGCGCAATCCATCAAACCACACCTGGGCGCCGCCGTGCGCCGCGCGGGATAGCCTGCCGCCATGAGCGCCGAGCCCGACCCGCGGACCGACCCGACACGCCCCGGTGCGCCGAGCCCCGACGTGACGAGCCCCGACCCCACCGAGCCCGCGGGGAGCGCGCCCGCGACGCTCGCGCGCGTCGTCCGCACCCTCGACGAGCTCTACCCGCCCTCGACGGCGGAGGACTGGGACGCCGTCGGCCTCGTCGCGGGCGACCCGGCTGCGCCCGTGCGCAAGGTGCTCCTCGCCGTCGACCCCGTCGAGGAGGTCGCGGACGAGGCGCTCGCGTGGGGCGCGGACCTGCTCGTGACCCACCACCCGCTCTTCCTGCGGCCCGTCCACTCGGTCGCCGCGACGACGTTCAAGGGCTCGCTCGTGCACCGGCTCATCCGGGGCGGGTGCGCGCTCTACGTCGCGCACACGAACGCCGACGCCGCGGAGCGCGGGGTCGCGGACGCGCTCGCCGACGCGCTCGACCTGCTGCACCGCGTGCCCCTCGTGCCGCACGCGCCGTCGTCGCCGCACGAGCCGCCGCGGACCGGGACCGGCCGGGTCGGCCGGCTCGCGGAGCCGACGACGCTGCGCGGCTTCGCGCAGCGCGTCGCCGAGGTCCTGCCACCGACGGTGCAGGGCGTGCGCGTCGCGGGAGACCTCGACGCGCGCGTCGAGTCCGTCGCGGTCGTCGGCGGCTCGGGCGACTCGCTGTTCGACGCCGTCCGCGCGAGCGCCGCCGACGTCTACCTCACGTCCGACCTGCGCCACCACCCGGTCTCCGAGCTGCGCGAGCGCGCGCGGCTCGAGGGCGGCGGCGACGCCGGGACGCCGTACCTCGTCGACGTGCCCCACTACGCGTCCGAGTGGCCCTGGCTCCGCTACGCTGCCGAGGACCTCGAGCGCGAGCTCGCGCGGTCGGGCGCGGCCGTCGAGACGCGCGTGAGCACGCTCGTCACCGACCCGTGGACCGCGCGGATCGCGTCCCCGGGCCGCGACCCCGGACCCGCGGCCCCCTGACCGGTCCGCCGCCCGCCGTCGACCACCCGACCCTCGCCGACACGCACGCCGGCCCCGCACCGGGGCCCACGAAAGGAACCCTCCGTGGCCACTGCACCGCCCGCCGACCAGCTCCGCCTGCTCGACGTCCAGGAGCTCGACACGCGTGCCCAGCAGCTCGCGCACCAGCGCAAGAACCTGCCCGAGCACGCGCGCATCGCCGAGCTCGACGCCCAGCTCGCCGACCTGCACGGCAAGCTCGTCGAGTCGCGGACCGCGGTGAGCGACCTCAAGCGCGAGCTCGCCAAGGCCGAGGCCGACGTCGAGCAGGTGCGCACGCGCGCAGCCCGCGACCAGTCGCGGCTCGACTCCGGCCAGGTGGGCGCCAAGGACGCGCAGGCGCTCGTGGCCGAGCTCGAGTCCCTCGCGCGCCGCCAGGGCGTGCTCGAGGAGGTCGAGCTCGACGTCATGGAGCGGCTCGAGGCGCACGAGGAGGCCCTCGCGAAGCTCGAGGCCGCGAGCGCCGAGCTCGAGTCGGCGAAGGCCGAGGTCGTGGCGGCGCGCGACGCGCGCTACGCCGAGCTCGACGCGGAGTCGGCCCAGGTCGCGGGGCGTCGTGCCGACGCCGTCGCGGGCCTCGACGCGGGGCTCCTCGCGCTGTACGAGCGCGTGCGCGACCAGAACGGCGGGCGCGGCGTGGTCGCGCTGCGCGGGCAGCTCGTCGAGGGCCTCAACGTCACGCTGAGCCCGGCCGAGCTCGCGACGATCACGTCCGCCGCCCCGGACCAGGTGGTGCGGCTCGAGGACTACGGCCACATCGTGGTGCGGCCGGAGGGCGTCGGCGCGTGAGCGGCGCGCGGCACCTCGTCGTCGAGGCGGACGGCGGGTCGCGGGGGAACCCCGGGCCCGCGGGCTTCGGGGCGCTCGTGCGCGACGCCGCGAGCGGCCGGGTGCTCGCGGAGCGGGCCGCGTTCCTCGGTACGACGACGAACAACGTCGCGGAGTACTCGGGTCTCGTCGCGGGCCTGCGCGCCGCGGCCGAGGTCGACCCGGACGCGCGCGTCACGGTCCGCATGGACTCGCGGCTCGTCGTCGAGCAGATGTCGGGGCGCTGGCAGATCAAGCACGACGACATGCGTCGCCTCGCGGCCGAGGCCGCGGCCGTGCTGCCCGCGGACCGGGTGACGTACGAGTGGGTGCCGCGCGCGCAGAACGCCGCCGCGGACGCGCTCGCGAACGAGGCGATGGACACCGCCGGGACCGTCGCGCGGGACTACCCGGACGGTCCCGCGGACGACGTGCCGGCCGAGCCCGCGGAGCAGGTCGCGTCCGACGCGCCGGGCGAGGCCACGGACGGGGACTCGTTCGACACGCCGTCCCGCCCGTCGGGCGTGGCGGTCCGGTTCGACGACGCGCCCGCCCTCACGGTCGTGCTCGTGCGCCACGGGCAGACGCCGCTCACCGTCGCCGGGGCCTTCAGCGGCTCGTCGGTGCCCGGGCCCTCGCTCACGCCGCGCGGCCGGACGCAGGCGGCGCAGGCCGCCGACCTCGTGTTCCGGATCGGGCGCCAGGCGTGGCCGGACGTGCCGCGGCCGACGGCGATCGTCAGCTCGCCGATGGTCCGGGCGCAGGAGACGGCGCGCGCGATCAGCCGCCGGCTCGGGGTCGCCGTCACGACCGACGAGCGGTTCGCCGAGGTGCACTTCGGCGAGTGGGAGGGTCTCACGGCCGCGGAGATCGACGCCGCGTGGCCCGGTCGCCGGCACGCCTGGTACACGACCGGCACGACCGCCGCGCCGGGCGGCGAGTCCGCCGCGGACGTGGGCGCGCGCGTCTGGCAGGGCCTGCAGGACCTCGTCGCCACGCTCCTGCCGTCGGCGGGGCCGGCGGGCCGCACGGTCGTCGTCGTCGGTCACGCCGTGCAGGTGCGCGCGGCGATCGGCACCGCGGTCGGAGCGCCGCCCGCCCAGTGGTCGCGCGTGCGCGTGCCGCCCGCGTCGGTGAGCATCCTGCGCCTGTGGGCGGACGGCACGAGCGAGCTCACCGCGCAGGGCGTCCCGACCGACCTCTGAGCCTGCGGCGGGCCTCCGTCCCCCCGCGAGGTCGGACCGCCGGTCGCGGGGTCGAGCTCCGCGCGCTCTCCCACGCGGCGGCGGGTCCTCCCTCGCGGCCGGAGTCCGGCTCGCCGGGAGGGGTTCACCTCGTGCGGGGCTTCGCCGCCTTGGCGGGCTCCGCGAGGGCGTGCTCGACGGCCGTCACGACCCATGCGTCGAGCTCGTCGGGGTCGGCGACGCGTCCGCCGTCGACGACGATCATCCCCGTCATCGCGCGACCGCCCATCTCCATGACGGCGCCGCCGCGTTCGAGCGCCGCGTCCGTGCCGTCCCTGCCGACCCGCACCATGAGGTCGTCCCCGGTGACGCCGAGGGCCATGTGCGTGTTGACGAGGAACGCGATCCCGCCGAACATCTTCCGCTCGTCGAACGGGGCGCGCGGCGCCAGGGCGGCGCGGATCCGCTCGGCGAGGTCCTCGCTGTAGACCATGGGTCCACTGTGGACCTCGACCCGCCGGACCGCAGCGTGGGGTAGCCCGCGGCCTCGGCCGCCCGGCAGTCGCTCAGGCGATGACGAGCTCGAGCGTGCGCGGGCCGGTGCGCGTCGTGGCGTCGTGCAGCCAGGCCTCGAGGAGCCGGTAGCTCAGCCCGGAGCCGACCTCGGTGCCGATCACCGTGCCGACGAGCTCGCGGGCGGCGTCGAGCAGGCCGTCGGCCGACGTCGGCGCCGCGGCGGCCCGGCGCAGCAGGTGCCCGGCGAGCACGCCGCGCGTGTGCTTGGCGTTGTGCGAGACGACGGTGCGCTTCCCGGCGTGCTCGCGCACGACGCGCACGGCCACCCAGTCGGCCGACCGCGGCCCCGTCGTCGCGGGCTTCCACGCGCCCACGTACGTGGCCGACCGGCAGTCGACGACGACGTCGCCCGCCGCGCGCTCGTCGAGCACCGGGGCGAGGTGCGGGCGCCAGGCCGTGGCGAGCCTCCCGACGCCGGGGAGGTCGACGGCCATGGACAGGCGGTACGCCGGCACACGGTCGGCGGGGGAGAGCGCGCCCCACAGGCCGGACATCACGCGCACGTCCTCCCGCGCGCGCCGCGCGGGCTCACCGGCCGCCGCGAGCGCGCCCGCGAGGTCCGCCGCGCCGTACAGCACGCCGGTGTAGACGTCGGCCGCGGGACCGGCCGGGGCCGAGCGCAGCGTCGTGTTGCGCCGCACCTCGTCGGCGAGCCCCGGCGTCGTGCCGAGCACCTCGTGCGCGTCGGGCCGGGCGCTCGCGGCGGCGAGCGCGTCGAGGACCGTCACGCGGTGCGCGGTGAGGACGGGGGAGGTAAGCGCGTCGAGGTCGACCGGTGCGGCGCCGTCGGGCGCGGGGGTCTTGCCCTCGGACGGGGGGAGCAGCACGAGCACGCGGCCACTCTACGAGCGGTCGCGGCGTCGCCGCCGTGGGTGACCGGGGCGGACGGCGTGGGGTGCGTCACGGTTACGCTCGCCCGATGGCCCAGGTGAAGATCTACGGACGGCGCAGCGTGTGGGGGCAGCGGCGGGCGGAGGTGTCCGACGCGCTGCACGACGCGCTCGTGCGCACGTGGCAGCTGCCGCCGGACAAGCGGTTCCACCGGTTCCTGCTCCTCGACGACGACGACCTCGTCGCGCCGCGCTCGGACGCGTACCTCGTCGTCGAAGTCGTGTGCTTCACGGGCCGCACGCGCCAGGCCAAGCGCGCGCTGGTCGCGGCCCTGTACGACGACGTCGCGCCCGCCCTCGGCCTGACCGCGGACGACGTGGAACTAGTGATCCTCGAGAGCCCGCGCGAGAACTGGGGCATCCGCGGGGTCAGCGGCGACGAGCTCGCGCTGCCCTACCGCGTCGACGTCTGACACGCTCGTCCCCTGCCTCAAGGGGCGGGGGACGGTCCGAGCCCGGTGTGCGGCCGCTCAGCCGGCCTCCGCGACGACGGCCAGCACCGCGTCGCCGTACCGGGCGAGCTTGTTCTCGCCGACGCCGCTCACCAGCGCGAGCCGCTCGAACGAGCCGGGCCGGGCGGTCGCGATCCCGCGGAGCGTCGCATCACCGAACACGATGTACGCGGGCACGCCCTGGGTCTTCGCCTCGCCCGCCCGCCAGGCGCGCAGCGCCTCGAAGAGCGGGACGTCGGCCTCGGCCAGCTCGGCGGCGGCGGCCGCCTTCCGTCCCTTCGCCGCGCGCACCGGACGCGCCGGCTCGTGCCGCATCCGGACCTCGCGTCGCCGGGCCAGGACCTCCCCGCTCGCCGCGGTGAGCACGAGCGTCCCGTGCGCTCCCTCGACGGTGAGCAGCCCCTGGGCGAGGAGCTGGCGCACCACGGCCCGCCACTCGTTCTCGGACAGGTCGTCCCCGACCCCGAACACCGACAGCTCCTGGTGCCGGAACCGTCGGACCTTCTCCGTCTCCCGGCCGAGGAGGATGTCGACGACCTGCCCGACGCCGAAGCTCTGCCCGCGCTCGCGGTCCAGACGGAACACCGTCGAGAGCACCTTCTGCGCGGCGACCGTCCCGTCCCAGGCCTCGGGCGGGGCGAGGCACGTGTCGCACGACCCGCAGGCCCCCGGGTGCTCCTGGCCGAAATAGGCGAGGAGCTGGGCCCGGCGGCACTCGACGGTCTCGCAGAGGGCGAGCATCGCGTCCAGGTGCCGGCCCAGGTTCCGCCGGTGCGCGGCGTCGCCGTCGGACGTCTCGATGAGCTTGCGCTGCTGCACGACGTCGGCGAGGCCGTAGGCCAACCAGGCGGTGGACGGCAGCCCGTCGCGCCCGGCACGCCCCGTCTCCTGGTAGTACCCCTCGACGGACTTGGGCAGGTCGAGGTGCGCGACGAACCGGACGTCGGGCTTGTCGATGCCCATGCCGAAGGCGATCGTCGCGACCATGACCAGGCCGTCCTCGCGCAGGAACCGAGCCTGGTTCGCGGCGCGCACCGACGCGGGCAGCCCGGCGTGGTAGGGCAGCGCCTCGATCCCGTTCTCGACGAGCGTCGCGGCGGTCCTCTCCACCGACGCGCGCGAGAGGCAGTAGACGATCCCCGCCTCCCCGGCGTGCTCGGTGCGCAGCAGGTCGAGCAGCTGCTTCTCGGGCCGGTCCTTGGGCACGATCCGGTAGGTGATGTTGGGGCGGTCGAAGCTGGAGACGAAGTGCCGTGCGCCCTCCAGGTCGAGGCGCTGGGCGATCTCGGCGCGCGTCGCGGCCGTCGCCGTCGCGGTCAGCGCGATGCGCGGGACGGACGGCCAGCGCTGGTGCAGCACCGACAGCTCGAGGTAGTCCGGCCGGAAGTCGTGGCCCCACTGGGACACGCAGTGCGCTTCGTCGATCGCGAAGAGCGCGATCTGGGTCCTGTCGAGCAGGTCCAGGGTGGCGCGGCTCCGGAGCCCTTCCGGTGCCACGTACAGCAGGTCGAGCTCGCCCGCCACGAGCGCGCGCTCCACGGCGCGGCGGTCCTCGGAGGACAACGTGGAGTTGAGGAACGCCGCCCGGACGCCGAGCGCCGCGAGGGCGTCCACCTGGTCCTGCATGAGGGCGATGAGCGGTGACACCACGACGCCGGTCCCCGCCCGGACCAGGGCGGGGACCTGGTAGCACAGCGACTTGCCCCCGCCGGTCGGCATGAGCACCAGGGCGTCGCCGCCGTTGACGACGGTGTCGATGACGGCCGCCTGCTCGCCCTGGAACGCGTCGTACCCGAAAACTCGCCGGAGCACGTCGAGCGCGGGGTCGGTCGCAGTCGCTGTGGCCACCCGGGCACCCTACCGAGGGGTTCCGACACGACGGTCCCGGCGCGTCCGCACCACCGCCGGGGCGCGCCCGTCACGGGCGGCGAAGCTCCGCGGGCAGGTCGTCCCGGTGGCGGACGGCGAGGGACGTCACCGCGCGGGTCAGGCAGACGTACAGCCGCCGCAGGCCCGTGACCCGGTCGGGCTCGCCCCGGACGACGCCCTCCGGGTCGTCCAGCACGACGTGGTCGAACTCCAGCCCCTTCGCGAGCGACGCGGGCACGAGGTCCAGGCGCGCGTCGAACTCGACCGCGCCGTCGTCGTCCGACGCCTCGCCGACGACCGCGAAGGCGAGGCCCGCCGCGGCGAGCGCCGCGCGTGCGGCCTCCGCGCCGCCGTCGGGCACGATCAGCCCGACCGACCCCTCCCGGTCGAGCGCCGTGCGGACCAGGTCCACGAGCGGATCCGTGGTGAGGACCAGCTCGCCCCGGGCGCGACGGACGGCGACCGGCGGAGCGAGGTCCGGCGCGATCGAGGGCAGCAGGCGAGCCGCGTACTCGATGACGTCGCCGGGGACGCGGAAGCCCGCGGTGAGCTGCTCCACGTGACCGTCGGGCTTGCCGAGGTGCGTCAGCGCATCGGTCCACGACGAGACCCCCCACGGCGTCGTCGCCTGGGCCAGGTCACCCAGCACCGTCAGGGAGCCGGTGCGCGCCCGGCGCCCGAGAGCGCGCAGCATCATCGGCGACAGGTCCTGCGCCTCGTCCACCACGACGTGCGCCACCGACGCGCCGCGTGTCAGCAGGTCCGCGACCTCGTCGAGCAGGACGAGGTCGGCCAGCGTCCAGCGGGCCGTGCCCGGCGTCCGGGACGGCCGTGCCGGACGCAGCAGCTCCTGCTCGGCGGCGGTGAGGACGCCGTCGGCGCTCGCGGCGAGGAACGCGGGATCGACGAGGAGCCGGTGCAGCAGCGCCGTCGGCGTGACCTTCGGCCACACCGCGGCGGTGTAGTCCCGGACCGGGCGCGTGCGCGCGAGCGCGTCCCAGGCGCGCTCGTCGAGCGCCTCGCCCGACTCCTCGATCTGCACGAGGATCCGGTGCGCGAGCGTGTGCCGCAGGTGGTCGCGACCGGCGTCGAAGCGCGGCTCCCGGCCGACCACCTGCGCCACGCACTCGCGGGCCTCGTGCGCGGCGACGCGCCAGCGGCGCGCACCGCGGGGCAGCACGAGCGCCTCGGACGGCTCGACGAGGTGCGACCACACCGCGCGGCGGAGCACCTCGGCCAGCCGCGCGTCGCCCTTGAGCCGGGCGACGTCCGCGGGCTCCGTCGCGCGCAGGCGGCCGTGCGCCCTGACGATCTGCTCGACGGTGGTCTGGGTCGCGTCGACCTCGCCGAGGGCGGGCAGCACGTCGCGGATGTACCGCAGGAAGCTCGCGTTGGGGCCCACGACGGTCATCCCGGCGCGGCTCACCCGCTCCCGGTGGGAGTACAGCAGGTACGCGGCGCGGTGCAGCCCGACGGCGGTCTTGCCGGTGCCGGGCGCACCCTGCACGACGACGGTCCGGTCGATCCCGCTGCGCACGATGACGTCCTGCTCGGGCTGGATGGTGGCGACGATGTCGCGCATCGGCCCGGTGCGGGGCCGCTCGATCTCGGCCTCGAGGATCGCGGAGGACTCCGCACCGGGACCCGGGGCGGTGAGCGCCTCGTCCTCGAAGCCGGTGAGGGCACCGCGCTGGAAGCCGTAGCGGCGACGGGCGGCGACCCCCATCGGCTCGGTGCGGGTGGCGCGGTAGAAGGGCGTGCTCACCGGGGCGCGCCAGTCGACGACGAGCGGGTCACCCTCGGGGTCGGAGACGTGGCGGCGCCCGATGTGGAAGACCTCGGCGGGCTCGTCGTCCGTGCCGTCGAGGTCGATGCGCCCGAAGAAGAGCGGGACCTCGGGGTCGTCGGCGAGCTGGGCGAGCCGGCGGGCGAGCGCCGCCTCGAGATACTCGGCGCTGACCCGGTCCCCGGCGAGGACGTTGAGCGACCCGGCCTGCTCGCGCATGCGGGCGAGCTGGGTGCGGGCGTTCTCCAGGAACTCCTGCTCCCGGGCGAGCTCGCCCGAGGCGTCCCCGGCAGGTGCCGCGGTCGGTGCGTCGGGGGCGGACGGTACGGCGGGGGCGGGCACGACAGACCTCCGGGAGCCGGCTTCGAGGGGGGGTCGGCCATCCTACGGGCAGCACCCTCCCGGTGGACCGGTCGCTGGTCCGACGAGCCGCCCGGGAGCGGTAATCTTGCCGGTGCGGACGAGTCGGTCGGACGGTCGCGTCGAGAGGCCTCGTGCCCCTCGCCGAGGAACGTCCGGGCTCCGAAGGGCAAGGTGGTGGGTAACGCCCACCCGGGGTGACCCGCGGGACAGTGCCACAGAGAACAGACCGCCGCGCAGGACGGGCTCCGGCCCGGCCCGCGCGGTAAGGGTGAAACGGTGGTGTAAGAGACCACCAGCGGGCCGGGTGACCGGTCCGGCTCGGTAAACCCCACCTGGAGCAAGGTCAGACAGACTGTGCCTGAGGGCTGCCCGCCCGATTCTCCACGGAGAAGCACAGTCGGGTAGACCGCTCGAGGCGTGCGGCAACGCACGTCCTAGATGGATGACCGTCGCCCGCGCGGGGGTGACCGCGCGCGGGAACAGAACCCGGCGTACAGACCGGCTCGTCCGCCCGCCTCTCCCGGCACCACCGGGAGGACGGGACCGTCCGCCCTGCTCGTGCCGAGGAGAACCATGCCGCACCACGGCCCCCACACGCCTCCGCTCGCCTACGTCATCGCCGGGTCCGAGGCGACCGGCGGCGCCGGCATCCAGGCCGACCTCAAGACGTTCCAGGAGCTCGGCGCCTACGGCGTCGGGACGCTGACGTGCATCGTCTCGTTCGACCCGAGGAACGACTGGGGCCACCGGTTCGTCCCCGTGGACCCGCAGGTCATCGCCGACCAGTTCGAGGCGGCGACCGTGACGCACGAGCCCTCGGTCGTGAAGATCGGCATGCTCGGCACGCCCGCGACGATCGACGTCGTCGCGGCGTCGCTGCGCTCGCGCACGTGGGAGCACGTCGTGCTCGACCCAGTGCTCATCTGCAAGGGCCAGGAGCCCGGCGCCGCGCTCGACACCGACACGGCGCTGCGCGCGCAGGTGCTCCCGCTCGCGACCGTCGTGACGCCCAACCTCTTCGAGACGCGCACGCTCGCGGGCGTCGAGTCGATCGAGACGGTCGACGAGCTCGTCGAGGCGGCCCGCGCGGTCCAGGCGCTCGGGCCGCGCGCCGTCGTCGCGAAGGGCGGCGTCGAGCTGCCCGGGCCCGACGCGGTCGACGTCCTCGTCGACGGCGACGACGTGCACGTGCTGCGCACCCCCAAGATCGGCGAGGAGCGGGTGAGCGGCGCCGGCTGCACGTTCGCGGCCGCGATCACCGCCGAGCTCGCCAAGGGCGCGTCGGTGCTCGACGCGACGCGCGTCGCCAAGGACGTCGTCACCGCCGCGATCGAGGACCGCGTGGCCTCGAACGCGCCGTTCGACGCCGTGCGCGTCGGCGCGCGCCGCTGACGCCCGGCGGGCACGCGCGTCGCGACTCCCCGCCGACCGGTGCTCGACCGACGATCACCCCTCGGACGCCTCCGCGTCCCCTGACGGTCAAGGAATACTCTCGTCACCGTGAACGACCTCTTTCCCTCGGAACTGTCCCCGTCGCCGGGTGCTGCCGACGTCTCCGGGCACGGCGCCGGGCGCGGGCTCGCGCGCCACGACGTGCCCGCCCCGCTGCGCGACGACGTCCGCCTCCTCGGCGGTCTGCTCGGCACCGTGCTGCGCGAGACGGGCGGCCAGGACCTGCTCGACGACGTCGAGCGCCTGCGCGAGCTCGCGATCCGCGCGTACGACGACCCCACGGGCGAGGTGCTGGCCGAGGCCGAGGCCCTCGTCGAGGGCCTGTCGATGCAGCGTGCCGAGCAGGTCGCGCGCGCCTTCACGTGCTACTTCCACCTCGCGAACCTCGCGGAGGAGTACCACCGCGTGCGCGTGCTGCGCGAGCGCGAGGCCGAGTTCGCGACGCGCGCCACGACGCCCGACGACTCGCTGCCCGAGGCGTTCGAGCAGCTCGTCGCCGAGGTGGGCCGCGAGGAGGCGCTGCGCCGCCTGCGCCGGCTCGAGTTCCGCCCCGTGCTCACCGCGCACCCGACGGAGGCGCGCCGGCGCGCGGTCTCCGGCGCCGTCCGCCGCATCGCGACGCTGCTCGACGAGCGCGACGCGCAGCGGCTCGGCGGCACGTCGCTCGCGGAGAACGAGCGCCGCCTGCTCGCGGAGATCGACACGATGTGGCGCACGGCGCCGATCCGCGAGCACAAGCCGTCCGTGCTCGACGAGGTGAAGACGGCCCTCGGGGTCTTCGACGCCACGATGTTCGACACGTTCCCCACGGTCTACCGCCGCCTCGACGACTGGCTGCTCGGCGACGAGGCCGGCCGCGAGGAGCCCCTGGTCCGCCCGTTCGTGAGCCTCGGGACGTGGATCGGCGGCGACCGCGACGGCAACCCCAACGTGACGTCCGAGGTCACGCGCCAGGCCGCCGCGATCGCGGCCGACCACGCGCTCGCGGCGCTCGAGCAGCGCGCCCGCCTCGTCGGCCGCAAGCTCACGCTCGACCAGGACGGCACGCCGCCGTCGGACGGGCTGCGCACGCTGTGGGAGCGCCAGCGCCGGCTCTCGGAGGCCGTGACGTCGGCGGCCGCGGAGGCGTCGCCCCGCGAGCCGCACCGCGCCGTCATGCTCGTCGTGGCGGACCGCATCGCCGCGACGCGCGCCCGCAACGCGGACCTCGCGTACGCGACGGCCGAGCAGCTCGAGTCCGACCTGCGCGTCGTGCAGGAGTCGCTCGTCGCGGCGGGCGCCCCGCGCGCCGCGTACGGGGACCTGCAGCAGCTCGTGTGGCAGGTCGAGACGTTCGGGTTCCACCTCGCCGAGCTCGAGGTGCGTCAGCACTCCCAGGTCCACGAGGCGGCGCTCGCGGAGATCGCGGAGAAGGGCCTGCACGGCGACCTGTCCGACCGCACGCGCGAGGTGCTCGACACGTTCCGCGCTCTCGGGGCGGTCCAGGAGCGCTACGGCATCCGCGCCGCGCGCCGCTACATCGTGTCCTTCACGCAGAAGCCCGAGCACCTCGCGGCGGTGTACGAGCTCGCGGAGCTCGCGTTCGCCGGCTCCGACGAGGCGCCCGTGGTCGACGCGATCCCGTTGTTCGAGACCTTCGCCGACCTGCGCGCGAGCGTGGACATCCTCGAGTCGATGCTCACGCTGCCGCAGGTGCAGCGTCGGCTCGCGGAGAACGGCCGCCGGGTCGAGGTCATGCTCGGTTACTCCGACTCCTCCAAGGACGTCGGTCCCGTGTCCGCGACGCTCGCCCTGCACGACGCGCAGAGCCGGATCGCGCAGTGGGCCGAGCGCCACGACATCACGCTGACGCTGTTCCACGGGCGCGGCGGCGCGCTCGGCCGCGGTGGCGGCCCGGCGAACCGCGCCGTGCTCGCGCAGCCCCCGGGCTCGGTGGACGGCCGGTTCAAGCTCACGGAGCAGGGCGAGGTCATCCTCGCGCGCTACGGCGACCCGACGATCGCGTCGCGCCACATCGAGCAGGTCGCGGCGGCGACGCTGCTCGCGTCGGCGCCCTCGACGGAGCGTCGCAACGCGGGCGCGACCGACCGCTACCGCGACCTGGCGGCCGCGCTCGACGAGTCCTCGCGCCGCCGGTTCCACGAGCTCGTGCGCGCGGACGGCTTCCCGCAGTGGTTCGCGCAGGTGACGCCGCTGGAGGAGGTCGGCCTCCTGCCGATCGGCTCGCGCCCGGCGCGCCGCGGCCTGTCGGTCTCCTCGCTCGACGACCTGCGCGCGATCCCGTGGGTGTTCTCGTGGTCGCAGGCCCGGATCAACCTCGCGGGCTGGTACGGCCTCGGCACGGCGCTGAAGGAGTTCGGCGACCTCGCGCTGCTGCGCGAGGCGCACCGCGAGTGGCCGCTGTTCGCGACGCTCCTCGACAACGTCGAGATGTCGCTCGCGAAGTCGGACGAGCGCATCGCGGAGCGCTACCTCGCGCTCGGCGGGCGCGACGACCTCGCACAGGCGGTCCTCGACGAGCTCCGCCTGACGCGCGAGCAGGTGCTCGCCGTGACGGGCAACGCCTGGCCGCTCGCCGGCCGCCGGGTCCTGGGGCGCGCGGTCCAGCTGCGCAGCCCCTACGTCGACGCGCTGTCGCTGCTCCAGGTCCGCGCCCTGCGCGGGCTGCGCGCGGGGGCCGAGGGCCCCGTGAAGGACGAGCTCCAGCACCTCCTGCTGCTCACCGTGAACGGCGTCGCGGCCGGTCTGCAGAACACGGGCTGAGCGCGCCAGGACGCCCGAGACGACGGCCGCCGCGCCGACCCGGACCCCGGGTGCGCGGCGGCCGTCGTCGTCTGGACACCCGTCCAACTGTTGAATGAAACCTCAACGATCGCCCCGGGGAACGGTGTCCCTGCGGCCGAGGGTAAAGTCTTCGCCAGAGGCCTACCAGCCAGCGGCATCAGTGGGGTACGCTGGCGACGACCGATCACGCCGGCACCCGTTCTCGCCCGACGACGTACGAGGGCAGGAGCCGACCGGTCGTTGCGTCATGCAGGAGGCGCGGGACTCGTCGGGGTGGGCGAGGGCAGGGCGGGACGAAGGGCGGGGCAGTGTTGGTGCAAGAGCTGGAGCGGAACGACACCGAGTCGGGGACGGGCGGCATCCGGCTGCTCGAGGAGCCCGAGGCGAGCGTCGTGGACATGTGGGGCGAGATCGACGTCGCCCTCCGCAGCGAGGCGAGCGCAGCGCTCGCGAACGCTCTCGAACGGGACGTGCCCGTGGTCATCGACACGTCGAAGGTGACGTTCATGGACTCCACGGGCATCGCGTTCCTCGTGCAGTTCTACACGATCGGCTCCGAGGAGGGCCTGTCGGTGACGCTGCGCAACCCGCCCACCGTCGTGACCGACGTCCTCGAGATGCTCGGCGTCATCGACATCTTCGGCACCGACCGCCACGAGGTCACCACGAGCTGACGGGCGCCGCCCCTCAGTACGCGTCGGCCCCGAGCGACGCCGCGCCCACGATCCCGGCCGCGTTGCGCAGCTGCGCGGGCACGATCGGCGCGCGCAGCTGCAGCAGCGGCAGGAAGTGCTCGTGCTTCTTGCTCACGCCGCCGCCGACCACGATGAGGTCGGGCGAGAGCAGGTCCTCGACCACGCCGAAGTAGCGCTGCAGCCGCTCGGCCCACTGCGCCCAGTCCAGGTCCTCGCGGTCGCGCGCGGCGTCGGACGCGCGCGTCTCGGCGTCGTACCCGTCGATCTCGAGGTGTCCGAGCTCGGTGTTGGGCAGCAGGTGACCCTCGACGACGATCGCGCTGCCGATCCCCGTGCCGAGCGTGGCCACGAGGACGACGCCGTCCGCGTCGCGCGCGGCGCCGTACCGCACCTCGCCGACCCCGGCGGCGTCGGCGTCGTTGACGGCGACGACGTGGCGACCGGTCTCGCGCGCGACGAGCGCGGGCAGGTCCACGCCGGTCCACGACTTGTCGAGGTTCGCGATGAACCGGACGACGCCGTGCTGGAGCGGCGCCGGGAACGCGACGCCGATCGGGACGTCCTGCGGCAGGTCGTAGGCGCCCACGAGCTCGGCGATCACCTCCGCGACGGCCTGCGGGGTCGAGGGCTGGGGCGTCGGGATGCGGCGCCGCTCCTGCGCGAACTCGCCGGTGGCGAGGTCCACGGGGGCGCCCTTGATGCCGCTGCCGCCGACGTCGATGCCGAAGGCGACGCGGGGGCGGTCGGCGGAGCGGTCGGACGAGTCGTGGTGAGCGTTCATGGCAGTGTGAGGATCTCCGCTCCGTCGTCGGTCACGAGCAGCGTGTGCTCGAACTGCGCGGTCCGCGACGCGTCCGCGGTGACTACCGTCCACCCGTCGTCCCACATCCGCCACTCGGACGTGCCCAGCGTGAGCATGGGCTCGATCGTGAAGACCATGCCCGGCTCGATGACCGTCGCGTGGTCGGGAGCCGCGTCGTAGTGCGGCACGACGAGCCCCGAGTGGAACGCGCGCCCCACGCCGTGGCCCGTGTACTCGCGCACCACGCCGTAGCCGAAGCGGGCCGCGTACCGCTCGATCACGCGCCCGACGACGTTGATCTGGCGCCCGGGCGCGACGGCCTTGACGCCCCGGGCGAGAGCCTCGCGCGTGCGTTCCACGAGCAGCGCCGACTCCTCGTCGACCTCGCCCACCGTGAACGTCGCGTTGGTGTCGCCGTGCACGCCGCCGACGTACGCGGTGATGTCGACGTTGACGATGTCGCCCTCGACGAGCTCCGTGGAGTCCGGGATGCCGTGGCACACGACCTCGTTGAGCGACGTGCACAGCGACTTGGGGAACCCGCGGTAGCCGAGCGTGGACGGGTACGCGCCGTGGTCGAGCAGGAACTCGTGCCCGACGCGGTCGAGCTCGTCGGTCGTGACGCCGGGGGCGACGTGCCGGCCGACCTCGACGAGCGCCCGCGCGGCGAGCCGCGACGCGACGCGGATCCGCTCCACGGTCTCGGGGTCGTTGACCTCGCTCCCGGTGAACGGGCGCGGGCCGGGCCGCCCCACGTACTCCGGGCGCTCGATCGACGCCGGGACCTCGCGCCGCGGGCCGACGACGCCCGGCACGAGCGGTCCGCGGCGTCGTGCGCGCGGGGGAGCGGCGGCGTCGGGCGGGACGGGGGACGGGCTCGGGCTCATGCCGGCCAGTCTACGAAGGCGGGGCGTCGCGGACGGCCGCGCGGGCGAGGATGGGGGAGGATCGGGGCATGAGCACCGGATCACGTTTCACCGACGGCGGCGAGCCCGCGGTCGAGGGCGAGTACTACTACGACACCCGCACCGGCGAGGTGCACCGGGGCCCGAGCGGCTCGTGGTCGCACCGCATGGGGCCGTACCCGACGCGCGAGGCCGCCGAGCGGGCCTTGCAGACCGCGCGCGAGCGGTCGGAGGCCTGGGACGAGGAAGAGCGCCGCGAGCGCGGCGAGTGACGCACGCCCCGCCTCCCGGCCGCGCGCGCGTGTGGTCGGGACGCCTCGGCCTGCTCCTCGCAGGGCTCGCTGTGGGCGCGCTGACGTTCCTGCTCGCGCTGCAGGTCCGGGCGGGCTCCGGGGACGGCACGACGACGGTCGCGCCCTCGGGGGACGCCGTGGCCTCGGCGCCCGCGCCCGACCCCACGACGGCCGCCCCGGAGCCGGAGGTCACCGAGACGGCGCCGCCGCCCCCGCTCGCAGGGCTCACCGTCGCCGTCGACCCCGGGCACAACGGCGGCAACGGCGCGAACCCGCTCACGGTCAACGCGCCCGTCCCCGACGGCCGCGGCGGCACCAAGGCGTGCAACACCGTGGGCGCGTCCACCGACGCCGGCTACCCCGAGCACGCGTTCACGTGGGACGTGGCCGGGCGGCTCGCGGCGCGGCTCGCCGAGCTCGGCGCGGTCGTCGTGCTCACGCGGCCCGACGACGCGGGCGTGGGCCCGTGCGTCGACGCGCGCGGGCGTCTCCCCCAGGAGGAGGGCGCGGACCTGCTCGTGTCGCTCCACGCGAACGGCACGCCGGACCGCCGCGCGCACGGGTTCTTCGCGATCGTGGCGGACCCGCCCGTGCACGAGGCGCAGGGGCAGCCGAGCGTCGCGCTCGCGCACGACCTCGTGGCCGCGCTCGGCGCTGCCGGGTTCGCGCCGTCGTCGACGGTCGCCGCCGACGACGGGCCGCTCCAGCGGCGCGCCGACCTCGCGACGCTCAACCACGCGGAGCGACCCGCGGTCATGCTCGAGCTCGGCGAGATGCGCAACCCCGACGAGGCGGCCGTCATGGAGTCCGAGGAGGGTCGCCAGCGCTACGCCGACGCCGTCGCGGCGGGGATCACCGCGTGGGCGGGTGCGGACGGCTGACGCCGCCCGCACCCGGTCAGCGCGTGAAGCTGTGCGCCTCGTCGGGGAACGTCCCGGCGCGCACGTCCGCGGCGTAGTCGGCGGCGGCCTGCCCGAGCGCCGCGCCGATCTCCGCGTACCGCTTGGCGAACCGCGGCGACCAGTCGGTCATGCCCGCCATGTCCGTCCACACGAGCACCTGGCCGTCGCACGCGGCGCCCGCGCCGATCCCGATCGTCGGGACGCGCAGGATCTCGGTGATGCGCGCCGCGACCTCGACGGGGACCATCTCCAGCACGACCGCGACGGCGCCGGCCTCGGCGACGGCCAGCGCGTCCTCGCTCAGGCGCTCGGCCGCGTCGTCACCGCGGCCCTGCACGCGCGGGCCGCCGAGCAGGTTCTCCGACTGGGGCGTGAAGCCGAGGTGCCCGACGACGGGGATGCCCGCGTCGGTGAGCGCGCGGATCTGCGGCGCGACACGGCGACCGCCCTCGAGCTTGACCCCGCTCACGCCCGCCTCCTTGAGGAAGCGCACGCCCGTGGCGAGCGCCTGCTCCGGGCCGGCCTCGTACGAGCCGAACGGCAGGTCGACGACGGTGAACGCACGCCGGGCCGCGCGCGCGACGGCGCGCGCCGCCGGGATGAGGTCGTCGACCGTGACCGGCAGCGTCGTCGCGTGGCCGTGCATCGTGTTGCCGATCGAGTCCCCGACGAGCAGCAGGTCGATCCCCGCGTCGTCGAAGATCCGTGCCGTCACCGCGTCGTACGCGGTGAGCATCGTGATCCTCTCGCCGCGCGCCTTCGCCTCGGCGAGGTGGTGCACGCGGAAGCGGCGCTGTCCCGTGCCGCCGGTCGGGGCGGGCTCGGGGGCGGTGTGAGCAGACATGACGGCCTTTCCTGGGTACGGGGGACGGGTCGGGCGACGCGCGGGGTGGCGGCGTCAGTCGACGGGCTCGCGCCAGCGGTTGGTGATGGGCAGGCGGCGGTCGCGGCCGAACGCGAGGGCGGTGACCTTGGGGCCCGGCGGGTACTGGCGGCGCTTCCACTCGGCGCGGTCGACGAGCGTGACGACCTTGTCGACGACCTCCGGGTCGAACCCGCGCGCGAGGAGCTCCGCGCGGCCCTCGGCGTGCTCGATGTACGCGTCGAGCACCTCGTCGAGCAGGTCGTACGGCGGGAGCGAGTCCTGGTCGGTCTGGCCGGGCCGCAGCTCCGCCGACGGGGGCTTGGTGATGGACGACTCGGGGATCGGCGGGATCTCGCCGCGGTCGACCGCGAGGTTGTTGCGCCACCGCGCGAGCTGCCACACGCGCGACTTGTCGACGTCCTTGAGCGGCGCGAACCCGCCGATGCTGCCCGCGTCGTAGATCGTCGCGTAGCCCGTCGCGAGCTCGGACTTGTTGCCGGGCGCGATGACGAGGTGTCCCTCGCGGTTCGAGATCGCCATGACGACGACGCCGCGCACGCGCGCCTGGAGGTTCTCCTCCGCGACGCCCTCGAGCTCGAGCTCGCCCTGGAACGCCTCGACCATGGGCGCGATGGGCTGGACGCGGTAGTCCCCGCCGAGCCGCTTCATGAGGTCCGCGGCGTCGTCCTTGCTGTGCTCCGAGGAGTAGCGCGACGGCATGGAGACACCGACGACGTTCTCGCCCCCGATCGCGTCGGCGGCGATCGCCGCGGTGAGCGCGGAGTCGATGCCGCCCGAGACGCCGAGGACGACGGACCGGAAGCCGTTCTTGCGCACGTACCCGGCGAGGCCCGTGACGCACGCGCGGTAGACCTCCTCGTCGGGGTGCAGCTCGGGCGCGCGCGGGCCGCGCGGCGCACCGTCGGCCGGCAGGTCCCACACGAGCAGGTCCTCGACGAACTGCGGGGAGGTCGCGACGACGGCGCCCGTCGCGTCGGTGACGAACGAGCCGCCGTCGAACACGAGGTCGTCCTGGCCGCCGACGAGGTTGACGTACGCGACGGGGGCGCTCACCTCGCGCGCGCGCCGCGCGGCGAGGTCGGTGCGGACGTGGCCCTTGCCCTCCTCGTACGGGGAGCCGTTGAGCACGAGCAGCAGGTCGAGCCCGTTCCCCGCCTCGTCGAGCGTGGCCATCTCGGCGACCGGGCCGCCCTCCTGCCAGATGTCCTCGCAGATCGCGACGCCCACGCGGCGGCCCTCGACCTCGACGACCGTGGTGGTCTCGCCGGGCGCGAAGATGCGGAACTCGTCGAACACGCCGTAGTTCGGCAGGTGGTGCTTGTCGTACGCGGCCTGCACCACGCCGTCGCGCAGCACGACCGCGCGGTTCGTCGGGAGGTCCGCGGGCGAGCCCGACGCCTCGCGCTCGGCGGCGCCCGCGCCGCGCGGGGCGCCCGACGTCCCGACCGTGCCCAGCACGACCGTGATCCCGCCCAGCCCCTCGGCGCCGAGGCGCGCCGCGATGTCCGCGGCGGCGTCCCACGCCGCGCGACGGAACGACGCGCGCAGGGCGAGGTCCTCGATCGGGTACCCGGTGAGGGTCATCTCGGGGAACGCGACGAGCTGCGCGCCCGCCGTCGCCGCCTCGCGGGTGCGCTCGAGGACGAGCGCGGCGTTGCCGTCGAGGTCCCCCACGCACGTGTCGACCTGTGCCAGCGCGACGCGCAGATCAGCCATGCGTCCACCCTAGACGAGCGGCGCGCGCGGCTCGTGCGCGGGGGCGTCGCGGCGCGCGACGTCCGCCACACGACCGTGTCACCCGTTCGTCACACGGATCAGGCAGGATGTACCGCATGGACAGGCAGCAGGAGTTCGTGCTCCGCACGGTCGAGGAGCGCGACATCCGCTTCATCCGGCTCTGGTTCACCGACGTGCTCGGCATGCTCAAGTCGGTCGCGGTCGCGCCGGCGGAGCTCGAGTCGGCGTTCGCCGAGGGCATCGGGTTCGACGGCAGCTCGATCGAGGGCCTCACGCGCGTGTACGAGGCCGACATGATCGCGCGGCCCGACCCGACGACGTTCCAGGTGCTCCCGTGGCGCGGCGAGCGCCACGGCACCGCGCGGATGTTCTGCGACATCCTCACGCCGGACGGCGAGCCGTCGCTCGCGGACAGCCGCAACGTGCTCAAGCGCGCGCTCGCGAAGGCGAGCGACAAGGGGTTCACGTTCTACACGCACCCCGAGGTCGAGTTCTACCTGTTCAACCAGCCGGCCGACGCGGAGTCGCCGCTCGTCCCGGTCGACCAGGGCGGGTACTTCGACCACCTCGCGCGCGGCAGCACGCACGACTTCCGTCGTGCCGCGATCACGATGCTCGAGTCGATGGGCATCTCGGTGGAGTTCTCCCACCACGAGGCCGGGCCGGGCCAGAACGAGATCGACCTGCGCTACGCCGACGCGCTCACCACGGCCGACAACCTCATGACGTTCCGCACGGTCGTCAAGGAGGTGGCGCTCGAGCAGGGCGTGTTCGCGTCGTTCATGCCGAAGCCGATGGCGGACCACCCCGGCTCGGGCATGCACACGCACCTGTCGCTGTTCGAGGGCGACCGCAACGCGTTCCACGAGCCCGGCGCCCAGTTCGAGCTGTCGAGGACGGCGCGCCAGTTCATCGCGGGCCTGCTGGTGCACGCGGCGGAGATCACCGCGATCACGAACCAGTACGTCAACTCGTACAAGCGCCTGTGGGGCGGCGCGGAGGCGCCGAGCTACGTGTGCTGGGGCCACAACAACCGCTCCGCGCTCGTGCGCGTGCCCATGTACAAGCCGGGCAAGGGCAACTCGAGCCGCGTCGAGTACCGCGCGCTCGACTCGGCCGCCAACCCGTACCTCGCGTTCGCGGTCATGCTGGCCGCGGGGCTCAAGGGCATCGAGGAGGGCTACGAGCTGCCCGAGGAGACCGAGGACGACGTGTGGGAGCTCACCGACGCCGAGCGCCGTGCGCTCGGCATCAAGCCGCTCCCGCAGTCGCTCGACGAGGCGATCTCCGTCATGGAGAAGTCCGAGCTCGTCGCCGAGACCCTCGGCGAGCACGTCTTCGACTTCGTGCTGCGCAACAAGCGGCAGGAGTGGGACGGCTACCGCGCCCAGGTGACGCCGTTCGAGCTGAAGCGGTTCCTCCAGGTCCTGTGAGCGGGTCCACGACGACGTCAGGTCGGTCCGGCGGGTCCCGCCGGCCGACGCTCACGGGTCGCCTCGCGCGCGTCGGCTTCGCCGACATCTCCCGCTCCGCGAGCCTGCTCGCCGACGCCGACCTCGCGCTGCTGCTCGACGGCGGCGCGCGGCCGGACGCGCAGGCCGCGGACGGCGGGGGTGCCACGGACGCGGGGCAGGCCGTCGACGACGAGCTGCTCACGGCGTTCGGGTCCGCCGCGGACCCCGACCTCGCGCTCCTGCAGGTGGTGCGTCTCGCGGGCGCGCTGCGCCCCGAGGTCGAGGCGCGCGGCCCGCTCGCCGACCTCGCGCGCACGTGCCTGCGTCCCGGACAAGCCCGCGAGCGCCTGCTCGCCGTGCTCGGCGCCTCCGTGGCGCTCGGCGACGACCTGGTCCGGCGCCCGGAGCTGCTGCGGGTCGTCGCCGACCCCGCCCCCGGGACCGGGGTGGACGCGCGCGACGTGCGCGCCGAGCTGCTGCGCGCCGTGGGCGCGGACCCCGACGCGGCCGTGCCCGTCGCGGACGCGCCCGGCCCCGAGCGCGTCGACGCGCTCCGCCGCGCCTACCGCGAGCGGATCCTGCGGATCGCGGCGACCGACCTCACCGTGCCCGACCCCCTCACGCGGATGCCGGCCGTCGGGGCGGCGCTCGCCGACCTCGCGGCCGCCGCGCTCGAGGGCGCGCTCGCGGTGGCGCGCGCGGAGCTCGACGACCACGGCGCGGGCGTGCGCCTCGCCGTCATCGGCATGGGCAAGTGCGGGGCGCGGGAGCTCAACTACGTCTCGGACGTCGACGTGATCTACGTCGTCGAGCCGGCGGACGGCCAGGACGAGGAGCACGCGACGACGGTCGGCGCGCGGCTCGCGACGAGCCTCGCGCGCGTGTGCTCGGGCACGTCCGGGGAGCCCGCGCTGTGGCAGGTCGACGCGGCGCTGCGGCCCGAGGGCAAGCAGGGCCCGCTCGTGCGCACGCTCGCGAGCCACGTCGCGTACTACGAGCGCTGGGCCAAGACGTGGGAGTTCCAGGCGCTGCTCAAGGCGCGCACGGTCGCGGGGGACCGGGACCTGGGGCGTGCGTACGAGGACGCGATCGCGCCGTTCGTGTGGTCCGCGGCGGGCCGGGAGAACTTCGTCGAGGACTCGCAGGCGATGCGCCGCCGCGTCGAGGACCACGTGCCCGCTGCGGAGGCGGACCGCCAGCTCAAGCTGGGCAAGGGCGGCCTGCGCGACGTCGAGTTCACGGTCCAGCTCCTCCAGCTCGTGCACGGTCGCGCCGACGAGTCGATCCGCAGCCGCAGCACGCTCACCGCGCTCGGCGAGCTCGCCGCCGGCGGGTACGTGGGACGCGAGCACGCGGCCCGGCTCGGGGTCTGCTACCGGTTCCTGCGCTCGCTCGAGCACCGCATCCAGCTCTTCCGGCTCCGCCGCACCCACCTCGTCCCGACCGCCGAGGACGAGCTGCGGCGCCTCGCGCGCTCGCTCGGGATGCGCGCCGAGGGCGCGGCCGGGCTGAGCGAGCGCTGGCGCGCGACGCGCCGCGAGGTGCGCGGCCTGCACGAGGAGATCTTCTACCGGCCGCTCCTGCCCGCGGTCGCGCAGCTCTCCCCGGACGAGGTGAGCCTCGCGCCCGAGGCCGCGAAGGCGCGCTTCGCCGCGATCGGCTACCGCGACCCGGCGGGCGCGATGCGGCACGTCACGGCGCTCACCGAGGGCGTCAGCCGGCGCGCGGCGATCCAGCGCCAGCTCCTTCCCGTCATGCTCGGCTGGTTCGCGGAGGGCGCCGATCCCGACGCGGGCCTGCTCGCGTTCCGGACGCTGTCGGAGACGCTCGGCACGACGCACTGGTACCTCAAGCTCCTGCGCGACTCCGGGTCCGCCGCCCAGCGCCTCGCGCACCTGCTGTCGAACTCGCGGTACATGGCCGACGCGCTCGCGCGCTCGCCGGAGTCCGTGCGCTGGCTCGCGTCCGACGCCGACCTCGCCCCGCGCGGCATCGCGCGCCTCGCCGCCGAGACCGACGCGATCCTCACGCGCGCGGACCAGGTCGACCCCGCCACCGTGAGCTTGCGCGCCGTCCGGCGCCGCGAGCTCGCGCGCACCGGCGCGGCCGAGCTGCTCGGCGTCGTCGACGCGGTGCAGGCCGCGCGCAGCATCTCCGACGCCGCCGACGTCGTGCTCGCGGGCGCGCTGCGGATCGCGGAGTTCGTCGCGCGCGAGGAGCTCGGCCACGACGCGCAGGACGTCGGCTCCGCGCCCGCGCGCATGCTCGTCGTCGCGATGGGCCGGCTCGGGGGACGCGAGATGGGCTACGGCTCGGACGCCGACGTGATGTTCGTGCACGACCCGGTGCCCGGCGCCGCCGAGCGCGACGCGCAGGCGTACGCGCTCGCGGTGGCGACCCGGCTGCGCCAGCTCCTGTCCGCCGTCGGGCCCGAGCCCGCGCTGCCCGTCGACGCCGACCTGCGCCCCGAGGGGCGCAACGGCCCGCTCGTGCGCTCTCTCGCCTCGTACGCCGAGTACTACGAGCGGTGGTCGAGCGTGTGGGAGGCCCAGGCGCTCCTGCGCGCCCGCCCCGTCGTGGGCGACCTCGCCGGGCTCGGCGAGCGGTTCGCGGCCGTCGTGGACCGGCGCCGGTACCCCGCGGGCGGGCTCGACCTCGCGCAGCTCCGCGAGGTCCGCCGCATCAAGGCGCGCGTCGAGTCCGAGCGGCTGCCGCGCGGCGTCGAGGCGTCGCGGCACCTCAAGCTGGGGCGCGGGGGAGTGTCCGACGTCGAGTGGACCGTCCAGCTGCTCCAGCTCCAGCACGCCCACGCGGTCGAGGCGCTGCGGACCACGTCGACGGTCGAGGCGCTCGACGCCGCCGTGGCCGCCGACCTGGTCGCCGAGGACGACGCCGCGGTCCTCGGCGAGGCGTGGCTCCTCGCCTCGCGGCTGCGCAGCGCGGTCGTGCTGTGGTCGGGGCGCACGACCGGCACGACGGTCGACGTGCTGCCGCACGACCGGTTCGCGCTCACCGGCCTCGCGCGCGTGCTCGACCTCCCGGACGTCGACACGGGCGCCGAGCTCGAGGACCACTACCTGCGCACGGCCCGGCGGGCGCGCGCCGTCATGGAGCGCCTCTTCTACGGCGAGGACTGACCGTGGCCCGCCGCCGCGAGCCACCGGTCCCCGGGCTCCACGCGCGGCACGAGCCGCGCGCGCTCCGCACCCCCGCCGCGCCGTCCCCGGACCGTGCCGTGCGCGGCGGGTCGTTCTTCGCGTGGCGGCTGCGCGGGGCGGCGTGGGTCGCGGCGGCGCTCGCGGTGTTCGCCGTCGTGCTGGCGGTCGTCTGGCGCCGACCCGAGCCCCTCGGGGGCACGGCGGCGTGGGCGCTGGCGGCGCTCGCGTGCGCCGCGTGCGCGCGCCTCGTGGACCCGGGTCCCGTGCGCGGGACCCGCGCGCTCGCGCTCCTCGGCCTCGTGGTCGCGGCGCTCGTCCTGCTGCTCGTGGGGGCGGCGTCCGTCGCCCGGGGCGAGCGTGCCTGACCGCGCAGGGGACCACGGCCGTTCCGGGCGCGCCGGCGGCGGACGGGATGTGGCATCGTGACGTCGCGGGGTGGCGACGGCCGAGACGTCCGGGAGTGCGCATGATCGATCCGACGGTCGCGACGTTCGTCGTCCTGGCGCTGGCGGTCGTGGGCTTCATGACCAACCGCCTGCCGCTCGTCGTCGTCGCGCTGTTCGTGCCTGTGGCGCTGTGGGCCACGGGCGTGCTCCCGCTCGACGAGGCGCTCGCGGGGTTCAGCGACCCGATCGTGCTCTTCATCGCGACGCTGTTCGTGCTCAGCGAGGCCCTCGACTCCACGGGGGTGACGGCGTGGATCGGGCAGTGGCTCGAACGGCGCGCGTCCCTCGGTCGGGCCGGGCTCCTCGCGCTCATGGTCGGGGTCACCGCGCTGCTCGCGGCCGTGATCAGCATCAACGGGGCCGTGGCGGCGCTCCTGCCCGTCGCCGTCGTCGCGGCGGCACGCGCCGGCATCGTCCCGTCGCGCATGCTCGTCCCGCTCGCGTTCGCCGCCGGGGCCGGGTCGCTGCTCACCCTCACGGGCACGCCCGTGAACATCATCGTCTCGGAGGCGGCCGCCGAGGCGGGCGGTCGCGAGTTCGGGTACTTCGAGTTCGCGCTCGTCGGGCTGCCGCTCGTCCTCGTCACCGCGGTGCTCGTCGTGACGCTGGGGGACCGGCTGCTGCCCGAGCGCGTGCCGGAGCGCCTCGCCGAGCCCGCTGCGGACCCGCGCGAGCGGGTGCGCACGTGGCGCGAGAACTACGGCGCGGATCTCGACCCCCGGCGCCTGTTCACCGGGGGCGTCGGGGTGGTCGAGGTGGTCATCGCACCGCGCTCGACCCTCAGCGGGCGCATCGTCAGCCCCGGGATGACCACGCGCGACGAGAACCTCGTCGTCGTCGCGCTCCGCCGCGGCGACGGCCGGTCGACCGACCCGAGCTCGGACGAGCCGTCGGGCGCGATGACGCTCCAGCCCGGCGACGCCGTGCTCGTGCGCGGCCCGTGGGACGCGCTGCACCGCTACACGCAGTCGCCCGACGTCATCGCCGTCGACTCGTCGCGCAGCCTCCAGCGCGGTGTGCCGCTCGGGCGCGGCTGGCGGCGTTGCCTCGCGGTGCTCGTCGTGACGATCGTCCTGCTCGCGACGGGCGTCGTCCCGCCGGTGATCGCGGGCCTGCTCGCGGCCGGGGCCCTCGTCCTCGCACGCGTCGTCACCGTGCCACAGGCGTTCCGCGCGATCTCGTGGGACACCGTGGTGCTCATCGCGGCCCTCATCCCGCTCTCCGGGGCGTTCGTCTCGTCCGGGGCGGCGGAGGAGATCGCGGACGCGGTGCTCGCGGTCGTCGGCGACGGGTCGCCGCGGCTCGCGCTCCTCGTGGTGTGCGTCCTGACGATCGTGCTCGGCCAGTTCATCTCGAACGTCGCGACCGTCCTCGTCTTGGCGCCGGTCGCGCTGTCGTTCGCGCAGAGCCTCGGGACGAGCCCGCAGCCGTTCATGATGGCGCTCACCGTCGCGGGCGCGGCCGCGTTCCTCACGCCGATCGCCACGCCCGTCAACCTCATGGTGCTGCAGCCCGGGGGTACCGGTTCGGCGACTACTGGCGGCTCGGCCTGCCCCTCGCCCTGCTGTTCCTCGCCGCCGCGGTCCTGTACGTGCCGGTCGTCTGGCCGTTCTGAGCGCGCCGTCCGGCGCGCACGACGCGCCTGCCCGTGGCACGGTATGTCGCGTCGCCGGGCGGTCGCCCGCGGCGTCCTGACGGACCGACACGGGGAGTCCCGCATGACCACCACCACAGGCGACGGCGAGACGTACGACGCGGTCGTGATCGGGGCCGGGTACTCAGGGCTCGCGATGCTGCACCACCTGCGCGAGATCGGGCTGCGCGTGCTCGTGGTCGACGCCGCCGCCGGGATCGGCGGCACGTGGTGGGCCAACCGGTACCCCGGCGTGCGGACCGACTCCGAGTACCTCGCCTACGCGTTCTCGTTCTCCCGCGAGGTGCGCGAGGAGTGGGACTGGAGCGAGCGGTACCCGCGCGGCGAGGAGATCCGCGCGTACCTCGAGTTCGTCGCCGACCGGCTCGACCTGCGGCGCGACATCCGTCTCGGCACCCGCGTCGAGCGCGCCGACCACGACGACGCGACGAACCGGTGGACCCTCAGCCTCGACGACGGATCACGGCTGCACGCGACGTACCTCGTGTCCGCGACCGGGCTGCTGTCGCGGCCCGTGATCCCGCGCATCCCCGGGCTCGAGACGTTCGCCGGGCCGAGGTACCACTCCGCGCGGTGGCCCCACGAGGGCGTGTCGCTCGCGGGCAAGCGGGTCGGCCTCGTCGGGGTCGGGGCGTCCGGCATCCAGATGCTGCCCGAGCTCGCAGCCGAGGCCGCGCACGTCACCGTCTTCCAGCGCACGCCCAACTACGTCCTGGAGACGACGAGCCCGCCCGTCACGCAGGACGAGCTCGCGGCGCTGCGCGCGCGCTACGACGAGGTCTTCGAACGCGCGTGCCGCCACCCGTTCGGTGTGCCCATGGAGATCCCGACGCGGTCGGCGCTCGAGGTCGACGACGACGAGCGCCGCCGCGTGTTCGAGTCGCGCTGGGAGGCGGGCGGCTTCCGGTTCGCCAACGAGTGCTTCACCGACCTCGTCTCGAGCCCCGAGGCGAGCGCCCTCGCCTCCGAGTTCCTGCGCGGCAAGATCCGCGAGATCGTCGAGGACCCCCGGACCGCCGAGCTCCTCAGCCCCACCACGTACACCTTCATGGGCAAGCGGCCGCCCACCGGCCACGGGTACTACGCCGCGTTCAACCGCGAGAACGTCGAGCTCGTCGACGTGCTCAGGATGCCGATCACGCGTGTCACGCCCCGCGGCGTCGTCGTCGGGGACGACGAGCACGAGCTCGACGTGCTCGTCCTGGCCACCGGGTTCGACGCCATGACGGGCGCGCTCACGGCGTTCGACGTCGTGGGGCGCGACGGCGTCACGCTGCGCGAGCGGTGGGAGCGCGACGGCCTGCGGACCTACCTCGGCATCTCCGTCCACGGGTTCCCCAACTTCTTCATGTCGCTCGGCCCCCAGACGCCGCTGTCCAACCTCACGGTCCCGGTGCAGCGCGGGGCGCAGTGGCTGCAGCGCGCGATCGCGTACGCGCGCGAGAACGACGTCGCCCAGCTGGAGGCGACGCGCGAGGCGGAGGAGTGGTGGCGCGCCGAGGTCGACCGCGCCGCCCGGGCCACCGTCATGTACGAGGAGGGCCGCAAGGCCGGCGCGTGGTTCCTCGGTGGCAACGTCCCGGGCAAGCGCGAGGAGATGGCGGTGTACCTCGGCGGGGGGCACGTCTACCAGGACGAGTGCGCGCGCGCCGAGGCCGAGCAGTACGCCGGGTTCCGCCCGGGGTCGGGGCTGCCGTCGGTCCACGTGCCGGCCGCGGACGCCGCACCTGAGGCCGTGCGCCCGGCGGTCTGACCGCAGCACGACGAACGGCGCCCGACCGGCACGCGGTGCGTGCGGTCGGACGCCGTTCCCGGTCATCCTCGGCAGGGCCTTGGGGCCGGCCGGTCAGATGTCGTAGTAGAGCTCGAACTCGTGCGGGTGCGGGCGCAGGCGGATCGGGTCGATCTCGTTGGTGCGCTTGTAGTCGATCCACGTCTGGATGAGGTCCGGCGTGAACACGTCGCCCTGCGTGAGGAACTCGTGGTCGGCCTCGAGTGCGTCGAGCGCCTCACCGAGCGAGGCGGGGACCTGCGCGATCTGCGCGTGCTCCTCGGGCGGCAGCTCGTAGAGGTCCTTGTCGATCGGCTCCGGCGGCTCGATGCGGTTCTTGATGCCGTCGATGCCGGCGAGCAGCATCGCGGCGAACGCGAGGTACGGGTTGCTCGACGGGTCCGGCACGCGGAACTCGACGCGCTTCGCCTTGGGCGACGAGCCCGTGACGGGGATGCGGATGCACGCGGAGCGGTTGCGCGCGGAGTAGACGAGGTTCACCGGGGCCTCGTAGCCCGGCACGAGGCGGTGGTACGAGTTCACCGACGGGTTGGTGAACGCGAGGAGCGCCGGCGCGTGCTTGAGCAGACCGCCGATGTACCAGCGGGCGATGTCCGAGAGGCCGCCGTAGCCCTTCTCGTCGAAGAACAGCGGCTCGCCGTCCTTCCAGAGGGACTGGTGCGAGTGCATGCCCGAGCCGTTGTCGCCGAAGATCGGCTTCGGCATGAACGTGACCGACTTGCCGGCCTCGAAGCCCACGTTGCGGATGACGTACTTGAACTTCATCAGGTCGTCGGCCGCGTGGAGCAGCGTGTTGAAGCGGTAGTTGATCTCCTGCTGGCCGGCGGTGCCCACCTCGTGGTGCGCGCGCTCGACGGACAGGCCCACCGTCTCGAGGGACGCGACCATGTCGTCGCGCAGGTCCGCGAAGCGGTCCGACGGGGAGACGGGGAAGTAGCCGCCCTTGTAGCGCGTCTTGTACGCGAGGTTGCCACCCTCCTCCTCGCGACCGGTGTTCCACGCCGCCTCGACCGAGTCGAGGTGGTAGAAGCTCGAGTGCTGGTTCGTCGCGAAGCGGGCCTCGTCGAAGACGTAGAACTCGGCCTCGGGCGCGAAGAACGCGGTGTCCGCGATGCCCGTCGAGCGCAGGTACGCCTCGGCCTTCGCCGCGATGTTGCGGGGGTCGCGCGAGTACGGCTCACCCGTGAACGGATCGACGATGGAGAAGTTCACGACGAGCGTCTTGCGCTTGCGGAACGGGTCCACGAACGCGGTCTTGACGTCCGGCACGAGCTTCATGTCGGACTCGTGGATCGCCTGGAAGCCGCGGATCGACGAGCCGTCGAACATCAGGCCGTCCTCGAACGCCGACTCGTCGAACTGCGAGACGGGGATGTTGAAGTGCTGCATGATGCCGGGCAGGTCGCAGAACCGGACGTCGACGAACTCGACGCCCTCGTTCCGCGTGAAGGCGATTGCCTCCTCCGCGTTGTTGAACATCCGTTGCTCCTTGATCGGGTGGTGCCGTCGGGCTGCGCGGCGAACCTGCCGCTGTCGTGGCGCCCACGAACCTAGGCCGAGGCGGTTTCCCCGCCGTGTACCCATTGTTTCGGTCGTGTTACGTCCCGCGTCCCCGTGTGACGGTCGTGCTACGCGAGGGCGCGCGGCAGCCGCCGGCTGGCGGTGTGCCGTTCGGCACGATACCGCTGCCCGGCCCGGCGCCGTCGGGGTCGTCCACCCCGCGACACGTACGCTTGTCCCGTGGTTTCACGCGAGGACATGGGTTCGTGGCTCGAGGGCACCCCGGGCGGTCAGCAGGGCGGACGCGGCGCGAGGCTCGGCCTCCCGCCCGAGGGCCCGGGGTCGCTCGCGACGCTCGGGCGGCGCGTCGTCGCGCTGCTCGTGGACTGGGTGCTCGCCACCCTCGTGGCCTTCCTCTTCTTCCGCCCGGCCGTGCCGGGCTTCTTCGAGGGGATCTCCGCCCTGCCCGTGTGGGCGCAGCCGCTGGTCTTCGCGATCGAGAACGTCCTGCTCGTGAGCACGCTCGGCTTCACCGTCGGCCACCGGCTCATGGGCATGCGCGTGCGGCGGCTCGCCGAGCCCGCGCGCATGGTCGGCATCGGCCGCGGCGTGCTGCGCACGGTGCTCCTGTGCCTCGTCATCCCGGCCGTCGTGTGGGACTCCGACGGCCGCGGCCTGCACGACCGCGCCGCCGGGACCGTCCTCGTCCGCACCTGAGGGCGGCGAGCCGCCGATCCGGCGGACCGGACCCCGAGGGACCGATCCCGAGGGCCCACCCTCGACGCGCCGACCCTCGACGCGCCGTCCCGCGTGGTCGCGTCCCCGCTCCCCGCGAGCCGTCCGCCTGGCAAGGCCCGCCCGCCTCGGCGGTCCCGCGGCGGTCCCTTCGGAGCCCGCAGGATCCGTGTCCGCAGGATCCGCGCCCGCAGACGACGACGCCCGGCCGGTGAGGGGAGACCTCGCCCGGCCGGGCGTCGTCGTGCGTGCGGTGCGCGTCAGCGACCCTTGAGGCCCTTGCGGTCGGGGCGGGCACGCGTCGGGTCGATGCCCTTGGGGATCGGCAGGCGCGAGACGCCGAGCGCCCGCAGACGCTTGGACACCTCGGCCGTCTCCGGCTTGGTGAGCGTCGGCTTGAGCTTCTGCACGGTGCGCGGCAGCTTGGGCAGCGCGACCTGGCCCTCGTCGTCGCCCACCTGGATGAGCGTGATGGGCACGTTGGGCAGCACGCGCGCGACGCGCTTGCGCTCCGCCTCGAGCTGGCGCTTGGCGCGGTGCGCAGGGCCCTCGCTGACGAGCACGACGCCCGCGCGGCCGACCCCGCGGAACACGAGGTCCTGCGTGCGCGGGTCGATCGCGACGGGCTCCTCGTCGAAGGTCCAGCCGCGGCGGATCGTCCCGAGCGCGGCGCGCGACGCGCCCGGCTGGCCCTCGATCTGCTGGTACGCCGCACGCTCGGCGCGACGGGTCAGGACGAACATCGCACCGAGCGCCGCGAACGGCAGGCCGACGATGAGCGTGTAGACCCACTGCCCCCACCACAGGCCGATCCCGAGGGCGACCACGAGGATCCCGACGAACACCGCGAGCATGACCCACGTGACCGCGGGGTCCTGCTTGCGCGTCATCTGGTACGCGGCCCACACCTGGTGGTACCAGCGCTGCTTCTTGGGCTTCTTCTGCTTCGCGACCTGCTCGCCGGCGGGCGCGCCGGTGCTGTCCGAGTTCTTGCGGGCCATGCCGCTCAGTCTAGTGGGGCGCGCGGGCCAGCAGGCTCGCGGCCTCCTGGCGCGACGTCGTCGGCTCCGCGAGGTGCGCGAGCGCCTCGGGGACCTGCATGCCGCGACGCGTCATCGCCTGGCCCCACAGCCGGCCCGCGCGGTACGACGAGCGCACGAGCGGACCCGACATGACGCCCAGGAACCCGATCTCCTCGGCCGCGTCGGAGAGCTCGACGAACTCCTCGGGCTTGACCCACCGGTCGACCGGGTGGTGACGCAGCGACGGGCGCAGGTACTGGGTGATGGTCACGAGGTCGCAGCCGGCGTCGTGCAGGTCCTGCAGCGCCTCCTTCGCCTCGTCCATCGTCTCGCCCATGCCGAGGATGATGTTCGACTTCGTGACGAGGCCGGCCTCGCGGGCGCGTGTGAGCACCGAGAGCGAGCGCTCGTACCGGAAGCCGGGGCGGATCTGCTTGAAGATGCGCGGCACGGTCTCGAGGTTGTGCGCGAGCACCTCCGGGCGCGAGTCGTTCACCTCGTCGAGGAGCTCGGGGATCGCGTTGAAGTCCGGGATGAGCAGCTCGACGCCCGTGCCCGGGTTGAGCGCGTGGATCTGGCGGACCGTCTCCGCGTAGAGCCAGGCGCCGCCGTCGGGCAGGTCGTCGCGCGCGACGCCCGTGACGGTGGAGTAGCGCAGGCCCATCGCCTGGACGGACTCCGCGACGCGGCGCGGCTCGTCGGCGTCGAAGTCGGCCGGCTTGCCCGTGTCGATCTGGCAGAAGTCGCACCGCCGCGTGCACTGGTCGCCGCCGATGAGGAACGTCGCCTCGCGGTCCTCCCAGCACTCGAAGATGTTGGGACAGCCCGCCTCCTCGCAGACCGTGTGCAGACCCTCGCGCTTCACGAGTCCCTTGAGCTCGGAGTACTCCGGGCCCATGGTCGCGCGAGTCTTGATCCACTCGGGCTTCTTCTCGATCGGCGTCGCGGCGTTGCGGGCCTCGACCCGCAGCATGCGCCGTCCTTCTGGTGCGATCGTCACGGGTGTCTCCCGGTCGTCGTGGCGAGTGAGAGCCGACGTCGCCGAGCAGGCGGGTGGGCGGCGCACCCGTGGGTGCGCGCGCCCGGGTACGACGCCGGACTCCGGTCAGACTACGCGGTCGCGGTCGACCTGTGGACGTGACGTCAACGACACCCCGGTGACGACGAGCAGGGCGGCCGCGACGACGGGCAGGGCGAACGCGGCGGTCGTCGCGACGCCGTCCGCGAGGGCACCGCCGCCCGACGCGCCCATCGCGACGCCGACGACGTTCGCGCTCGCGACGAGCGTCATCGCCGCCGCGGTGCGCCCGGCGGGCGCGCGCTCGCCGGCGACCGTGAACACCGTGACCATGACCGGTCCGACGAACAGGCCCGTCGCGGCGACGGCGACGACGACCGCGGCGAGCGAGCCCCCGGCGGCCGCGAGCACGAGGGCGAGCGTCCCGGCGAGCAGGCCGGCGGCGAACGTGACCCAGCGGCCGCGCAGGCCCCAGCGGCGGGGGAGGGCGACGACGGCGAGCGCCGTCACGGCCGAACCGACGCCCATCACGGCGTACACGAGGCCGGCGCTGCCGGGCACGCCCGCGTCGCGGGTCAGCGCGGTGAGCGCGGCCTGCGTCCCGCCGAAGAGCAGACCCATCGCGAGCATCCCGACGAGCGCGACGCCCTCGCGCCGCACGAGCGCCACCGTGCCCACGTGGGCCGTCGCCGGCGCGGGCGTCACGCCCACCGGTGCGTCCGCCGTCCCGGGTCCCGGGACGGTGTCGGGCGCGTGCGGCGCGGCGGCGCGCGCCGTGGGGTGGAGCGCGAACGCCGTGCCGAAGACGGCGATGCCCCCGGCGGCGGCGAGGACCGCGGCCTGCGGCGAGCCCGCGGACGCGAGCACGCCGACGAGCGCGGGGCCGAGCACGAAGCTCACCTCGTCCGCCGTGCTCTCGTAGCTCATCGCGGCGCCCACGGTCCGCGGCTCGGCGTGCGCGAGCCGCAGCCAGCGGACGCGCGCGAGCGGGCCGACCTGCGGGGCGCTCGCGCCGGTCGCCGCGGCGGCCACCAGGACGGCCGCCGTCGCGCCGGGAGCCGAGGCCGCGAGCACGAGGCCGAGCACGGCGAGCGTCGCGAGGGGCACGCACACGAGCAGGACGCGGCGCTGGCCGACGCGGTCGGCGAGGACGCCCTGGGTCGGGCCCCCGACCGCGGTCCCGAGCGCCGTCGCGGCCGACGCGAGACCGCCGAGCGCGACGGACGACGTGGTGGACGTCACGAGCAGCAGCGTCCCGATCGTGAGCATCGAGAACGGGAGCCGGGCGAGGAAGGCGACCGGGAGGAACGCGCGCCCCGCGAGCTGCGGCAGGCGCGCGTAGCCGGTGCGGGCCGGAGCTGCGGGGAGAGGCGCCGCGGGCGGCGGCGAGAGGGGGGACGGCGCGGCGGCGCCGTCGCGCGACGCGGGGCGCGCGGGGGTGGTGGTCATGCGGTGCGGTCCTCGGGGTGCGTCCTACCGCGCGCCGACCCACCCGTACTCCGGCGCGCGAACGTTCCCTGGTGCGACCAGCCTAGCCCGCGAGCGCGTCCTGCGGGGCGTCGGGGGCGGGCGCCGGGGCGGCGCTCGCGGCGAGCAGCGGAGCGAGCGCGTCCTCCAGGGCCGCCACGAGCAGCGGGGCGACCTCGGCGAGCGTGACGTCGCGCCCGAGCTCGGCCGTGAGGGACGTCACGTCGGCGTCCTCGATGCCGCACGGGACGATCCGGTCGAAGCGCGACAGGTCCGGGTCGCAGTTGAGCGCGAGCCCGTGCATCGTCACGCCGCGCGCGACGCGCACGCCGATCGCGCAGACCTTGCGCTCGCGGCGCGTCTCGTCCGCGGCGACCCACACGCCGCTGCGCCCCTCGACGCGCATCGTCGCGAGCCCGAGGCGCGCGCAGACGGCCATGACGGCCTCCTCGAGCGCGCGCACGTACGCGACGACGTCGACGGGCTCGACGAGCCGGACGATCGGGTACACGACCTGCTGGCCGGGCCCGTGCCACGTGATCTTCCCGCCGCGGTCGACGTCGACGACGGGCGTGCCGTCGTCGGGCCGCTCGGAGCGGTTGGTCCGGCGCCCCGCCGTGTAGACGTCGGGGTGCTCCACGAGGATCAGGGTGTCGGGCCGAGCGGCCGAGACGACGTCGTCGTGCACGGTCCGCTGCAGCTCCCAGGCCGCGTGGTAGTCCGTGATCCCCGGCAGCGCGAGCAGGTCCATCCGGACAGGCTAGTCCTCGTCGTGGGGGGAGCGGGGCAGGGTCTCGAGAAGTGTGAGCAGCGCCTCGCGCAGCGCGGCGACCTGCTCGTCGCCGAGACCGCGCGTCGCGAGCTCCTCGGCGGGACGACGGCGCGCGGCGGCGAGCCCTGCCTCGCGCCCGTCCGTCGTGATCGCGACGAGGCGACGGCGGCGGTCGGTCGGGTCGTCGGTGCGCGTCACGTACCCGGCGCGCTCGAGCCGGGCCACGATCCGGCTCATCGTCTGCTCGGTCACACCCGACTCGTCGGCGAGGGCGCGCTGCGACTGCGGCCCGCCGAGCAGGTGCATGAGCACGGGGAAGCCGGCGTGGTTGAGGTCCCACCGGCCGAGGTGGGCGTTCCACTCCCGCTCGATCCGGCGCGCGACGGCGAACAGCAGGCGACCGGTCGCCCACTCCCGGGGGTCCGAGGGCGCGGGGTCGCCGACGTCCGGGCCGGCGTACGGCCCGGTGCTGTCGCTCGGTGAGTACTCCAACGTGCAAACCTCCCAGCACCATGGCACCATTCCTCAGCATGCTGAGCAATAGGACGAGCGGGTTCCTCCGCGGACTGGTCATTGTCGCAGTCATCGGTCTCTGGATGGCTATCGGCGCCCTGGGCGGCCAGGCGCAGGGCCGGCTGAGCAGCGTCCAGACCAACGACGCCGCGGCGTTCCTGCCCGCGAGCGCCGAGTCCACGCGGGCCGCGGAGGTCGCGCAGGAGTTCACGGACTCCGAGACCCTGCCGGCGCTCGTCGTCGCGACCTCCCAGGACGGGGGCGCGCTCACGCCCGACGACCTGGCCGCGCTCGACGCCTACGTCCAGGAGCTCCCGAGCGCGCCGCTCGCCGGCACGTCCGGTGACGAGCCCGAGACCGTGGGCGACGTCTCCGTCGCCGACCCCGTGCTCGTGCCGTCGGAGGACGGGGAGGCGGCGCTCGTCGTCGTGTCGCTCGACGCGTCCGTCGCGTCCGACCGGATCGGCGCCGACGAGGACAGCGTGAGCGAGCTCGCCGTCCGCGCGCTGCGCGACCTCGCCGCCGAGGGGTCGTCCGCGGGTGGTCTCGCGGACACCGCGCTCGACGTCCGGGTCACCGGGCCCGCCGGGTTCGTGGCCGACCTCGTCACCGCGTTCGGCGGGATCGACACCGTGCTCCTGCTCGTCGCGCTCGGTGCGGTGCTCGTCATCCTCGCGGTCGTCTACCGTTCGCCGATCCTGCCGTTCATCGTCATCCTCACGGCCGTGCTCGCGCTCACCCTCGCCGGCCTCGTCGTCTACGAGCTCGCCGCGGCGGACGTGCTGACGCTCAACGGGCAGTCCCAGGGCATCCTGTCGATCCTGGTCGTCGGGGCCGCGGTCGACTACTCGTTGCTCGTGGTGGCGCGCTACCGCGAGGAGCTGCGCCTCGTCCGGTCGACGAGCACGGCGCTGCGCCGCGCCGTGCGGGCCTCGGTCGAGCCGGTCGCCGCGAGCGCGGGCACGGTCATCGCGGGCCTGCTCTGCCTGCTCCTGTCCGACCTGTCGTCCAACCGCAGCCTCGGGCCCGTCGCGGCGATCGGCATCGGCGCCGCGTTCGTCGCGGCGCTGACGCTCCTGCCCGCGCTCCTGCTCGTCGCCGGGCAGCGGTCCCGCGCGCTGTTCTGGCCGCGCATGCCCCGGTACGACGGCGACCACGCCGCGCACGACGAGGCGGCCACCGCCGCGACGCCCGAGAGCGAGGACAGCGTGAGCATCGAGGGTCACGGCGTGTGGTCGCGCGTCGCGAGCTTCGTCGGCCGGCACGACCGTCGCGTGTGGATCGCGACGGCCGTCGTGCTCGCCGCGTGCGCCGCCTTCGTCCCGACGCTCGACGCCGACGGGACGGGCGACTCGGAGGTCTTCCTCGCGGACGTCGACTCCGTCGCGGGCGAGGAGGCGCTCACCGCGCACTTCGAGGGCGTGTCCGCGCAGCCGGCCACCGTGATCGCGCCCGAGGCGGACCTCGACGCGGTCGTCGCGGCCGCCGAGGGCACCGCCGGGGTCGCGGCGGCGACGCCCGTCACCGACCAGCCCGCCGTCGCGCCCGGGGCGCCCGCCCAGGGGGACCCGCTCGTCGTCGACGGGCAGGTGCGGGTCGACGTCACGACCGACGCGCCGTCGGACAGCCAGGAGGCGGTGGAGACCGTCTCCGCGCTCCGCGACGCCGTGCACGACGTGTCCCCCGACGCGCTGGTCGGCGGCGCCGCCGCCGAGCGGCTCGACACGCAGCTCGCCGGGCAGCGCGACCTGCGGGTCATCGTGCCCGTCGTGCTCGTCGTGATCCTGCTGATCCTCGTCCTGCTCCTGCGGTCCGTGCTCGCGCCGGTGCTGCTCATGCTCGCGAACGTGCTGTCGTTCGGGGCCGCTCTGGGCGTCGCCGCGCTCGTGTTCAACCACGTGCTCGACTTCCCGGGCGCCGACCCGGCCGTGCCGCTCTACGCCTTCTGCTTCCTCGTCGCGCTGGGGGTCGACTACTCGATCTTCCTCATGACGCGCGTGCGGGAGGAGAGCCTGCGGGTCGGGACGCGCCGGGGCGTGCTGCGGGGGCTCGCGGTCACGGGGTCCGTCATCACGTCGGCGGGCGTCGTGCTCGCCGCGACCTTCGCCGCGCTGGGCATCATCCCGCTGCTGTTCCTCGCGCAGCTCGCCTTCATCGTGGCGTTCGGCGTCCTCGTCGACACGCTCGTCGTGCGGTCGCTGCTCGTGCCCGCCCTCGTGCACGACGTCGGGCGGCGCGCGTGGTGGCCGAGCGCGCTCGGTCGGCTCGACCGCGGGCCGGGAGCGCCCGATCAGCCCGCGGGGAGCGGCTCGGCCGGGCAGTCCTCCAGCACGCGCGCCATCGCCTCCGACTCCGACGGGGTGACCGCGAGCTCGTAGGCGGTCTTCACCGCGATCTGGCGCGCGACGTAGGGGCAGCGGAAGGCGTGGTTCGGGGGGAGCCACGCCGACGCGTCCCGCGCCCCCTTGGACTGGTTGGCCGGGCCGTCGGACGCGAGGAGGTTGAGCGGGTCGTTCGCGAACTGCCGGCGCGTCTCGTCGTCCCAGGTCCGGGCGCCCTTGCGCCACGCGTCGAGCAGCGGGACGACGTGGTCGATCTGGACGGCCATGCTCGTCGCGTTGCCCCGGCGGAAGTCGATCGTCTCGCCGGTGTACGGGTCCTGGAAGGTCCCGGTGCGCACCTCGCACACGTCGCCGCGCGTCGAGTACGTGATGTCGGTGAGGTCGCGGGTGAGGATGTCGTTGCGCGTGTCGCACCCGTTGCCGTCGACGTCGGCCCACGCGGGCCCGAACAGCGCGCGCTCGTAGCCGGTGTCGGGGCCCGGGCCCTTGACCTCCAGCCGGGCGAGCGCCTCGAGCGCGCTGCCGGGGGAGGGGTCGGGCGCGTCGTCCGCGGCGACCGACTGCTGGCTGACGACGTTCGCGACGACGATCGCGAACGCGAGCGCGATGAGGACGTAGCGCAGGACACTCCGACGAGGGACTCGGCGGCTCGTGGTGCTCAAGGGACGACCTTCCCGAAACCGATTCTCGGCCCGACCCGTGCGAGACGGTACGCAGCGATCCATACCGGACCAACGCCGACATTCTGCCAGGTCCGAGAGGGTGCTCCGACCACGTCGCGGAGCCTCCCGGCGCCGACGGGACGCGCGGCTAGATTGGTCGCCATGGACAGCGCCGCACGCACGCTCAGGGTCGGGATCGTCGGGTACGGGGGAGCGGGGCGCGGGATCCACGCGCGCCTCGTGCGCGAGGCCGGGCACGAGGTCACGGCCGTCGTGGTCCGCTCGCCCGAGCGCCGCGAGGCCGCCGTCGAGGACTGGCCCGGCGCGGGTCTGCACGACGACCTCGCGGGCCTCGTCGCCGACCGCGACGCGTACGACGTCGTCGTGGTCGCGAGCCCGTCCGCCCTGCACGCCGACCACGCGACCACGCTCGCTCGCGCGGGCGTGCCCGTCGTCGTGGACAAGCCGCTCGCGCTCGGCGCGGCGGAGGCCCGCGAGGTCGTCGCGGCGGCGGAGGAGACGGGCACGCCGCTCACGGTGTTCCAGAACCGCCGCTGGGACCCCGAGCAGCTCACGCTGGGGGCCGTGCTGGAGCGCGGCGACCTCGGTCGCGTGCACACGTTCGAGCGGCGCTGGGAGCGCTGGCGCCCGGTGCCGCAGCAGCGCTGGAAGGAGAACGACCCCGTCGGCGGCGGCCTCCTCCTCGACCTGGGGCCGCACCTCGTGGACTCGGCGACCCGGCTCTTCGGGCGCGTCACGCGCGTCGGCGCGGAGCTGCGCTCGCACACGACCCCGACCGAGGACGACGTCTTCCTCGTGCTCCACCACGCCCCGGACGCCGACGGGCACACGGTCGTGAGCCGGCTCTGGGCCGGCTCCGTCGTCGGCGCGCCCGGCCCTCGGACGCGCGTGCTCGGGACGGTCGGCGCGTACGTCGTCACGACGTTCGAGAACGACGCCTCGCCGTTCGAGGTGTTCGACGACGCCGCACCCGCGGGCACGCTCGGCTGGCTGACCCACGGGCGCGAGCGCGAGCCCGTGCCGCAGGCTCCGGGCGGTCACGCGGACTTCTACCGCGCGGTCGCGGCGTGGCTCCTCGACGGGGGCCCGGTCCCCGTGGACCCGCACGACGCCGTCCGGACCGCCGAGGTGCTCGACGCTGCCCGCCGCAGCGCGCGCGAGGGTCGCCTGCTCGACGTCTGACCCGCCGAGACGATCCGTCCTGTGGACGACGGCTCGCACGCCCCCGGCGCACGGTGAGATGGGGGCATGCCGTCGCCGCACCCCCGCCGTCCCCGACCACCCGCGGAGCCCGCCGACGTCGTCCCGGTGCTCGTCGCGTCCGGGTGGACGCCGCGTCGCGAGCCCGGAGCGCCCGGGGGCGTCGTGGCGACCGACGCGACGGGTGCGGTGTGCGAGGTCGTGCGCGTCGAGGTCCCGGCCGAGCCCGGTGCGCGCGCCGCGCTCGTCGAGCACCTGGACGCGCTGTCGCAGGACCACGAGCACCTCGCGGGCGTGCGGGGCGTGCTCCAGGCCGGGGAGTCGTCGCTCGTGGTGCTCCTCGACCACGTCGACGGACTGCCGCTCGACGAGCTCGCGGCCGCGCGCGAGCCGTTCCGGGCGGCCGAGGCCGTCACCGTCCTCGTGCCCGTCGCGCAGGGACTCGCCGCGCTGCACCGCGACGCGCGCGTGCACGGCGGCCTCGACGCCGCGTGCGTGCTCGTGACCCCGGGCGGTCGTGCCGTCCTGCGGCCGCCGCTCGCGCCCGCGACCGGCACGAGCGCCGACGACGTGCGCGACCTCGCGCGTCTCGTGCTCGGTCTCGTGCCGCCGCCCGCGTCGAGCCACCCGTCCTACGCCGGGCCGCAGGACCCCGCCGAGGCGCGCGACCTCGCCGCCCTGCACGCCGAGCTCGCGGCCGCGCTGCGCGACGACCCCGAGGCCCGGCCCGCCGCCGGGACGTTCGCGGCGCGCTGCTACGACGCCGTCGAGCCGCGACCCGTGACGATGCCCGAGGCCGCTCGCCTCGTGGCGGGCGCACTGGGCGCGCGCCGCGACCCGGGTGCGCGCCGGGCCGAGGCCGCCGCCTCCGCGACGCGCCGGGCGCGGCGCGTGGCGAGACCCGCGAGGCCGGGACGACGGGCGCGCACCGGGCGGCGGGTGGCCGCCACGGCGCCGGCCCCCGGTCGTCGCGCCACGGCGCCGCGGCCGTCGACGGCGCGGGCCGTGGGGACGAGCGTCGCGATCGTCGTCGGGGCGGCGGCCCTCGTGGCCGTCCTCGTGGTCCTCGGCCCGGGGCGCGCAACCCCGGGCGCCGCGGACGCGGAGACGCCCACCGCCGTGGCGGGACTGTCGCATGACGGGGCGACGCGCGACCCCGCGGACCCTCTCGGCGCTGCCCGGGTGCTCACGGAGCGCCGGCTCGCCCTGCTCGCGGACGGGACCGGGGACCTCGCGTCGGTCGTCGTCGCCGGATCGCCCGCGCACGAGCAGGACGAGGCGCTGCTCGCCGAGCTGGCCGGGGTCGACGTGCTCGACGCGCGGGCGGAGGTCTTCGACGCGCGTCCCGCCGGGTCGTGGTCGCCACCCGCGGCCGACGCGGACGGCGACCCGGCGGACGCGACGGTCGAGGTCGACTACGCGGTCGGGGCGCACCGGCAGCGCACGCCGGACGGCGAGATCCAGGTCCCCGCGACCCCGCGCACCACGGTCGTGCTCGTGCTGCGCTGGACCGACGACGGGTGGCGGGTCGTCGAGGTGCGCTGAGCCGCGACCAGCGCGCTCGCGCCCGAGCGGCCCACGGCCTCAGAGGCCCTCGGCGACCCAGCGCGCGGCGTCGGCGACCTGCGGCTCGGACCACGTGAAGCCGCTCGCCTCGAGGACCGTCGGCAGGGCGCGCTGGGAGCCGAGGATGTCGGACGCGAGCTCGCCCAGCACGACGCGCAGCGCCACCGAGGGGACCGCGACGACCGCGGGACGGTGCAGCGCGCGAGCGAGCGCACGCGTCACCTCGGCGTTCGTCGCGGGGTGGGGGGAGCAGAGATTCACCGCGCCGTGCACGGGTGCCGTGAGCAGGTGCCGCAGGGCGTCGACCTGGTCGCGCAGCGTGATCCAGCTCCAGTACTGCGTGCCGGGCCCGAGCCGGCCGCCGATGCCGAGCCGCAGCAGCGGCAGGAGCCGTCCGAGCGCGCCGCCCTCGGGGGACAGGACGATCCCGGTGCGGGCGTGGACGACGCGCACGCCGGCCTGCTCCGCGGGCGCCGTCGCCGCCTCCCATTCGCGGACCAGCCGGGCGAGGAAGCCGTCGCCGGACGCCGACGTCTCCGTGAGCACCTGCGCGCCGCGGTCGCCGTAGTAGCCGATCGCCGAGCCCTGGACCCACACGGGCGGCGGCGCGTCGAGGCTCGCGAGCGTCCGCGCGAGGAGTCCCGTCGTGCGGGTCCGGGAGGTGAGGAGCGTGCGCTTGTACGCGGCGGTCCAGCGGTGGTCGCCGATCCCCGCACCCGCGAGGTTGACCACGGCGTCCGCCCCGTCGAGCGCCGCGGGGTCCAGGGCTCCCGCGTCCGGGTCCCACTCGTGCTCGTCCGAGGTCTGCGGGGCGCGCCGCACGAGGCGTCGCACGTGGTGCCCGTCCTCGCGCAGGCGTTCGAGCAGCTCGGAGCCGATGAGCCCGTGCGAGCCCGCCACGACGATGTCCATGGGCTCACGCTACGGGTCCGCGGCCCGTGCCGACAGCCACGGACGCCATCCACGCGCAGCGCGGGCAGGACGCACGAGAGGCCCCGACCGGGACGGTCGGGGCCTCTCGGGACGCGTCAGGGAGCGACGGGCGTCAGAGACCGACCTCGGCCTCGAACGCGCCCTCCTCGATGCGGTTCTTGATCGCGGTGAGGAAGCGCGCGGCGTCCGCACCGTCGACCAGCCGGTGGTCGTAGGACAGGAAGATGAAGCACGTCGAGCGGATGCCGATCGTGTCGTTCCCGTCCGCGTCCGTGACGACGACCGGCCGCTTCGTGATCGTGCCCGTGCCGAGGATCGCGACCTGGCCGACCGGGACGATCGGCGTGTCGAAGACCGCGCCGCCCGAGCCCGTGTTGGTGATCGTGAACGTCGCGCCCGCGAGCTCGTCGGGCCCGACCTTGTTGGCGCGCGTGCGCGCACCGAGGTCCGCGATCTTGCGCGCGATGCCGGCGAGGTTGAGGTCGCCCGCGTCCTTGATGACCGGCACGACGAGGCCGCGCTCGGTGTCGACCGCGATGCCGACGTTCTCCTGGCCGTGGTAGGTGATCTCGTCCTCGGCGAACGTCGCGTTGATCTTCGGGTAGGCCTTGAGCGCCTCGACCGCGGCGAGCGTGAAGAACGGCAGGAACGTGAGGTTCGCGCCCTCACGCGCCTTGAAGTCGGCCTTCGCGCGGTTGCGCAGCGCGGCGACGCGCGTGACGTCCACCTCGACGGCCGTGGTGAGCTGGGCCTGCGTGCTCAGCGCCTCGACCATGCGGCTGGCGACGAGCTTGCGCAGGCGGCTCGTCTTCTCGGTCGTGCCGCGCAGCGGCGAGACCGCGGGGACGGTCGCCTTCTTCGGGGCACCGCCGGCCGCGGGGGCTGCGGCGGCCGGGGCTGCCTTGGCCTCCTCCGCCTTGCGGGCGGCCTCGAGCACGTCCTCCTTGCGGATGCGGCCGCCGACGCCGGTGCCCGTGACCGCCGACAGGTCGACGCCCTTGTCCGCGGCGAGCTTGCGCACGAGCGGCGTGAGGTAGGTGCCGCCGGACTTCGTCGCCGGGGCGGGCGTCGCGCCGGGGGCGGACGGCGCCGCGGCGGGGGCGCTCGTGGCCGGCGCGGGGGCCTCCTCCTGCGCGGCCTGCGCGGGGACGGCCGCCTCGCTCGCCGGGGTGCGCGCCTCGGTCGGGGCCGGCTCCTCCTGCTGCGGGGCCTCCGGCTGGGGCGCCTGCTGCTTCGGCGCCTCCTGCTTCGGGGCTTCCGGCGCGGGCTGCGCCGCCGGGGCGGCACCCGAGCCGACGACCGCGAGCACGGTGCCGACCTCGACCGTCTCGTCCTCCTGGACGAGGATCTGCTGGACGGTGCCCGCGACGGGCGACGGGACCTCGGTGTCGACCTTGTCGGTCGAGACCTCGAGCAGCGGCTCGTCGACCTCGACCGTGTCGCCGACCGACTTGAGCCACCGGGTCACGGTGCCCTCGGTGACGGACTCGCCGAGCGCCGGGAGCTTGATCTCCTCGCCACCGGACGACTCGCCCGCGGGCGCGGGCTGCTCGGCCGGGGCGGGCTGCTCGGCGGCCGGCTCCTCCTGGGCGGCGGGCTGCGCGGGCGCGGGCTCGGCCTGCGGGGCCGGAGCCTCGGCCTCGGCGGGCGCCGGCGCGGAGCCGCCACCCCCGGAGCCGTCGCCGATCACGGCGAGGTCGGCGCCGACCTCCACGGTCTCGTCCTCCTGGACGAGGATCTGCTCGAGCACGCCCGCGACGGGCGACGGGATCTCGGTGTCGACCTTGTCGGTCGAGACCTCGAGCAGCGGCTCGTCGACGGCGACGGTGTCGCCGACCGACTTGAGCCAACGGGTGACGGTGCCTTCGGTGACGGACTCGCCGAGGGCCGGCATCTGCACGTTCTCAGACATGACCTGCCTGGTCTCCTTCGATCGTTGGGGTCAGTTGTGGGCGTGCAGAGGCTTGCCGGCCAGTGCCAGGTGCGCCTCTCCGAGTGCCTCGTTCTGGGTGGGGTGGGCGTGGACCAGGGCGGCGACGTCCTCCGGGTACGCCTCCCAGCCCACGATGAGCTGTCCTTCGCCGACGAGCTCGCCGACGCGTGCGCCGACCATGTGCACGCCGACGACGGGCCCGTCCTTGCGGCGCACGAGCTTCACGAAGCCGCTCGTCGCGAGGATCTTGCTCTTGCCGTTGCCGGCGAGGTTGTACTCGAGGGTCTCGACCTGGTCGGCGCCCCACGTCTCGGCCGCCGCGGCCTCGGTCACGCCCACGGACGCGATCTCGGGCTCGCTGTAGGTGACGCGGGGGATCGACGACTCCACGACCGGCGTCGGGTCGAGGCCCGCGATCTGCTCCGCGAGGAAGATGCCCTGCGCGAAGCCGCGGTGGGCGAGCTGGAGGCCGGGGACGATGTCGCCCGCGGCCCAGACGTTGCCGACCCCCGTGTGCAGGCGCTCGTCGACGACGACGAACCCGCGGTCGAGCGTGATGCCCTGCTCCTCGTACCCGAGGTCGGCCGTGCGCGGGCCGCGCCCGACGGCCACGAGCAGCAGCTCGGCGTCGAACGTCGTGCCGGACTCGAGCGTGACGGTGACTCCGGAGTCGGTCTCCTTGACGCCGGCGAAGCGGTCGCCGAGCGAGAACGCGATGCCGCGCTTGCGGAACGCGCGCTCGAGCGCCTTCGACAGCGCCTCGTCCTCGTTGGGCACGAGGTGGGGCAGCGCCTCGACGATCTGGACGTCGGCGCCGAACGACCTCCACACGCTCGCGAACTCGACGCCGATCACGCCGCCGCCGAGCACCACGACGGACTTCGGCACGCGGTCGAGCTGCAGCGCCTGGTCGGAGGTGATGACGCGGCCGCCGATCTCGAGGCCGGGCAGCGAGCGGGAGTACGAGCCCGTGGCGAGCACGACGTGGCGGCCGGTGTAGCGGGTCCCGTCGACCTCGACGGTGTCCTGCGACACGAGGCGGCCGTGGCCCTGCACGAACGTGATGCCGCGCGACGAGACGAGGCCCTGCAGCCCCTTGTACAGGCCCGCGACGACGCCGTCCTTGTAGGAGTTGACGCCCGCCATGTCGATGCCCTCGAACGTGCTGCGGACGCCGAACCGCGCGCCCTCGCGGGCGCCGTCGGCCAGCTCGGCCGCGTGCAGGAGGGCCTTGGTGGGGATGCACCCGTTGTGCAGGCAGGTGCCGCCGAGCTTGCCCGACTCGACGAGCGCGACGTCGAGGCCGAGCTGGGCGGCACGCAGCGCCGTGGCGTAGCCGGCGCTGCCTCCGCCCAGGACGACGACGTCGAATGGTGTGCCGGGTTCGGCCACGTGCGACTCCTTCAGCGAGGGGAGATCGGGGGCGGACGTCACGGCACGTCGACGGGCCGGACGGGGATCCGCTGACCCACGGTGCGTGAACGTTCTCCGGGTGCCATCTTGGCACCTCGACCACGGCCACCCCAATCGAAACCCGGGCGTCGCGGCTGTGACGCTGGAGACAGCGACGCCCACCGTATGACCAGGGTCACGCTGTACCCTGCCGCTGTGCCCCGGCTGCCCAGGCTGTCCAGCCTGTTCTCCCGACGCCCCGCGACGACCTCGACCGCGACGGGCGTCGCGCCCGCGTCGTCCGACGCGCGCCGCGCGACGCTCGCCCACCTCCAGGACTTCGTGCGCACGCGCGTCGGGGTCGAGGCGTACGTCGAGCCGCCGACGCCGGACACGGGCGCGACGCTCCTGCTCATCGCGACGACGGGTGAGTGGACGCGCCGGCGCGTCCCGGACGAGCGGACGGCGTTCGACGTCGCCGGCTCGCTCGGCGTGCCGGTCTACAACGTGCGCTTCACGGGCTACCCGCAGCGGATGCGGGACTGGAACTCGCGCCAGCGCCGGCGCTGAGCACCGCCACCGCGACGGGCCGAGCAGGCGGTCCGGGTCCGTCCGGGCGACCGGACGCGCCAGGACCGCCTGCTCGCCGCGGGGTCAGCGCTGCGCGCGGCCCTCGACGAGGCCGAGGAGCGTGCGCACGGCGACGCCCGTCCCGCCGACCGGGGTGTACCCGTGGGCCGAGCCCTCGTTGAACGCGGGGCCCGCGATGTCCAGGTGCGCCCAGGGCGTCTCGCCGACGAACTCCTGGAGGAACAGGCCGGCGACGAGCATCCCGCCGAACCGGTCGCCGATGTTGGCGAGGTCCGCGACCTTCGACTTCAGCGACGCGCCGAGCTCCTCGGGCAGCGGCATCGGCCAGAACTGCTCGCCCGCGGCCTCGGCCGCCGCGACGACCTCCGCGCGCACGTCGTCGGCGCCCATGACCGCGGAGACGCGGTTGCCGAGCGCGATCATCTGGGCGCCGGTGAGCGTCGCGACGTCGAGCACGACGTCGGGCTTCTCCTCGACCGCGGCGACGAGGCCGTCGGCCATCACGAGGCGGCCCTCGGCGTCGGTGTTGAGCACCTCGACGGTCTTGCCGCCGCGGATCGTGATGACGTCGGACGGGCGCTGCGCGCTGCCCGACGGCATGTTCTCGGCGAGGCAGAGCCACCCCGTGACCGCGACCGGCAGGCCGAGGCGCGCGGCGGCCACGACCGTCTGGAGCACCGCGGCGGCGCCGGCCATGTCGGACTTCATCGCCTCCATGCCCTTGGCGGGCTTGATGGAGATGCCGCCCGAGTCGAACGTGATGCCCTTGCCGACGAGCGCGACCTTCGCGGCCGGGCGCGACGGCGCGTAGGCCACCTTGACGAGCCGCGGCCCGCGCGCGGAGCCCTGGCCCACGCCGACGAGCCCGCCGTAGCCGCCCGCGACGAGCGCCTTGTCGTCGAGCACCGTGACCTTGAGGCCCTTGGCGCCCGCGTCCTTGACGGCCTGCTTGGCGACGTCGGCGAACGCGGCGGGGTAGAGGTCGTTCGGCGCGGCGTTGACGAGGTCGCGCGTCGCGTTGACGGCCTCGGCGACGACCTTCGCGCGCTCGACGGCCGCCTTGGCCGCGGAGCTCCGCGCGCCGGCCGCGAGGATCTCGACGGTCGCGGGCGGGCGGCTCGCGTCGGACGCCGCGGCCTCTCCCGTGCGGTAGCGGGAGAACGCGTAGGCGCCGAGCAGCGCGCCCTCGGCGACCGCGCCGAGCTCGGCCTCGTCGTCGACCGGGAGCGCGACGGCGACCGACGTCGTCCCCGCGAGCGCGCGCAGGGCCGCCCCGGCGGCACGGCGCAGCGCCTCGGTGCTGAAGGTGCCGTCCGCGCGGCGGGCGCCGAGACCTACGAGGACGAGCACGCCGGCCTTGAGGTCGGGACCGGCGGGGACCTTGCGCACCTCGTCGGCGGCGCCCGTGACGCCGAGCGCGGGGGCGACGTCCTCGAGGGCCGCGACCACCGGTCGGGGCAGGTCGCCCCCGACGATCGCGACGCCGTCGGACGTCGTGTGGGTGCCGACGACGAGAGCGTCGACCTTGGCACCGGCGGGACTCTTGCTGGAGACGGTCAGTTCAGCCACACCCGCGATGCTATCCCTGCGCGCCCGGCCCCTCGCCCGAGGGGTCGGGGCCGGTGGACCGATTCCTCGGCGGCGGTCCGCCCCCGGTACGCTCGGCGCGTGGTCCTTCCCCTCGTGCTGCTCGTGGTCGCGGCGTGCGCCGTGCTCGCGGGCTGGGCGCTCGTGTTCGTCGTCCGCGACCGTGCGGTGATCCTGCGCCAGCTGTGGGGCGCCGCCGTGATCGAGGCGCTGGTCCTCGTGCAGGCCGTCGTGCTGGGCGTCCTCGGCGCGACCGGCACCGCCCCGAGCGACCCGGTGCTCCTGTGGGGCTACCTCGTGACCACGCTCGTCATCCTGCCCGTCGCCGCGCTGTGGGCGTTCGCCGAGCGTTCGCGCTGGAGCTCGGTCGTGCTCGTCGTCGCGGCGCTCACGGTCGCGTTCCTCGAGGTGCGCATGTGGCAGATCTGGAACGCCTGACCTGGAGGTCCTCGCCATGAGCGCACCCGCCGCCCCGGACGGCACCGGCCCGTCCGCGTCACCCGCACCGGGCGGCGGACCGTCCGGCGGGCCGGGCCGGACGCGCCGCACCAACGCCGGCTTCGGCCGGTTCCTCGTCGCGGTGTACGGGGTCTTCGCGCTCGCCGCCACGGCGCGCGCCGCGGTGCAGATCCTGCGCGACTGGGACGAGGCGCCCCTCGCGTACGCGCTGTCCGGTCTCGCGGCCGTGGTGTACGTCGTCGCGACGGTCGCGCTCGCCCGGGACGGCCGCGTCGGGCGCGCGGTCGCGTGGGCCGCGGTGGGCGTCGAGCTCGTCGGCGTCCTCACCGTCGGGGCGTTCTCGCTCGCCGACCCCGAGGCGTTCCCGCGCGCGACCGTGTGGTCCGGGTTCGGCCAGGGCTACGGCTACGTCCCGTTCGTGCTGCCGTTCGTGGGCGTCTGGTGGCTCTGGCGCACCCGGCCGCGCCCCGGCGCGGGCACCCCCGTCACGACCCGCACCGCCGACGCCCCGGAGGACGCCGCATGACCCGCAGCCGCCCGTTCCTCTACGGCCTGTTCTTCGACACCGTCTTCCGGCGGATGGACCCCGAGCGCGCGCACCACGTCGCGTTCGACCTCATCGGCGTTCTCGGCCGCGTGCCCGTGCTGCGCGACGTCGTGCAGGGCGCGCTCGCGCCCTACCTGGGCCGCCGGGCGGGCGGTCGCGGCAGCGTCGAGGTGCTCGGCAAGGTCTTCCCCGCGCCGTTCGGGCTCGCGGGCGGCTTCGACAAGGACGCGCGCGCCGTGCGCGGGCTGACGGCGCTCGGGTTCGCGTTCGTCGAGATCGGGACGGTCACCGCGCACGCGCAGCCCGGCAACGAGAAGCCGCGCCTGTGGCGCGAGCTCGACGTGAGCGGCGTGCGCAACCGCATGGGCTTCAACAACGAGGGCGCGCAGGCGGCGGCGCGCCGGCTCGCGGCGCTGCGCTCGACCCGGTCGGGCCGCGCGGTGCTGGTGGGCGCGAACATCGGCAAGACGAAGGTCACGCCCGCCGAGGAGGCGGCCGCGGACTACGCGACGAGCGCGGGACTCCTCGCGCCGTACGCCGACTACCTCGTGGTCAACGTCTCCTCGCCCAACACGCCCGGCCTGCGCGACCTCCAGGAGGTCGAGTCCCTGCGCCCGATCCTCGTGGCCGTGCGCGAGGCGGCGGACGGCGCGACCGCGCGTGCGGGCGTCGCGCGCGTCCCGCTGCTCGTCAAGATCGCGCCCGACCTCGCGGACGAGGACGTCGACGCCGTCGCCGGCCTCGTCGACGAGCTCGACCTCGACGGGGTCGTCGCGGTGAACACGACGATCGGTCACGACCGGGGCCCGGGTGGGCTGTCCGGCCCGCCCGTCCGTGCCCGGGGGCTCGCCGTCGTGGCGCGCCTGCGCGAGCGCCTCGGCGCGGACCGGGCGATCATCGGCGTCGGGGGCGTCACGACCGCGCACGACGCCCGCGACTACCTGCACGCGGGGGCCGACCTCGTCCAGGGGTACACCGGCTTCCTCTACCAGGGGCCGTTCTGGGCCGCGCGCATCAACCGCTCGCTCGTGCGTCACCCCGAGCCGGGCGAGCACGTGCGGGGCGCCGAGGCGAGGGAGGCACGATGATCCGGCCGCAGTGGGTCTGGGAGCTCGACGACGCCGAGGGCCGCGCGCTCGCGACGCCCGTGAGCCCGGTCTTCACCACGCAGTACGACGCCGAGCAGTGGCTCGGCGAGACGTGGCGGTCGCTCGCCGCCGAGGGTGCGGCGGCCGCGCGACTCCTGCACGACGGCACCCAGGCGACGGCGACGGTGGAGCTGCGCGTCCCCTGACCTCCGTCAGCCCGTCACGCGCGCCCAGGCCGCGACGAGCCGTGGCACCGCGCGCTCGAGCTCGTCGGGCGGTCGCGAGAACGTCAGGCGCAGCCGGTCGGCCGCGCTCCCGTCGGGCGTGAACGTCGGCCCGGCGTTGACGAGGACACCCTCGGCGGCCGCCGCCGCGGCGAACGCCTGCGCGACGGGGGCGCCGACGTCGACCCACAGCGACAGCCCGCCCTCCGGCACGTGGACGCGCCAGTCGGGCAGCGCGGCACCGAGCAGCCCGCACAGCAGGTCGCGCTGCGCCCGCAGCATCCGGCGCCGCTCCGCGAGCACGGACGGCGCGTCGTCGAGCAGCTCGACGACGGTGAGCTGCTCGAGGACGGCGGTCGCGATGTCCGCCGACTGCCTCGTGCGGGCGAGGCGCGCGACGAGGTCGGGGTGGGCGCGGACCCAGCCGACGCGCAGCCCTCCCCAGAACGACTTGGACGCCGAGCCGACCGTGACGACGTACGGCGAGGTGCCGTCGCCCGCGAGCGGCTCGGCGACGGGCCCGGCGGCGTCCGGGTCGCCGTCGAGGTCGAGGTCCGTGAGGGTCTCGTCGCCGACGACGGTCACGCGGTGGCGCTGCGCGGCGTCGCGCACGCCGGCCCGCTCCGCGGCCGAGAGCGTGTACGCCGTGGGGTTGTGGAAGTCCGGGACGAGGTAGACGAGGCGCGGCGAGACCTGGCGGAGCGTCGAGCCGTAGAGGTCGACGTCGAATCCCGGGGCGTCCTGGTCGCGGCCCGTGCGCGCGTCGCGGTCGCGGCGGCCGACGGGCACGGGCACGAGCCGTGCCCCGGCGCGCCGCAGCGCCTCCATGGCGTGGTAGTACGTCGGGGACTGCACGACGGCGCGGTCGCCCGCCCCGAGGAGCGTCGTCGCGAGCGTCGTGATGGCGTGCTGCGCGCCCGTCGTCACGAGGATCTCGTCGGGCGTCGTGGGTGTGCCGCGCCGCGTGTGGTGGTCGGCGAGCGCCTCGCGCAGGGCCGCGACGCCGTACGGCTCGTACCCGCCGCCGGCGAGGTGCTCGGGGAGGCGCTCGAGCGCGCGCGAGTACGCGGCGTGCAGGCCGCTGGGGGCGGCGGAGGTCGCCTGGGAGAGGTCCGCGAGGTCGATCGGTGCGGCGTGCGGCGCGGGCGCGGGAGGCGCGTCGCCGCCGGGGGCCCGGTGCGCCGCCCGGGGTCGGGAGGGGCGGGGGAGCACGACGACGGTGCCCGAGCCGGTGCGCGACCGGGCGAAGCCGAGCTCGCGCAGTCGCCCGTAGGCCGCGGCCGTCGTCGTGCGCGAGACACCGAGCGCGGCCGCGAGGTCACGCTCGGACGGCAGGCGCGTGTGCGGTGCGAGCGTGCCGGCGAGCACGGCGGCGCGCAGCGCGTCGGCGAGCGCGACGTACGCGGGACCGCCGGCGTGCCAGCGGCCGAGCAGCCGGGCCGCGGCAGCGGGGGAGAGGTGCCGGTGGACGTCGACCGTCCCGGAGGGGGCGAGGCTCATGGGGCCACTCTCTCGTGATTGGCTATGGATGTCGATGCCACTTGGTCGCGAGGATGGCACGCATGACTCCCGTCCGCCGCGTGACCCAGCTCCTCCTCGGCCTCCTCGCGTACGCGCTGTCGATGGCGATGCTGCTCCACGCGGGCCAGGGCGGCATGCCGTGGGACGTCCTGCACCAGGGCGTCGTGCGCCGCACCGGCCTGCCGTTCGGGGTCGTCGTCGGCTCGCTCAGCGTGCTCGCGCTCCTCGCGTGGATCCCGCTGCGCCAGCGCCTCGGCGTCGGGACGGTCGCCAACGTCGTGGTCATCACCCTGACGATCGACCCCGCGATCGCGCTCGTCGAGCGCGCCGTGCCGGACCCGGGCGTCGCGGCGAGCGTCGCGCTCGCGCTCGGCGGGATCGTGCTCAACGGCGTCGCGACGGCCGCGTACCTCGGCGTGCGCCTCGGGCCCGGCCCGCGCGACGGCCTCATGACGGGGCTCGTGGCCCGCACCGGGTGGTCGGTGCGGCTCGTGCGCACGCTGATCGAGGTCGTCGTCGTGGCCGTGGGCTGGGCGCTCGGCGGGACCCTCGGCTGGGCCACGGTCGCCTACGCGTTCGGCGTCGGGCCGGTCGTCCAGCTCACCGCGCGCTGGTTCGCCCCGCGCGGCCTCGTCGCCGCGCCCGGCGTCCGGACCGACGCCGCGGACGCCGCACCACCGGTCGTGCCCGTGGTCGCGACCGCAGGCCCCCGGCAGGACGAGGGAGGCATGCCCGCGTCCGGCCGGTGAGGAGACGACGACGGCCCCGGCGCGCCGCCGGGGCCGTCGTCGCGCAGGCGCTCCCGCGTCAGGCGACGCGGCCCTGCGGGGCGTCCTCCGCCGTCTTGCGCGGGTCGCGCTCGACCACGCCGCCGAGGACCTCGTCGATGCGGGCCATGAGCTCGGCAGGGATCGTCACGCCCGACGCCTTGACGTTCTCCGCGACCTGCTCGGGGCGCGAGGCCCCGACGAGCGCCGACGCGACGTTGTCGTTCTGCAGGACCCACGCGACCGCGAGCTGGGGCATGGTGAGCCCGAGCTCGTCCGCGACGGGCTTGAGGTTCTGCACGCGCGTGAGCACGTCGTCGGTCATGAAGCGCTGGATCATCCGCGCGCCGCCCTTGTCGTCGGTCGCGCGCGACCCCTGGGGCAGCGGCCGGCCGGGGACGTACTTGCCGGACAGCACGCCCTGCGCCATGGGCGACCAGACGATCTGGGACAGCCCGAGCTCGCGCGACGTCGGCACGACCTCGTCCTCGATGACGCGCCACAGCATCGAGTACTGCGGCTGGGACGAGATGAGCTGGAACCCGAGGTCCTTCGCGAGCGCGTGGCCCGCGCGGATCTGGTCGGCGGTCCACTCGGACACGCCGATGTACAGGGCCTTGCCCTGGCGGACGATGTCGGCGAACGCCTGCATCGTCTCCTCGAGCGGCGTCTCCGTGTCGTACCGGTGCGCCTGGTAGAGGTCGACGTAGTCGGTGCCGAGGCGCTTCAGCGAGCCGTTGATGGACTCCATGACGTGCTTGCGGGACAGGCCGGTGTCGTTGGGGCCGCCGGGACCCGTCGGCCAGTAGACCTTGGTGAAGATCTCGAGCGACTCGCGGCGCTGCCCCTTGAGCGCGTCGCCGAGCACCTGCTCGGCCTTCGTGTTCGCGTAAACGTCGGCCGTGTCGAACGTCGAGATGCCGGCGTCGAGCGCGGCGTGCACGCACGCCGTCGCGACGTCGTTCTCGACCTGGGAGCCGTGGGTGAGCCAGTTGCCGTAGGTGATCTCGGAGATCTTGAGACCGGAGTTGCCGAGGTAGCGGTAGGTGGGCATGCGCCCCAACCTAGCCCCCTGGTCGTTGCCCCACGAACCTACACGGTGGTCACTCCGGGTAGACGCCGTGCTTCTTGTGCGTCGGCTTCGGCAGGCGCGCGCGGCGGAGCTGGAACGCGCGCATCACGGCGTACATGACCGTGCCCTTGGGGATCTCGCCGAACTTCGCGAGCAGGCGCTTGCGCAGGCGGCGCCACATGATGAAGCCGTCGATCACCGTGAGGAGCACGATGACGTAGAGCGTCATCACGGTGAGGAACGCGAGGTCCTGGTTCTGCGCCGTGACGAACGAAAAGACGATGAACACGAGCGCGACCGGGAGGAAGAACTCGCCGAGGTTCCAGCGCGCGTCGACGTACTCGCGCACGTAGCGCTTGACCGGGCCCTTGTCGCGCGGGGGCAGGTAGCGCTCGTCGCCCGTCTGCATCGCCTGGTACTGGCGGTCTCGCATCTCGCGCTGCTTCTCCCGCGCGGCCTTCGCGGCGGCGCGGCGGTCGTTCGGCACGAGGGGACGCTTGTTCGCGGCCTCGGCCACCTTGCGCTTCGGCGTCGGTCGACCCTTGCCGGCGCGCTCGATCTCGGCCGCCTGCTCGACGGGGTCGGGGGCGGCGGGCGTCGCGGCGGGCTTGTTGCGGGAGAACACCCCACCAGCGTAGTCGAGGCGCGGGAGTGCCTCGCGTGCCGTCCGCGGGCACCGGACGCGTCCCCCGGCCGGGCGCGCCGCTGGGCGGTCGCGGTCACGGACCCCCGACGCGCGGGCCCGGAGGCCCCCGGTGTCGTACGGTGCTGGTCGTGACGAACTCACCAGAACCCACCGATCCCGCGCTCGCGACCACGCTCCGCGAGACCGTCGCGCGCCTGTTCCCCGCGCTGCGCGCCGACCTCGAGTCGCTCGTGCGCGTGCCGAGCGTCTCGAACGCCGCGTTCGACCAGGCGCACGTCGCCGCGAGCGCGGACGCCGTGGCCGCGCTCCTGCGCGACGCGGGCATGCCCGAGGTGCAGATCCTGCGGGCCCGCACCCAGGACGGCGCCGAGGGCGCGCCCGCCGTCGTCGCGCGCCGTCCCGCACCCGCCGGGGCCCCGACCGTCCTGCTGTACGCCCACCACGACGTGCAGCCCCCGGGCGACGCCGCCGCGTGGGACACCGACCCGTTCGAGCCGACCGAGCGCGACGGTCGCCTCTACGGACGCGGCGCGGCCGACGACAAGGCGGGCGTCGTCGCGCACCTCGGCGCGCTGCGCGCCCTGACCGAGCTCGGCGACCTCCCGGTGGGCGTGACGGTCTTCGTCGAGGGCGAGGAGGAGGTCGGCTCACCGACGTTCCTGCCGTTCCTCACGCAGCACCGGGACCTGCTCGCGGCCGACGTCATCGTCGTCGCCGACTCCTCGAACTGGAAGATCGGCGTCCCCGCGCTCACGACGTCGCTGCGCGGGCTCGTCGACTGCGAGGTCGAGGTCGCGGTGCTCGACCACGCGGTGCACTCGGGCATGTTCGGCGGCCCGGTCCTCGACGCGGTGACGCTGCTCGCACGCCTCGTCGCGACCCTCCACGACGACGTGGGCAACGTGGCCGTCGACGGCCTCGTGACGGCCGCGGAGCCGACGGTCGACTACGCCGAGGCGGACTTCCGGGCCGACTCGTCGCTCCTCGACGGCGCAGCGCTCGCGGGCGAGGGGAGCATCGCCGGGCGGCTGTGGGCCAAGCCGGCGATCGCCGTCATCGGCCTCGACGCCCCGAGCGTCGCGCACGCGTCGAACACGCTCACGCCGCGCGCCACCGCGAAGCTCTCGGTGCGCCTCGCGCCCGGGCAGGACCCGGCCGCGGCCATGGCGGCGCTGCGCGCGCACCTCGAGTCCCACGCGCCGCTCGGCGCGCGCGTGACCGTGCGCGACGGGGAGCAGGGCAAGCCGTTCCTCGCGCCGGGCGACTCCGAGGCGATGCGGGCCGCGCGGTGGGCGTTCGCGACGTCGTGGGGCACGGAGCCCGTCGACATCGGCGTGGGTGGGTCGATCCCGTTCATCGCCGACCTGCTCGAGGTGTTCCCCGACGCCGCGATCCTCGTCACGGGCGTCGAGGACCCCGACTCGCGGGCCCACGGCGCGAACGAGTCGGTCCACCTCGGCGAGCTCGAGAAGGTCGTGCTCGCCGAGGCGCTCCTGCTCGCGCGGCTGGGCGGCGCTGTCGCCTGACGCGGTCGCCCGCGGGCGGCGCGTCCCGGTCAGCCGGGGAGCGCCGCCCGCAGGTCCGCCGCCTCGGCGAGCACCGGCCCGACGGCGTCGCGCACCCCGACGTCCAGCGCGCCCGTCAGGGCGTCGAGCTCGTCGAGGTGCGCGCGGGCCGCGTCGGGGTCGCCTGCGCGGACGGCGAGCTCGGCGAGGTAGGCGAGCGCGCGCACCCGGTCGGCCGCGTCCGCGTCGCCCCCGGCCCGCCGCAGCGCGCCCCCGAGGACCTTGCGCGCCTGCGGTCTCGCCGTGCGAGCCGAGGGAGTGGGTGACCGCCCGGCGCGGGTCGAGGACGCGGGTCGGCCCCGGTGCGCGGCGGCCCGGCGACCCCGGCGCGTCAGGCCCGGTGCGCGACGTCGACGGCGCGGGACCACCGGGCGACGTCGTCCGGGAGCTCGGGCGAGGTGACGTCGCCGCCGAGCAGGCCCACGACGTCGGGCGCGGCGATCCGCTCGCCGGACCCGCGCGCGAGGAACCGCCCGGCGACGAGGCCGCGCGCGCACAGGTCGCCGCGGCGGGAGAACACCTGCTCGAGGTACACCACGCGCTCGTCCCACCCGAGCACGCGCGTGGTGATCTCGAAGCGGTCCCAGAGCTGCAGCGACCGGCGGTACTTCATCGTCGACGCCGCGACGACGGGGTACCAGCCCTTCTCCTTGAGCAGGGGGAAGCCGCCGAGGTCGGCGATGAAGTTGCTGCGCGCGACGTCCATCATCTGCAGGTACACGCCGTTGTTGACGTGCAGGTAGAAGTCGAGGTCTCCGGGGCGCACGCGCATCCGGGTGATCGACGGGTCGAGGACGCCGCGCCCCGGCACGGGCTTGCGCGGCATCGTGCTGGCGACGAGGAGCTGGATCTGGCGGGTCACCGGGGCAGGCTACTACCTGGCACCTGCGGTATCAGGTAGTCCGGGCGTGCCGAGCGCGGCGTCCGACGGCGTCAGACGGGCGGGTCCGGGTCGTACTGGATCCCGCGCCGCACGGCGCGCGCGACGTCGTCGCCCTCCAGGCGCGCGACGAGGTGCAGCGCCATGTCGATCCCGGCGGACACGCCCGCCGACGTGACGACGTCGCCGTCGTCCACGAACCGCGCCTCGGTGTCGAGAACGACGCTCGGGTCGATCTCCGCGAGCTCGTCGTAGTGCGCCCAGTGCGTCGTCGCCGGGCGGCCCGACAGCAGCCCCGCCGCCGCGAGCACGAGCGACCCCGTGCACACGCTCGCGATCACCGGGGTCTGCGCGCGCATCGCGCGCAGCCACTCGAGATGGACGCGGTCCGCGAGGAGCGAGCGCGTGCCCCAGCCCCCGGGGTGGACGAGCAGGTGGAGGGGGCCGACGTCGTCCGCCGAGCGGTCCGGCAGGAGTCGCAGGCCCTTCGCGAGGCGCACGCCCCCGCCGTCCCACGAGAACGTCGACACGTGCGGCTTGAGCGCCGAGTGCTCGGCCCACGCGGTCAGCACCTCGAACGGCCCCGCGACGTCGAGCTCCTCCGCCTCGTCGAAGACGAAGATCCCGATGTTCATGCCGTTCCCGGTGCTCATGCCCACCTCCGCGTGGCCCGGACGTCACCTGCCGGCGCGGCCCGCGGGCGCGCCGGCGGACCCTGGCTAGATGCCCGGCAGGGCGAGCATCTGGTCGAGCGCGACGCGCGCCCAGTGCGCGTCGTCCGCGTCCACGACGATCCGGTTGACCACGCGGCCCGCGACGAGCGACTCCATCGCCCACACGAGGTGCGGCAGGTCGATCCGGTTCATCGTCGAGCAGAAGCACACCGTCGAGTCGAGGTAGTGCACCTGCTTGTCCGGGTGCTCGCGCGCGACGCGGCGCACGAGGTTGAGCTCGGTGCCGATCGCCCACGACGACCCCGGCTCGGCCGCGTCGAGCATCGTGATGATGTACTCGGTCGACCCGACGAAGTCCGCGGCCGTCACGACCTCGTGCTTGCACTCCGGGTGCACCAGCACGTTGACGTCCGGCACCGCGGCGCGCACGTCCTCGACGTTCTTCGCCGAGAACCGCCCGTGCACCGAGCAGTGCCCGCGCCACAGGATCATGCGCGCGCCGCGCAGCTCGGCGTCCGTGAGGCCGCCGTTCGGCTTGCGCGGGTCGAACACGACGCAGTCGTCGAGCGACATCGCGAGCTTGAGCACGGCGGTGTTGCGACCCAGGTGCTGGTCCGGGAGGAACAGGACCTTGCCCGTGCCCTCGACGCCGCCCACCTGGTCGAACGCCCACCGCAGCGCGACCTCCGCGTTCGACGACGTGCACACCGTGCCGCCGTGACGGCCCGTGAACGCCTTGATCGCGGCGGAGGAGTTCATGTACGTCACGGGGATCGTCGAGTCGGCGATCCCGGCCTCCTCGAGCACGTCCCACGCGTCCTCGACCTGGTCGATCGCGGCCATGTCCGCCATCGAGCAGCCGGCCGCGAGGTCCGGCAGCACGACCTGCTGGGCGTCGGACGTGAGGATGTCCGCGCTCTCGGCCATGAAGTGCACGCCGCAGAAGAGGATGAACTCCGCCTCGGGCCGCGCCGCGGCCTCGCGCGCGAGCTTGAACGAGTCACCCGTCACGTCGGCGAAGTCGATGACCTCGTCGCGCTGGTAGTGGTGACCCAGGACGAACGCCCGGTCGCCCAGCGCCGCGCGTGCCGCACGGGCCCGCTCGACGAGGTCCGGGTCGCTCGGCGCGGGCAGCTCGCCCACGCACTCGACCCCGCGTTCGGACGCGAGGTCGCGGCCCTGGCCGAGGAGCAGCAGGGCAGAAGGACTGGGCTCGACGAACCCGCCCCGGCGCGCAGTGTTCGGTCCGGTCACGGACGACAGCAGGGTGCTACCAGTGCTCACGGCACCATCGTCGCACAGGGCCGACCCGACGGGCCGTGACGTCCCGCACGCCCACGGCGCCACGGCGACCGTGCCGGCGCCGTGCCCCCGGGCTGGCACAATCCGGGCATGCGCGTGCTGCTCACCGGGTCCGCCGCCCCGCCCCTGCCGGACGGGGCGTGGCCGCACGGCGTCGCCACCCCCGCCGCAGGACGGGGCGTCCCCACGCTCGCCGACGTCGCGTCGTGGTGGGCACCGCACGCCGACCTCGACGTCGTGGCGCTCGCGGCGCAGGGCCCCGGGTTCCTCGACGCGCTCGCGCCGGTCGCGCCCGAGGTGCTCGCCGGCGTCGTCCCCGGGCCCGCCGGGTCCGAGGTGCCGGTCGCGCTGCGCCGCCGGACCGCGGACGCGGGCGGTGCCCCGACGCGACCGACCGTCTACGTCGACGCGTCCCAGGTGCCCGCCGCCGGCGACGCCGGGACGCTCGGCCCCGGCTCACCCGACCCGACCGTCCCCGCCCGCTCCTCGACCGCCGTCGGGCACCTGCTGGCGCTCGCGGTCGACGCCGCGCGCGACGCCGCAGGAGCGCCCGGCCGCGTCGTGCTCGCGACGGGCAGCAGCACGAGCCACGACGCGGGGCTCGGGGCGCTGCGCGCGCTCGCCGGCGCGGAGGTCGGGCGCGTGGCGGGGGACGCCGCCGTCGAGGAGGTCCTGCGCGCGGCCCGTGCCGCGCTCGGCGGCACCGACCTCGTCGCGGCGGTCGCGTCCGACGTCCCGCTGCTCGGCCTGCACGGCGCGAGCGCGACCCTCGACGGCCGCGGGGTCGACGCGGCCGTCGCGCAGCACCTCGAACGAGAGCTCGGGGCGGTCGCGCACGACGTCGCGGCGGCCGTCGACCGCCTCGCGTCCGACGGCACGGGCGGGGGCGGCGCGCTCGTGGGGCGGGACCTCCTCGCGACGGCGACCACGGGCCGACGGCTCGCGGGCCTCCCGGGCGCGGGGAGCGGCGGAGGCCTCGGGCACGCCGTCGCCGCGCTCGGCGGCCGGCTCGTGCCGGCGCTGCGCGTCCTGGCCGACGATCTCGGCCTCGACGCGCGCCTCGCGGGTGCGGACGCCGTCGTCGTGCTCGCGGACGAGCTCGGGGCGCACGAGCTCGGCGACGGGACGGTCCGCGAGGTCGCGGCGCGCGCGGGCCACCACGCGCTGCCGGTCGTCGTGGTCGCGCGGAGCGTCGTGGCCGGGCGCCGCGAGCAGGCCGCCGCGGGACTGAGCGGCGCGTACGCGTGGGACGACGGCGACCCGCGCGCGCTCGTGGAGCGCGTCGCCCGCACGTGGTCGCGCGGCTGACCCGTCAGCCCAGGTCGACCTCGCCGTCCGCGCGGACGGCCCACGCGGGGTTGTGCGCGACCTCCCACACGAGCCCGTTGGGGTGCGCGACGTGCGCGTGGAACACCCCGCCGAACTCGCCCTCCTGCGGCTCCTTGCGGACCGTCCCGCCCGCGGCGACCATCGCCGCCACGAGCGCGACGACCGCCTCGCGGGACCCGACGTTGTGGGACAGCGTCAGGCCCGTCGTCACGGGCGCCGCGCCGGGTGTGCCGGCGTCGCGCGCGAAGCTCTCCGCGTCGAAGAAGCCCAGGAGCTGCCCGGCCGCCGAGCGGTAGAACACGATCTCTCCCGGCACGTCGAGGCGCGGCTCCCACCCGAGCGCGCCGTAGAAGCGCCGGGCGGCGTCGAGGTCGCGCGCCGCGACGGTGATGAAGTGCACGGACGGGTCCACGGGGCCTCCGGTCGTCCTCGGTCGCGCCCCCCCGTGCGGGGGCCCGTTCGACCGTACGCCGCCCGGTGGTCGTAGACTCGGGAACACGACCGGCACGTGTGGTGTTGAGGACCTGACGAGATCTCTCTCGAGAGGTCCGAGAAGCCGGCCACCACCGGGGCACCAGTGCCCCCGACAGCGCGGAGACGAGATGAGCGAGACCACCGAGATTGCCACGCACGGCGTCAACCTGACCGACGAGGCCGCGGAGAAGGTCCGCACCCTCCTCGAGCAGGAGGGCCGCGACGACCTGCGCCTGCGTGTCGCGGTGCAGCCCGGCGGCTGTTCCGGCCTGATCTACCAGCTCTACTTCGACGAGCGCGTGCTCGACGGCGACGCGCTGCGCGACTACGACGGCGTCGAGGTCGTGGTCGACAAGATGAGCGTCCCCTACCTCGAGGGCGCGACGATCGACTTCGCCGACACGATCGAGAAGCAGGGCTTCACCATCGACAACCCGAACGCGGGCAGCGCCTGCGCGTGCGGCGGCTCCTTCAGCTGACGCGCCCGGCGTGCCGCGCGCACGCGGACCCGGACACCACGAGCCCGGCGACCCGTCCTGCGGGTGGCCGGGCTCGTGCCGTCTCAGCCGCCGAGCTCGACGGTGATCGCCCAGGCGTCCGCGTCGCCCGAGCGGGGGAGCGGCTCCTCCGCGACGACCGCGTGCCCGCGCATCCGCGCCCAGGCGGGGACGTCGAGGCGCGCGGCGGGGTCCGTCGACCACACGGTGAGCCGCGTGCCCGCGGCGCGGTCGCGCGCGGCCGCCGCGAGCCGGATCACGGGGAGCGGGCACCGCAGGCCCCGGGCGTCGACGACGTCGCCGTGCTCGCGGCCCTCCGCGGCGGGCGGGCGGTCCGCGCCCGTCACAGGCCCTGCACCCCGAGCGTCGCCCGCACGCGCTCGACGGCGCCCGGCAGCACCGCCAGGAGGCGGTCGACGTCCGCCTCGCTCGTGGAGCGGTCGAGCGCGACGCGGACGTTGCCGTGCGTGAGCACGCCCATCGCGGCGAGGACGTGCGACGGCTCGAGCGAGCTCGACGTGCAGGCCGAGCCGGAGCCGACGGCGACGCCCTCGCGGTCGAGGTCCGTGAGCAGCGCCTCGCCGTCCACGTAGAGGAACGAGAACGTCACGACGTGCGGGAGGCGGTCGACCGGGTCGCCGACGACCTCGACGTCCGGGATCGCGGCGACGCGTGCGCGGACCCGGTCGACGAGCGCACGGCGGCGCGCGTCCTCGGCCTCGCGGTCGGCGAGCACGGCCTGCAGCGCGACGGCGGCGGCGAAGGCCGCGGGCACGGACACCCCGCCCGGGGCCAGCGGGTCGGGGTCCTCCGGGAACGGGCTCCGGCGGCGCACACGCGACCGGATCGCGAGGACCCCGACGCCCGGGCCGCCGCCCCAGTCCGCGGGGTCGGCCGCGAGCGCGTCCCACGCGGTCGGCAGGGCGTCGTGGCCGACGCTCGCCCCCGCGTCCACGAGCAGCGGCACCCCCGCTGCGCGCGCGGCCTCGTGGACCGCCTCGACGGGCTGACGCGTCCCCACCTCGCCGTTGGCGTGCTGCAGCGCGGCGAGCGCCACGCCCGGGCGCGCGACGGCGTCGGCCATCCGGGCGGGGTCGACCCGTCCCGCCCGGTCCACGCCGACGACGTCGCGTTCGAGACCGCCGTGGTGCGCGGCGTGGAGGAGCGCCGCGCGCTCGACGGCGCTCACGACGACGGTGCTCCCGACGCGCGAGCGGCCCGCGGCGAGGGCCGCGACGCCCGTGTGCAGGGACGTCGTGTGGTTCGCGGTGAAGACGACCTCCTCCGTCCGCGCGCCGAGCGCCCCCGCGACGGCCTCGCGCGCGCCGTCGAGCAGCGCGGCGGCGCGGCGGCCCTCGGCGTGGAGGCGGCGCGGGTCGGCCCAGCCGTCGTCGAGGGCGCGGTCGAACGCCTCGCGTGCGAGCGGGTGCCACGGGGCGCGCCCGCCGTTGTCGAGCCGGACCCGGCGATCGGGGGTGGTGTGTGTCACATGGCCTCCAGGGCGGGTGCGCGGCGCGCGAGGTGTCGCGCCCGAGGTCGGCCGGGGTGTCGTGCCCCGCGGCCCGCCGGTGGTCCCGGCCGCGCCGGGCCGCCGGATCGTTGCGCTCGCGCCGTCCGCGGAACGCGACCGCCGTGCGCGCGGGCGCTCATCGGGCACGGTACCGCCTCGCCGCACCACCCGTCCGTGTGGCAAGGATCTGACAGACGCGCCGCGGGTGTGCCCAACCGGTCCTGACCGGCCACGACGTGTGCCGCATCTCGCCCGTCCGGAGCGCGTCCGGGGCCACGAAGGGCGGAATCCCGCGCTAGGCTTCGTGTGTCGAGGACGAAGGTCCTGTGCTGGGCTCGTAAAGACGGGCACGGGCAGGACGTGACGTGAAAGGCCCCCCTTGCACTCGCAACCCCCTAGCCGCACACGGCGCACCATCCTGCGGGCGACGGCCCTCGCCGTCGCCGTCGCTGCGGTGGCGTCCGGCTGCGCCAGCGACACGGTCCAGCGCGGGTTCCTGCCCGGTTACGAGGACGGGGAGGTGACCAACCAGACCGCCCGGATCACGTCGCTGTGGACCGGCTCGTGGATCGCCGCGCTCATCGTCGGCATCATCACGTGGGGCCTCATGCTGTGGTGCGTCGCCGCCTACCGCAAGCGCAAGGACGACCACCGGCTCCCGGTCCAGACGCGGTACCACCTGCCGCTCGAGATCATGTACACGGCCGTGCCGATCGTCATGGTCCTCGTGCTCTTCTACTACACGGACCGCGACATGAGCGCGATCCAGGACACGGACCGCGAGGCCGACCTCACCATCCAGGTCATCGGCAAGCAGTGGAGCTGGGACTTCAACTACGTGGACGACGACGTCTACGAGTCCGGCCAGCACCTCGCGAACGTCGGCGACACGATGACCGAGGACGCCACGATCGACGGCGCCCCCGGCACGGCGGCCGCGCTGCCCACGCTCTACCTGCCGGTCGGCGAGACCGTCCGCTTCGAGCTGCAGTCGCGCGACGTCATCCACTCGTTCTGGATCCCCGCGTTCCTCTACAAGCAGGACATGATCCCGCACCGCACCAACGAGTTCGTCGTCACGACGGAGCGCGAGGGCGTCTACGCCGGCAAGTGCGCCGAGCTCTGCGGCGAGCACCACTCCGGGATGCTGTTCAACGTGGAGGTCGTCGACCGCGCCGAGTACGACGCGCAGATGGAGGCGCTCCGCGAGAAGGGCCAGGAAGGCCAGATCCCGGTGGAGGGCTTCAGCCGCCTCCAGGACCCGAACCCCGTCACCGCTAGCACGGAGGGTGAGCACTGATGGTCGCGCAGGCCGAAGTCATCCCCGGTCTCGCCCCCCGGCGTCAGACCCTCGGGCGGACCGTGATCAAGTGGGTCACGTCCACCGACCACAAGACGATCGGGTACCTGTACCTGATCTCCTCGTTCATCTTCTTCTGCATCGGCGGCCTCATGGCCCTCGTGATCCGTGCCGAGCTCTTCGAGCCCGGCATCCAGATCGTGCAGAGCAAGGAGCAGTACAACCAGCTCTTCACGATGCACGGCACGATCATGCTGCTGCTGTTCGCGACGCCGCTGTTCGCGGGCTTCGCCAACTTCGTGATGCCGCTGCAGATCGGTGCGCCGGACGTCGCCTTCCCGCGACTCAACATGTTCGCGTACTGGCTCTACCTCTTCGGCGGCCTCATCGCCTCGGCGGGCTTCTTCACCCCCCAGGGCGCCGCGTCGTTCGGGTGGTTCGCGTACGCGCCGTTGTCGAACACGACGTTCAGTCCGGGTCTCGGGGGAGACCTGTGGGTGTTCGGCCTCGCGCTCGCCGGTTTCGGCACGATCCTCGGTGCCGTCAACTTCATCACGACGATCATCACGATGCGCGCCCCCGGCATGACGATGTTCCGCATGCCGATCTTCACGTGGAACACGCTCATCACGAGCCTCCTCGTGCTCATGGCGTTCCCGCCCCTGGCCGCCGCGCTCTTCGCGCTCGGCGCCGACCGGCGGTTCGGTGCCCAGATCTTCAACCCCGAGAACGGGGGGGCCATCCTGTGGCAGCACCTGTTCTGGTTCTTCGGGCACCCTGAGGTCTACATCATCGCGCTGCCGTTCTTCGGCATCGTGTCGGAGATCTTCCCGGTCTTCGCCCGCAAGCCGATCTTCGGCTACAAGGGTCTCGTCTACGCGACGATCGCGATCGCGGCGCTGTCCGTCACCGTGTGGGCCCACCACATGTACGTGACCGGTGCGGTCCTGCTGCCGTTCTTCGCCTTCATGACGATGCTCATCGCGGTCCCGACCGGCGTGAAGTTCTTCAACTGGATCGGCACCCTCTGGCGAGGGAAGCTGACGTTCGAGACACCGATGCTGTGGTCCATCGGGTTCCTCGTGACCTTCCTCTTCGGCGGTCTCACGGGCGTCATCCTGTCCAGCCCGGCGCTCGACTTCCACCTGTCCGACTCGTACTTCGTGGTCGCGCACTTCCACTACGTCGTGTTCGGCACCGTCGTGTTCGCGATGTTCGCGGGCTTCTACTTCTGGTGGCCCAAGTTCACCGGGCGCATGCTCAACGAGCGCCTCGGCAAGCTGCACTTCTGGCTGCTGTTCATCGGCTTCCACACCACGTTCCTCATCCAGCACTGGCTGGGTGTCGAGGGCATGCCCCGCCGCTACGCGGACTACGCGCCCTCGGACGGCTTCACGTGGGAGAACCAGGTCTCGACGGTCGGGGCGTTCATCCTCGCCGCGTCGACCCTGCCGTTCCTGTGGAACGTCTACACGACCTGGCGCAACGCGCCCAAGGTCGAGGTCGACGACCCGTGGGGCTACGGGCGCTCGCTCGAGTGGGCCACGTCGTGCCCGCCCCCGCGCCACAACTTCACCTCGCTGCCCCGCATCCGCTCCGAGTCGCCGGCGTTCGACCTGCACCACCCCGAGGTCGCGGCGATGGACCACGCGGAGCCGAGCCCGAACGTCCTCGAGAAGGTCTACGGCGAGGCCGACCGCCGCGGTGAGAAGGGCGTCGCGCTCGACCGCCTGAGCGGCTCGGAGACCGCGAGCGACTCCACGACGACGACGATCGTCGACGATCCCCGCACGACGGACGAGGAGACCGGGAAGTGAAGATCGAGTACAAGCTGTTCCTCTACGGCACGCCGTTCTTCATCGCCGCGGGTCTCGTCTACGGCTTCTGGAGCCACTGGGAGCCCGTCGGCTCGGTCGCGATCCTCCTGACCGGGGGCCTGGTCGCGATGATCGGCGCGTACCTCATGCTCACGTCGCGGCGCATCGACGCCCGCCCCGAGGACGACCCGGACGGCCTCATCGAGCAGGGCGCCGGCGACCAGGGCGTCTACGCCCCGTGGAGCTGGTGGCCGCTCGCGATCGCGGGCTCGGCGGCCGTCGTCTTCCTCGGCCTCGCGGTCGGCTGGTGGCTCGTGTACGTGGGCTTCGCCCTCGGCGCGGTCTCGCTCGTCGGCTGGGTCTTCGAGTTCTCCCGCGGGCAGCACGCGCACTGACCTCGCGGCAATCCTCGACCGGACGGCCCGGTTCCTCTTCGGAGGGACCGGGCCGTCCGTCGTTCCGCCCGCACACGGGACACGCACCGCACGGGCAGCCCACGGGGGGAGGCGATGCCGGGACCGCGTGGTCGACGGTGCCCTCGTCGTCGACGGCCTCGGGACCGAGGGCCACGGTGCCCGGACGGTCCGGCTCGTCCTGTGCTCCACCACGACGCCGACGCACGACCCGGCGTGGCCCGTCGACGGGAGCGTCCGTGCATCGATGCCGAGCGGCCCCTGGGAGGATCCGCGCGGAACCCCGGGGCCGGCTGCCGACCCAGGAGAAGGCTCGCACCCAGGGCACCCCGAGCGGGCCTCTCAGGACGCGACGGCTGCGCCGTCGATCGTGCGCTCGTCCCCGTGCGGGAAGGCTGGAGCGCGCCGCAGAGACGTGCGGAGGCCGACCCGAGTCACGACGGGACCCCGGTCCGCGCGGCGCCTCGTGGGGCGTCGTGCGGACCGGGGTCCGCGTCGTGAGGGGTGTCAGGCGGGGACGATGAGCCCGGCGGTTTGGGTCTTGGCGCGCTGGAGGCGGGCCTCGGCGTCGGACCAGTTGACGAGGTTCCACCAGGCGGTGACGTAGTCGGCGCGCACGTTCTGGTAGTCGAGGTAGTAGGCGTGCTCCCAGACGTCGAGCA